>JAEEGH010002118.1_pt1 | contig 54528 bp, 52 predicted proteins | sample 9134181 | NCBI WGS metagenome assembly JAEEGH01 (sample SAMN16246544, study PRJNA631951) | gut metagenome | biome: gut microbiome; feature: rumen; material: DP-attached | host: Bos | place: Iran: Karaj | collected 2018-10 | reverse complement strand
CCCGGTCCCGGACTGGGAGTAAGATGTCCCGGTGCCATTACCAGAGACCGTCTTGAAGCGGTTCGCGAATCCGATGCCATCCTTCGCGAGGCGTTTGAAAAGAACGGCCTTGCAGGCAAGGTATGGCAGTATTTCACCGTTGTGCCCGATTTCAAGTCAACGGGTGTAAAGGATGGAAAGCGCACCTTTGACTGGCCCTGCATCATCCGTGCCATCAATACAACTGACGTTATGGAAGTTACCGTTGAGCATTTATCCGACGAACTCATAGATCATCTTGTAAAAAGGATCATCTCCGAGGTTCCCGGTATCAACCGTGTTCTTTTTGATTACACACCCAAGCCTCCGGCTACGGTTGAATACGAATAGGCCGAAAATATTGACCGAAAGCCTGTTTTGCGATAAAATCATCATGTTCCGCCAAGCGGTACTTAAGGTCCCAGAAGGGATCGTTTTACAGTAACATTTTTCATTAGCTATGAGTATATCACGAAGGTATACGCTGCTCTGAAGGGCAGCCTGCCTTCGTGATTTTTTTTGCAAAAAACTATAATATTGGAGGTACATTATGCACATACCCGAGAATTACTTAAGCCCCATCACCTGTGGTGTGATGACCGCCGCAATGGCACCTGTATGGGTACATTCGGTAAAGAAAGTCGCAAAGGAGCTTCCCAAGGAGAAGATCGCTCTTATCGGAGTAGGCGCAGCATTTTCATTCGTAGGAATGATGTTCAACGTTCCCCTTCCGGGTGGCACCACGGGACATGCTACCGGCGGAATGCTCATTGCCGCAGTACTGGGACCGGAGGCAGCCTGCCTTGCCATGTCGGCAGCTTTGCTTTTACAGGCCCTTTTGTTCGGAGACGGAGGCATTCTTTCCTTTGGAGCAAACTGCTTCAACATGGCCTTTGTCCTTCCCTATTTCGGATATTTCATATATCAGCTGATCTTAAAGCTTCTTGCAAAGAAGCGGGAGGCAACCTCATCTCAGAAGGTGATCGCTTCGGGTATCGGAGCTTACGCTGCCATCAATGCCGCTGCATTATGTGCCGCCATTGAGTTTGGCGTTCAGCCTTACCTGTTCAAGGATGCTGCAGGTCAGGCACTCTATTGTCCTTACGGACTTGATGTTGCCATCCCTTCCATGATGATCGGACATCTGACATTGTTCGGTATTGCCGAGGTCGTATTTACAACGGCGATCCTTGCATACATACTAAAGACAGCTCCCGGAGCCGTTAAGAACGAGACAGCGGATGATGCGGGAAAGAAGAAGGGCATTACCGCAATATCCATTCTTCTTGCGGCACTTATTGTTCTTGTTCCTTTGGGACTTCTGGCTGAAGGAACCGCATGGGGCGAATGGGGAACCGATGAGATCGCCGAGATTGAGACAAACGGAGTTGCCCTTGGTTATACACCCGCCGGAATGGAAAACGGCTTTTCAATGGAAGCACTGATACCGGATTATGCCATAAACGGTCTTCCGGATATTGCGGGATATATTGTTTCTGCTATCATAGGAGTAGCGGTAATGGTAATTTTGTTCCGTTTGGCAGGAGCAGCATTTAATGGAAAGAAACAAAAAGCTTGATGAACTTCCGGACTGGATGCTTGAGAAGACCGTTTATGAGCCTGTAAAGGGCAGGGACGGATTTCTTGCGGGCAGCATGCTCAGGTTCATGAAACTGTTCAGACATTTTCATATGGAGGGGGATTCTTCCGTCACTTATGCGCGCGCAGGTATGAGACTTTTGCTGTGCTTAGGTGTTATCGTGATGCTTGCATTGTCCCACAATCTGTTTTACAGCGCATGTGTGGCGGCGGGATTTCTTCTGTATTTATCTTTTCAGAGGATAGAGGTCATCAAAAGGGTGATCTCATCCTCTTTTTCTGCGTCTTTATTTACACTTCTTGTTATGCTCCCGGCTTACTTTGCATATGGTTCCGATGCCTTTATCACCATTACGATCAAGGTATTTCTGTCCGTGGGTTCCCTTGCTTTGCTGACGGGGATAACACCCTGGAACAAGATCACGGCAAGTCTTCGGATGATCAGGATACCAAACGTTGTCATTTTCATTCTGGATATGACGATCCACTACATCCTGCTTCTGGGAAACATCGCCTTTGAAATGCTGGAAGCCCTGAAAGTACGCAGCATTGGCAGAAACAGGAACAAAAAGGGCAGCTTTTCCGGAATCCTTGGTACGGTTTTTCTTAAAGCGACGGAGATGTCCGAGGAAACAAGGCAGGCGATGGAATGCCGGCTCTTTAACGGAAATTATGAAAGAAGAAAAGAAACTTTGCGTTTCGAAAGCTTTATTCCTTCTGTATTTTTGCTGATTTATATAGTACTATTGTTGTATCTGAGGTAACAAGGCGAATGCTCATAGAATTACGGGATATCAATTTTGAATATGAAGATTCGGTGGCGTTGAAAGATATCACCCTTTTCGTGGAGAAGGGGGAATGCATCGGTCTGGAGGGAGATAACGGAAGCGGAAAATCCACCCTTTTGAAGCTCCTCAACGGGCTTGTTTTTCAAAGCAGCGGCACTTATCTTTTCAACGGAACGAAGATCGACGGAAAGGTTCTTCAGGATGAGCGATTTTCCAAGGCTTTTCATCAGAGGATAGGGTATATCTTCCAGAATCCCGATACCCAGCTTTTCTGCGGAAGCGTAAGGGAAGAGGTCGAGTTCGGTCCGCGACAGATGGGACTTTCCGAGGAAGAGATAAGGAAGCGGGCTGACGATGTGATCGCCATGATAGGTCTTGAAAAACTTGAAGAAAGACCGCCATATCATTTAAGCGGCGGCGAAAAGAAGAAGACCGCCATTGCCTGTGTGCTTTCCATGAATCCGGAGATACTTATGATCGACGAGCCCATGAGCGGCCTTGACCGCAAGACCCGGGAATGGATGCTCGGATTTTTAAAAGCATGGAAGAAAGCGGGAAAAACGCTGATCATAGTCACACATGATGAAAAACTGTTGACCGAGATCGCCGACAGGGTTGTCACTATCGGCGAGGACCACAGGATCGTCTGATCGGAAAGGCTGTTTATGGATAAAAACGAATTGAGAGTCCTTTTGGAAGCCTACAAAGAAGGGGCTGTAACTGAGGACGAGATCATCTTGAAGATAAAGGAGGCGCCCTTTGAAGATCTTGGTTATGCCAGGATCGATACCCACAGAGGTTTAAGACAGGGCGTGAATGAAGTCATCTACGGGGCGGGCAAGACACCCGAGCAGGTGCTTGGCATTGCAAGGGCGATGCGCGAAAAGAGTGACCGCCCGATACTGATCACCCGGATGAAACCCGATGCGGTGGAACTGATGGAGGGACAGCCCGACATACAGTTTAGCTACGACCCTGCAAGCAGGATCGGTATCTGCGGCACGATCCCCGAACCTGACGGACTTGGGAAGATCGTTGTTGTTACGGGTGGGACCAGTGACATGCCTGTAGCCGAGGAAGCCGCAAAAACCGCTGAGTTTCTCGGAAATGAAGTGGAAAGGGTGTATGACGCGGGTGTCGCAGGTCTTCACAGACTCCTCTCCAAGCTTGACGTGCTGATGAGCGCAAAGGTTGTTATTGCCATTGCGGGAATGGAAGGGGCCCTTGCCAGTGTCGTTGGCGGACTCGTTGACTGTCCTGTCATCGCAGTGCCCACCAGTATCGGTTACGGAGCAAGCTTCAACGGACTTTCCGCACTTTTGTCGATGCTTAATTCCTGCGCCAGCGGAGTGAGCGTGGTCAACATAGACAACGGGTTCGGCGCTGCCTATCAGGCAAGTATGATCAATCACGTGAAATGAGGCATGAATGAAAACTTTATATATCGAATGTAATATGGGCGCAGCCGGAGACATGCTGACTGCGGCACTGCTGGAGCTGCTTCCCGAAGAGAAGCAGAAAGCTTTTTTTTCAAAATTCAATGATCACGTTCTTGAAGGAGTGGCTGTTTCCTGCGAGAAGGTCACAAAATGCGGCATCGAAGGCACCCACATGATCGTGACCGTCAACGGCGAGGAAGAAGAAAGTGTGGATGAGCACGCTTATCACCATCATGACCATGAGGAACATGATCACCACCACCATCACGATCACGAGGAACATGATCATCACGAGCATGAACATCATCATGACCATGAAGAGCACGATCATGATCACGGGCATCACCATCACCACTACAGTATGAAGGATGTTACGAATACGATCCGTTCCATGGATGTTCCCGAAAATGTGAAGGAAAAGGCCATAAAGGTATACGGGCTCATAGCTGAAGCCGAAAGCCATGCTCACGGAAAGCCCGTGGAGGAAGTTCATTTCCACGAGGTCGGAAGCAAGGATGCGATAGTCGATGTTACTGCCGTCTGCTATCTTATGAATGAGATCGGGGCAAAACGGGTTGTTGTTTCACCCATACATGTGGGGTCGGGACAGGTTCGCTGCGCTCACGGAGTAATGCCGGTTCCCGCACCTGCTACGGAGTATATCCTTCGGGGTGTGCCCACATATCAGGGAAAGATAAAGGGAGAGCTCTGTACTCCCACCGGTGCCGCACTTCTTAAATCCTTTGCGGATGATTTCGGCCCTCAGCCTTTGATGAAGGTTGAAAAGACCGGTATCGGCTGCGGAAAGAAGGATTTCGAGGCTGCAAACTGCGTGAGGGTATTTCTCGGTGAGACCGTGTCGGAAAGAAGCGGTGATTCCATCATTGAACTTGATGCAAATGTGGATGACATGACTGCCGAAGAGATCGGCTTTGCCATGGACAGGCTCTTTGCCGCAGGGGCAAGAGAGGTATTTACTATCCCGGTCCAGATGAAGAAGAACCGTCCGGGAACGCTCATTACCGTTATCTGTACGGAAGATACAAAGGAAAGTGTTGTTTCTGCATTCTTTAAACATACCACTACCATCGGTATCCGCGAGAAGAAGTGTGAGAGATACGTTTTGTCAAGGACGGCGGGAGTGATCCGCACGGAGTTTGGGGATATGCGGACAAAGACTTCGGAAGGCTATGGAGTGAAGCGTACAAAGATCGAATTCGACGATGCGGCCAAAATCGCTGAAGCGACGGGAATGTCACTTCGTGAAGTGAGGGCCTTGCCGGAAAAGAATGATTGATACATAGAGGGGGTTCTTGATAAGATTGACAAATAATTGACGATTTTTGTCCAATATTTCGTTATGGGGTAAATTGACAACGGGTAACAATAAAATTACGCTATAAACAAAGACAGTGATATCACTGTCGCCATCAAAAAAAGAAAGGCGTTTATCATGAGTTCAATTATCGAAGAAAAAGGCCCTATAACAGACGAACTGTTGGCCAAAATGGACAAGTACTTCCGTGCGGCAAACTATTTATCCGCAGGACAGCTCTATCTTCTTGAGAACCCTCTTCTTAAGAAGCCCCTTACCATGGATATGGTAAAGAAGAAGATCGTAGGTCACTGGGGAACTGTTCCCGGACAGAACTTTGTTTTTACACATCTTAACCGTGTCATCAAGAGATACGATCTTGACATGATCCTCCTCTCCGGCCCCGGACACGGCGGAAATTTCTTTATTGCAAACGATTATATCGACGGCTCCTACAGCGAGATCTATCCCAACGTTTCAAGGGATGAAGAGGGTATGCAGAAGCTCTTTAAGCAGTTCTCATTCCCCGGCGGAGTTCCCAGCCACTGTGCTCCCGAAACTCCCGGTTCCATCCATGAAGGCGGAGAGCTTGGTTATTCCATCGCTCACGGCTGCGGAGCTATCTTTGATAACCCCGATCTTATAGCAACCGTTGTTGTAGGTGACGGTGAGGCTGAGACGGGTCCTCTTGCCACTTCCTGGCAGTGTAACAAATTCATCAACCCCGTTGGAGACGGTGCGGTACTGCCCATCCTCCACTTAAACGGATACAAGATCGCCAACCCCACCATTTTCGGAAGACTTTCCAAGCAGGAGTTGACCGATTTCTTCCATGGAAACGGCTGGGAGCCTTACTTTGTTGAAGGCGACGATCCCATGACCATGCACAGACAGATGGCAGAGACCATGGACAAGGTCATCGAGAGCATCCTTGCGATTCAGAAGAATGCCCGTGAGAACAACGATGCAACCCGTCCCGTATGGCCCATGATCGTTCTTCGTACACCCAAGGGATGGACAGGTCCGAAGGTTGTTGACGGAAACCGCATCGAAGGCAACTTCCTTGCTCACCAGGTTCCCATCACAATGGACAAGCCCGAACATCTCGGAATCCTTACCGACTGGCTTAAGAGCTATCATCCCGAGGAACTTTTCGATGAAAACGGAGCTCCCATTCAGGAGATCGTTGATCTTGCACCCAAGGGAGATGCACGTCTTGGTATGAACCCTCATGCTAACGGCGGTAAGCTTCTTCACGACCTCAGACTTCCTGATTTCCGTGATTATGCTATCGATGTTCCCGCTCCCGGTTCTGTTGAGAAGCAGGATATGATTGAGCTTGGCGGATACATCAGAGACGTATTCAAGCTTAATGACGAGCACAAGAACTTCCGTATCTTTGGACCTGACGAGACAATGTCTAACCGTCTTAACAAGGTATTCGAAGTTACTAACCGTGATTGGAACAACCCTATCGACAACGATACAGACCAGTTCCTTGCATCAGACGGACGTGTAATGGATTCAATGCTTTCAGAGCATATGTGTGAAGGATGGCTTGAAGGATACCTTCTTACAGGTAGACACGGATTCTTCGCAAGTTATGAAGCATTCATCCGTATTATAGATTCAATGGCAGCTCAGCATGCTAAGTGGCTTAAGGTTTGCAACGGTCTTTCATGGAGACAGCCTATCGCATCTCTTAACCTTCTTCTTACATCAAACGTATGGCAGCAGGATCACAACGGATTCACACATCAGGATCCCGGATTCCTTGACCATATTTCAAATAAGAAGGCAGACGTTGTAAGACTTTATCTTCCACCCGATGCTAACTGCTTACTCTCAACAATGGATCACTGCTTGAAGAGTAAGAACTACGTAAATGCTATTGTAGCAAGTAAGCATCCAAGACCACAGTGGCTTACAATGGAGCAGGCTGTTAAGCACTGCACACAGGGTATCGGCATTTGGGATTGGGCTTCAACAGATACAGGTGAAGAGCCTGATATCGTACTTGCATGCTGCGGTGATACACCTACACTTGAGGCTCTTGCTGCAGTTGATATTCTCCACAGAGAGATGCCTGAAGTTAAGGTTCGTTTCGTAAACGTTGTTGACCTTATGAAGATGGAGCCTAAGAACAAGCATCCTCACGGACTTTCAGACGTAGAGTACGATACAATCTTTACAAAGGATAAGCCTATTGTATTTGCATTCCATGGATATCCGACTCTTATCCATGAGCTTACATATACAAGAACAAACAGAAACATCCACGTTTATGGATATCATGAAGAGGGAACAATCACAACTCCTTTCGACATGAGAGTTCAGAACAAGATCGACCGTTTCGATCTCGTTATCGCTATGCTTAACAACATGCCTCAGTTCGGCAATAAGGGCGCATTCCTCATTCAGAAGATGAGAGATAAGCTCGTTGAGCATAAGACATACATTCACGACATTGGTGTAGATATGCCCGAAGTTGCTGAGTGGAAGTGGACAGGTGTGAAGTAATCACATTCTTCTTTATATTCAAATAATATCAGAGGCGTCTGCGACGTATTGTCGCAGATGCCTTTTATGTTATAATAAGGAATGGAATGTCTAAAGGATTCCGGAAGAGGACCAAAAAATATGGCTACTAAAAACAGAATCAAACTAAAAGGTAAATTAGTGACATATCTTAAAGTATTGGCTTACTTGGGTATTATGTTACTTTTTGTAAATATTGCGGTATTTATTGTTGATGACTCAGCGGGTCTGATTCTTTTGATATTTACAGGTTTTTATTTTGTTTCAGTCATGTACCTTAATTTCTATAATAAGCCGATTATAATGAATGAGCTTATAAGCTTTGCGACGCAGTATGGGCAGATTCAGAAGAGATTGCTTAAAGAGCTCGATCTTGCGCATGCTATTCTTGACGATTCTGGAAAAATTGTCTGGGCAAATACAGCATTTGAAAAAGCAGTTCATATAGAAAAGGGACTTTATAAGAAGACTATTTTTTCTCTTTTCCCGGGAATAGCTGCTGATAAGTTTCCCGTTGATAACGAGGAAGTATCTTATAAAGTAGATTACGAGAACAGCAATTTCACTATCAAGTTTAAAAGAATATCTCTTCACGAGATGGCTGTAAACAGCGATATTATAGATGCTGAGAGCTATGAGGGAAGCCTTATAGCGGTTTATCTCTATGATGAAACGGCGCTTAGACTTGCCATTCAGGAAGTTGATAACCAGTCGCTTGCGGCGGGACTTATCTATATAGATAACTATGAAGAGGCTCTGAACAGTGTAGAAGAGGTAAGAAGATCTCTTTTGACCGCTCTTATAGACAGAAAGATCAATAAATACATTGCTTCAAGCAACGGTATTTCCAAAAAGATAGAAAAAGATAAGTATTTCGTTGTAATGCCCAAGAAGTCTTGTGAGACGCTTATTCAGCAGAGATTTGATATCCTTGAAGATGTTAAGACCGTCAATATCGGAAATGAGATGGCTGTAACGCTCAGTATCGGACTTGGTCTTGACGGACTTTCATATGCGCAGAATTATGAGTTTGCGCGTAATGCCATCGATCTTGCGCTTGGACGAGGCGGAGATCAGGCTGTTGTTAAGAGTGTGGACAGCACATCTTACTACGGCGGAAAGAGCCAGACTATTGAAAAGAGCACCCGAGTTAAAGCGAGAGTTAAAGCTCATGCTCTTCGTGAGATTATTTCCGGAAAAGATACCGTTATCGTAATGGGACACAGATTGGGAGATGTGGACAGTTTTGGTGCATCTGTCGGAATTTACAGGATTGCCAGAACTTTGGAAAAGAAGTGTCACATAGTTTTAAACGATGTGACGGCATCAATGCAGCCGCTTGTCGATCTGTTCAAGAGTAATCCCGATTACGAAGACGATATGATCATCAACAATCAGCAGGCAATTGATATTGCCGGAAACAATACCGTTTTGGTAGTTGTTGACGTTAATAAACCGAGCATTACAGAGTGCCCGGAACTGTTAAGATTCTGCAAGACTATTGTTGTTCTCGATCACCATAGAGCGGGAACGGAAGTTATAGAAAATGCCACGCTATCATATGTTGAGCCGTATGCTTCATCAGCGTGCGAGATGGTTTCAGAGATTCTTCAGTACATCGGAGAGAATGTCAAGATTCATAATGAAGAGGCTGACAGTCTTTATTCCGGAATGGTGGTTGATACCAATAACTTTATGAACAAGACCGGTGTCAGAACTTTTGAGGCGGCAGCATTTCTTAGGAGAAACGGCGCAGATGTGACAAGAGTCAGAAAGCTGTTCCGTGAAGATGCCGATGAGTATAAAGCTAAGGCCGATGCAGTCAGTCAGGCAGAGATATATCGTGACAGATATGCTATTTCCATTATGAAGAATGATGATATACAAAGTCCTACAATAATAGGAGCGCAGGCGGCGAACGAGCTTCTTAACATAAAAGGCGTAAGAGCAAGTTTTGTCTGTACCGATTATCAGAACAAAGTATACGTGAGTGCAAGATCCATAGACGAAGTCAATGTTCAGATCATTATGGAGAGACTTGGCGGCGGCGGCCACATGAGCTCAGCCGGATGCCAGATAGACGGAATGTCTCTTGAAGAGGCTGTTGACGTAGTTAAGGACGAAATTGATAAAATGATTGAAGAAGGAGAATTGTCATAAATGCAGGTTATATTACTTGAAGATGTAAAGAGTTTGGGTAAAAAAGGCGAGATCGTAAAAGTAAGCGACGGATATGCAAAGAACTTTGTTATCCCCAAAAAGCTCGGAGTAGAAGCTACACAGAAAAATCTTAATGAGCTTAAAAATCAGCAGAAAAGAGATTCAATTTTGGCGCAGCAGCGTCTTGACGAAGCTAAAGCATACGGTGAAAAGATAAGCAAAGAGACAGTGCAACTCACAATGAAAGCCGGAGAGGGCGGAAGAGTATTTGGATCTGTTTCTTCAAAAGAAATAGTGACGGCAGCAAAAGCTCAGTTTGGATTTGATATTGATAAAAAGAAACTTCAGATGCCGGAAGCTATTAAATCATTTGGAACTTATGAGATTCCGGTCAAACTTCATCCTCAGGTTACTACGGTGTTAAAAGTGAGCGTAAAGGAACAATAAGAAATGGCAGAGGAGACTCTATTAAAGCGTGTCGCCCCCAATAGTCTGGAAGCGGAACAATCTGTTGTGGGTGCGATGCTTATGGATAAAGAAGCAATAGAAATTGCGTCCGAGATTGTTAATCCGGACGATTTTTATAACAGGCAACTCGGAACAGTATTTGAGACAATGGTAGAACTGAACCGTGAAGGAAGCGCTGTTGATTTTGTCACGCTTCAAAACAGGCTCAGGGAAAAAAATGTTCCGCCACAGGTCAGCAGTGCCGAGTATATAGGTGAGCTGGTTTCTGCAGTACCTACATCTGCAAATGTAAAGTATTATGCTCAGATAGTTGCAGATAAATCTACACTAAGAAAACTGATTCGCGTAAGTGAAGAGACAATAAATACATGTTATTCAAATTCTGAGAATATGGAAGGAATACTCAATGATGTTGAAAAGAGTGTGTTCCAGATCACGCAGAAGAGAAATACGGGTGAATTCGTTTCTATCGACCAGGTAGTTATGAATGCGTTGAACCGAATAGAGCAGGCAAGTAAGATGAAAGGAAACGTTACAGGTCTTTCTACAGGTTTCCTTGATCTTGATTACAGTACGGCAGGATTTCAGCCATCCGATCTGATTCTTATCGCGGCAAGACCTTCAATGGGTAAAACGGCGTTTGTACTTAATATTGCAGAGCATATGGCTTTCCATGACAATAAATGCGTTGCTATATTTTCGCTGGAAATGTCAAAGGAACAGCTCGTAAACAGATTGCTTGCGATGGAGTCTCATGTTGATTCGCAGCATATCAGAACGGGTAATATGTCTGATATGGACTGGGAAAACCTCATCGAAAGCGCAGATGTTGTCGGCTCTTCCAAACTTATCATAGATGATACTCCCGGTATTTCCATTCAGGAGCTTAGATCAAAGTGCAGAAAGTACAAGATGGATCATGGGCTTAATATAATCATGATCGACTACTTGCAGCTTATGACAGGCGGATCCGGAAGAGGCTCCGAATCGCGTCAGCAGGAAATATCGGATATTTCAAGATCTCTTAAAGCTCTTGCCAGAGAGCTTAATGTACCGGTTGTTGCGCTCTCGCAGCTTTCCCGTGCGGTTGAGCAAAGACCCGATCATAGGCCCATGCTTTCAGACCTTCGAGAATCCGGAGCTATCGAGCAGGACGCCGACATGGTAATGTTCATTTATAGAGATGATTACTATAACAAAGACACTGAGAAAAAAGGTGTTGCGGACATTATCATTGCAAAGCAGAGAAATGGCCCGATCGGAACGGTTGATCTTCTTTGGCTTCCCGAATTTACTAAGTTTGCGAACTTGGAGAAGGGGCATTGAGGCAGAAAAGATAGTGAGGCAAGCTCATAGAGCTAAAGCCAATTATTTGAAAATAAAAAAGAGCATTTATCCAAGTAAACTTGGAAAATGCTCTTTATTATTTACTTGCTTGGCGTTAGCCCTGTGTGATAGCACCTACAGGACACTGAGCAGCACAAGATCCGCAGTCGATGCATGTATTTGCGTCGATAACGAACTGTGAGTCACCCTGTGAAATTGCAGAAACAGGACACTGAGCAGCGCATGAGCCACAGCTGATGCAGCCATCATTAATAACGTATGCCATAATAATCTCCTTCCATAATTAAAGTGCAATTGTGTGTATCAAAAAACGACTGGTATCTTGCCATTACCAATCTTTAATACGTCTATATCATATAATAATAATGATATTTAGGCAATATAGTAAACAAAAACTTTTCTCAGTAAATATCGCAAAATGATAAAAAATTAACAGATAATAACGACTACACAATAGGGTTGAAAAAGTTGCTGTAAAGTAGCCGAAAGCCTTGTGCGCATTGACATTTGCATGGATTTAATGATAGTATTGAATTTGGCAGAACATGAGTGAAAATAAGACCGCATCGCTTTTTTTAAAGATTGAAGCGTGTATACGGAATTGTTACACTATTTCTTTTTTTTTAACACAATTTAATAAATGTGCCAAAAATAATCCAAATAAAGGTAGGAGGAAACAAAATGGCTAGAAACATGAAAACCATGGACGGTAACGAGGCTGCTGCATATGCTTCATATGCATTTACCGAAGTTGCTGCCATGTACCCTATCACCCCTTCATCTGTTATGCCTGAACATGTAGATGAGTGGGCAACAGCCGGAAAGAAAAATATTTTCGGTCGTACGGTTCAGATTACAGAGATGCAGTCTGAGGCGGGTGCAGCAGGTGCTGTACACGGATCATTGGTAGTAGGTGCTCTTACATCTACATATACCGCTTCTCAGGGTCTTCTTCTTATGATCCCTGACATCTACAAAGTTGCCGGTGAGAGACTTCCCGGAGTATTCAACGTATCGGCTCGTTGCGTAGCTTCACATGCGCTCAACATTTTTGGCGACCATTCAGACGTTTATGCTTGCCGTCAGACAGGTGCAGCAATGCTCTGTGATTCAAGCGTACAGGAAGTTATGGACTTAACACCTGTTGCTTACTGCGCAGCTATTGAAGGACGTATTCCTTTCATTAATTTCTTTGACGGATTCCGTACATCACACGAGATTCAGAAGATCGAAGTGTGGGATTACAAGGATCTTGATGAGATGGTAAATCACGATGCCATTGATGCTTTCAAGGCAAATGCTTTGAATCCCAATCATCCGTGCCAGATGGGTTCAGCTCAGAATCCCGACATTTTCTTCCAGACAAGAGAAGCTTGTAATACAGGCTATAATGAACTTCCTGACATCGTTCAGAAGTATATGGATAAAGTTAATGCCAAGATTGGTACAGACTATAAGCTCTTTAACTACTACGGAGATCCTAATGCAGAAGTGGTTATCGTTGCTATGGGTTCTGTAAACGATACAATCGAGGAGACAATCGATTACCTTGAGAAACAGGGCAAGAAGGTCGGTGTTGTAAAAGTCAGACTTTACAGACCTTTCTCAGCAAAAGCTCTTGTAGCAGCTATTCCTGATTCTGTTAAGAGAATCCAGGTTCTCGACAGAACAAAAGAGCCCGGATCATATCGTGAGCCTCTTGCTCTTGATGTTATCGCAGCTCTTAAGGGAACAAAGTTTGAGAGCGTTCCTGTATTCTGCGGACGTTACGGACTTGGTTCAAAAGATACAACACCTGCACAGATTGTTGCAGTATTTGAGAATACAGAAAAAGAAGAGTTCACTATCGGTATCGAAGATGACGTAACAAACCTTTCACTTAAGGTTGGTGCTCCTCTTGTTACAACTCCCGAGGGAACAACAAACTGTAAGTTCTGGGGACTTGGTGCTGACGGTACTGTTGGTGCAAACAAGAACTCTATCAAGATTATCGGTGACAACACTGACATGTATGCTCAGGCATACTTTGATTATGACTCTAAGAAGTCAGGTGGTGTTACAATGTCTCACCTCAGATTTGGTAAGACTCCTATCAAGTCAACATACCTTATCAAGAAGGCAGACTTCGTAGCATGCCACAATCCTTCATATATCCGCAAGTTCAACATGGTTCAGGAAATTGTGGACGGAGGATCATTCCTTCTTAACTGCCCTTGGACAGTAGAACAGCTCGAGACTGAGATTCCCGGACAGGTTAAGAAGTTCATGTACGATCATAAGATCAACTTCTATATCATGAACGGTTCTAAGATCGGTGTTGAAGTTGGAATGGGACCTACAAGAATTAACACAATTCTTCAGTCGGCATTCTTCAACATTACAAAGATCATTCCTGAAGATGATGCAATTAAGTTCATGAAAGATGCAGCACAGAAGACATACGGCCGTAAGGGTGAAGATGTCGTTAAGAAGAACTGGGCAGCTATCGATGCCGGAGCAGATCCGAAGAACCTTATCAAGGTTGAGATTCCTGAGTCTTGGAAAGATGCCAAGGATGAAGGACTTGACTTCAAGAAGGCTGAGGGAAGCAGAAAGGATGTTATCGACTTCGTTAATAATATCCAGACTAAGGTTAATGCTCAGGAAGGTAACAACCTTAAGGTTTCAGATTGTCTTCCTTACGTTGACGGTGCTACACCTTCAGGATCGGCTGCATACGAGAAGAGAGGTATCGCGGTTAATGTTCCTAAGTGGGATGCTACAAAGTGCGTAGAGTGTGGTTTCTGTTCACTTGTATGTCCTCACGCAGCAATCCGTACAGTTGCTCTTACAGACGACGAAGTTGCTAAGGCACCTGAAGGACTTCAGACTAAGGATGTTAATGGTGTACCCGGATACAAGTTCTCAATCGTTATTTCAGCTCTTGACTGTACAGGATGCGGATCTTGCGCAAATGTATGTCTTGGAAATAAGGCAGGCGAGACACTTAAGATGGGTGCTATCGCAGAGAATAAGGATGAGCAGAAGTACTTCGACTACGCTGTAACTCTTCCTGAGAAGAAAGATGTAGTTGAGAAGCTCAAAGCTACAACAATCAGAGGATCTCAGTTCAAGCAGCCTCTCCTTGAGTTCTCGGGAGCATGCGCAGGTTGTGGTGAGACACCTTACGTTAAACTTGTTACTCAGCTCTTTGGTGACAGAATGTACGTTGCAAATGCTACAGGATGTACATCAATCTGGGGTAACTCTTCACCTTCAACACCTTATACCGTAAATGCGGAAGGTCACGGACCTGCATGGGATAACTCATTGTTCGAGGATAACGCAGAGTTTGGTATGGGTATGGTACTTGCTCAGAACGCACTTCGTGATGCAATCAAAGAGCAGGTTGAGACTGTAGTAGCCGATGGCGGAAAAGCTAAGGATGCAGCTCAGAAGTGGCTTGATACATTCAGTAACGGTGCTGAGAATACAGCAGCTACAAATGAACTTATCGCAGCTCTTGAAGGCGACAATTCAGATGCAGCTAAATACATCAAGAAGAATAAAGACTTCGCAGCTAAGAAGTCACAGTGGATCTTCGGTGGTGACGGATGGGCATTCGATATCGGATTCGGTGGTCTCGACCACGTACTTGCTTCCGGTAAGGATGTAAATGTTCTCGTTGTTAACACTGAGGTTTACTCAAATACAGGCGGACAGTCATCTAAGGCTACTCCTACAGGTGCTGTTGCACAGTTCGCAGCAGGTGGAAAAGAGATTAAACAGAAAGACCTTGCTTCAATTGCTATGAGCTATGGATATGTTTACGTTGCTCAGATCGCTATGGGTGCTGATATGAACCAGACAATCAAGGCAATCTCAGAGGCTGAGGCATATCCGGGACCTTCACTTATTATCGCATATGCTCCTTGTATCAACCAGGGTCTTAAGGCCGGCATGAACAAGGTTATGGATGAAGAGAAGAAGGCTGTTGCTACAGGATATTGGGATATGTTCAGATTCAATCCTCAGGCAGACAAGAAGTTCACTCTTGATAGCAAGCCGGCTACAGAGGACTTCCAGAGCTTCCTTGACGGTGAGGTTAGATATCTTTCACTTAAGCTCAAGAATCCTGAGAGAGCAGCAGAGCTCAATGCAAAAGCAGCAGAGCATGCTAAGGAGCACAGAGCATATCTTGAGAAACTTGTTTCTCTGTATGGAAATGAGTAATTCATAGAAATAGATTCTGTGAGATATAAGAAATAAAAAGAGAAGCAATTGTCATTTCGACAGTTGCTTCTCTTTTTGACACAAAAAATGCAGGAGAAAGACATTGATTTCTCCTGCATTTAATATTTTTTTGTTTATTGAATTGCTGAAAGAGCCTGTACTGCGTTGCTTTTAATAACAATGGAGTAATGCTCCGATAAATATTGTTCCTCAGCACTACTTCCAAATTTTGCCGTTCCGTATTCTGTTAATAAGGAACAGATATTTTTGAAGAGATTATCTTCAAGATCACCTTGATGAAGGATCAGGTAATACTTACCTTTTGTTTCATCCTTATATAATGTGTTCTCGCCATTAAATTTCTTGCTTACAATAACCGCGAATTTGCTTGCTTCATGCAAAGAATCAAAAGAAAAAATCTGTATGCCTTTTCCTATCGGTTGGTCTTTTTTCTTGACGCTTGAAGTTTTCTCCTTAAGTTTTTTTACATCTGATGAAGTATTCCCTGCATTATAGTCCTGATACTCATTCAAGTTGCTGTGCTGCAGTCTTTTAAAGAGGGAAGAAACGTCCGCTTCCTCATCTCCGTCGTAATCTGCTTCTTCGTAATCCTCATATTCTTCATCATCAGAGTCTTCCTCATGAACCGAAGGGGCGAAATTGGAAAATCTGGTATCCAATTCTTCAGGATCATCTACTTTAGTGATTACAAGAACGATACATTCAGAATTGATCGGTATAGCTTCTATCATAAGCGGGGTATCTTCTGCATCAAAACCGAATGCTATATTTGCTTGCTGCATCATATCTTGGAAAAGTTCTTTTGCTTTGTCGGTACCATACGCAAGTTCTGTTATCTTAAGGTCGCGTTTCGCAAGGTCATCTCTGGTAAGCGTGCATCGGATTTGGTGATCGTTGACTTTTTCTATCTTCATGATGCGTTACCTCCTGACTTTGGAATACATAGATACTAATTTATTGAGTTTTCGATGTCAATAGATGTATCGACATATTTTAAAAATAAATTCGCATCTACATAAAATCTTAAGAAATTTCGACGGTAAATCTTAAGATTTATCTGTTATGATATTTTTTGTGAGACGCCTTTCGAGGATATGAATCCGGGAAGGAGGCGATTGAGGAATTATTTATCTACTGATCTATGGTTCTGCGTTTCTTCGCAGAATGTCTTACAGATAGTTTCAAAATAAATCCCAAAAATTATTACATCACAACAGATTTGAGCATAAACAAAAGATATTGTTTACAATATCATTATACCATATATTTGCGCTGTATTTGAGCGTAGAAACAAGGGTTTGCGAAGTGGTGTCTCATACAGATTAATATACGTCAAATCATATTTGAAACGATAAAATGGTCTAGCAAGGAATTATCACAAAGAAATGACCTTTTGGCCTTCGTTTCGGATAGAATGTCCCCAAAAACTGCAATAAAAACATCAAATGAAATTTTTATAAAGAGGTTCCCGCCATAACATATACAATAAATAGTTAAATATATTGCTTTAGGGGACATTCATAATGACGTTTAGTTAATAGTCTGTTATAATAGAGGGCGATTGTAAAGGAGCTAGATAATGACAAGAAGAAATACAAGACGAAGACCAAGCCCCAATTCGAGAAGAAGATCCGGGTCAAGATCCAGATCCAGGAGAGGATCCCGCAGAAGACCAAGAAGGAGATTTAATCCGGCGGTTTTTATAATCGCCCTTATTTTAATTTTAGGAGCAGTTTTCGTAGTTCAAAGTGGAGAAGATTTAGATTCACTTGTTCATATGTTTTCATATAGTAATAAAAAAGCAGATCTTAAAGCCTATTTTGATATAAAGGGCAAAGATGACGTTGCAATCGTACTCGGTGATGAGTACATAGAGAAAAGAGCAAAGCTCTGGGACGGCGAATACTATGTAGATCTTGAAGTTATCCGTAACAACATTAATCCTAAGTTCTACTACAGTAAAGAAGACGGTACGCTGAAGTATACGACTCCGGATACCATTATTACTTCTAATATAGGAGAAAACAGTTGGACGGATTCAAACGGCGGAGCCGGAGAAGAGAAATACGTTATCTCCAAAGAGGGAGACGATACCCTCTATGTTGCGCTTGAGTATGTGAAAAAATACAGTAATTTTGCATATGAAGCATTTACAGAGCCTAATCACATACAGCTTACGACAAAATGGGATGAACAGGCTGTTGCTACCATCGCAAGAAGGACCGATCTTAGAGTAAAGGGCGGCCCTAAGAGTGATGTCCTCAGAAAGCTTAATAAAGGCGAAGAAGTCGTACTTCTTGAAGAATTTGAAAACTGGATTCAGGTAAAGAGTGCAGATTCGCTCATAGGTTATATAGAGAAAAAGAAACTTAAGGATCCCAAAAAAGTAACACCCGAGCCTGTTACGGATTATCAGGAACCTGAGTATACGAGAATCAAGAAAGATCATCTGATCAATCTTGCGTTCCACAGCATCGGAAGTGAAGCAGGAAATGCAACACTTACAGATTATATATCCAATACAAAGGGAATTAATGTAATAGCGCCACAGTGGCTTTATTTTGAAGATGCAGAAGGAACGGTTGGAAGTATCGGATCGGCAGACTATGTCAAGGAAGCACATGCAGCGGGAATGGATGTGTGGGTTATCTTTGATGATATGAAAAATAATGATAAGTTCAAACTTATGGAGCTTCTTCCTTATGCGGAGAAAAGAGCTAAGATAATAAAGGAAGCTTTGGCACAGGTTGCTCTTTTGGGTGCAGATGGCTTAAACCTTGATTTTGAGAGTATTTTATCCGAAGAGAAATCACAGCCGTTTATTGAGTTTGTACGAGAAATGTCGATTGCGTGCAGACAACAGGGAATAGTATTTTCTATTGATAACTATTATCCTATTTACAATAAGTTCATGAATATAAAAGAACAGGGAGTAGTTGCGGATTACATCATATTGATGGGATATGATGAACATACAGACGGTGGAGAACCCGGACCCAACTCTTCCATAGGTTTCGTTGAGCAGGGTCTTGATCTTGTTCTTCAGGATGTGGATCCTTCGAAAGTTATAAATGCAGTGCCGTTCTATTCACGTGCATGGCAGGAAAAAGACGGAAAATACGGAAGTTATGTTCAACATATGAAGAATGTGCAAGAATATCTTTCAACCAATGGAATATCGGTTTCATGGGATGAAGAAGCAGGCCAGAATTACGGTGAAGGTACGACAAAAGACGGCAGTCCTTGTAAGATATGGGTTGAAGATTCGCAGTCTATTGCCAAGAAGATAGAGGCAATGAAAGCGAGAAATATTGCGGGAATTGCCGAGTGGGCAATCGGACAGGAATCCAGTGATGTCTGGGATGTTATCACAAGTTATACAGAGGGACAGTAAGTTGGAAACTGAGCTGGTAGTAATAGACGAGAATAATATTAATGCCGAGGCAGAAAATGCAATAAAGCGAGCCGGAGAAGTAATAAGGAGAGGCGGACTTGTGGCATTTCCGACTGAGACAGTATACGGACTGGGTGGAGACGCCCTTAACCCCGAATCTTCCAAAAAGATATACGCGGCTAAGGGAAGACCGTCTGACAATCCGCTTATAGTTCACATTGCAGATATTAAGGATCTGGAATTAATAACAGACGGTGTTTCGGAGGCGGCCCTAAAGCTTGCCAAGGCTTATTGGCCGGGACCTCTTACCATGATAATGAATAAGAGTGATAAAGTTCCACTTGAGACAACGGGCGGACTTGGAACGGTGGCCATAAGGATGCCGAACAATAAGATCGCGCTTGAACTTATTAAGGCTTCGGGCGGGTATATTGCGGCACCGAGTGCAAATACGTCGGGACGTCCAAGCCCCACGGTTGCGAGATACTGTGTCGAAGATCTTGGCGGAAAGATTGAGATGATAATAGACGGAGGTCAGGTCGGAATAGGACTTGAGTCTACGATCGTCGATCTTACATCGGAGGTTCCGATGATCTTAAGGCCGGGATATATAACCGCAGATATGATAGAGAAGGTGCTTGGAGAAGTAACCATAGATAAGACTATCATAGACAGTTCTTCAAAGCTTAAGCCCAAGGCACCCGGAATGAAGTACAAGCACTATGCGCCAAAGGGCAATCTTACTATAGTAAGCGGCCCGCAGGATAAAGTTGTTGAATATATCAACGGCGAGACAAAAAAGGCTATGGAAGAAGGAAAGAGAACCGGAGTAATAGGTACCGATTCAACAACTTCTTTATACAAAGCCGATACGGTCAAAAGTCTCGGAAATAGAGAAGATGAAAAGACAATAGCTCATGAGTTGTTTAAAGCGCTCAGAGAATTTGATGATGAAGGCATAGACGTTATGTTTTCGGAATCGTTTGATGACAGCGGAATAGGTCAGGCCATTATGAACAGGCTCTTAAAAGCCGCCGGACATAATGTGATATCCTTATAAAGGATTTGTATTATAATATGAAAAGAGGAAACAGGCATGATAGCACTTGGAAGCGATCACGGTGGATATGACCTTAAAGAGGTTGTAAAAGAGCATTTACAGAAAAGGGGATTCGAAGTAAAAGATTTTGGTACATACAGTAAAGAATCCTGTGATTATCCCGATTTTGGAAGAGCTGCAGCAGAAGCTGTGGCAAGCGGGGAATGTGAAAAAGGAATTGTTATCTGCACAACGGGAATAGGAATTTCTATTGTTGCAAATAAAGTTAAAGGTATAAGATGTGCTCTTTGCTCAGAGACAACATCAGCCAGACTTACAAGAGAACACAATGATGCAAACATGCTTGCTATGGGAGGCGGACTCGTAGGAAATCTGCTTGCTCTCGAGATAGTTGATACATTTCTTGATACGGAATTTTCTGAGATGGAGAAGCACAGTCGCAGAATTTCAAAAATTGAGGAATAAGTAATAGGGGCTCTTAGGCTAGGAGGACAGCATGGGAAAAGTTGTTATAATGGATCATCCTCTGATTCAGCATAAGATTGGATATATCAGAAGGATTGATACGGGAACCAAGGACTTTAGACAGACAATAAGCGAAATAGCAATGCTTATTTGTTACGAAGCGACAAGAGAACTGCAGTTACATGATGTTGAGATTGAAACACCTATATGCAAGACAACGGTTAAGGAACTAAAGGGCAGAAAACTCTGCGTAGTTCCTATTTTGCGTGCAGGCCTTGGAATGGTTGACGGCATGCTTGCTCTTATTCCTGCAGCTAAGGTTGGACATATCGGATTATACAGAGATCCGGAGACACTTAAACCTGTGGAATATTATTGTAAGATGCCTGCAGATGTTTCAGAGAGAGAAATATTTGTGGTAGATCCGATGCTTGCTACAGGAGGTTCTTCTGTTGCAGCTATAAATATGCTTAAAGAAAAAGGATGCAAGCACATTCATTTTATGTGTATAATTGCTGCTCCCGAGGGGCTTAAAGCAATGCAGGAAGCGCATCCTGATGTTGATATTTATGTCGGCGCTTTGGATGAAAAGCTGAATGAACATGGCTACATTGTTCCGGGACTTGGAGATGCGGGAGACAGAATATTTGGAACCAAATAAGGAGCAGACATGAAGAGAGAAGACTATATATCATGGGATGAATATTTCATGGGAGTTGCCAAGCTTGCAGCTATGAGGTCAAAAGATCCAAACACACAGGTTGGCAGTTGCATAGTCAGTGAGGATAACAACATTCTTTCCATGGGATACAACGGATTTCCAAAGGGATGTTCAGATGAGGATTTCCCATGGGAACGCGACGGAGAGGATGAACTTTCAACTAAGTATCCGTTTGTAACTCACAGTGAGCTCAACGCCATTTTAAATTACAGAGGCGGAAGCCTCGTCGGAGCAAAGCTCTATGTATCTCTTTTTCCATGCAACGAATGTGCAAAAGCAATCATTCAGGCAGGGATAAAGACGGTTGTATATGACAGCGACAAATATGAATCTTCCGCGACAACAAGAGCATCAAAAAAGATGTTTGATGCAGCGGGGGTCAGATATTACAAATATGAACGAAGCGGAAGAGATATAAAGATTACTATCTGATCAAGAGTTTTATCATTCTTGCTCTGATATGATCTTTTCGATGGGCGCTGTCAGTGAGCATATGCCATTTTCGTAGATTTCGTTAAGGAGTCTGTTCAGGGAGAGCAGACTCTTTTTGAGCAAAGACTCATCGATAAGCTTTTTTTCAAAAGCTTCGGACAATTCATCGAGATCGTCAATCTTCATCTTGCCGTCTGGAAAGACTATGACATCGGCAAGAAGATCAATCACTGTAAGTGTATTAGATTCAGTATCGCGGTCATAGGTTATAATGTCAAAGTACCAACGCGAAAGGGTGTTATCTGCTTTCAGAAATTTGCTGATCTTGTATCCTTCTTTGAAGTAATAGCAGGAATAGCCGTTGCAGATATCAGATCTTTTTTTAAGAGCTTTCCATTTGGTGATCATGACAGATTCGTCAAGCTTAAGAATCTCGTCATTCTTAAGTTCAACGCATTCATCCGGTATGAAACGTTTTCGATATAGAATAGGATAATTCATATGTGTCCTTTCCATATTGATGATTATATTATGAAAATCTTACTATTATTAAATTTGAAAGTCAATTATGCGTGATAATACAATCAAAAAAACAACTATAAAAATTGCATATTTTTTTGGCCTTCTGATTATATCAATATTCGTTATCAGCAAATTATCCAATATTGATAAGGCTGATATGACTGCGAAGATGTCTCCGGCATCACTTCCCGTCATAACCATGCAGAGCGGTGACAAAGAGGTTAATCCTCTTCACGGATATCTGTCGGAGGTTAATGCCAACTACGTAAGAGGAACGGTCTGGCCGATAAATTCGGATCGTACAATGTCTTTTAAGATCAATACTTTCGGACAAAAGATATCGAATGTCGGATTTGAACTCAGAAATATAGGTAAGGACAACAGACTTATTGCCGATGAGGATCAGACCGAATTCAAAGAGCATGAAAATACCATTGATTGCAAGATTCAGCTTGCTCCTGTTGCGGACCTTATTTTGGCCGGAAGAGAGTATATGCTTGTAATAAAGGTTGAGCTCAACAACGCGGTTGCAAAGTACTATACGAGAATAGTCTGGACCGAAGGTGATGAGACAAGGTACAACATTGATAATGAGATAGATTTTATAACAGGTTTTTCCGAGGCTACGTTCGATAAGGAAAGAGCGAAAGCCGAGTATGCCAAGTATCTGGAAACAGATAAGGATAAAGAGAAAAATGACACTTTTTCAAGGGTTAATCTGCACAGCAGTTTTGACCAGGTAACCTGGGGAAGTCTTCTTGATAAGAGCCTTGCGGATAACAAGAGTAAGAGTGCCACCGTTTTTGGAAAAGATAAAGACAAAGAAGAGGCGGTTGATGTAAGGATCACGGATCATACCAAGCCTCAGATATATGTAAATGATATACAGAGTGACATCGGAACTTATAAGCTCCAGTACAGAGTGACCACGCAGGAAGGTGAAGACAGCAGGCTGTATAATGTTACGGAAGTCTATAGGGTAAAGTGGACAAAGAAGAGACCGTTCATTTTAAATTTCGAGAGAAGGATGAACTGTATTTTTGATACATCTTCTTATTCTGTCGGAAAGAATTCAATCACGCTCGGAATCTGCAGTCCTGATTTTGAATTTAAGGAGAGCGGCGGAGTAAGCGAAGGTGGAAGCGTTTTTGCATTTGTAAGTGAGAACAGGCTTTTTTCCTACAATAATGTTGATGGACGACTTGCATATATTTTCGGATTCTATGATAAAGAAAATGATGATATAAGAGCTAACTGGGATAATAACGAGGTAAAGATCCTTAATGTTGATGAAGACGGCGACGTGAGATTTGTTGTTGCAGGTTACATGAACCGCGGAATACATGAAGGAAGAGTCGGTATAGCAGTGTATAACTACAGTGCTTCTTTGAATGCTGTGGAGGAACAGGCATTTATTGAGTGCGGACAGGCAGCAGAGATCATAGAAGATTGCGTGGAAACACTTGCTTATGTAAATGACAGCAACACCTTTTATATAATGCTTGATCAGAATATCTATGAGGTCAATCTTACAGACAGGACTTATAATCTTGTCGTTGAGGATATAGGTGAAGGTTCATATAAGATTTCTGAATCGGAGGGAACCATAGCCTGGCAGGGAGATGATCTGACAAGATTTGATGTAATGAATCTTGATACGAAGATAAAAGAAGAAATAACGGCTGAAAATGGCGAAAAAGTAATCCTTATGGGATTTAGGGGCGAAGACTTTGTGTATGGATTCGTAAGGGCAGAAGATGAAGCCAAGGATCAGCTTGGAAATCCGTTATATCTGATGCACAGAATACAGGTTCATAACATGTCAGCCATGCAGGAAGGCAGCAAGCCTCTGGATGACAGAGAGGTTCCGAGTGAATACGGATATGTTACGGGTATCAAGAAAATTGGTAAGCAGATTAATTTCTACTGTGTAAAAAAGAATGAAAACGGTGAATATGAGAGTACCGATGAGCTTGGAATGGAGCATGAGTATGTTTTCAATTATACTCAGGAAGACAAAGCGGTCAGAAACAAAGTAACACAGGTTGCGGTGGATGAATACGAGAAGATTGTCCAGATCGGTACCAAAAATGAAGTAAAGCCAAATCAGATAAAAGTTCTCACACCAAATCAGATTCTGTTTGAGGAAAGCAGAAACGTCGATGTGGAGCTCAAGCGAGATGCGGGAAAAAATCCTTTTTATTATGTGTATGATATGAAAGGAAAGGCTAAAGTGTACACGGATTCTGCAAAGGCTGTTAAGGATGCCGAGCTTAATTCGGGTGCGGTTGTCGGAGATACCAATAATTATATTTGGAGAAAGGGCGACAGGCTTTCACAAAATCGTATTGTTTCGCTTACAGAGAAGATTGAGAACTATGAGGGCATTACGACAAAGAATCCCACAGCGGTTTGTATTGATCTTATTCTGTACCACTATGGCGGCAGAAATATGGATGTTGAGTCTTCTCTTGCAAGCGGAAACAGTGTTGAGGATATTTTGAAGGCGCAGTTTACCGATGCAAATATTGTCAGGCTTGACGGCTGTACGCTTGATACAGTTTTGTACTACATAAGTAAGGGACTTCCGATAATGGCATTTTTGGAAAATGATGATGCGGTATTGCTTCTTGGATATGACAGTCAGAACATTGATTATCTCGATCCGAGATTGGGAAAAATTCAGAAGCTGGGAATGACCGATGCCAAAGATCTTTTTGCTAAAAACGGAAATCATTTCATTACTTATGTACCTAATGAAAAATAAGCAAAGTTTTCTGAAAAAACATATTTAAGACACAGGATTTTCACTTTAGTGTTGCAGAATAGCTTAATATGGCTAGGAAAAAGAAGAAAAAAACCAAACTGACTGCACACTACAAAAAAATTATGGCTTTGCTTTCGCTGATCTGTGCGGTATATTTTTCCGTTTATTATCCGGAATTATTACCCGAAGCAAATGTTTCAAGCAGTGTAAGTGAAGAGACCGATTTTTCAGGAGAAGCCTCGGTAGAGGTAAATGGAAATAAACCTACATTTACCGAGGATGAGATTGTTGATCAATCGTTTGAAAAATACGGTGAACAAGATTCTCTCGGAAGGTGTACTACAGCAGTCGCCTGTGTTGGGCAGGACATTATGCCGACCGAAAAGCGAGAATCTATTGCAAGGATTAAGCCCACCGGCTGGAAGCAGAATAAGTATCCGGGAGTGGTAAGATCAAAACCTCCGTACTTGTACAACAGATGTCATCTTATAGGATTTCAGTTGACCGGAGAGAATGATAATGACAAGAACTTCGTGACGGGAACAAGATACTTGAACGTGGATGGGATGCTTCCGTATGAGAATATGGTCGCGTCATATGTAAAGGAGAGTGGTAATCACGTAATGTATCGAGTTACACCTGTATTTGAAGGTGATAACCTCTTATGCAGCGGAGTAAATATTGAGGCACTGTCCGTTGAAGACGGCGGAGCGGGAATATGCTTTAATGTATTTTGTTATAACGTTCAGCCCGGAGTTGTGCTTAATTACGCTGACGGAAGCAATTGGCTTGAAGAACAGACATAAATAGCAATTTGGAAATAAATATAGAAAGAAGATAGGATAGAAATATGGAGATAGGTTCTTTTGATCTAGAACTTATCTCCATTTACGTTATCTTGATTGAAATCAGAATCCAAGGCTGTCATTTACAAGGATGACGTGGATTCTCTCCGCATGCCTGGAAAAACGTGTTACGAGGAACTGGCAACAAATTGTGTCAGGTGACTTGCAGTCCATGCATGAACCTGTTTTGCAGCATGGTGTGCTAAGACCAAAGCGCTGGGCGTTTATAGGTGCTGCGACGTTCCTTGCTCTTTTAAGGGCACTGTCGACATCAGGGCATACTTTGTTCATGCCGACAATAAACACAACCTTCTTAGGCCCCTGAGCTATTGCCGATACACGGTTAGCGTTGCCGTCGATGTTGACAAGAATACCGTCTTCCGTAATGGCGTTGGCGCTTGAGAGAAAGACATCCGCATCGTATGCTGCAAGCATAGCTGCACGTTTATCTTCATATTCGTCTCGGTCTATGAAGTTGTAGTTGCCTTCTTTGAGCTCTTTTACAAGACCAATCTCGTGCGCGCTCATTGCGCCGCCCATAGTAACGCTTGAACCTGTGGGAATCAGAACCATAGCAAGCTTAAGAGCTTCTTCTTTGGAAGATGCAAAATAGCCGCTCATATTTCTTGATTCAAGACCTTTAATAACTTTCTGGGCAAGAAGGGTATTTCTTTTTGTAATGTTTTCGTTTATTGCCATAGAAACCTCCTTAGTAGTACATCATATAGGTAATTATATTACAACGGAAAAACTGATAAAAGCATTAAAGAACTCATACACAGTTTAAAGTCATGTTATTATATTTTTGTGGAAAACCGATCATAGCGAGGATGAGATTGTGGATAAAAAAGCAGATGCGGTAATATTTGATCTTGACGGTACATTAACGGATACGGAGAAATATTATCAGACAGCGTGGCCAAAGGCGCTTGAACACTTTGGATATAAAATGGAAAAAGAAAAAGCACTGGAGCTTAGATCACTCGGAAGGCCTTTTGCGCCTGCAAAATTCAAGGAATGGTACGGCGAAGACTTTGATTACATGAAAGTGAGAGAGTACAGAAAAGGTCTTGTTGAAGAGCTTATAAGGGAGAGTGGGGTACCGCTTAAGCCCGGGGCAAAAGAGATACTTACATGGCTTTGTGAAAATGGCATACTTACGTGCATTGCTACCGCCAATGACTATGAAAGAACAGAGCGTTATCTGAAAAAAATAGGTCTCTTTGAGTATTTTGATAAGATAATATGTGCAAATATGGTGGAAAAAGGAAAACCTGCACCTGATATATATTCATATGCGTGTAAGGAGCTTGGTCTGCCTCCCGATAGGACATTTGCGGTTGAGGATTCACCAAACGGAGTAACAAGTGCATACAGGGCAGGGTGCAAAGTTATTATGATTCCCGACCTCACACAGCCGGACAGTGAGCTTGAAAAACTCCTATATAAGAAATTAGATTCCCTGATACAGATAAAAGAACTGCTTAGTTGAATATCTTTCAACTAAGCAGTATTTTCATAACATTGGAAATTGCTATTTAAATTAAATAAGAAATTTCTAAATTGATCAGATTTTCTTCTCTGCTTCAAGTGAAGCTCTGAGCTCACCGCTGTTATATCTCTCAATAATGCTGTTGATTCTCTCAACAGGATTGAGAAGATCGCTGATAGAAGCATCGTGGTTAAGAGTATCGATAAGGTAAGCGATATACTTACTCATATCACAGCTAATGTACCATTCACGTGAGAGAAGCTCAGGTGTCTGGTAGATAAGGTTTGTTGTGAATACTTTATCTATAATGCCGTTCTTGTATGCTTCGTCAAATACATCGAGTCCGCCTGTAAAGAGACCAAATGTTGAGAAAGCATAGATTCTAGCTGCCTTGCGCTCTTTAAGTGCCTTTGCAACATCAAGTAAGCTTTCGCCTGATGAGATCATGTCGTCAACGATGATAACTGATTTTCCTTCAACACTTGTTCCGAGGAACTCGTGTGAAACGATGGGATTTCTTCCGTTAACAACCTGTGTATAGTCGCGACGCTTGTAGAACATTCCAACATCGAGACCGAGCACGCTTGCAAGATAGATTGCACGGCTCATTCCGCCCTCATCCGGGCTGATTACCATCATGTTGTCTGAATCAATCTTAAGATCCCAGACATTTCTGAGTAATGCCTTGATAAACTGATATGTTGTTCTAACGGTCTCAAAACCGTTAAGAGGAATAGCATTTGAAACTCGTGGATCGTGTGCATCAAATGTAATGATGTTATCAACGCCCATGTTTACAAGTTCCTGAAGTGCGATAGCACAATCAAGAGATTCTCTGGAATTTCTCTTGTGCTGTCTTGATTCGTAGAGGAAAGGCATAATAACGGTAATTCTTCTGGCTTTTCCACCTACAGCAGCGATAATTCTCTTAAGATCCTGATAATGATCATCAGGAGACATGTGATTTTCTCTGCCAAACATTGAGTATGTCTGTGAATAGTTACATACGTCTACAAGGAGAAAGAGGTCATCTCCACGAACGGAAGTTTTAATAACACCTTTTGCTTCACCTGTTCCGAATCTCGGTACCTCTGCTTCGAGGATATAAGATGGTCTCTCATAACCTGTAAAGGCTAAGCTTCCTTTGTGTTCGTTTTCTCTTTCGGCTCTCCATTTTACGAGATAGTAATCAACCTTTTCAGCCAAGGTCTTAACACCTTTTAATGGAATGATTCCCAACGAACCAACGGGAATTGTTTCCAGATTACGTTTCTCTTCTTTTTTAGGCATTACTGAAAATCCTCACTTTCTTTTATGGCAATCTTTTTGATTTTCCTGATGTCTGGACCGGAGAGTTTTAGCAACTTATAGTTGCTTGCAACTCTTGAAAAAATTCGATCCGAATATATAATCTGAACTTCTTCCAAAGACAGATTAGTGTTAATGATTGTTGACTTCTTGCGAAGATCTCGTTCATTTAAGCATGCAAAAAGTTCGGAAGACACGAAACTGTTTGTGCGCTCCGTACCAAGATCGTCTATTATAAGAAGTTCACAGTTATAGATATCATCATAGATTCCGCGAAGTTCTTGCTTGTTCTTGTAGTCAAATGAATTTTCTGCCAGAAGTTCAAACAAGCCCGATGAGCTGAAATATATCACTGAATGACCTTTTTTTAGCAGCTCATTGGCAACACAAGTTGACAGGAATGATTTGCCAACACCCACTGTACCATAAATGAAAAGATTTTGGTAGTCAGAGTTGAAAGAGTTTACAAAAAGTTCAGCGGTCTTTAGCGCGCCGCGGAATCTCTGCAGATCGTCGCCTTGATAATATTTTTCATTTACTAGTTTGAAGTTGGCTGTTTTGGCCATTTCTTTGAGATTTGATCTATCGTAGAGTTTTTCAATTATCTTTTGTTTGAAACAGTGACACTTTTCGTTGCCGATATAGCCTGTATCCTTGCAATGAGGGCAGGAGTAGCCCATATCGAGATAGTCATCTGAAAAACCGGATTCAATAAGAAGTAATTTTTTTTGACGGGCGAGTTCTGCGAGTTGATGCCTTAGTATCGAACGATCAAGTCTCTCGCCTGAAAGAAGTCTTTTGCCGAAATCAACGCTGATAGTAGAGGACTTATCCTCAAGTTCTTTGTAACCGGGGATGCTTTCATAAACGGAGCGCTTACGCTCCTCGAGTTCCTGTCTGTGAAGAGAGCGCATCTCTTCATAAGTGTGCATTATTTCATCGAATTGCGCGTTGGTCAATGCCATTTGTTCATACCTTTCCAAAATCAGCAAATGCATAACGTTACAGTATAGTGTTGTTTACATACTTATGCCCTGTACGTGCTTCAGGGAAGGCTTGTGCTTCGGATCATCCAGTAGAAGCGATGCACAAATGCCGCCGCCGAACCAAAGTACAGGGCCGAGCATGTATGTACCCATATCCGATTCCCCAATCAAATATGAGCATCAGTTGTCCAAAAGCTGCTTCTCAAGCTCGGCAAAATTATAAGTATTTTGCTGGAACTGATTAAAGCGATTCTGGACCCCGCCTGGGCGAATATATGATTCGTCGGAGCGGATCTTGGTATTAATGGATGCAACGGAAGCCTTCGATCTCTTTTTGCGGAGATCTTCAGTGAAGTCAGCATCAAGTCTGGCAATATCCTCCCTGGAAGATACGTTGTTTGAATGCCAGTTTCGAAGAATTGAATCACAATATCTGAGTCGATTCTTCTGAGTCGCCATCACAGTGCGGTCGCAGGCTTCCATAATGATATCCATTGAAAAACCCAACTCCCTACGCCACGATTTAATGAAGTTTCCTTCCTTTTCCGTGGGACTATTTTCCATACCGAGTGCCTTCATGATCTCGATTATCTCGTGATCATGCTTGAAATTCTCCACGCGAGCCTGCTTTGGCGTTTTGATGCCTTGCTGAGTCCAGTTTAATGCAACTTTTTCCACATATCTGAAATCAGCCTTATGATTATCGACGCAATATTGCATCAGATAGTCCAAAAGATCGTCGGAAAACTTTAGTTCATCCTTTATGTAGAACAGAGTCATAAGCTCTGTCGATGTAAGAGGTCTCTTAAAATACTGTTCTGCAGGAAATACGATATTTGCAGCGGAAGACTGCTTGAAAGCACTGATCTCAGCGGCAGTATAGTTTGGCTTTGCCTTGATCGTGTTTTCCGGTTTGGAAGCGGGAACAGTTCTCAAAGACGGTTCGCTCTTTCGCGGAGCAGCCGGTTTCTGAGAAGTAATATCTTCCATATGTATTCCTATAAGTGTATCTGAGTTATCGTATTCAAGACTGATGAGAGCCTTTTTCTCCCAGTACTTGAGAGCGCGGACTACGTCCTTCTCAGTATGGTTGAATTTATCTGCCAACGCAGAAACGCTTGTAGGCAGATTGGCCTTCATCATGCGCAACAAATAAAGGTAGATCTTTATCTGCGCATCATTAGCATCCTGCATGTATTCATCTATAAAAATATTTGAAACACTGGTAGAATCCTCCCCCACCTTAGTACTGATAGTTACACGCCCCATCATCTCTCTAATCACCTGCTTTACTTTTTCATCACATGTAGGATTATAGCATGGTAATTTTTAATATGATATGGGAAAAGTGACGAAGAGAAGCGGAATTTGAGAGATTGGCAAAAAGTGGAAATCTTTGTGGATAATGTGGATAACGTGGATTATTATTAAAAAAATCTAAAAAAACAGCCAAACTCTCATAAAGACCGGGGAAATTGGTCTTGTTGAAAAGTCTGACTGTTATCCACGAAGAATATTTTTTATAAATTGAACCAAAAAAGTGGAAAAGTGGAAAAGTATTAATGGCCGAGTAGTTCGTTGCCGATTTTTACTACATCTCCGGCTCCCATGGTTATCAACAAATCTCCTTTAGTGCAATTTTGCAAAAGAAATTTCTCGACTTCAGAAAAGCCATCCAAAGTAGGAAAATATGTGCATTCATGGCCAAGTTCAACAATCTTGTCGCAGAGGGTACGTGAGCTGATGCCCAATGTATCGGTCTCTCTGGCGGCATAGATATCAACAAGTACCACTTTATCCGCAAATGAAAGTGCTTCGGCAAATTCGTCAAGAAGCGCCTTTGTTCTTGTATATGTATGAGGCTGGAACACGCACCAGATCTTGTTATGTGGATAATTCTGAGCTGCGGTGAGTGTAGCCTTTATCTCTGTGGGATGGTGAGCGTAGTCATCAATGATGGTTACGCCGTGGATCTCTCCTTTGTGCTCGAAACGTCTGCTTGTACCGCCAAACAACGAGAGAGCTTTTGTTGCAACATCCGAATCTATATTAAGAATATTGCTCACAGCGATTGATGCAAGTGCGTTGTACACATTGTGAAGTCCGGGAACCGCAAGCTTTACATCAAGCACTTTTCCGCCGGGAATATGAGCTTTAAATGAAGGATTTCCGTGCTCATCATATTCTATATCGGAAGGATAGTAGTCAAAATCTTCTTTTGAACCGTATGTTATTATTTCACATCCAAGTCCGTCCGTGATCGCATCATAATTCTCGATATCGCCGTTTATGACAAGCGTTCCGTCATCGGGAAGAAGATGTGCGAATTTTGTAAAAGAGTTTCTTATATCATCAAGATCTTTGAAGAAATCAAGGTGATCCGCATCTATATTGGAAATAACACTGATCTTGGGAAAGAAGCTGAGGAAACTGTTAGTGTATTCGCATGCCTCTGTAACAAAGTAATCAGATTTTCCTACGCGGATATTTCCACCTATGTCGCTGAATACGCCGCCTATTGAAAGGGTGGGATCGGTATCTGCTTCAAGAAGTATCTTTGAAAGCATTGAAGTAGTCGTAGTTTTTCCGTGTGTTCCGCTTATCGCAATAGGAATCTTATACTCCTTCATTATCTGACCGAGAAGCTCGGCTCTTGTTAAAATGGGAATATTTGCTGCTTTTGCAGCCATGAATTCCGGATTGTCGGGATGGATCGCTGCAGTATGTACAACAACGTCAATGGGGCTCGCATCTGTAATGTTCTGAGCACACTGACCGTACATAATGTTAACTCCAAGGTCGGAAAGAGCTTTAGTCATGGGAGATTCTTTGGAATCGGAACCGGAAACTTTGAAGCCTTTTTCTATTAATATGTGAGCAAGACCGCTCATAGAAATACCGCCAATCCCCATAAAATAAACATGCACCGGTTTGTTAAAATCAATAGTGTACATAAAAAACCCTCATTTCATAGAATACGTATTATAACGTAATCTATATTGTAACACGATTTTTTACAAAGTCAAAAACCGAAACCCGAAAGAGTGAAAATATATTCTATATTTAGAGTATTTATGTTTTTTAAATAATATGTTTATGATATACTCATATATAAGAGGTAACATTTTTTCTGTAATACAGGACAGTGAGTTTGGTGTATCAAAAACCGGCAGCTATAGCCGGATCCGCAACGAGGTGGAACATGATAAAAAAAGAGATGATCGCCATGCTGCTGGCGGGGGGCCAGGGAAGCAGATTAGGAGTGTTGACAGCAAAGATGGCAAAGCCGGCTGTCTCTTTTGGCGGAAAGTATCGAATAATCGATTTTCCGCTTAGTAACTGTATCAATTCTGGAGTGGACACTGTGGGTGTTCTTACGCAGTATCGTCCGCTCAGGCTTAATTCTCACATTGGAATAGGTATACCGTGGGATCTTGATCGAAATTTCGGAGGAGTCACGGTTCTTCCTCCTTATGAAAAAAGCTCCAACAGTGAATGGTATACCGGTACTGCCAATGCTATTTACCAAAACTTTGAGTATATGGAAAATTATAATCCGGATTATGTACTGATCCTTTCGGGAGATCATATATATAAGATGGATTATGAGACTATGCTTGACTTTCACAAATCAAGCGGAGCGGATGTAACCATTGCGGTTATGCCGGTTCCGATGGAGGAAGCAAGCAGGTTCGGAATAATGATCGCAGATGAAAATAAGAAGATCGTGGATTTCGAGGAAAAACCGGAGCATCCGAGAAGCAACCTTGCTTCGATGGGTATCTACATTTTTTCCTGGGAAGCTTTAAAAGATTCTCTTATTAATAATAAGGATCAGTCGGGACTTGATTTTGGTAAGCATATTATTCCTTATTGTAAAGAACAGGGATTGTCGCTATACGCATATGAATTTGACGGCTATTGGAAAGATGTGGGAACTCTTACATCTTACTGGCAGGCAAATATGGAGCTTATAGACATCGTTCCCGAGTTTAATCTATATGAGGAATACTGGAAGATATATACTTCCAGTGGTGTTCAACCGCCTCAGTATCTGGGCCCGGAGAGTGCCGTGGAGAGGAGTATCATCGGCGAAGGCTGTGAGATCTACGGCAAGGTATACAGCTCGGTTATCAGCCCGGGAGTTAAGATCGGAAAAGGTACTGTGGTCAGCAATTCAATAATAATGAATGAGACCGTTATCGGTGAGGGTTGCAATATAGAAAAAGGAATCATCGCCGAGAAGGTTACCATAGGAAACAACGTAAGAATCGGAGCTTTTGAGGAAAAAGAAAACGATTCAAAGCCCAATATTTATTGTGAAGGTCTCTGCACTATCGGAGAGAAGTCGGTTATTCCCGACAATGTGACGATTGGAAAGAATACGGTTATCTCAGGTGTGACTGTTGAAAAGGATTACAAAGACGGTAAACTTGACAGCGGAAAGACACTAGATAAGGCAGGTGATTGATATGAGGGCGATTGGCATAATTTTAGCGGGCGGCAGCAGTAGCAGGATGCAGGAATTATCCCAAAAGAGAGCGGTTTGTGCGATGCCTGTGGCAGGTTTTTACAGAAGTATCGATTTTGCCCTGAGCAACATGACAAACTCTCATATCCAGACAGTTGCCGTATTTACTCAGTACAATGCAGGAAGTCTCAATGCACACTTGAGTTCATCAAAATGGTGGGACTTTGGCAGAAAACAGGGTGGATTGTATGTGTTCACTCCGGCGGTGAAAGCATCCGGAAACTTATGGTACAGGGGAACGGCAGACGCAATTGCGCAGAATCTTGATTTCTTGCGAGCCTGCCATGAACCGTATGTGATCATTACTTCCGGTGACTGCGTATATAAGATGGATTATGGAAAGCTTCTTGAATATCACATTCAGAAGCAGGCCGATATAACGGTTGTATGCAAAGACATGCCGGCAAATACGGATACCGAGAGATTCGGAACCGTAAGAATGAATGAAGAGAGCCGGATAGAAGAATTTGAAGAAAAACCTGTGATATCGCGGTCAAATACAATATCCTGCGGAATATATGTAGTCAGACGAAGGCAATTGATCGAACTTATCGAAAAGGCTGATAAAGAAGGGCGCTATGATTTTGTGCGTGACATACTTGTGAGATACAAGGATATGAAGCGCATCTACGGATACAAGATAAAAGAATACTGGAACAACATCGCTTCCGTTGAAGATTATTTCCGAACAAACATGGATTTCTTAAAGGCGGAGATCAGACAGTATTTCTTTAGGGAATATCCGGGAATCTACACGAAAGTTGTAGACCTTCCTCCTGCCAAGTACAACGTTGGAGTAAATGTAAAAAACAGTATTATCTCCAGCGGATGCATCATAAACGGAACAATAGAAGATTCCGTGATATTTAAAGGTGCTTTTATAGGAAATAATTGTTACATTAAGAATGCTATCATCTTAAATGATGTTTACATCGGCGACAATACACATATCGAGAACTGTATCGTGGAAAGTCACGGCACGATTCAGGCAAACTCTTACTACAAGGAAGATGACGGCATTAAAATAGTTATAGAAAATAACGAAAGATACATGATCTAAGTAATATTACTGCAGACTTCATGAAATTTTTTTGACCAAGAGGGGGTTATATGATGAAGATAACAGACGTCAGAGTAAGAAAAGTTACAAAGCAAGGAAAAATGCGTGCAATCGTATCGGTTACATTTGAAAATGAATTTGTTGTTCATGACATCAAGGTAATCGAAGGTGAGAGAGGCTTGTTTATAGCAATGCCCAGCAAAAAGTCTACGGACGGCGAATACCGTGACATCGCACATCCGATCAACTCAGATATGAGAAAGGTTCTTCAGGACACTATCCTGGAAGCTTATGATAAAGCAGCCGCAGAAGACAGCGAGGGGGAAGTTTGACATAACGGCTGAATGAAATATTGAGTAGAAATAAGGCTTGCGGATTGGAGTGATTTCCATTCCGCAAGCCTTTTACATTTTTATGAATTGAATGATAAATTAAGACAAATTGTGTTATTATATCATACAGAGGTTAACTAAATAAAAATTAAATAAGGAGCTGGGGAAATACTATGGAAAATGTGATGATTGTATTGCTACACATTTTTTTGGCTACTGTATGTTTATGGTCTATGTACAAAGCTGCAAGGAGACTTGTTGCCAAGAGAGCCGACAAAGATGAACATATAGATGATGTTTACGAGTATGCCGGATTTGTAATAGCTGTAATTATGGTATTGATGTATGTTGCTCTTTTATTTATGGGCGCATACGGGATTACAAGTGCATGCCCGCTGGCGTGTGCGGCAATGTGCGTGAATCAACAGCGCGTAAATAATGAAGTATAAGGTTTTATAACGAATAGGTTTTGCTGAAAGATTAGTAGACAAATTATTCAGCAAAACCTATAATACATTTAGAGATGCATTGACGGAGGTGATTTTATGCCTGTTATTAAACCGATTTCTGATCTGAGGAATTATACTGAGGTTACCGGTAATGTTAGTTATGGTAATAGGGTATATTTAACAAAAAATGGACATGGGAATATAACCATGATAGATATGAAGGAGCTTGACGATCTTGAAAAAGAGCTGGCCCTTTATAAATTTAAATATGAAATGGCTATTGCTGAGCAGTCTATAAGAACAGAAGGTACTGTTTCTGAAGATGAATTAGCAAAAGAGTTAGGGGTAAAACTTTGAGAAACATAGAGTATTCGAGAGTAGTTCGGAGAAAACTCAATGCTCTAAAAATGCAACTTTGCGAAAAGTTTGATGATGATATGGCACGAAAGTCTATGGCAAAAATTTTGCGTGATATTCACCATCGTTTGTGGTAGAACGCAGGAGTCGATAGATTATTGGGGTGATTGACATAATGTAAGCAGTTATGGAGAAATCTATAGCTGCTATATTTAGGTTTTTAATGACAAAGATAGAAAAAGCAATGATCTTGGCTGACATTGCGATATTGAGGGAGATGTAGCAGTGTTAGGATTAATAAAGAAATTTTTTGCAAAAAAAGAAGAGGAAACAGGCAATATGTATGTTATAGCGGGACTTGGAAATCCCGAAAAGAAATATTTCGGAACAAGACACAATGTGGGATTTGAGACAATAGACGCATTGTCGGATAAATATAATATAGGACTTACAGAGACGAAGTTTAAGGCGGTTTACGGAAAAGGAAAAATCGGTGATCAGAAGGTCATCCTCGTAAAGCCCCTTACATATATGAACTTAAGCGGAGAAGCGATAAGACCTATCTGTGACTATTTCAAGGTCGATACCAAGACAGAACTCATTGTAATCTCGGACGACGTGGAGCTTGATGTCGGCAATATAAGAGTAAGACCTAAGGGAAGCGCCGGCGGACACAATGGGCTTAAGAATATAATTGCGCAGCTTGGACACGACGAGTTTAGCAGAGTGCGTGTCGGAGTCGGCAAGAAACCCAAAGAATACGACATGGTGAACTGGGTTCTCGGTCACTTCGAGGGTGAAGACGCAGTAGGAATCAAGGACGGAATAGGACGAGCTGTCGATGCGGTCTGCGAGATAATGGAGAGCGGCGTTGACAGTGCCATGAACAAATTTAACGGTAAAAAATAAATGAGAGCGATAACAACTCCTTTAAACGAATTAAAAGAATTCGAAGAACTGAATAAATATCTCGAGAAGCCCTTTGCCTGTGCGGAAGTAACGGGATGTGTAGACTCCCAGAAGCTTCATTTTATAAGCAGTCTTGGGGCTGACTTTAAGTACAGAATAATTGTAACTTACAGTGATCTTAGGGCAAAAGAGATCTTTGAGGATTATAAGTTCTATGACAAGAATGTCACTGTATATCCCGCCAAAGACCTTATCTTTTACCAGGCCGACGTTCACAGTAACGAGATAGTGAGGCAGAGAATACGCTGCATGAGAAGGCTTCTTGAGGGAAGGCCGGTAACTGTAGTAACGACTTTTGCTGCGCTTATGGCGCCTCAGATTAGACCTGAAGTTATAAAAGAGAATATTCTTTCTCTGGATAAACACGTTCCGATAGATGAGACGGAGATGGCAAAGCGTCTCATTACAATGGGATATGTCAGAAACTATCAGGTAGAGGGACCGGGAGAGTTTTCAGTAAGAGGAGATATTGTTGACGTTTTTGACCTGACTGAGGATAACCCCTACAGAATAGAACTTTGGGGCGATGAGATCCAGTCGATCAGAAGCTTTGATATCATGTCGCAGAGGTCGCTTGAAAAGCTTGAATCCATTGACATTTACCCGGCATCCGAGATCATCCTCGATGAGAAAAGACTCAGAGAAGGAATGGACAAGGTTAACGAAGATACCGAGAAAATCTGCAAAGCACTTCGCGCTGAATTTAAGACGGAAGAAGCTCACAGGATAAAAAAGCAGACGGAAGAACTTAACGAGCAGCTCTTTGAACTCCACTCGGTAGTCAATCTTGAGAGTTACATCCGTTATTTTTACGACGACACTGTCACAATTCAGGAGATGTTCCCGAAGGGAAAGAGCTGCATCTTTATCGATGAACCTCAAAGAGTTCAGGAACATGCAATGGCTGTAGAAGCTGAGTTTAGAGAGAGTATGACGCACAGAGCCGAGAAGGGATACGTGCTTCCGGCGCAGATGGATCTTTTGTATTCAATAGATAACTGCATATCAAGAATGGGAAATGGGCGAAGAGTGCTTGTTTCCGCTCTTGCCATGCCCAAATCGCAGAATCTCTTTTCACCGGAAAAGAGCTGGGACATAAGCGCAAGGAGCGTCGCACCTTATAATAACAGTTTTGATTCACTTGTAAGCGACCTTAAGAGATATGTGAAAAACGGCTACAGAGTTCTTATACTCTCGGGCTCCAGAACAAGGGCAAAGAGGATCGTTGAAGATTTAAGAGATAATCTTGTTACAGCTTTTTATAGCGAAGATCCGGGAAGGGTTCTGCGTCCCGGAGAGATAATGACGTACTATGGAAGGATTCTCAAGGGATTCGAGTATCCGGGGATCAAGTTTGCGGTAATTGCAGAGAGCGATATTTTTACCGAACATACAAGGAAGAAGAAAAAGAGAAAATCTAAATACACCGGCGAAAAGATTTCCAATTTTGCGGATCTTAAGATTGGTGACTATGTGGTTCACGAAGAGCACGGACTTGGAATATACAGAGGAATTGAGAAGGTTGAAACTGACAATGTTGTCAGAGATTATATAAAGGTTGAATACGGAGATGGCGGAAATCTTTATATTCTTGCGACGGGACTTGGAGTTATCCAAAAGTATGCATCGGGCGGAGAGGAAGGACACGGTCATAAGCCAAAGCTCAACAAACTCGGTACATTGGAGTGGACGCATACCAAGAATAAAGTCAGAGCGGCGGTTGAAGAAGTCGCACAGGATCTTGTCGAACTTTATGCGAAGAGGCGAGAGACCAAAGGCTATGAATTTAGTAAGGATACGGTATGGCAGCAGGAGTTTGAGGACGCCTTTCCTTATCAGGAGACCGAAGATCAGCTAAGTGCCATTGAAGAGACCAAGAAAGATATGGAATCGCCTGTTATCATGGACAGGCTTGTCTGCGGTGACGTGGGATTCGGTAAGACTGAGATTGCGATACGCGCCGCATTTAAAGCTGTTCAGGACGGGAAGCAGGTTGCGGTTCTCGTTCCCACAACCATCCTTGCGCAGCAGCATTACAATACTTTTTGCGAACGAATGAGAGATTTTCCTGTGAGAGTCGATTTGATGTCCAGATTCAGGACGGCAAAAGAGCAGGCTAAGACCGTGACAGACCTTAAGAAAGGTCTTGTCGATATTGTTATCGGAACACACAGGCTTCTTTCGAAAGACGTTCAGTACAAGGATTTAGGTCTTCTTATCGTAGATGAGGAGCAGCGTTTTGGTGTTACACACAAGGAAAAGATAAAGACTATAAAAGAGAGCGTCGATGTTTTGACGCTCACCGCAACGCCAATCCCGCGAACGCTTCATATGTCGCTTGTCGGAATAAGAGAGATGTCTGTCCTTGAAGAAGCGCCTAACGACAGGCTTCCAATCCAAACCTATGTTATGGAATACAACGATGAGCTTGTGCGAGAAGCGATAGTAAGAGAGCTTGGAAGAGGCGGCCAGGTTTATTACGTGTACAACAGAGTAAACGACATAGCGGATGTTGCGGCAAGGATTCAGAAACTTGTGCCTGAAGCAAACGTTGCTTTTGCACACGGACAGATGAAAGAGTCCGAGCTTGAGCGCATAATGTACGACTTTATCGATGGTACTGTCGATGTTCTCGTTTCAACGACCATCATCGAGACGGGACTTGATATTTCAAATGTTAATACTATGATCATCCACGATTCAGACAAAATGGGACTTTCCCAGCTCTATCAGCTGAGGGGAAGGGTCGGACGCTCGAACCGTACGGCTTATGCTTTCCTTATGTACAAGAGAGATAAGGTGTTAAAAGAGGTTGCGGAAAAGAGACTGTCTGCGATCAGAGAGTTTACCGACCTCGGAAGCGGATTTAAGATTGCTATGCGTGATCTTGAGATAAGGGGTGCAGGAAGCCTTTTGGGCAAAAAACAAAGCGGACACATGCAGTCTGTCGGCTATGACCTTTACTGCAAGATGCTCGAAGAAGCGGTGCGCCACAAGAAAAATCCGGGCGAAAAAGATACAAGAGAAGATATCAACACCGTTATCGATCTTGATGTAAGTGCGTATATACCCGACAGCTATATCTTAAATGAAGAACAAAAGCTTGAGATATATAAGAGAATTGCAAGTATCGAAAATCAGACAGAGAGCGATGATATGAGAGATGAACTTGTCGACAGATTCGGAGAAGTCCCGAAGACTGCGCTTAATCTTCTCAGGATATCTCTTATCCGAACCGTTGCGCACAGACTCTACGTGCCTGAAATAAAAGGCGGTGACGGCAAGACAGAGATAAAAGTAACTCCAAATGCCAAGATAAAGGGAGAGAAGATTCCCGGATTTCTTGCAAAGTACGAAGGAAAAATGAATTTCCATGCTGCCGGAAACCCTGTTTTTATCTATAAGTACAAGAAAGATAAAAACAGCGAAAAGGCAGAGGATATGCTCCTTAAGGACACAGAGGAGATACTTAAGGCGATGGAAGAACTTTTGTAGTAGGGAAAAGAGAAGCCGTGAGGTGTGAGAATATGAAAAAGAGAGAAACGATTGTAGCAATAATGCTATGTATCGCCATGCTTTTTACGGCATGTGGTACAGATGACAAAAAAGACAGTGTTGATGCAATCTCGGAAGAACAGGCATATAATGCAGTTATCAACTACAATAAAGCCATTGGTTCGGGGATTGACGATGAGATCAATACAGATGGTTATACAGAGTATTGGGCTGTTTCAACAAATGAAGACGGAAAGATAGTGGTAGTATATCGCTCCTATACAGCGGCGCAGATTCGCTATTATGTCGATCCTGTTTCAGGGGATGCGTATGTTACAGAGCGTGTTCCCGGAATTATAGATGAGGAGCAGGAAACAGGAGAGACTTTTAATGTAAGAGATTACCTTGATGGCGATAACTCCTGACAGTGTGCTGTTTTTAATATAGACCGCGCATATTATGGTTTTATATTTTCAATTGATAGTTTTTTAATTGTTTATACAATTCAATGTTGCGAATGAAATAGATATATGATAAAGTGTCACTTGATATGTAACTATTGGCTGGATGACGGGAGAACGACATGAAGGATATAGGTACATTCAATATCGCTATCTGCGATGATGTTAAAATGTGGCATCACGAGATAGTAGATTCTTGTAAAAGCTTTTTTATTGGTAAGAAAGTTGATCTAAATTTTTATTCGTATTATTCAGGTGAAGAAATTGTTAGAGAACGCAGCCGCCAGATAGACGTGTTGTTCCTTGACATCGAAATGGGTAATCTAAGCGGGTTGGACGCAATGGCTCGGATTGAGAATATGGCAAACATAAAGACGATTGTCTTTGTTACAAGTCATCCGGAAGCTGCAAGATTTGCTTTTGGTTTTAAAACGGTAGGTTTTATTACAAAACCGATAAACGTAAATGAATTGCAGGGCAAGCTAAGAGGTATCTATGCCAAATTAATGCCTGAGGAGATAATAAGTTTTTCTGATAAAAGTGGAACTTTCCATTTTAGAAAGTCGGACATCATATATATGGAAGCAGATTCAAGTTATTGCAATATTCATTCAGAGCAGGGGATAAGCATTGTTTCTCATACATTAAGAAAGTGTGAAGAAGCATTAAATGGTATGCCGTTCCTTCGAGTTCATAAATCTTTTGTTGTGAATTTAGATTATGTAAAAAATATGAATGCTGCAGAGATAAAGCTGATTAATGATGAGAAGATTCCTATTGGGAGAAGTCATAAAGATTACGTTAGCAAAATTTATCGTCAGTATTTGGTTAGGGAGCTTAATGCATGAAAGAATATTTATGGGTGACAGGATATAGCTTGCTGGATTTATTGAAGTACTATTTGTTTTTGCGACTGGTTCTTGGTATAAGGATGAAGAAAAAGAATGTGCTGATACTTATATGGTTGGTTTCTTCGATTGTCATTGGAATTATATATTACAGAGTATGCGGACTCGACAAGAAGTTCTTTATTATCCCCAATATATGCTCTCTGTTTCTTATTGCTTTTGTGCATAAAAAGATAGGCTGAAAAGCATATTATATATTGTATTAGCGTGGATTGTAATGGACATTCTGTCAGAATCTGTAAGATTAGTGATGTTTCTATCGACAAGAGACAGCGCTTTTTTGGATACAAGATTTGGAGATTCGCTTGTGCACAAGTGTATAGTACTTGCTTTTCCTATAATGTATGATGCCATTGTCAATGGCATCATAAAAAAGAAAATTGACTATTCGTTTTTTCCATATCAGTGGGGAATAATTGTTGCAAGCTTTGGGGGGCTGGCTCTGATTTTACCATCGTTAGAGAAAGTTTTTAATGATGAACGTATTGACAGGCAGGAACGCATAGAGATGAGTCTGACTATGATCGCGTTGTTTTTCTTGTTTGTTGTGATTCTGATATGGCAGAGCTATGTAATGAAGAAAAATATAGTGTTGCGTGAAGAAGAAAACAAGTATATATATGCTTGATGCGCAGAAAAAACATTTTGAAGAATTGCAAAGAAGAAATGCAGATGTAAGAGCGTTCAGGCATGATATGTGTACTCATATAGCTGTTATTGAAAAATATTTGGATTTAAATGAATATGATAAATTAAGTGAATACTTAAAGAGTATAAAATATACAACAGGATTAAATGAGACAAAAAGTTATACAGGGAACTTGGCTGTTGATGCAGTAATAAACGATCAGATAAGAGATATAGCCGGAAAGAATATAAAATTCAGCTTCGATGGAATTTTTAGCATCGACGAAGAAATAAGTGATTTTGATCTTTGTTCAATCTTTTATAATCTTATTCAAAATGCCATAGAAGGTTGTGAAAAAGTAGTATCCGATAGTAAAAGTATTAGCATAAAAACAAAGAATATCGGAGAGAAATTGGGGATAGTGATTGAAAACGATACAGTGCTGGAAACGATTCCTGCTGGTTGTATCATTCCAACGACTAAAGAAGATAAGCAAAAACATGGCTATGGAATGAAGAGTATAAAAAATGCAGTAGAAAAATATAACGGTATATATAATAATTCGATAAAAGATGGAAAATTTATCGTAAATATAGTCATATAGATTCAGCGAAAAACTTCGGAACGACATCCGGAGTTTTTTTCTTTACAAGATAATAAGTGTGTCGTTCACAAAGGATAACTGCCGTTCACTAAAAAACGATTGCTCTTTTTCGGGGAGGGCGTTACGATGACAGAGGTCGACCGGATAAGAACTTGCAGAAGTGGGAAAGTGTTTTTTTATAATAAATGCAAGTTAGAGTTTAGTTATAGAAGTTAAAATTGATTACGTTGATAGAGTACCTAGGGAGAGTTAGCTGCTTAAAACGGCGTAAATAAAATAAGAAGAGGAGAAAGGTATAATGGAATTAGTTTTAGGAAATGGTTTTGAGGTCTTAACAAGCGATGAAATTTTTAGTGTAGAAGGTGGTGAGGTATCTGCTGGTGTTATCGCTGCAGGTGTTGGTGGAGCAGTTTTAGGAGCAGTTGAAGGTGCGGCGACAGGAGCAAAAGTGGGTTCTATAATAGGAACTGCAGTTTCGGCACCTTCGGTAGCAGCAGTACCACCGGCAGCGGCAACAGGGGCTGTTATAGGTGGTGTTGTTGGTGGAGTAGCAGGAGCAGTTACTGGATTTGTAGGTGGTGTTGAAGCATATAAAGCTATTAATGGTTGATTAAGTTGGTACTGGTAAATGGGCAATATTATTTACAAGCAGAAAAGGAAGCATTCTTGTTGAAAAGATAAAACCAGTCAATATATTAAGAATAGCTCCTTTCTTAGCAATATTTGATTTTAAGTTAGGTTTAGCTAAGGAGGAGTTATTCTATATAGCAAAAAATTGTAAACATTTAAAAACACTGTTTAATGGAGGGCTAAAACATATGGAAAAATTATATGAATTGAGCAACTGCAATTTATATGAAATAAACGGTGGTGGAGGAAGAAAAACAGATGAAGCATGCGCAGTAGTAGCAGTAATTATTGGATCTGCAGCTGGTGCTGAATTAGCAAAAACCATTAATGGTTGATCAACATAGGACTGGTAAATGGGCAATATTATTTACAAGCAGAAAAGGAAGTATTTTTATTAAAAATATAAACCAGCCAATTATATTATGAATAGCTCCTTTCTCAGAAATATTTGATTTTTAATTAGGAATAGCTAGGGAGGAGGTATTCTATATAGCATTTTGTAAACGTTTAAAATACTATTTAATGGAGGATTGAACATATGGAAAAATTATATGAATTGAACAACTATGATTTATATGAAATAAATGGTGGAGGAGGAAGAGAGGTTTTTGGAGAAGTAGCGGGAGTAGCAGGAGCGATAACAGGAGGAGCAGCAGGATTTGTTACGGGTTATACTGCTACAGGAGCTTTTTTTTCTGGACCAGTTGCTATGGCAGGAGGCGCTGTTGGCGGAGCGGCCGGAGCATATGTGGGATATCATACAGGTAAACAAGCTGGCGAGGATGCATGGGATTATCTGACTAATTAATGGTGTGTTTTAGTAAAGGCGGGGCTTTATGCCCCGCTTAATGAGGAAAAATAAATGAATAAAATAGGAAAGAATAATTATAAAACTACGGAAGACTTAAAGTGCTCAATTATTTGGTTTTGTTTAGCTTTTTTTATATTTCTTTTTAATATAATAATGCAGATACTATGCGGAAAGCAAAAGATAATTATTGGATGTTATGTATTTTTTTCGGCAATCTATTTTATTGCTGCATTTGGTGGGATGATTGAACTTGGCAAACGAAATGATAAAACAATAACAAAATGCAAGATATTTAATTTGAAACAAAAAACAGATGATATGCTTTTATTAATCTCATCGATTTGCGCATCAACTTCTCTATTAATTATGGTTTCATTTGGAACGATAGGATCAAGATTGGATAATAACGTTTTTTTGATGATTTATTTTTTTATTTTTATTTTTCTTTTTGTATGTTTTGGTGTTGCAGAATATGAATATAAAAAAAGAAAAAAAGACAATTGTAAGTGAGTAGGATGGTTTTAGAGTATCTTTTGTGATGCGCTTCACAAGATTATGCTAAAAATAGAGACTGAAAATATATGGTTGTAGAAGGACAAAATGAAATACTATTGTATACGACAGCATGATATGACAGACTGCGGTGCAGCATGTATCGCGACAATTTCAAAACAGTATGGTTTTACAACTTCTATTTCAAAGATAAGAGAAACAGCGGGCACAGATAAGGCGGGTACTAATGCGTATGGTGTCATTCACGCGGCTAATTCACTTGGATTCACAGCCAAAGCAGTAAAAGGAAATAAAGAAGCTTTCTTTTCAGATTTCCCGCTTCCTGCGATTGCTCATGTTGTATCTGATGGGAAATTATTGCACTACGTGGTAATTCAGAAGATAAGCAAAAAGCAGGTTATAATTTCAGATCCGGCTAGAGGAATCGTTAAGCTAAAGCCGGAAGAGTTTTTTGGCGAAGTTACAACAGATAATAAACCGCCGCGATATAGTTGGACAGGTGTACTTATTTTAGTTGTGCCGTCAAATGAATTTGTAAAAGGAAAAGAGAGTAAGAATATCTTTGAGCGATTCTTTTGCCTTTTGATTCCGCAGAAGACGCTTCTTTTTGATATATTCTTATCTTCAATAATCATAACAATTTTAGGTATCATAGGTGCGCTGTATTTTCAGGTTATTATTGATGATATAGTTTCGGCAAGCCTTTTTGATACTCTTTCTGTAATATCGATAGGAGTTATCGGTCTTAAGATTTTTACTGTGGTACTTGGCTTTATCAGGACTAAGCTATTGGTTTATCTTGGTCAGAAATTAGATATAGCATTACTTCTTGGATATTACGATCATGTACTCAAACTTCCTATAAATTTCTTTGGAACAAGAAAGGTCGGAGAAATAATATCAAGATTTCAGGATGCGTCTTCAATACGAAATGCAATATCTTCTGCTACTTTAACGGTTATGATTGATACGATTATGGCTGTAGTCGGAGGAGTTATTTTGGTGTTAAAGAGCCCGATACTTTTTTTGATAGCTTTTATAATGATAGTTTTATATGCGGTGCTTGTCTTTTTGTTTAATAAACCAATCAGAAAAGCTAATGAGCAGCAAATGGAAGACAATGCGCAGCTCACATCTTATCTGGTGGAGTCGCTTAATGGAATACAGACAATAAAAGCTTTTAATGGAGAACAGAGTGCTCAAAATGAGACAGAGTTTAGATTTATCAGACTTCTTAGAAGTGTGTTTAAACTGTCTAATATAGGAAATATTCAGGAAACATTAAAGGCGTCTGTGCAATATATCGGAGAGGTCGCGATTATATGGGTTGGTGCTATAAATGTGCTAAAAGGAAATATGACGGTGGGAAGCCTTATCTCTTTTAATGCTTTGCTAGCCTATTTTTTGGGCCCTATAAGAAATCTTATCGACTTGCAAACTCAGATGCAGACAGCAGTTGTTGCATCTGAACGACTTGGTGAGATACTTGATCTTGAAATTGAGAAGAATGAAAAAGAGCAGAATAAGCTTAAGGATATATCCTTGAAAGAAGATATCGATATAAATAATGTTTCGTTTAGATACGGAACAAGAAGACTGGTACTTGAAGATTTTTCATTGCATATTCCAAAAGGAAAAAGAGTGGCGCTTGTGGGAGAAAGCGGATCGGGAAAATCAACGATAGCAAAACTGCTTCTACGTTTCTATCCCTACGAGAAGGGCAAGATAAATATTAAAGATTATGCTATTGAGGATATTGATATTGAGTATCTGCGTGAAAAGATTGCATATATACCGCAGGAAACGTTTCTTTTTACCGGTACTATAATGGAAAATCTTACTTTCGGATTAAGCGATGTAAATTTAGAAGAAGTTTATGAGATTGCAAGGCTTACAAAGGTGCATGATTTTGTAAATGACCTTCCGCTTAGGTATGATACTCTTCTTGAAGAGAACGGAAGTAATCTGTCCGGAGGACAGAGGCAGAGAATTGCAATAGCTAGAGCTCTGTTGAAACATCCGGATATACTTATTCTAGATGAAGCTACTTCAAATCTTGATACGATTACAGAGCGAATCATTCAGAATACGATTGATTCATTGAGCAAAGATATTACGACAATTATAATTGCGCATAGATTGAGTACAATTAAAAACTGTGATGAGATATTTGTAATTGAAAACGGTAAAGTCATAGAAAAAGGATCCCATGGTAAGTTATTAAAAATAGAAGACGGCTATTACAGAAAATTATATGAGTCACAGTTATCCGGTTGAGGGAAGACATGAGAGAAATTGTTATTGATTTAAAGGACATGAATGACACTAAAGAGGTGTATGAAAAAAAGATAAGTCCTTTGTATTCGGCATTTATATATTTCTTGGTTTTTTGTTTCGGAGCATCGTTTATATATTCGTATTTTGGGAAAATTGAGATAGTTGCAAAAGCAAATGGTGTTATACGCCCAAATGATGAAGTGAGCACTGTTTCACCTTTGGTGGGTGGAAAAGTTACAGGGGTTTTTTATTCGGATGGTGAAGTTGTAAAGAAAGGGCAGAAGCTTTTATCAATCGATACTACTGAAAGTGAAATCAGTCTTGAAGCACTAAGAAAACAGGAGAAAAAGCTTGAAGAAGATCAGCAATATGTTGGAAAGTTCATTGATGGCATAAAAAAGGATTCCAATCCGTTTAAAAAAGATTCTAAAGAAGATGAATATAATTATTATGTTCAATTTGAACAGTATAAATTGGACAAAAAGACTACATTTATTTCGAGTGATTTTAATGAAAAAAAAGCAGTTTCAAGTATTGAAGCCTGCAAAAAACAAAAGGAAGATATAGATTATCAGATAAAGGGACTTGAGGCATATAAGGAAAGTATTGAAACAGACAAAGATATGCTCAAGGATTTTCCGGAATATGAAAATATGTATTTATCCTATAAAAATCTGATTGCTTCACTTGATAATGATTATAATTCCAAGAAAGCAGATATAGATTTTAATGTATCAACGGCAAGTAATGATTATTACATAAATTATTATCAAGATAAGGTATCGGAATATGAGGACTTGGTTGACTCTATAAAAAGCGGTGAATCTAAGTTTAATGATTCGGATACAAGTGAGGCGAAGCTTTTTTATAAGCAGTATTCATATGAAGTAGAAGGGTATGAAAATGCTATAGAAAAAAACGAAGATACATCTGATTCGGGAAGCAATCAGATAAGCAATGAAACTCTTAATCGCTTGGAGGGATATAAGCTTTTCAGGCAATCGGTTGAAAGCGGTAATGATTGTTTTTCTATGGATTTACCGTCATATGAGTATCATTATTTATATGATAATTACAAAAGCGAATATAGTAAGATAGATGAAAATGTTGCATTGTTGCAAACGGAGTATGAGAACCTGATTAACGATGAAGATAGGGATGAAAGAGTCAATATGGATGAGTTTGTAGCGAATCTTTCAAAGCAGATTACTGCAAGAGATAATTATAAAGCTACTACAATATCAAATATTGATAATGTAATCTTACAGATACAGTCAGATAGTCTTAATTCAAGTAATCATATAGATAGAGAAGCATCTGAACAGGCATTAAATACATATAGAAGTAAGGCTCTTGCTACATATACTGGTACTCTTGATGAGTATAAGCAAAAACTTGATGATGTAAAGCTTCAGAAGGATGGGATAAAAAGCAGGGAATTGCTTTATGCTGATTTGGATAAAACCTATCAGAATACTAAAAGGCAAAGGTATTTAAGTACTATAACTGAAATTGATAATAGCATACAGAGCCTAAAAACAAAACTTGTACAGATTGAATCGGATCTTGATATGAATGAGATAGTAAGTCAAATGTATAAAGATGCAAAAGGCGAAGATGGGGCGTATGCTGATGTTTCTAAAGTTAAGATTGATAAACTTTCAGAGCTTTTATCAAAAAAGAGTCAAATAGAAACAGGTCTTGATGAATTAAAGACACAGATTAAGCGAACAGAGGAACAGATAAGTGCAGGTAATATAATTGCATCAAGAGATGGTATTATAAATGTAAGTCAGGAAATTACTGCGGGTGACGTTATACCTTCAGGTTCGTTGATTGGTACAGTAATCCCCGCAGGATCAAATGAGTTTAAAGTTCAGATTTATGTGGATAATTCAAGTATTGGAAATCTGAAAGAAGGCGACGATATTAAATATAGCATAATGTCGCTTCCAAGCAATGAATATGGATATGTAAACGGAAAAGTAGTGAGTATATCCAAAGATACGTTAGTTATGGAAGGAAAAAATTCCGGATATTATCTTGTTACAGGTACTATAGATGCTGAAAAGCTAAAAGACCATAACGGAAACGAAGGTGAAATTGCAATAGGAATGCAGGTAGAAGCTAAGATTGTTACAGAAAAAAAGCGAATTATCTCGTATATGCTGGAAAAATTGAATATATCATGATTTTTTGAATATCGTCAATTAGGAAAGACGACATGAATAACAAGACTAATTATATTTCTTTCTGGTTAAGCCAAGCTGTTTCAGAGCTTGGAAGTATGATGACAAGCTATGCGCTCATAATTTTGGTTTATCAGCAGAGCAGATCTGTTATGCAGGTCTCTGCTCACTTTTTTCACATTTGCACCGAAGGCGGTGACAAGCTTTTTTATAGGCGGATTTGTGGATCGGCATGATAAGAAAAAGATTATTATGCTTACGGATACCGCTTCTGCACTTTGTTCCGCAATAGTATGTGTGCTGCTCTATACTCAGAGTATGAGGTTGTTCTATATATACATAATTAACTTTGTGCTTGGCATTATGGAAGCTATACAATCTCCGGCATCTTCTGTGGCATTTGGGCAGAATATGCAAGTTGTATGCTTCTTTCAAGAAGCAAGCAGGTAAAAGAACTTTCTATTCCTGCGGAGCAAGATGAGAGTCAGGCTGCATAAGATGACTTGATGCTGAGCGAATTTAAGTAGAGTATTCTGAAGAAAAAACAGAGTTCGAAAGATTTTTCGAAGAATTTGTTGAGAAAAGTACTTTATTTATCTATAACTAAGGTGTGGAACGGAGGTGATTTATATGCCAATATAGACATATTATGATATAATATGTCTATATATGTGAGGAGGTAATATATGTTCGCTTTACAGGAGACAATCAGACCATCTGCTGATCTGAGAAATCATTATAACGATATATCTAAGCAGTGCAGGGAAGAGAAAGAGGCAGTTATCATTACTGTAAACGGAAGAGGGGATACGGTATCTCTTTCATATGAGGAATACAAGAGAATGAAGGCTAGACTAGAACTTCTGGAAATCCTTGCAGAGGCAGATGAGGATGTCAAGAATGGAAGAGTGGCGCCTATTCAGGATACATTTGATGATCTTAGGAATATCCTGAAGGAGGATCAGGATTGAAATACAAGATAATTCGTACTGATACTGCTGATTCTCTTATCAGAAAAATAATTCTTTATGTAGCTGAGAATTTTGGTAATGATGTTGCTTTGGAAAAACTTGATGAACTGGAAAAGGATATTCTATCGCTTAGGGATGATCCGTATATAGGTGTTGATCCCAAGTATACTGTTCTCAGACGACAGGGATATAAGGTCTTAATAACAAAGATGGATCTTGTGTTTTACAAAATTGATGAGACTAATAAGGTCATAACTGTTTACGCTGTTGTTGACCAGAGGCAGGATTATCTTAGCATAATAAGAGGATTGTAAAAGGCTAAAATGAATATATATCCCCAAAAATAAAAAGGAGTTTCAAATGATGAAGCTCCTTTTTTGTGTTATACTGAGATACAAAGTTTTTACTTAATGCTTAAGGAGAAATGAAGATAATGATTAACGAGACATATAAAGAGATGCTTGGCGCAAAGTCGGTAATTAGAGAACTTTCGGAATATGCTACCGCTAGGGGAAAAGAGATCGGATACGAGAACGTTTTTGATTTCAGTCTGGGTAACCCTTCCGTTGCGGTTCCTCAGGAATTTACAGATGAGATGATAAGACTTCTTCAGACGGAAGATACAATGACACTTCACGGATATACTCCCAGTCTCGGAAATCCTTTGTATAAAGAAAAGATTGCGCAGTCTTTAAATAAAAGATTTGGAATGAACTACGGACCTGAGCACATCTTCCCTACAACAGGGGCAGCAGGTGCGATCTCACATGCGATAAGAGCTATCACAAAGCCGGGAGACAAGGCACTTGCATTTGCACCATTTTTCCCTGAGTACAATCCGTACATAACAGGTGCGGGAGTTGAGCTTGAAGTTGTTCCCGCAGACACTGAGACTTTCCAGATCAACTTCGATAAATTTGAAGAGATGTTTACAGCTGACGTTGCGGCAGTTCTCGTGAACACACCCAACAACCCTTCAGGTGTTGCATATTCAACAGAGACACTTACAAGACTTGCCGAGATTCTTACGGCTAAGTCAAAAGAGTTCGGCCATACGGTATATCTTTTGTCCGATGAACCATACAGAGAGATTGTGTTCAAAGGCGCTGACGCTCCGTATGTATCAAAGTTCTACGATCACACTTTGAGCTGCTACTCATTCTCCAAATCTCTTTCTCTTCCCGGAGAAAGAATCGGATACGTAGCGGTTAATCCCAAGTGTGACGGCGCAGAGTTTATCGTTCCCATGTGCGGACAGATCTCAAGAGGAACGGGACACAACTGTCCTCCTTCAATCATCCAGCAGGCTGTTGCAAAAGTCTGCGATATGACTGCGGATCTTTCCGTTTATGAGACGAACATGAATATCATCTATGATACTTTGGTTGAACTTGGATTTACGGTTGTAAAACCCGGTGGAACTTTCTACATAATGCCTAAGGCTCTTGAGGAAGATTCTATCGAATTTTGCAAAAAGGCTAAAGAGTACGATCTTATCTTCGTACCCACAGACGGTTTTGGGGCACCGGGCTTTTTCAGAATGGCTTATTGCATAGAGACAGAGAAAGTTGAAAGGGCAATGGAGAGACTTCGTAAGTTCGTAAACGAAGTGTACAAGAAATAATTTTTTGCTATATGGAGGAGGTGCCATGAAAAAAAGAGGCTACGGGAAGACAATATTATTGTTTATTATTTCGATTATATATACGGTGCTTGTTACTTTTGTCGACAAGCAGACTATCGGCCCTGAGGGCACCAGCGTTGGATTTTCCGCGATAAATAAGGTATTTCTTGATCTTATTTCTTATAATCCGATGTGGGATAAGATCACAGACCTTATGCTGATGATCGCTATTCTTACGGCGGTATATTTTGCGTCAACGGGATTTCTTCAGCTTGTAAAAGAAAAAAGACCTCTTGCCGAGATCGATAAAGATATCCTTATCATGGGATTTTTGTATGTGATACTTGTTATCATGTATGTGCTTTTTGATAAAGTTCCTTTCAACTACAGACCGGTTCTTTTACCTGATGAAGTTGAACTTGAGGCTTCATTTCCTTCGACACATGTACTTATGATCTGTACGATCATGGGGAGCGCAATCGCTGCGTGGAGAGAAAGATTCTATGATGACGAGAATCTTGTTACAGTACTCAAAGTCTTTGCCTGTGCGGTAATGTTCATAGGTGTTGTCGGAAGAGTGCTGGCAGGCGTGCATTGGTTCAGTGATATATGCGCAGGACTGCTTTTTTCAGCTACTTTGATATCGGCATATGAAGCTACACTAGATAAAATGGGATGATTTGGCTGACGTTTTTTCACAGATTCTTTGACAATGCAGTTTAATGGTGATAAACTTAATTCCGTAATCACTTTAATGTTTTAACGAGTTTCATAAATCATTGCGATTTTGAGGAGGATGACGAGAAATGGCAGAGATTAAGAAGGCGGAAGCAGTTGTAAAACCTGTTGCAACTATTAAGAATCCTACTTTTATTACTGAAGTTAAAACACCTGAAGTAAAGGATACAACTGCCGAGACAAAGAAGGCACCGGCAAAGAAGGCTACTGCTAAAAAGTCGACAGCTAAGAAAACAACAGCCAAGAAGCCAACTACCAAGAAAGCTGCAAGCACAGCCAAGAAGACAACAGCTACTAAGACAGCTGCAAAGAAAACTACAGCAAAGAAGACGGCAGCTAAGACAACGGCTAAGAAGACTATTACAAGAAAAGCAGCAACAAAGCCTAATGTTATGATAGAGATTCAGTATTCATACAAGCATATCTCAAACGATGAGCTTGTTCAGAAATCGTTGGATAACTATCAGTATGACCTTAAGGGTGATCCTACAAAGGTTAAGAAGCTCAGCATCTACGTTAAGCCGCAGGAAGACAAGGCTTATTACGTAGTTGATGACAAGATTTCAGGCGACATCGATATCTGATGCGATGCATGTGGCAGTTGCCGGAGTATGAAAAAGAAATATGATATAAAAATGTTGGAGGCAATGATCGGAGTGATTCGGTTGTTGCTTCTTTTTTGTGTCATAGGAAAAGCTTTATATCATAGGAAATTCCACGTGGCAGTGAAAACAAAGAAACAATGTGATATTATAGTGCTTAGAGGCAAAGATGCTTTCGGATATGAATGTGGTCTTTGTCTTTTTTTATTGAAGCCTCGGCGTAGCCCGCTACGTCTGTGTTTTCAGATACGCACTATCGGGCAAGCATACTTAGCATTAGCCCAGATATTTTGCAATTTTGCGATCATTATGCAAGGCATCGAAATTATAGATACCTATGATTTTTGATGCTTTATAAGTATGTAATAAGAGGTCAAATGAAAAAGTAAATTCCACTTTACCTATGAAAAATGGTCTCTTTTGCGATTTTGAGGAATGATTTCATAAAATTGTGCTTTGAGACCTCTGAAAAAAGTGATAAA
>JAEEGH010002117.1_pt1 | contig 54551 bp, 40 predicted proteins | sample 9134181 | NCBI WGS metagenome assembly JAEEGH01 (sample SAMN16246544, study PRJNA631951) | gut metagenome | biome: gut microbiome; feature: rumen; material: DP-attached | host: Bos | place: Iran: Karaj | collected 2018-10 | reverse complement strand
CTCATCATCCTCGCCATCGCCATCTTCTTTGCCGCCTTCAAGGACAACCCCGTCATCGCCGCCATGTTCCGTGGCATACGCCCCGCCGTCGTTGCCCTCATCGCCGTGCCAACGTTCCGCATGGCGCAGTCGGCGAAGATTGGCTGGACCAACTTTTGGATTCCCGTCGTCTCGGCCCTCCTCATCTGGCTGCTCGGTGTTTCACCTATTTATATTATAATAGTAGCGGGCATCGGCGGCTACATCTACGGAATGTTTATTGCCAAAGGAAACCAAATATGATATACCTCAACCTTTTCATCACGTTCTTCAAAATAGGACTTTTCGGCTTCGGCGGCGGCTACGGCATGCTGTCGCTCATCCAACACGAAACGGTGGAACGCGCCCACTGGCTGTCGACGGCCGAGTTCACCGACATCGTCGCCATCTCGCAGATGACGCCCGGTCCCATCGGCATTAACTCAGCCACCTACTGCGGCTACACCGCCATCCACAACGCCGGCTACGGCCACTTGATGGCTGTGCTCGGCTCGGCCACAGCAACGTTTGCGCTGGTACTGCCGTCGTTCATCTTGATGATACTCATCAGCCGCCTGTTCATGAAATACATGCACACACGCCCCGTCCGCTCCGTCTTTGCCGGACTGCGCCCCGCCGTGGTGGGACTTTTGGCTGCCGCCACCCTGCTGCTCTGCAATGCCGAGAACTTCTCCACGCCTATGGAGAACCCGTGGCAATTCTGGATAAGCGTCGCCCTCTTCGCCGCCACAGCCTTCGGCACGGGCTTCCTGAAGATAAACCCCATCCGCATGATCTGCTATGCCGCCTTCGCCGGTCTGCTGCTAACCTCATGTACCACCGGCAAGGTAAAATACCGCATCGGCGTGTCACAATGCTCAGCAGACATCTGGCGTGACAAGCAGAATGCGGAACTGAGGATGGGCGCTTACTTCCAGGACAACGTGGAACTGAAGTTCGCAGCGGCTTACGACAGCGACGAGCGGCAGGTGCAGCAGATTGACAGCCTTGTCAACGAAGGCATCGACCTACTCATCGTCGCCCCTAATCAGGTGCAGACCATCTCGCCCGCCATCGACCGGGCTTACGACAAGGGCATCCCTGTCATCGTCTTCGAGCGCAAGACCAGTTCACAGAAGTACACCGCCTTCATCAGCGCCGACAACTACGAGATGGGGCGCGTGATGGGAGAGTACATCATCTCACGGCTTCACGGACAGGGCACTGTCCTGGAAATCAAGGGCTTAGAAGGCTCATCACCCGCTATCGAGCGCCACAACGGTTTCATGGAGGCCCTCAAGAAAGCTCCCGGCATCAAGGTGGCAGCCTCGCTGCAGGGTGACTGGACAGAGCCCACGGCATACGAGACCACGAAGCTGTGGCTTAACAATAATAAAGAGGTACGTATAGACTTGGTGTTTGGAGCCAACGACCGCACGGCGATGGGGGCGAGGAAGGCGATAGCCGAGTCTCCCCTACCCTCCTTACCCACTCCTCTTTATTGCGGCATCGACGGTCTGCCTGGCGAGAACGGTGGCATTCAGCTGGTTCGCGACTCACTGCTCGACGCATCGTATATATACCCCACCCATGGTGATCAGATTATTGACTTAGCTATCCGCATTCTCGACGGCAAACCATACGAAAAGGAAACGATGTTGATGTCGGCCCTCGTCACCAGCGACAATGCCAAGGTGCTGTTGATGCAAAGCGAGGAGTTGATGCGGCAGGCAGCCCAGTTGGACCTGTTGCACGAAAAGGCCGACAGCTATTTGCACAAGCTTGACGCGCAGCGAGTGGTCAATTGGCTGGCCATTGGCATCATCTTGCTGCTGGTGGTAGTGTTCGTGCTCTTCTACCTCTATCATCTGCGGAAAATCAGCATGCAGCGCCAACGCGTGGCAAATACGTTGTGGAATATGGAGATAACTCCCGAAGTACATGCCACGTCCCCAGAGGACGGCACTACTGCCCCGGTCGAAGAATCCAACCTGGACACCGTCGCAGAAACACCTAAAGATGCCGCCGAACAACCTGACGAAGCACCGTCAGGAGCCATAGGCGGAGCTTTCATCTCCCGCTTCCGCGAGGTTGTCGAGTCGCGTTTGGACAATAGCGACCTTTCGGTCGATGACCTGGCTGCCGACATGAACCTCAGCCGCGTGCAGCTCTACCGCAAGGTGAAGGCCGTCACCGGCTCATCGCCAGTCGAGCTGTTGCGGACCGCCCGTTTGAACCGTGCCTACCAGCTGCTGCTCACCACCGACAAGAGCGTCTCCGAAGTAGCCTATGCCGTCGGCTTCACCGCCCCCAGCTACTTCACCAAATGTTTCAAGGAAGAGTATGGCATGGTGCCGGGCGACGTAAGGAAGTAACAGGCCAATTATAGCATTTATCGTTCATTCCGTGGCAAAATTGTTACATTGCAACATATTTTGCACGGGATGAACGATATTTTTATGCTACTGCGTCTAATCGTTACTACTTTTGCGGCATATTTCTGAAACATTAGTACTAACTAAAAACGCAAAAAGCAAATGGAAAGAACAAAGAGATTCCTACTCAGTTTCCTGGCTCTGATGCTATGTACTATAATGTACGCGCAGACGGAGATCACGGGAACGGTGGTCGATGATTTCGGTGAAGGAGTCATCGGAGCCACGGTGAAAGAGAAGGGCACCAGCAATGGTGCCGTGACCGATTTCGACGGCAACTTCAATATTAAGGTGAAGGCGGGAGCAACCCTCGTCGTCAGCTACATTGGTTACCAGACGCAGGAGGTGGCCGCCAAGAACGGTATGAAGGTGACACTGGTGCCAGACGACAAGGTGCTGCAGGAAGTAGTAGTGACAGGCTACACCACCCAGCGCAAGGCCGACCTGACAGGTGCCATCTCGACCGTGAGCGTAGACGAAATAGCCAAGCAGAACGAGAACAACCCGATGAAGGCCCTGCAGGGTCGTGTACCAGGCATGAACATCAGCGCCGATGGTAACCCGAGCGGTGCAGCAACGGTTCGCATCCGTGGTGTGGGAACGCTGAATGACAACGACCCTCTATACATCATCGACGGTGTGCCCACCAAGGCAGGTATGCACGAGCTGAACGGCAACGACATCGAGAGCATCCAGGTGCTGAAAGATGCCGCTTCGGCCAGTATCTACGGTTCGCGCGCCGCCAACGGTGTAATCATCATCACCACGAAGAAAGGTAAGGACGGCAAAGTGAAGGTGAACTTCGACGGCAGCGTCGCAGCCTCGTTCTATACCAACAAAATTGAGACGATGAACGCCAGCGAGTGGGGCCGTGCCTACTGGCAGGCTAACGTCAATGACGGACTGAATCCTAACAACAATAACGTGGGCTATAACTATGACTGGACCTATAATAAAGAAGGGAACCCCGTGCTGAACGGTATGACCATGAACATGTTCCTCGACGAGAACGGTACGGTACGCGCTGGCGATACCGACTGGTTCGACGAGATTACCCGCACGGGCGTAGTTCAGCAGTACAACCTCTCGGTGAGCAACGGATTGGAGAAGGGTAGTTCCTTCTTCTCCGTAGGCTATTACGACAATCAGGGAACCATCAAAGACTCATGGTTCAACCGTCTCTCTGCTCGTGCCAACAACGACTTCAAGCTCTTCAACGGTGCCGTCACCATTGGCGAGAACTTTACGATAAACCGCACGAAGGGCGTTGATGCCCCTGGTGGTGTGTTGGAACACGCCCTGGAGTTCAACCCCAACTTCCCCATTTGGGCAGAGAATGGTAAGTACGCCCAGGCTCTCGGTGCCTACTCTGAGCGTGAGAACCCGCTGAGCATGATTGCCAACTCAAAGGACAATGAATATACGCAGTGGCGCTCGTTTGGCGACATCCACTTGAGCATTACCCCGTTCAAGAACTTCATGCTGCGCACCACCCTGGGCATGGACTATACTCAGAAGGAGCAGCGCTTCTTCACCTACCCAATAGAGAACGGTAAGGTGAGACGTACCGACTCGGCTGCAGAGAGCAAGCAGGAGCATTGGATGCGCTGGATGTGGAACGCCATTGCCACCTACAATCTGGAGATAGGCAAGCATCGCGGTGACGCGATGGTCGGTATGGAGCTGAACCGTCAGGACTATACGTGGGAGAGTGCCAAGCGCTACGAGCTGGCCATCCTGAATACCGACTACATGTGGCCCAGCGCAGGTGCTGGCAAGCAACTGGCCGAGGGCAGTGGTGACGGATTCTCGCTAGTGTCGTTCTTCGGTAAGGTGAACTACACCTACGATGACAAGTACCTGGCCTCGTTCACCATCCGTCGTGATGGCTCCAGCCGCTTCGGTACGAACAATCAATATGGTACATTCCCCTCGGTAAGTGCAGGCTGGCGTCTCTCTGAGGAGAAGTTTATGGCTAAGACAAAGAGCTGGCTCGACAACCTGAAGGTGCGCTACTCTTGGGGACAGACTGGTAACCAGGAAATCTCGAATACCGCACGCTACACCTTGTATAAGTCGGTTGTCTCTACAGGGCTTTGGGGCAGCGGCCAAGCAGGAACTTCTTACGACATTGCTGGTAAGAACGGTGGTTACGACCTGGCTAACGGTTATGTACGCAATCAGCGCGGCAACGATGACATCAAATGGGAGACCACCACACAGCACAACATCGGTCTTGACTTCGCTGTCTTGAAGAACGAGGTGTACGGCTCGTTCGACTGGTTCAATAAGAAGACCACTGACATTCTGCTCTTCATGGAAGGTATTGCCGCTATGGGTGAAGGCTCTGGACAATGGATCAATGCCGGCGAGGTAAAGAATAATGGTTGGGAACTGAGCGTTGGTTATCGCCACCAGCTGGAGAACGGCTTCTCGTGGGATATCAACGGAAACATCAGTAAATATGTGAACGAGATTACAAAACTGCCTGAGACAGTTGCTGCCAATGGTAAGTATGGCGGTAACGGTGTGAAGAGCGTAGTAGGTCATCCCATGTTCTCGCAGGTAGGTTACATCTACGACGGCATCTTCAAGAGTCAGGAGGAAATTGACAATCATGCCACACAGGAAGGTGCAGGCCTTGGCCGCATCCGCTATAAGGATCTGAATGGCGATGGCGTTATTACTGAGGCCGATCAAGACTGGATTTACGATCCGACACCTGACTTCACATGGGGTCTGAACATCTATCTGCAGTATAAGGACTTCGACCTGACGATGTTCTGGCAGGGCGTGCAGGGCGTGGATGTAGACTGTCGCGGCTATAAGTCGCAGACCGACTTCTGGGCCAACTCTGCCATCAACGTACCTTATCTGAATAAGGGCGTCCGTGCCCTCGATGCCTGGAGTCCTGCTAATCCTAGTAGCGACATTCCCGCACTCACTACGAGCGATACCAACAACGAGGGTCGCGTCAGCAGCTACTACATCGAGAACGGCAGCTATGTGAAACTGCGTACCATACAGTTGGGTTACAACATGCCCAAGAAGTTGACAGACAAGCTGCGTTTGGACCGCATACGCCTATACGCATCGGCTCAGAACCTGCTCACCATCAAGAGCAGCAAGTTCACGGGCAACGATCCGGAGAACCCCGGCTTCGGCTATCCCATTCCTCTCAATCTCACCTTCGGACTGAACGTAGGATTCTAAAAGCCCACCCCCGACCCTTCCCCAAGGGAGGGGAGGTTGGATAGACTTGCAAATAGTAATATAATATTAACAAAAACAAAGAAAGTATGAAAACGAACAATATATTCAAGAGAATAAAGGTAGCTTTTGTAGGGCTTAGTACTATCTTAGCCCCCCTCCCTTGGGGAGGGATGGGGGTGGCCTTTTCCTCCTGCTCCGACTTTTTGGACGAGCAGGTGCCGCAGGCCACGCTGACTCAGGACGAAGTGAAGAACCCTGAGTATATCGACAACGTGCTGATTTCAGCATACGCCGGACTGGTTTCGATTGAGGATATGAACGCATCGTTCTCTCTCTGGAACTACGACACACGAAGCGACGACGCATACGTTGGCGGTTCAGACTTCTCTGACGGAGAACCATTCCACAGACTGGAAAAAGGTGTTGGCATTCTTACTACCGACTGGCCTTTCAGCTCCATCTGGACCCGATTCTATAACTATCTTTCACGCGTTAGTCTGTCGATCGACATCCTGGCAAGTGCCGATCAGAATAATGCCACCATCCAGCAGCGTACCGCCGAGATGAAATTCTTGCGTGCCTATGGACACTTCCAGCTGAAACGACTTTTCAAGAAGATCCCATTCGTGAACAAGCTGAACATGACTGAAGAGGACTACAACAACCTCTCGAACACAGAGTATACCAACGACGAAGGTTGGCAGCAGATAATCAACGACCTGGAGGATGCCTACAAGGTATTGCCGGAGACTCAGACAGAGAAAGGTCGCCCGACAAAGGCCGCTTGTGCAGCATTCTTGGCTAAGGTTTATCTTTACAAAGCTTATCGTCAGGACGACGCGAACAGCAATCAGGTGACAGCCATCAACGAGGCAGATCTGCAGAAGGTAGTAGAATACACCAATCCGGCCATCTATACCAAGGCCGGCTATGGTCTGGAGCCAGATATGCACAACAACTTCCGTCCTGAGGAGCAGTACGAGAATGGTAAGGAGAGCATCTGGGCTATCCAATACTCAAAGAACGACGGTACAGTTTATGGCAACCTGAACTTCTCATATCGACTGATTGTGCCATGTATTCCTAAGGTACACGATTCTGGTTGCGACTTCTACAAGCCATCGCACAATCTAGTAAGTGCCTATCGCACCAACAGCGACGGTCTGCCTATGCTCGACACATTTGCCGACGAAGAATATACCGTTGGTTCAGCTCAGACTGTAGATCCTAGATTGTTCGTAACAGTAGGCGTACCTGGCACTCCTTATATGTTCAACCCAAGCTTTATGATTGCCGAGAGCAACGCTTGGAGCCGCTCAGGTGGTACCTTCGGTTACTTTGTATCGCTGAAGCAGAATGTTGATCCTGCACTTACTGACAGCTATCTGTATCTGTGCGACTCGCAGTGGGCAAGTTCGATGAACCGCATCGTGCTGCGCTATGCAGATGTACTGCTGATGCGTGCTGAAGCACAGGCACAACTGGGACAGACCTCAGAGGCTATCGCACTGGTTAATCAGGTTCGCGAACGTGCAGCAGGTATGGCTACAAGCAGCGTGGTATCCAACTACTCTAATAAGTATGGTGTACACTATGCAGTAGGTAAGTACAGTGGCAGCTACAGCAAGGACGAGGCCATGAAGATTATCAAGATGGAGCGCCGATTGGAGCTGGCTATGGAGAGTGAGCGCTTCTTCGACCTGGTACGCTGGGGCGATGCAGCTACAGTGCTCAACAAGTACTACTCAACAGAGAGTGAGAAGATGAACTTCCTGAGCGGATCGCAGTTTACTGCCAACAAGAACGAGTACCTGCCTGTACCATTCGAGCAGATGGCAGCATCTAACGGACACTATAGCCAGAACTGCGGACAGTGGTAAGGAAAAAGTAAAAATGAAAAATGGACTCGCTTTAGCGCTTTTACAAAGCGAAGCGACTAAAAGAATAATGTAAAAACGTCACTATTATGAAACAGAATAATTCTTTCATTTTTAAATTGTTTAATTATTACATTGCAGTAGCAGCTCTGCTGCTTACTGCCTGCGCTGACGATGACCATACGGGCAGTATCAACGTGAGCGGTTCTTGCTTGGTTGAGAAGTTTGTTCTGAACGGACAATACGAAGGTACTATCAACACCGAGAAGCGATTGGTGAAGGTTAAGGTGCCCGTTGATTTCGCCCAGAAGGGTGATATGGAGATAACAAGTCTGACAGTATCTGCTGGCGCACAGACCAATATGAAGGTGGGCGACCACATCAACTTTGATGCCGATCGCAATCTTCACATCAGCAATGGCGACTTGGTAATGGACTATCAGGTAAGCGTACGTAACGACGAGGCCTTGATGTCGCTCTTCATCCTTGAGGGTGTGAAAGGTGCCATCAACCAGCAGGACAAGACTATCACAGTAAGCGTGATGGCAAACAGTGGTATCGACCTAAGCAATGCTACTTTCGAAGTGGAATGCAGCGAGGATGCCACCTGTAGTCCTGCCAGCGGCACTAAGGGCAACTTTACTGAGCCGTTCCAGATTATACTGAACGATAATACTGCTACCACAGTATATACGGTTTTCGTCACTCTGATTGAAGATCCTATTGCACTGTTCGTGGGCGATGCAGAGAACATCGAACTGCTGAACGATGAGGAGAAGGCTGCTGCCAAGTGGCTCACTGGTAACATCGCAAGCGCAGCCTACGCATCATGGAGTGACGTAGCTGGCGGCAACATCTCACTGGCCAAGTGTAAGCTCATCTTCTTCCACCGTCATTGCTCTTCGTATGGCAACTACAACGGATTTGCTGAGGCTGAGCAGGGTGCTATGACAGCACTGGCCAAAATGAAGGAATACTGGCAGAAGGGTGGCGCATTCGTACTGGGACGTAGCGCTGTAAACTATGCTATCGCCCTGGGTGCCATGCCTGAGGACGCTTATCCCAACAATGTCTGGGGTGGCGGTGGCGGCGAAGGCTCCGACCTGATGGGCGATGATCCTTGGCATACCTTCGCATATGACACGACACACCCGCTATGGAAGGACCTCAAGACTTATCCAGGTGCTGCCGACAATGCCATCTACACGCTTGATAAGGATTACACCATCTGCAACACCACATCGCAGTACGGATTCTGGGATACTTATCAGGGCGGTAAGGAGGCTATGGAGGCTAAGACTGGTGGTCGCGCTCTGACTGGCGACAACAGCGTGAACGCATGGGAGTTGAAGGCTGCTAACGGTGAGTTCGGCAAGGGTGGTATCATCTGTCTGGGCTCAGGTCTCTACGACTGGAACTCTCCTACTCCTTACGAGTTGAACTATCACGACAATATGAGCAAGATTATGCTCAACGCATTCGACTATCTCACGAAGTAAAACAACGAATTTCACGAATTAAACGAATTGAAGATTATGAAGACAATGATATATTCAGTATTCGCATTTATGCTGTCAGCCTCCATGCTGACGGCATGCAGCGACGACGAGTTCAGCGGCGATTCCGCTAAGGACTGGGCGGGCACCACTACCTTCTTCGCTTCCACTGATGCACAGGGATTCGACACTTATTATACACCAGCCGTAGGCCGCGTAGGCGACCCCATGCCCTTCTATGACCAGCGCAACGGAGACTTCAAGGTGCTCTACCTTCAGGAGTTCACCAACAACTTGAGTCACCGCTTCCATCCCATCTGGGGCGTATCGACCAAGGACGGTGCTAACTACGAGTCCCTCGGTGAGGTGTTGCCCTATGGTGCCAACGACTACCAGCAGGATGCTGCACTTGGTACGGGCTGCGCCTATGAGAAGGATGGCACCTATTATATCTATTATACGGGCCACAACGGCAATTGCAAGAACCGCGAGGTGGTGATGCGTGCTACATCTACCGACTTCAAGACCTGGACAAAAGACGAGCTCTGGACGCTCAACGGCCCTGACTATGGCTACTCTGGCAACGACTTCCGCGACCCGCAGATCTTCGTCGCCGACGACAACCTCTACCACATGGTCATCGCCACCTATCCCAACGGTGGCGGCGACCCCTGCTTCGCCGAGTTCAAGTCGAGCGACATGAAGAACTGGGAGCACGTAGGCCGCTTCAAGATGATCTGGGACCGCATGCTAGAGTGCCCCGACATCTTCAAAATGGGCGACTGGTGGTATCTCGTCTATAGCGAGAGCTTCAAGGCTTCGTGGAGTCGTAAGGTGAAGTACATGATGGCCCGCACCTACGACGAGCTGAAGGCCTGCTTCAACGACGGTCCGAAATGGCCCGCCGACGGCCATGAGGGCGTGCTCGACAGCCGTGCCTTCTATGCCGGCAAGACTGCCTCGAATGGTACTGACCGATTCATCTGGGGCTGGTGTCCCTTCCGCTCCGGCGCTGACATTCACGAGAAGAACACCAATGTAGGTGCTGGCGACGGCAACGAGCCTAACTGGAGTGGTTCGCTGGTCTGCCACAAGATTATCCAGCACAGTGACGGTACGCTGACCCTGGGTGCAGTACCTGCTATGGCCTCGAAATATAATCAGACTGTTAGTGCTAACGTTATGGAGTCGAACGGCTATAACGGCGGTACGCTCTCTGGCGACGACGCATACGTACTCTACAACCGTCTGGGCACAGCCAACCACATCTCATTCACCGTTAAGACATCTAACAACTGGGATAAGTTTGGTGTATCATTCGTACGTGGTACCGACTCGAAGAAGTATTATACGATAGTGGTTAATCCAGAGGACGAGAATCATCGTAAAGTGAACTTCGAACAGGAGGGTAAAGAAGGCAAGGGCTTCATCGAGGCCGCCGACGGCTATTGGTTTGAGCGTCCCGCCGACAACGTCTATAACATCGACATCTACACCGACAACAGCGTTCTGACGTTCTATATTAACGACGTATGCGCCTACACCCAGCGCATCTACGGCATCCAGAAAAACTGTTGGGGCATCAACAATTACGGCGGCTCCGTTACCGTCAGCGACGTAAAAGTCAGCCAGCAGTAATTGCGGTTTTTATGAATAATCGTTCAATGTAGCAGAATAATGTTACATTGAACGATTTCTCTTATCCTATGTAACATATCTTACTATCTGTTGGGTTAGTTTGCTGTAATTTTGCACTCAGAAAATTTCAAGTGTCTAACCCTTTAAACAAAAACAAGATGAAGAAAGTATTTTTACTCCTTTGCCTTTTGGCAACAACCACCATCGCTACGGCTACTGATCTGTGGGAAGGTACGCACGCAGTAGATTGGTCTAACACGCTGACTATTAAGGCTACTAAGTTTGCAGAAGCTCAGGTAGGACAGAAAATCGTCGTTGAATTTAAGGATGCCACGGGAGAAGTCATCGAACTGCACTCGAACGGTGGTATGCTGCCTGGCACACGCTACGCCCATTTCCTATATGCTGACCAGCACGAAATGGAAGTGTTTATCACCCAGAGCATGCTGGTCTGTCTGAAGGACTACGGAATGGAGATTTGCGGCAAAGGATTTACTGTTACCAAGGTATGGTTTGGCGATGGCAAGGACAATGTCGATGGGAACACAGTCTGGACAGGCTATTTCTGGATGGACGAATGGAGTACATTAGAGGTGGCCAAGACCTCGTTTGATGGTATCAACTGGAGCGACTACAAGGCTATACGCTTCTATTCTGAGGCCAACCGCACAGACTATGTCATCAATGTGCTCACAAAGTGGGGCGATGGCGGCAAATTGGGCGATCAGACCACGATGACCATGACTAACGAATATGCAGAACTCAGCCTTGAGGGCATTGATATGGCTGCAAAACTGGCTGACGTTGACAGGCTCATGGTTCAGTGCAACAAAGAAGGCGGCAACCCATTCAACTTCACAGCCATTGTGCTTGTCAAGAATGAGAGTACTGGCATCCAGGAGATTGAAAATGGAAAATGGAAAATGGAAAATTCGGATGGAGCCGTCTTTGACCTGCAGGGCCGCCGCATGGAATCTTCAATGTTGACGAAAGGACTGTTTATCGTCCGCTCGACCTCTGGTCGCTTGCAAGGCAAGAATGGCAAAATGGTTTTCATCAAATAAAAGTTAGTAATAGTTTTTTGGTTAGTTAGTCGGTAAGGAAAAAGATCGCTTTTCAGGATAACATTTATAGCAATAATGATGCAGTGAACGATTATTTATAGCAAATGTAACAGAAATGACAGCCTATTAACGAGAAATCCTGTAACTTTGCAGCAAATTATTAATAACTAAAGACAAATGAACATGATGAAAAGATGTTTAATGACAATAGCGGCAGTGATGATGCTGACGATGGCCAAGGCACAGGTGGTGACATCGCAGGCTTGCGAGCAGAGCATCGTGACACCGAAAGACACAGGACGGTATCTGTGGTTGCCCATTCAAGAGTCTGCTCCTGAAGGAAAGGTGCAGGTTATCGTCAGCGGTATGCTACAGATGGAGCAGAACGTGCGCATGGCCCGTGAGCAGGTGGACTACTATATGGCGCTCGACTTACAGCCGTATCAAGGCAAGGGTGCTCTGAGGATATGTGTGCAGAATGTGCCAACGGGCAGCGTGTGCTTCAAGAAACTGGCGCAGAACTACGATGCGGACTTCGCGTTGATTCATGAGAAGTTCCGTCCACTTTACCATCATACGCCCAAGCGCGGGTGGATGAACGACCCTAATGGGATGTTTTATATGCCGTCGTCGCCGTCAGGCAACGATGGGCAGGCAGGTTCTGTCGATGGTGTTTGGAATCTCTATTACCAGTACAACCCCTACGGCTCGATGTGGGGCAATATGCATTGGGGACACTCCACCTCTACCGACCTCATCCACTGGAAGGACGAGGGTGTGGCACTGGCTCCCGACGTGTGGGGCACAATGTTTAGCGGTTCGTGCGTAGTGGACAAAGGTACCGTTGTCGCTATGTATACTGCAAGCCGTCCCACACCGTTTGGCGGTGACGTGCAGGCGCAGTGCATAGCATTTTCCAACGATGGCGGAAAGACTTTCACGAAGTATGAGGGGAACCCCGTGCTGACTGCTGAAGACAAGGACTTCCGCGACCCTCGTCCGTTCTGGAACGAGGACATTAAAGCTTGGAACCTCATCCTCGCCGTGGGCCAGGAGATGCGCATCTACTCGTCGAAGGACATGAAGGAATGGAAGGAAGAGTCGCGCTTTGGCCTGGGCTATGGCAACCATGGCGGCGTGTGGGAGTGCCCGGACCTGATGAAGATTGGCGAGAAGTGGGTGCTGATTTGTAACATCAATCCCGGCGGGCCGTTCGGTGGCAGTGCTACACAGTACTTCGTAGGGCAGTTCGACGGCCACAAGTTCACATGCGAGTCGAAGCCCGAGGTAACGAAGTGGCTGGACTATGGCAAGGATCACTATGCTACGGTGTCGTTCTACAATGCGCCTGACAACCGACGCACGGTATTGGCTTGGATGTCGAACTGGCAGTACGCCAACCAGGTACCGACGATGCAGTTCCGTAGTGCTAACTCGATAGCCCGTGACCTCGGACTGTTCGAGTATAAGGGTGAAACCTACGTCAGCGTCGTGCCCTCTAAAGAAATGCTGGCCGTGCGTGGCGCAAAGGTAAAACAGCCGACGGAGGCTTGCGAGATAGTCATTGACATTAGGAAGCAAGCGGAGATTGTGCTGTCGAACGCGAAGGGCGAGCAGGTCACGATGACCTACGACGGCCAGAAGCAGACGTTCTCGGTGGACCGAACGAAGAGCGGCGAGGTGGGTTTCAGCCCCGACTTCCCCTGCGTGACCAAGGCTCCCACCTGCGGACAGATCAGGCAGCTGCGTATCTTCATCGACCGCTGCAGCATCGAGGCTTTCGATGCTGACGGCAAGATGGCCATGACCAACCTCGTGTTCCCCTCGGAACCCTATAATAATATTAAGGTGAAGGGCGGAAAAGTAACTATTTACGAAATCAAATACTAAAACAATATGGGCAATCAAAACAAATCCATTTATCTGATTCCTGTGATGCTCTGCTTCTTCTGCATGGGCTTCGTGGATCTGGTGGGCATCGCCTCCAACTATGTGAAGGAAGATCTGGGGCTAACGGACTCTGTAGCCAACGTGTTCCCCTCGCTCGTGTTCTTCTGGTTCCTTATCTTCAGTGTGCCCACGGGTATGCTGATGAACAAGATCGGTCGTAAAAAGACCGTACTGCTCTCGCTCATCGTCACCGTTGTGTCGCTTTTCATCCCGCTGTTTGGCGAGAACTTCGGCGTAATGCTCGTAGCCTTCTCGCTGCTCGGAATCGGCAACGCCCTGATGCAGACCTCGCTCAACCCGCTGGTGTCGACCGTGATGGGTGGCGGCAACCTTGCCTCGACGCTCACCTTCGGACAGTTCATCAAGGCCATCGCCTCGTTCTCGGCGCCTTATCTGGCTATGTGGGGTGCCACGATGGTCATCCCTGAGTTCGGGCTAAACTGGCGCGTGCTCTTTGGCATCTTCTTTGTCGTAGGCATACTCTCCACGATACTGCTCTTCGTGACACCCATTGAGGAGCCGCCAGTGGAGGGCAAACCGTCAACCTTTGTGGAGTGCTTCAAGCTGTTGGGCACGCCCATCGTACTGCTGTCGTTCCTCGGCATCATGTGCCATGTGGGCATCGATGTGGGTACGAACACTACCGCCCCGAAGATTCTGATAGAGCGACTGGGCATGACGCTTAACGAGGCCGCCTTTGCCACCTCGCTCTACTTCATCTTCCGTACCATAGGCTGTCTGACGGGCTCATTCTTCCTGCGCGTGCTGAAGATGCGTACATTCTTCATCATCAGTGTGGTGATGATGGCGCTGTCGATGTGCGGCCTGTTCTTTGGAACAGAGCAGTGGATGCTCTACGTTGCCATTGCTTTGGTGGGCTATGGTAACTCGAACATCTTCTCTATGTGCTTCGCCACCGCTCTTGAGTCAATGCCAGAGAAGCAGAACGAAGTGTCCGGCTTGATGATTATGGGCCTTTTCGGCGGCACTATCTTCCCGCTCTTCATGGGCTTGGCCAGCGATGCCATGGGACAGGCCGGTGCCGTGCTGGTGATGGCCGTGGGTGTCATCTATCTCTTTACGTATATCAAACAACTAAAAATCGCATAGAATATGAACAATCGTTATGTAGTAGGACTCGGAGAAGTCCTGTGGGATGTACTTCCCGAAGGTAAGAAACTGGGTGGCGCACCTGCCAACTTCGCCTATCATGCCGGGCAGTTCCTGGGCATGGACAACACCATCGCCGTCAGCGCGCTGGGCGAGGATAAACTGGCCGACGAGACCATCGAGGCCCTGAAGGAGCACGGGCTGAACGACCTGCTGCCTCGCGTACCTTATCCCACCGGCACCGTGCAGGTGCAGCTCGACGAGCAGGGCATTCCCACGTACGACATCAAGGAGAACGTGGCTTGGGACAACATCCCCTTCGATGACGACATCGCCGAGATTGCCCGCAACTGCCGGGCCGTCTGCTTCGGCTCATTAGCTCAGCGCAACGTCGTCAGCCGTGAGACCATCCAGAAGTTCCTTGACGCCACACCCGCTGACTGCCTGAAGATCTTTGATATCAACCTGCGCCAGCAGTTCTATACGCAGGAGATTCTGCGTGAGTCGTTCCAGCGTTGCAACATCCTGAAGATTAACGACGAGGAGCTGGTGCTCATCGGCCGTATGTTTGGCTATCCCGGTCTCGACATTGAGAACAAGTGTTGGCTCATCCTGGGTAAGTACAATCTCGACATGCTTGTGCTCACCTGCGGCACCAACGGCTCCTACGTTTTCACTCCCGGTCATGTCTCCTTCCAGGAAACGCCAAAGGTCAAGGTGGCCGACACCGTAGGCGCTGGCGACTCCTTCACCGGCTCCTTCGTGGGCAGCATCCTCAACGGCAAGTCCGTGCCTGAGGCTCATCGCACCGCCGTTCAGGTTAGTGCCTATGTCTGCACCCAGAACGGTGCCATGCCGACCTATCCAAAAGAACTACTGAAATAAAGAAATCCTACTTCATTTTTCAATATGTTTGCTGGCGTGACGATTGCTTAGCGTCACGCCAGCAAACTTGCTTAAAAGAAAGATTGAGTTTAAAAGTGAGGTATTGAGGTGTTTTTGCGATTTTTTCTTTTGTATTCCAATTTCTTTATGATATTCTTAACTCCAAACTATTCGAATTCTTTTTTCAAATAGTGTCTGGAGAAAAACATCTCTACGGCCTGACAGATGAGGAATCAAAATCATTGAGGGTGAATCGTAAGAAAGTTGCCACAAAATTTGGAGGTATTGAAAATAATTCCTATATTTGCACCAAAAAGAACAAATATCATTATAGGATTATGCCAGAATTATTCAGATTTTATGGATTTTCCTTCTTCTTTTACAGCAGGAAACATGAGCCACCGCACATTCATGTGGAAGGCAATGGTGGTATGGCCAAATTCGACTGGGACGGAAAGGAATTCGTGCAAGTTGAAAATGCAGGTATAAAAGCCAATGACATTAAGAAGATAAAAAAGATGGTTGATGACAATGCGGACATTATCCTTAAGCGTTGGAAAGAGTTTTTTGACAAAGATTAAAGGGAGGACTGAACGATGAAGATTAAGGAGATTTGGTTTGATGCCGACTATATTTATGGTAAGGACGAAAAAGAAAAGGAGTACAAGCAATCATTGCTATGGTATCCAAAGTTGCGTGATGCCTCTGACGAAGAGCGCAAAAAATATACTTTCGGAATGGGTGGTATTCATTGGCGCAACCTTGATGAGGATATCAGCTTTGAGAGTTTCGAGTACGATGACGCCGAACCAAGCGCTATGCAGCGTTTCTTCTTGACACACAAAGAAATTAATGTTGCGGAGTTTGCCCGTTCAATGGGGATCAACCCTACATTGCTCCGAAATTATATTAATGGTTTCAAAAAGCCTTCGAAAGAACGTGAAGAGGAAATCATTTCCCATATTCACAAATTGGGTGAAGAGATGATAGCTGCATAAAAGATGGCAGAAATAGTATGCAAACTACGGTAAAACTATAAAATTATATTTAACCTAAAACTAATGTAAATATGGGAAAATTACAAAAAGGGATGCTTGCCGACCTTGTGGTCTATGGTAAGATTTTCACTTCCAATGGCAATCAGATTGTAGAGGCCTTTGCCGTGAAAGGCGGCAAGTACGTCTATATTGGCGACAAAAAAGGCGCCGAAGCTTTTATTGAGCCTGGCAAGACTGAGGTCGTGGACTATTCAGGCAAGGGCCTTGTGATGCCCAGCTGCGGCAATGGTCACGCGCATTATTCAATAGGTGTAGCCCTGCCCATCGTCGGATCGGTGGCCGTTGGACAGTCTCCGGACAAGTTCCTGACGGAAATCGTTCCCGCTGCCGTCAAGAAGGCTCGGGAAACAGGGGCATCGTCTATCTTCGGCTTCGGTTGGAATTACATTACCTTCATGGAAAATATACCCACCCGTCAACAGTTGGATGCTATCTGCAGCGATATTCCTATTTACTATGCCGACGATGAAGGCCACAAGGGTCTTGCGAACACGCTGATGCTGGTCAAGGCAGGCATTATGACGGCCGACGGCAAGGTGTTGAAAAAGGATAAGGATATCCGTGGCGGTGAGATCGTGATGGGTGCAGACGGCACACCTACCGGTTTCCTGAAAGAGCAGGCCGGCACCTACACGCGTTCCTTCCTCGATACCGAGAAACTCTATCCCGTTGACGTTGCAAAAGTAGTCGTCAAAAAGACTCAGGAGCAGCTGTTGTCAGAGGGTTACACCATGTATATCGACGGTTGGGGCAACTATTTCTTCAACAACAATTTCTTCAAGGCTGCCCAACAAGTAGACCAGGCCGGCGAGATGAACTTCGTGCTGGGCCTGACCTACGAGATTGAAAGTTGGATGAATGTGGATGAAAATCTAAAGAAAGCCGCTGACGTTCAGCAATACGCCACCACCCATGTCAAGACGAACTGGCTCAAACTCTTCATGGACGGCACTGTTGAAGGCGGTACCGGATATGTGGAGCCGCTCTATCCTGACGGGCACCAAGGCCTCGCCAACTGGACTGAAGAGGAACTGACAGACATTACGCGCAAGACGAATGCCAATGGTATCACGATGCATATCCATACCATGGGTAACAAGGCCGTCAATACTGTTGTCAGTGCATACGCCAATGGCGGAAAGGACGAGATGCGCAATACGCTGGTGCACGTGCGCAACGTCAATGCGTCGGATTATCAGCGTATGGCAGACCATAACATGTATGTCACCTCAGGTATGCTATGGCACCATTGTCCCACTGGGGCAGCTGACTATATCCGCGAACATGGTCTGGCTCCAGCAGGCGTGGAGGACAAGTCTTATCCGATGAAATCCTATTTCGATAACGGCATCCATGTGACCTCCCACTCAGACTTCCCTGCATTGAGCGGCAGTCCTGACGACCCGTTCGGCATTATGGAGCTTGCTGTGACAGGTGTACTTCACAGCGAAAACGGCACCCCTTGGTGGCCTGAAGAGCTCCTGACCCGCGAGCAGGCTATCGAATCCCTGACCATCAACGTTGCCAAGCAGATGTTCATAGAGAAAGAAAGAGGCAGTATCAGCGAAGGCAAATACGCTGATTTCCTCCTCGTTGACAAGGATGTGCTGTCCTGCCCTGTGACCGAGATTCACAATGCCAAGGTTGCAGCGACTTACTTTGAAGGGAAGAAGGTTTTCTCTTTGCAAGCCGTTAAATAATTAAAGTTTCGGTAGTCTCCACTTTATAACTCCCGAAAGTTAAATTTAATAATTAAACATAAAGAAAGGGAAACAATATGAAGGCAGACAAAATCATAAAAAACGCAAAAATCTTCACATCTGACAAGAACAATCTGATAGCCACTTCACTTGTGGTGAAAGACGGAAAATTTGCTTATGTAGGCGACGAAGCCGGCCTTGCTGATTTTGAGGGTGAGGTTACGGACCTCGGCGGGAAGTTCATCATGCCCGGCATCATCGACAGCCATGTGCATGTAACCATTCCTGTAGGTTTTGAGTACGCACCCATGGGAGAGCGGATTGAGCCCAACGGTAAGCAGGAAGCGCTGGATGTGATGGCAGACTATGTCAAAAAGCATCCCGGTGAGAAGCGCTACAGATTCTTGTTGGAGAAGAGATTCCTCAATGGAGAGGATATCGTAAAGGAGGAACTTGACGCCATCTGTCCGGATGCCGAGCTTCAGATTCAGGAAGGCGAAGGACACAGCATCTGGGTCAACTCAAAGATCCTTCAAAGGCACGGCATTACAGACGATACCCCTGATCCTATACCGGGACTGGCGTATTACGTGCGTAAGGACGGACATGTGACAGGAAACATGTATGAGGGCGCAACGGAAGTACGTATCATTCTGGACAGCGGAATGGAACTGACCGATGAGCAGGTGGATGCGGCACTTCAGCGCTGGATCGACTTCTCTGTAGAATATGGTATTTCTGCGGTATTTGATGCCGGACTTCCGGGCGATATGAAGTTCCATGAGAAGGTCTATAAGCGTCTGTGCGAACTTGACAAGCAGGGAAAACTGCCCGTTTATGTTGACGGTAGCCTTGTCATCAACGCAGAGCGTGATGCAGAGGAGGGCCTGAAGGAACTGAAGCGCATACAGCGTGAGTATAATACGGAGCACCTGAAGGTTCACACCATGAAGATTTTCATGGACGGTACCCAGAAGATCCATACCGCGGCCATGGTGACTCCCTACGTGGATGTCCATACGACAGGGTCTACCGCTTTCTCCGCAGAAGGAATAGCGAAGCTTTTGAAGGAACTCAATGACGCGAATCTGGATCTTCACCTCCACACCGTGGGTGAGCGCGCATCGCGCACGGTATTGGATGGCGTTGAGATGGCTAAAAAGGAGATGGGAGATGACCTGCACGTAAGAGTTACCTGCGCCCATCTTGAAATTGAGTGCGACGACGATCTGGATCGTTTCGCCAAGCTCGGCGTGTTCGCCAACTTTACACCACACTGGCATTCCGGAGACCCTAGCAACAGTGCCACATGGCTTGGTGAAGAACGCTCCAAGAAGCAGTTCCGCTGCAAGACGGTTTGGGACAGCGGCGCTACAGTAACTTGGTCAAGCGACAATATCGTCTTTATGGATTTCACCCCCTGGAACCCCTATCTGGGCATGGAGGTAGGTATGACCCGCTGGATTACCGAAAAGACCAAGAACTACCCGTACAACGTAGCTGCCAAAGTATTCCCGCCTGAGAACGAGAGAATGAACATTGAAGAAATGCTGCTGGGCTTTACCATCAACGGTGCAAAGCAGCTGGGCATCGAGGCGAAAAAAGGCTCCATTGAAGTGGGCAAGGACGCTGACTTCCTGGTATTCGACAAAGACCTGCTGACGGCAGAGCACGAGGGCTTTAGCTACAACCTGCCTACAAATGTGTATTTTAGTGGAAAGAAAGTGAAGTAATTTAAACCTAAATGAATATGAGCAAGACACAACCTCTGGATTATTCCAATAAAGACAACTGGTGCAAGCTTCCTGAGATTACCAAGGAAGTTGACACATTCTATGTATATGCTACCGAGTATATCATGGGCAGCATGGCAGAAGGCGCTCCCGATTATGCCGATATGAACAACCAAGAAATGTTGGAGGGCGCCGCTGGCGAATATGCGCTGCATGCCTCTGCATTCGCGGATTCCACCAACGTGTTTATGCCGTACTACCGCCAGGTGGGCCTGCGGTATGCCGGGGTAATCTGGAAGAGGGACGGAATCTTCGACGCGGCCATTGCCGATATGCCTTATGGCGACATCGTCGCCGCGTTGGACTATTACTTCGAGCACTACAACAACGGCCGCCCCTTCATCATCGCCAGCCACAGCCAGGGATCGGCCATCGTCAAGATGGTGCTGAAGAAATACTTTATGGAGCACCCCGATTACTACAAGCGTATGATTGCCGCCTACCCGATTGGCTATGCTTTCACGAAGGACGAGTTCAAGGCCTACCCGCACATGAAGTTTGCGACGGGCGAGTGCGACACGGGCGTAATTATCACCTGGAACACGGAAGGTCCCAAAAACAGGGAGGTGAATGCTGATACTTGCGTGCTGCAGCCGGGCTCTATGAGCATCAACCCGCTGAACTGGAAACTGGACGGCACCTATGCCCCAGCCAGCCTGAACCTGGGTTCGCTCTGGCCGAACGAGAAAACCGGCGAACTGGAGATTCAGGACCTGGGTGCGGATGCGCAGGTGTTCCCCGACCGCGGCGTGGTGGTGACCCATGCCCAGGGCGAGCAGATGGACGAAGCAACCGCCAAGGTGTCTGCCGAATTCTTTGGCCCGGATGGACGCCACGGCGAGGATTATGCGTTCTTCTACTGCAACATCAAGGACAACGTGGCCAAGCGCGTCGCGGCTTATAAAAACAAAAAGTAACTGAAAAGACCTTGGAAACGGGTCGTTGTTTCACAAAAAATAGCATTCGGAGAAACATTCTGTATGGTACATGATTTATATGTTTTGATGATTACGGCCGCGGTAGTCAGTATCGTTTTTAAGTTTCTGAAGCAGCCGGTAGTACTGGGCTATATCGTTGCAGGAGTCTTGGTAGGCCCGAATCTTTTTGGAGAGACCTTGGTGAATGAGGAAAACGTCAAGGCATGGGGCGACATCGGCGTGCTGTTTGTGCTGTTCTGCATCGGCCTGGAGTTCCGCCTGAAGAACCTCATCAGCAGCGGCAAGGTGGCAGCAATCGGTGCGTTGACCATCATCGGTGGTATGATGCTCCTTGGCTACCTCGTTGGTCAGGATGCCCAATTGGATATGATCAACTCTCTTTTCCTGGCGGGAATGCTTTGCATGTCGAGCACCACGATCGTGATGAAGGCCATTGATGAGGCAGGCTTGAAAAAAGAACGTTTCGTCAAGGGCGCCACCAGCATCCTGATTGTGGAGGATGTGGTGGCTGTGGTACTGATGGTATTGCTCTCCAGTATAGCCATCCGCCATCAGTTCGAGGGTGCCGAACTAGTCAGCAAGGTCATCGATCTGGCCATTACGCTCACGGCATGGTTCATCTGCGGCATTCTGATTATCCCGACACTGATACGCAAAGTGAAGAAACATTTAAATGACGAGACGCTTATCATCCTCGCCTTGGGGCTGTGCCTGGGTATGGTGCTGACGGCAGAGGAAGCAGGGTTCAGCAGCGCTCTTGGTGCTTTCGTGATGGGGTCCATCCTTGCCGAGACAGTGGAGGCTCATCGTATAGAAAAGCTGATGACACCCCTGAAGAATGTCTTTGCTGCTATCTTCTTCATCTCTGTGGGTATGCTAATCAACCCGGCTTCATTGGCGGAGTATTGGTACAGCATCCTCTGGGTCTGCCTGGTGATTATCGTAGGAATGATTCTCTTTGGCACCCTGGGTTGCTGGTGGGGCGGTCAGACCATGCGCGACTCAATGCTGACCAGTTTCTCGTTTGTGCAAATCGGCGAGTTCTCGTTCATCATCGCTTCACTGGGTACCAGCTTGGGCGTTCTCAATCCTCTCATCTATCCTATCATCGTGGCATCCAGTGTGGTGACAACCTTCCTCACTCCATATATTATGAAGGCTGCGCTGCCCTGCTATACGTTCCTTTATAATCATGCTTCAGCGGGCTTACGTTCTAAGATCGACCAGCGTGAGCAGCGTGTCGCAGAAGCAGAGACGGCTACGCCATCCGGCGACACGAACTCATTTGCAGAAAAGGTTCGACATGCCGTCAGGAGCACCTTCATCACGAAACATCTTGTCAATCTGTTTATCAAGAACATGAGTGCTCATGACGAAAACGCGTGACAAATAACAAACAAATAAATATTAAAACAATAACAATTATGAGAAACAAGAAATTATTTTTAATGCTTGCCCTGCTCATGGCAACGGTGCAGGGAGTATGGGCCGAAGAAGTGACGTCCGCCGACATCAACGCCGCGCAAGAAGTGTTCACTTCCGTTGCTTTGATTGTTATCATTATTTGTGTGGCAGTAGTCATCCTGGCTTTTATCGTCAAGCAAGCGGTGGTGGTATGGCGCGATGGCGAGATAGCTTATCAGGCGAACGAGAGTAGCCGGCAGAAGAGCAATGAGCTGCTGGACAAATACCTTGATTTCCTCGACAAGAAAAGCGATCAGGGGGAATACGACAGCGATCAGTACAGAGAGACGCTGGCCCGACTGGTAGAATTGTCGCAAAAAGGAAAGTTAAGTGAAATCACAGAAGACGCACTCAATTCCATTTTCAAGAAGGCTGATGGGGCAAAGCCTGAAAAATGATGAAGAAATAAAAAAGCGATGACCTGTCTGAGATCTATTCTATTGTCAGCCTGCCTCGTGTGTGCTTCAGGCTTGTATGCCCAGGATACCAACGAGTTTCAGCGCGTTGCCAAGCGCATTATGGATGCCTACGATGTAGGTGAGGAACTGCAGCATGCTCCCGACTCTGCTAATTTCTATGGCGGTGCCTACCTTGGGGCAAGCAGCAACGGACGTGCCATGCCCTCAGGCTACCTCACCTATCTGAAAGACAAGATGCTGTTTACGAGCCGGTTGTCCATGGACTTCAGCGATCAGAGCTCGGAGAAGGATGTCAACACCAACTTTACCAACGGTGCCGACCAAACCACCGCTTCCGATATGCTGACCCGATATGAAAAGGTGGACTTCTCTACGCGTCTCGACTATTCGCCCGTCAAGAGTAGTATTTTCAGCATAGGCGTGCTGGAGAGCTACAATAGCAAGCGGGAAAACGAGAACACCGTGATGAACGGGAATGATGCCGATGGCAACAGCCTGGACTCGAGATACGAGAAGCAGCACCGCTCCACCCACGACTTGAAGTTGGGCGGGCTGCTTCAGTATATTTACGACAACGAGAAGGCAGGGCGGCTGACGACGCGACTGAACCTGAAATACAACTATAAGCCCACCTCCGTGTCGTCAGACGCCTGGGCTGCCCGCACAGCGTTGTCACTGCGCGAGCAGGAGCAGACGCTCTACAACTTCGACCCCTACGCCATGGTGCGCTTCGAGTCGAAGACGTTCAATGGCTTCAAGTTTCGCGTGGAAGAGAAATACACGCAGGAAAACATGCGCATCAATGACACCGAGACTACCTTCAATTTCAAAACCTACTCTCTGTTGTCGACGGCTGTCCTCACCTATGCCTATGCCAGGCTGTCGTTCAATGCCAACCTGCGCTACGAGTACTACGTCACCGACATTGACGACCACGAGACGGCGAGCCGCTATAATACCTACAACGACTGGATGCTTTCGATCAAAGCCACTCTGAAGGCTAGCGAAAGAGGCAAGCTTGTGCTGAGTTTCAATCGCGACATACAGCGCCCCACTTATACGCAGCTCTATCCCTTCGTCCATATTGGTAGCAGCATCGGCGTGATGGTTGTGGGAAACCCCGCGCTGCATCCATTGAAGGACAATCAGGTCAAACTCAGCCACACCTACACCGCGAAAAACTGGAAACTGACCAACAGCCTGTCCTACAAGCACACCAGCGACGACATCTCGCAGGTGTCGTCCTACGACGAGCTGTCGCAACGCTCCGTAAAGACTTGGATTAACGATACCGGTTATAGCAGCATGAGCTATGCTGCCGAGGGCGAGATACACTACGGCGCGTTCTCCACTACGGCAGAACTCCATACCAAGTATCTCAACTATGACGGAAATGACGTATCGTCAGACCAATCCTTCTCGTGGAACTTCAAGCTGCAGCCGCAGGTGGAGCTCGGAAGTGACTGGACCCTCTCCACAGTGTTGCTCTATAACGGTCGCGAGACCCACAACTATTACTACAACAATTCAACCTTCTACTGGTCGTTCCGAGCCGTGAAGCAGATTGGCAAATGGGCTGTCTACGCATTTCTGCAAGATATTTTCCAGCCAGAAAGGAAGCGGGTGCTGACCAACAGCAAGCAGAACACCATCACGCTGACCAGGCCCAACACTCGGTGCCTCATCGTAGGCTGTTCCTACACCTTCTGAGTCTTCTATGGTAAAACTAATGGCTGCACTGTTGCTGCTGATGCTACCAACCAACATGAGAGCAGATAATTTGCCCTGTCTGGCAGATGGGGTCATCGACACAACACACCATGAGACTCTTGGACTAAAGAGGAGTGAGGCGGTGAGAACAGTAAGCATCTTCACGGCGACAGACGATACCGACCATTATGCCAACGGGGTGGTGATGACTGCCTTCAAAGGGAAACTGTACTGCATGTGGCAGAGTTCGCCAAAGGATGAAGACAGCGACGACACTTGGGTGGCCTATAGCGTCAGCAACGACGAGGGAAGCACCTGGTCAGCCCCCAAACCGCTGTCTGTGCCATCGAACGAGTTCTACTGCACATCGGGCGGCTGGTTGGTAAAAGGAGATACGCTGACGGCTTTCATCGACACGTGGCAGAAGAGACTGGAACCGCGAGGCGGGCATACCTATTATATAACCACTACAGACGGCCAGACATGGAATGAGCCTCAGCCTGTGAGAATGGCTGACGGCAGCGAGATGGAAGGTGTTCTGGAACAAGACCCCTACCCTCTTCCTGACGGGCGCATCGTTGGTGCCTCGCACATGATGCCGGGACTGCACCTCTGCCCCGTATTTACGAATGACCCTACAGGACATAGCGGTTGGAAAAGGGCCGAATTCGAGTCGGAAGACATAGGCAAGCAATCGCGCGAGATAGAGCCGAGCCAATACGTACGGCCAGACGGCACCATCGTCATGCTGTTTCGCGACCAGAAGAGCACCTTCCGCAAACTGGCATCCGTGAGCCACGACAGAGGGGAAAGCTGGAGCAAGCCACAGATCACCAACATTCCCGATGCCCGCACGAAGCAATGTGCCGGCAACCTGCCCGACGGAACATCGTATATGGTATGCTGTCCTGCAAACGGCAAATGGCGCTGGCCTTTGGTCTTACTCCTTAGCCAGGATGGTGTCAGGTTCGACAAGGCCATCCTGCTTCGCAGCGGTGAAAGTAATGACCTGCCTCTCAGGCGCTACGAGGGAAGGTACAAGACTTTGGGCTTCAGTTATCCCAAGGCCTTCGTGCATAACAATTCCCTATACGTCAGCTATTCCGTCAACAAGGAAGATGTGGAATGTACGATTATACCTTTTTATTGACGACATTCCGCCCGCAGGTCTTCAAGGGACTTTTGATCGGCAGGAGAATGCTTGACAACGGGGGCGATGGTCATCCGGGCAGTCTTGCCGAGGCTCTTCTCCAGCAGTTTGTACTCGGTATACTGAGAAAGGATGAGCTGCTTGTTCTCGTCGGCCATCGGAAGATCGAGGCCTGCCTCACGTAGCATCACACGGCTCTTGGCCGCCACGGCGAGTTCAACATGCAGTTGCACATAGCAGATGATGTCGAAATAGACCTCTGGCGGGAAAGACTCCTTGACCGATTCGAGGAAGACACCGGTAGGGGTCTCGTCGAGATGTCCCTCCTTGATAGAGTCGAGCAGGCTGATCTGTTTGTCGAGGCCTGTGTCGAGCCAGCGGTGGATCATGTCTACATCATAAAGGTATGTCCATAGCAGCAGGCCTCCCGTGGTGCCGAAGACGAAGACGAACTGCAGGAGGGGATTGAAGTGGAAGGTGTTGTGGAAGACATGGAGCGCAGGGGCGACCACCAGCAGGAAGGCGACCATGAGGATGTCGGTAAGCTGGACATCGGTGCGGGAACGGGAACGCTCGACCATGCGGACGGCCAACATGAGACCGGCGGCGACAATGGCACTGCAACCCATGTGGATGAGACTGACTTCCAAACCGCGGAAGAGCACGGTGCCAAGGCCCATCTCATTGCCCAGCAGCAGATAGAACAGATTCTCGAGAATGGAGAATCCGCCACCCACGGCAGCACCGCAGATGACGCTGTCGATGAAGAACACGATTTTCTTGCGGACGGCCAATATGAGGAGTGGTATGCCCTTGATAACCTCTTCCACTATTGGGTGAAGGGTGTCTGGTGAAAGGTGAAGGGTGAAGAGTGAAGGGTGAAGGGTGAAGAGGCCGAAACAAGCCAGCGCCGTCAGCATGCCGCACATGATGAGCAACAGCAGGCGCTTGATGCTGAGGAGCGAGAAGTTGTCGATCTGGTAAACGACAAAGAGATAGATGGCGACAGGGAGAAGGGCGGCTAAGAATTGCATTTACAGTAGTTTCAGGGAAATCATAAATTCGTTGCTGTTTCTTCCGCCAGGGAATCCCTCGGGTGCAAACAGATGGCCGAAGCCGAAGGAGAGCGTTGTCTTGAGATAGTTGAGGAACACCAGTTCGGAGGTGAGCTGGATGCCCGTGCTGTAATACATCTCATGGGGCGAGCCTGGATTCCATGTGGACAGTCCTGTGCCGAAGAGCGAGCACTGGATCCACGTGGGATAGCAGAACAGGGCACCGAAGTTGTTGAGACGCAGGGGACGCAGGTTGAGCTCTGCCGTAGCCTTGGCATAGGAGTGGGCCTGGATGGCATCGATATCGGCACCGGGCATAGCGAGGGACGTACGGTATTGGAAAGCATCCCGATAGTCGACATAGTTGTTGCGGAAGCCACCGAGGTAGGTGTTGCCGAAGACGGACTCCGCATCGCCGAAGTTATGGCCTCCCGCCGTACGGAGCCAGAAGGAGGTGTTGCGGTCGATGGGTACAAGGGTGCCGAAGTCGGCCGTAGCCTCAACGGAGGGATAGAATTGTCCGCCCGCCAGATAACCATAGCCCTCGATTCCCAGTGCGTAGCCCTGCTCCTTTGTCACGCCTCCCAATGAGGTGCGCAGTTTGGAGAATTTGCCATAGAGGGACGCCGTCTGCATGGATTTGACATCGTCTACGGCAATCTCCTGATACAGCGGCAGCGCATCCATGTCGCCATAGGCACTCACCGAGAATCCCCATGAGCGGGTATAGGGCGACACCAGCGCGTTGCTGTAGTCATAGGCGAGCGATGCCATATATCCCTTGCGGCTTGTTCGTCTTGGTCCGAAGAGGTCGTAGAAGTCGGTATGGTTCCAGGCTGCCTTGAGCGTCCAGAAATAGTACTTCCAGTCGAGGTCGGCATGGAATCTGTTTTTCCAGGCATTATGGCTCCAGGGAGAGATACCGATGGACGCCCTTATGCTGCTCAGTCCCACAGGGTCGTTGAAGCCCAGGCGGTAGCCCAGCACGGGCATCACATGGTTCCACGCCTCGCTGTCGGTAAAGCCTGAGATGATGGGATAGGTACCGGAGAAGTGCATCTCCTTGATGACATTGTAGGAGCTGATGCCGTTGTAGACATCACCGAAATCTGCCTTGGGCAGGGAGTCTTTGAGCAGGCCTACCGCCTCCATGGCCTCCCGGTTGTTCTCATAGGCCACCTGTCCGTAGAGCTTCGCGGCATTGGCATCGGTCACCACCTGACGAGAGAGGGAGACGGGGCGCAAGCCGTCGCGTTCGAACGCCAGTGCCAGCAACTGGCCCGGGGCATATTCCAACGGGGCAAAGAGTCCTATCTCGGTGTTGGTGAGCATCTCCATCTTGCGCGTTTCCAGGTTGATTTGCCAGAGGTTGGAAACACCGGTATAGTAGGAGCTGCCTATCAGGTATTTGTCGTCGAGCGAGAAGCGGAACTGTCCTAAGTTGGTGTCGTTCCAGGTGACCAACTCAATGGGTTTAAAGATGGCCTGCGCCAGTTCTTCGGTATTGAACAGCAAGAGCGTATGCTCGCCGTTGTCGCCCTGACGGGTGAATGACAGCCACTTGCCGTCGTGGCTCACGTCGACATCGAACACGCTGACGCCAAAGGGGAAGGCATAGATGACTTCCGGGTTTTCCAAGTCATGGTCGTAGCGCACTATCGACTGTGTGCCGCCATTGGAAAACAGGCCGTAGAGACAGTCGTGGGCGTTGTCATAGACAATGTTGTTGACACGCTGGAACTTTTTCTTCTTGACCACCTTCTTCTTCTGGAGGTCATAGATTTCCAGGCCACGCATCTTGGCATTGTTCGACGTGTAGAAGATGCGTCCGCCCTTCTGGTCGAGGGTCACATACGCCGGGTTATAGAGCTGGATGCCATAGATATCCCTCAGTTTCCGCCGTTCCCCCGTCTTCAGGTCAATCTCCGTCAGGTGGGCAAAATCGCCCGGGGCATTCATCACGGTATAAGCCTTGCCGCTGAGGGAGTCGTACACCAGCGGAGATACCGAGCCCAGCGGTTCCTTCGTCAGCGGTTGGAGAGGGGTGACGGGATATTCGCGGATAGCAGCCAGATTGGCTTCCTCATGTTTCCGCTCGTCTTCCTTCCACTCATTCCAGGTTTTGCGCAGCGACTTTCCATACACCTTTTTAAATTGGCTACCGAAGAACGTGCGGCTGCCAGCCGTGCGGTTGTAGAAACGGATGAGTTTGTCGTAACCGTAGGTCTTGGTGAGGTAGTTCACGAAACGGGTACCGTAGAGATAGGCATTGGCCCCCACCTGGAAGTCCATCGTAGAGCCTTCCGTCTCTAAGCCCACCACCGAGAACAGCTTGTCGCCTCCAGCGATGATGCTACGGAAATACATCTCGTCGTAGCCGCCTAAAGCACGTCCTACGCCTCCACCGAGCCAGGTCTCCATGAAACAGGCAATGCCCTCATGATACCAGCGGGGGGCATACCAACGGGGCACACTCATGTAACTCCACAGGGCCGTGAGTGGCTGGGCGTTGTCGGTACCTACCTTCGTGCCGAAGAATCGGCGCCAATTGCGGTCGCGACGGTTGTATTTGTCGGTCATCACGATGTGGGTGTACTCGTGCTTGAACAGCTGACGGTAGCGCTCGCTCGAGGGATTGACGTAATACGACATGTTCAGCGGAGCCATGCCAATCTGTATCAAAGAACGCGGCAACGGCGTTGCTCCGCCGTTGCCGTCGTCTTCCCAGTCTGTCAATAACAGCAGAGGTGCTTCTGGCTGATACACGGAATCCGTCGTCCAGATCTGCTTGTGAAGCGCCTTGCCGTTCTGGTACATGCGTATCATGTGAGGGATGTAGCGCGAGAGGTTCTTGTCGAAGAACACCAGCGTGGCTTCATCCGTCTTATACTGGAAATAAGTCTGGGTCTGTCCCCATGCCATGCAGGGCATCAGCGACAGCAGCAGAACAACAATCCTATTACGCATGTACTATTTCTTGATTAATCATGATCATCTCCGGACCACGTTACTCGGCAGTTGCCCTGTTGCCTGCGAAATTTGCCCTGTTGCCCACAGCTATATTATTAATGATATAGCCGATCTGATTGCCGAGACCGCCTTCCTGACTGCCGACCTTCTGAATATTGCCTACCTTCTGGGCGCTACTCACCACGTCGGAGTAGTTTCTCATCAGATTGGCGTTAGTCATCATCTCGGTAACCTGGAAGAGCACTCGGTTAGCAATCACCTGCTGATTAACCTTCGCCTGCTGATTAACCGTCGCCTGCTGATTAACCGTCGCCTGCTGATTAACCATCCCCTGAGTATTTTCGATCGTAATGTCCCGAGCTTTAATCGCGCCTTGGGCATTCCGTAAACCATAGCGTTGAGCCACTAACTGCTGGTTGGAAACCGTCGCCTGCTGACCAACCTTCGCCTGCTGATTAACCTTCGCCTGCTGATTAACCATCCCCTGAGTATTTTCGATCGTAATGTCCCGAGCTTTAATCGCGCCTTGGGCATTCTGTAAACCATAGCGTTGAGCCACTAACTGCTGGTTGGAAACCGTCGCTTGCTGACCAACCGTCGCTTGCTGACCAACCTTCGCCTGCTGACCAACCTTCGCCTGCTGATTAACAACTAAAACTGCCTCATTCAACGCATCAATAACCTGCTGATTAAACTTGGTGACTCCCGCCTGATTATTCATGGCGTCAGCCTGATTGCCATAGACTCCTGCTGCATTGCGGATCTTGCCGACCATATGCTCCAAGGCTCCTTCCGGCAACGCGTTGGCCAGCGAACCATCGATTCCCGTATTCTTCGTCATAAAAGCACTATTAATGATAATGGCCTGATTGACAACGCCGAAATCACCCATGGCTGCGAGGGTCTTTTCGCCAGAAAGCAGGTTGCCCTTCTTGGCCAGTGCCTCAGCAGCAGCCTTGTCGCCGTCGAGGGCAGCGGTCATCTTCTGATAGTCCACCCACTGGTCGCGGACGAACTTCAGGTGATCATCACCTTGGGCTTTCTCCAGATACTTGTCGGTAGTCTCGATGAAACTGTTGGCCAGCTTGTTCTGCTTCTGCAGGGTGGTGTAAGCCAGCGAGGCGTTGATGGTGGTCTGTTCCAGGTCGGCGCACTCCTCACCGCTGAGGGCGGCATCCAGTTTGCCAGCCGACTCTGTCAGCGAATTGGCGACATTGTTCACCATCTCACGGGTAGCGTTCATCTCCTTCAGCACCTCAGCAAAGGCGGGGATGTCGCCAGCTACATCGTTTGACATGTCAACCAGCGTACCGAACTGTACGGCACGCGTCTGCATTACCACCTGAGCCATCACGATTCCATCCTTGAAGTCTGAGTCGGTTTTAAGGAGCTCTTCCATGTTGGTGAGCTTCTCTCCCTCCATCTCACGGGAGAAACGATCTGCTTTTCCAATGTCGCCACTGGCGTTGTTGGTATCGACAGGCCAGTCAAAGAAAAGCGAAGAAATAGCTCCTACTACGCACAGTGCAATCACTGAGCCGAGGATAATGGTAGTCTTGTTCTTTTTCATAATTCCAAAAGATTAATAATGTGATTTCGCTCCAGATTATTGCGCAAAGATAGTGCATTTATCATTCAATTCCAAATAATTCGCGATTTTTCTTGCGTTTTCTCTTGAATTTTCTTTAGAAAGTGTGATGGCGTGGGAATTTTTTTCGTAACTTTGCACCCCGATGAACAACTTACAGAATCCACCATCATACAGGAATGATACCGTGCTTCCGTTGCCCATGGAGGTAAGGGCTGACGCATGGGCGGTGGATGCTGCCTGTTCCGGAAACCCCGGCCCGATGGAGTATCAGGCCATTGACCTGCAAACGGGCTATCGCGTATTCCACTTCGGGCCCATGAAGGGTACCAATAATATTGGTGAGTTTCTGGCTATTGTCCACGCCCTGGCGCTCTGCTGGCAGCAGGGACTGACAACGAAGACCATCTATTCCGACAGCTACAATGCCATACTCTGGGTGTCGAAGCGTAAATGTAAGACCAAGCTGGAGCGTACCCCCGAAACAGAGCCCCTTTACCAGATTATTGAACGGGCTGAACGATGGCTTCAAACCCACGATTTCCGTAATCCTATTATTAAATGGGAAACCCAGAAGTGGGGTGAAGTGCCTGCCGACTTCGGGCGGAAGTAAAGAAAAAAATAGCGGAAAAGTAAAAGAGGAAAAGCGAAATCCTTGCTCTTTAATTCTTTTTAACCTTTGCGACAAGCCCGCAGTCTGAAAAATTTCCTATATTTGCACGCAATTAACGTTAATACATTTTTGCTAAGGGACGATGACCGATATAGTCTTATCCAGTTTTCTTAGTTTGTTTGCCTTGTTTGGCAAAGAGGAACAAGTAGATGAAGCATGGGCACGAACCATGCTCGCCAGTTATTTGCGCCATCATTTCGGAATCAGAAGCATAGACGACTATCTTGACTTGTATAGCGATATGCGCGGTGCCTACGAAATGACGGACGAGTTGAACACGGCCGACACCGTGAAAACCATCTGTTCGAACCTTCATGGAAAGATTTCGACTAAGGAAGAGTCGCTGTTGCTACTGCGACTGATGGAATTCTGCGGCTTCAAAGAGGGCCAGTCGATGGCGATGTTTGAAGCCATGGTCGAGGAGTTCCATATTGCCAAGGGGCAATACAAGGATTACCTTGACTATGTGGCCAACCGTGAAACGGCCCACATTATGTTTCATCAGCTCGACAACACCGACGGGCAGTTAAAGACGCTCTATACCCCCGAGACGGGACAGCTGATCTTTACCTATACAGGCAAGGACAATGTGCTGCTGAACGATGTGCCAGTTCTTTCGGGTGCTTATCAGGTGTGGCTGCAGAGTAGTGTGCTGAAAGGGAAGAACGGCACACCTGTCTATTATTCTTCCATCGTAGACGCCCATAGTCAGAAACTTGGCCAGAAGCTTGGCACCGCCCATTCGGTGGAGTTCTGCGGGCGCGACATCAATTTCCGCTTCCCCAACAGCGACAATGGTATGCACGACCTCAGCTTTACCCTCCACAACGGCGAGCTGCTGGCTATCATGGGTGGTTCGGGAACGGGCAAATCTACCTTGCTATCGCTGCTCAACGGCAGTCTCATACCTCAGGAAGGTTCTATCACCATCAACGGCCACGACATCTCGGAGCCTGCTGCTAAGGCACTGATAGGCTTCGTGCCTCAGGACGACCTGCTGATAGAGGAGCTGACAGTATACCAGAACCTTTGGTTCACAGCCAAGCTCTGTTTCGAGGGTATGGCTGATGCAGAGATCGACCGTCGTGTGATGAAGACGCTGAAGGACTTGGGACTCGATGCCGCCAAGGACCTGAAGGTAGGCTCTGCCATCAACAAATACATCTCCGGAGGTCAGCGCAAGCGCCTGAACATTGCCTTGGAGCTCATCCGTGAGCCTGCCGTGCTCTTCCTCGACGAGCCTACGTCGGGACTGTCGTCGGCTGATACCGAGAAGGTCATCAACCTCTTGAAGGAACAGACCTTCAAGGGCAAGCTCATCGTGGTGAACATCCACCAGCCGTCGAGCGACGTCTATAAGCTGTTCGACCGTCTGTGGCTGCTCGACCGTGGCGGCTATCCCGTGTTCGACGGCAACCCCATCGACGCCATCACCTATTTCAAGGAGGCAGCCTGCTATGCTGACGCTGAGACCAGTGCCTGTCCGACTTGTGGCAATGTCAATCCAGAGATTGTGCTGAACATCATCGACGAAAAGGCGCTCAACAGTAGCGGAGAGCTTTCTGACGAACGTAAGATGACGCCTCAGGAGTGGCATGAGCTGTATCTGAAGAAGCGCAAACCGCTGCCTCAGCCAAAGGTAAGCAACGTACCGCCTTCCGACCAGAAGAAGCCTGGCCCGCTGAAGCAGCTGGCCATCTTCCTGCGTCGTAACTTCCGCACCAAGATTACCAACCTGCAGTACCTGCTGATCACGCTGCTGGAGGCTCCCCTGCTGGCATTGGTATGCGCCATGCTCACCCGCTATGCTCCGCAAGAGGGCTACTCCGTCATGGACAACAAGAACCTGGTGAGCTATTTCTTCATGTCTGTCATCGTGGCAACATTCATTGGCATGAGCGGCAGCGCTGAGGAAATCATCAAGGACCGTGCCCTGCTGAAGCGTGAGAAGTTCCTGCACCTGTCATACCATAGCTATATCTGGTCGAAGATTATCTTCATGGCCATTGTATCGCTATTGCAGACGTTCCTCTTTATTATAGTAGGTAACACCATTATGGGACTGCACGACCTCTTTGGCGTATGGTGGCTCATCCTGTTTGCCACGGCCTTCCTGGCCAACCTCACGGGATTGCTGCTGTCGCAATGTCTCAGTTCCGTAGTTGCTATCTATATCAGCATCCCGATGCTGCTCATTCCCCAGATACTGCTCTGCGGACTGGTGGTCAGCTTCTCTGACCTGACTCCGAAGAGCACCACGGGCAATGTTCCCGTAATAGGCGACCTTATCCCCTCGCGCTGGTCGTACGAAGCGCTGGCGGTGACATCGTTTGCTGACAATGAGTATGAGAAGCCGTTCTTCGCCATCGACAAGGAGAAGTTCGAGAACCAATATTTCAACATGGGCCTGCTCTATGAACTGCAGTCGCAGTTGGAGACCATCAAGGACGAAGAAAAACGTGGTAAGGAAGTGAAGCCTTCCCATATGAGGGTGATTGAAACCAACCTGCCCATGCTGGTTCAATACTGCGGTATCGAACCCTATCAAGGCAAGGGCGACTACGAGTCGTTGCGCAAGTATTTGAAAGACGCTGAGAAGTTGCTGTCGAAGCGTGGCAACGAAATCACGCTGCGTGGCGACCGTCTGATGGCCGACTTCCTGAAAAAATATGGAAAGGACGCTATGATACAGCTGAAGCGTGACCACTACAACCTGTCGCTGGAGGACCGCGTGGTAGGCGCAGAAAACGGTCGTATGCTCGATGTCATCGACGACTATATCGTACCCCGCTCGGGACTGATCTTCCTGACTCCGCAAAGCCATGCGGGTCGCGCCCCCTTCTATAGCAGCGAAAAGATATTGGGCTCCTGGCACGTCAAGACCCTGTGGTTCAATCTGTCTGTGCTGTTGCTCATGAGCATCATTGCCATCATCCTGCTGCTCACCGACTGTCCAGGACGATATGTGCGTAAGGAAAACAACAATTAGAGAAAGAAACAACAATAATTTTTAATAACTTAAATTTCAAAACGACAATGAAAAAATTATCAATTCTCGCTGTGGCTTTCGCAGCAATGACCTTTGTAGCATGCGGAGGTAACAAGAACGCTCAGACTGCTGAGCAGACTGATTCAGTAAAGAGCTTCGAGCAGGAGCAGATTGAGGCTGCCATCAAGATGCATTTCGACAGCCTTGCCTCAGAAATTGGCAAGCTCAAGCAGCTGCCCGTTGTCAGCAAGGACGGTCAGATCAGCCTGTCTACCGAAGAAAAGCAGGTGAAGCCCGACTATCTGCTCGACCTCGCTGTTGCTGAGAACGCAATGACCCTCTCCGAGAAGTACCGCGTGCTGAGTGCTATTGAAGTTGACAAGGAAATTGCCAAGCTCTATGAGATGCCTGTTGACGAGTACGACAAGGCTATTGCCAAGCTGGCTGCCGAGATCAACGATCCTTCGTTCAAGGCCATCGACGATGCTGCCAACATTTACGAAGCTTCTACTACGCTCTACGACGCAATGAACGAAAACGGACGTATCAACTACTTCTGGCAGATTGTGGCTACCTCACTCGTTGAGCAGCTCTACATCACCTCTCAGAATTCTGACAAGTTCATTGGTTCTTTCACTGACGAAGCTGCTGCCAACGTTACGTTCCGCATCATCCTCATCCAGGATGCCCTGAACCGTCTGACGGAGTATGATCCCGAAGTATCACCCGTTGCCCAGGCTATCGAGCCCCTGTCAGTGCTCAACGCTACTACCGTTGACGAGCTGAAGTCACAGCTGACTGATGCCAAGGAGAAGATTGCTGCTTCTCGCAATGCACTGGTGAACCTCGTTCAGTAATAATCAATTGCCCTACTTCCGCTGGTTGTAGGAGTTGAGCAAACAAAAAGCCCCAGGGTGTTTAGCACCTTGGGGCTTTTGCTTTTTTTTATTCTTTCCTGTAGGTAACGATGACATTGTTGCCATAGCGCTCCTGCTTGTATACGCTCACATTGACAGGAAGCTGTGGCGCGCGGGTACCACCGCCAACGGTAAGCGCCAGGTTGGTTTCTAAGCGGATTTCGTCCCACAGGTCTTGTACCAGGAACGACTGCAGGGTCTTGGTACCTCCCTCGACAATCAGCGACTGCACGTTGTGGGCATGCAGGCTTTCGAGGTTCAGCGGGTGAGTGCGGTCAACGATCAGGCGTCGCGGGTTTTCGCCCTTCCACTGACGGACGGTCAGCTGAGGATGCTCGCGCTCGTTGGTGACACGACCTATCAGGATGGCGTCTTCTTCAGCACGCAGCTTGTGGGCGAGCATCTGGGTAAAGGGTGAGGAAATGGATAAAGCCTTGCCATTATCGTCAATGAAGCCGTTAGCTGTCTGTGCCCACTTTAATATAATGTACGGGCGCGCGAGACGATGGAAGGTGAAGAAACGGCGGTTCAGCCATCGGCACTCCTCCTCCAGCACGCCCACGGTGACGTCGATGCCCGCATCACGCAGTTTCCGGATACCCCGTCCCTGCACCTCAGAGAAGTCGTCCTGACAACCCACCACCACACGCTTGATGCCTTTCTTGATAATCAGGTCGGCACAGGGAGGTGTCTTGCCATAGTGTGAGCAGGGTTCCAGGCTCACATACATCGTGGCCTCCTTCAGTAGCGGTTCGTCCTCGGGCTGCACGGCAGCAAAGGCGTTGACCTCGGCATGTCCCTCGCCACAGCGTACGTGGTAGCCTTCGCCAATAATCCTCGATGGGTCGCTGCCACCGTCTGCAGGTACCGTTATCACTGCCCCTACCATGGGGTTGGGCTTTGCGTTCTGCCTTCCGTTTCTGGCCAGTTGCAGGCAGCGTCGCATGTATTTCTCGTCTTCCTTCGTGTAACTCATGGGTGCAAAGATACAAAATTCTTTTGAACTGTTTGGCGTTTCGGGCGTTTTTTCGTACATTTGCCAGCAAAATGACCTACGAAGAATTCTGGCGACCATTGATGGCGGTGTACGACATCCGCGAGGCGCAGGCAGTAGCCCGACTGGTGTTGGAGGAGCGTTACAGCCTGACGCTGGCAGACGTACTCTGCGGACGGATGGGCGATGAGCGGGAGTTGCTGCTGATTCAGGCACGTCTGCTGCAGGGTGAACCTGTGCAGTATGTCTTGGGCGAGGCGATGTTCGGAGGGCTACGTTTCCATGTGGCACCAGGCGTGCTCATTCCCCGACCCGAGACCTTCGAACTGTGCCAGTGGGTCATGACTTTCGATGCCCTCAAACCTACCTCAGAGGCTGCTACGGAGCTGTCTGCTGCCAAAATTCTCGACATCGGGACGGGCAGCGGTTGTATTGCCTGTACGCTGGCTGCTGAGTTGCCCCACACACAGGTGACAGCCTGGGACATTTCTGACGATGCCCTGCGCATCGCCAAGAGCAATGCAGAAGCGCTTGGGGTAAACGTCAAGTTTGAGCAGGTCGATGTACTAAGTACCCTTCTTGCGTCCCTTCGGTGGCAAGCGACCAAAGGTCGAGCGCACCCTTCTTGCGTCCCTTCGGTAGCAAGCGTCAACGTCATTGTGAGCAATCCGCCCTACATCTGCGAGCGGGAGCGTACGTCGATGGAGGGTCGTGTGGTGGACTACGAGCCTGAGGGGGCATTGTTCGTTCCCGACGACGACCCGCTGTTGTTCTACCGTGCCATTGCCCGCTATGCCCGCCAGACGCTCACCCCGGGCGGTGGTCTCTTTTTCGAAATCAATCCGCTGTATGTCAACGAACTGGAGCAGCTGCTCACAGATGGCGGTTTTGCGTCTGTCGAGAGTCGCAACGACCAGTTTGGAAAAATCCGTTTTACAAAAGCCATTCAACCATGAAGGAAGTAACCGAGCAGGGAGCCTACCTGCAGCTGGCACAGCTTTGTGCCCGTGCAGAGCATTGCCAGTATGAGATGGTGGAGAAGATGCGTCGTTGGGAAATGTCTGACGAGGCACAGGCCCGTGTGATGGAACGTCTCGTCAAGGAGCGTTATGTCGACGACGAGCGCTATGCGCGTGCCTTTGTCCGCGACAAGATTCGCTACAACAAGTGGGGGCGTCGCAAGGTGGAACAGGCGCTGTGGATGAAACATATCGACGACAGCATTCGCCAGCAGGTGCTCAACGAAGTCGACGACGAGGAATACCTCAATGTGCTCCGTCCGTTATTGAAGCAAAAGGCAAAGAGCTACAGAGGGATACGGGGGTATGAGCTGAACCAGAAGCTGGTGAAGTTTGCCCTCAGTCGTGGTTTTACTTTCGACATCATCCGCCAGTGTATCGATGGCGATGTCGACGATATAGCGGACGATGAAGATTAGTTTCCTGCATCGTCTGCTCGACCTTCTCTCGCCACGTCTTTGTGCAGTCTGCGGTCGACGGTTGGCAGCTTCTGAGCAAGTGCTTTGCGCCAGCTGCAACATGCGGTTGCCTCGGACGGGGTTCCAGTATCAGGCCACCGACAACCCGATGGCACGCCTTTTCTGGGGCATCATCCCCGTGGAGCGTGCAGCGGCTCTTTTCTTCTATGAGGCAGGTGCAGAGTCAGCCAACATTCTCTATGAGCTGAAATACCACAACCATCCTGAGATGGGGGTGATGATGGCGCGTATGATGGCACGCGAGTTCAGCGAGGCGGGTTTCTTCGAGGGCATCGACCTGATAGTGCCCGTCCCCTTGGCCAAGAAGCGCCAGCGCCAACGGGGTTACAACCAAAGCCATTGTCTGGCCGATGGCGTCAGTCAGATAACGGGACTGCCTGTCAGCAACCAGGTGGTGCGTCGCACGCGCTTCGTGAAAAGTCAGACGCAGATGGGGCGTCAGGAGCGTCAGGAGAATGTTGCCGATGTCTTCGAGGTGAGGGACCTTGACATGATCCGCGGGCGTCATGTCCTGCTTGTCGACGATGTCGTCACCACTGGTGCCACCATGACTGCCTGTGCCCGTGAACTGCTGAAGGCTGGCGACGTCACCCTCAGTCTTCTCTCCCTTGCTCTCGTCAAACCCTGAGAAAGGGGCTTTTACACGCGGAAACGGATATAGCTGCGGTCGTCGAACCCGTTGAAATCGGGGCGGAATCCCTTGGTGGCCAAGAAGGTGTTAATGTTCAGCGGGTCGTTTTCCCGCTGCTGGCGCAGTCGTTGCTCACTCTCCTCCAGGGTGCTACACAGGAAGGGGTAGCCGTCGGAGGCCAACACAATCTCCCATGGGCGGAAGTCGAGCGTAATGATGCGCACATGCTGTCGCGGAATATGGAAGCCGTCCACCACGCTGTAGCTCACGTTCTGCTCACGCATCGTCTCCAGCATTCGTGGAATGATGACTGGACGAGCCGTATCCTCGCGCAACAGCTCCTCCTGCGACCTGCCCTCAGCCATCTGTCTGCGCGCCTCGGCAGCACGCATCGCCGCCAGCTCCTCCTCGTAGGGTTTGGGGTTGTCATACAGCTCACCGTTGATCAAACACTGGCAGTCGCCCACCATCCATATTTCACGACACAGGCGACTGTAAACCACCACCGAGCAGGTCAGACGGTCCTCGGGATGCTCCTCCAGCTGCGCCATCATCTTCTGCTTATAATGACGTCGTATGGCAGCGGTAACCCCTCTGAGAAACTGTTCGCTCGTCGTATTCTTGGGCATACTGGCAATATAGCTGGCCACCAAGCGCATGGCGTGGCAACCGTTGGAGCGCCATCGCGAGTGGCGGTACTTCGACTTCGACGTACTGCCGTCGATCACGGCGATGAAGTCGGGGGTCACCACTACCCCATCCTCGCTCTTCCCGCGAGGGTCTTTGCCTATGCAGCACTGTTCAATAACTTCCATCTTCACCTTCCTTTTCTGTTCTTTTCGAGGGGGCAAAGGTACGAATTAGTGGGCGAAGCCCCAAATATATTTGCAGAAATGAACGAAAAACGCGTTTTTCCTTTGCATTCTCCTCGTTTATTCGTACCTTTGCGGCCAAATATCAACGTTGAGATTATGGAACCAATCAAGAATCAATTTGCACGCAAGCTGATGGACATCCAGGCCATCAAGCTGCAGCCACAGGAGCCGTTCACATGGGCTTCAGGCTGGAAATCACCTATTTACACCGATAACCGCAAGACGCTGGGCTTTCCCCGTCTGCGCTCTTTTGTGAAGCTGGCGCTGTGCCACACCATTCAGGAGCAGTTCCCCGAGGCAGAGGCTGTTGCTGGCGTGGCTACGGGTGCCATTGCCCAGGGCGCGCTGGTAGCCGAGGAGCTTGGCCTCCCCTACTGCTACGTTCGTCCGAAGCCAAAGGATCATGGCATGGGCAATCAGGTGGAAGGCGAGATAGAGAAGGGCTGCAAGGTAGTGGTTGTCGAGGATCTTATCTCCACGGGTGGCTCGAGCCTGAAGGCTGTCGAGGCCCTGCGCCAGTATGGTGTCGAGGTGGTCGGTATGGTGGCATCGTTCACCTACGGCTTCCCTGTTGCCGAGGAGGCATTCAAGGCTGCTGGGGTGAAGCTCGTCACGCTCTCCAACTACGACGCAGTCATCGAGGAAGCCGCCAAGACGGGTTATATCAAGGAAGATGAAAAGGCCGTGCTGGCTGAGTGGCGCAAGTCGCCCTCAACGTGGAAGCAATAATTATCAAAGAAATGGGACTATTTGACAATACCACAAAGTTTGAGAGTAGCGTGAAGCAAGTTCCCTACTCCCAGGAGGCTGTGTTCCGCAATATCAGCGACCTCCGCAACTTGGAGCGGGTGCGCGATCGCGTGCCCGAGGATAAGGTGCAGGGCTTTTCATTCGACGAGGACACGGTGAGCATAAACGTGCCACCCGTGGGCGAGTTGAAGTTGCGCATCATCGAGCGCGACGAACCCAAGTGCGTGAAGTTCGAGACTGCGCAGTCGCCCGTACCCTTCAACCTATGGATTCAGGTTCTGCCTGTTACGGAAACCTCTTCGAAGATGAAGATTACCGTCAAGGCAGAATTGAACCCCTTCATCAAGGGCATGGTTTCCGGGCCTATGCAGGACGGTGTTGAAAAAATCGCAGATGCCCTTTCACAAATCCACTACGAATAAACCCTTGAAACATGAAGCTTTGGGAAAAGAACTTTGAGATTAACAAGGAGATAGAGCGGTTCACGGTGGGCCGCGATCGCGAGATGGACCTTTATCTGGCGAAGTACGACGTGTTAGGGTCGATGGCCCATATCACCATGCTCGAGTCGATAGGACTGATTGGCAAGGGCGAGCTGCCTGCGCTCCTCAAGGAGCTGAAGAGCATCTACGAGCTGGCCGACCGTGGTGAGTTCGTCATCGAAGACGACGTCGAGGACGTTCACTCGCAGGTGGAGATGCTGCTCACCCGTAAGCTGGGCGACATGGGCAAGAAGATACACTCCGGGCGCTCGCGCAACGACCAGGTGCTGGTCGACCTGAAACTCTTCACCCGTCACCAGCTCATGGAGATTGCCGAGGAGGTGAAGACACTCTTCGACGAGCTCATCCAGAAGTCCAACCAATATAAGGACGTGCTCATGCCAGGCTACACCCACCTGCAGGTGGCCATGCCCTCGAGCTTCGGACTGTGGTTTGGCGCCTATGCCGAGAGCCTCTGCGACGACATGCTCTTCCTGCAGGCAGCCTATAAGATGACCAACCGCAACCCGCTGGGCTCTGCAGCAGGCTATGGCTCGAGCTTCCCCCTGAACCGCACCATGACCACCCAGTTGCTGGGCTTCGACTCCATGGACTACAACGTGGTGTATGCCCAGATGGGACGTGGCAAGATGGAGCGCAACGTGGGCTTTGCCATCGCCACCATTGCGGGCACCATTGCCAAGATGGCGTTCGATGCCTGTATGTTCAACTCCCAGAACTTCTCCTTCGTGAAACTGCCCAAGGAGTGTACCACTGGTTCGAGCATCATGCCCCACAAGAAGAACCCCGACGTGTTCGAGCTCATCCGTGCCAAGTGCAACAAGCTGCAGTCGCTGCCCCAGCAGGTGACGCTCATCATGAACAACCTGCCCGTGGGCTATTTCCGCGACCTGCAGATTATCAAGGAGGTGTTCCTGCCTGCCTTCGACGAGCTGAAGGACTGTCTGCGGATGGCAGCCTACATCATCAACAAGATCGAGGTCAACGACCATATCCTCGACAACCCCCTTTACGACCTGATGTTCAGCGTCGAAGAGGTGAACCGCCTGGCAGCCAATGGCATGCCCTTCCGCGATGCCTACAAGAAGGTGGGCCTCGACATCGAGGCAGGACAGTTCAAGCCCGACAAGCATATCCATCATACCCACGAAGGTTCTATTGGCAACCTCTGCAACGACCAGATCCAGGAACTCATGCAGGGTGTGCTCGACGGCTTCCATTTCGAGCGGATGGTAGAGGCAGAGAAGGCGTTGCTGAAGACCTAAAAGACCCTCCCCTGACCCCTCCCTGTATGGAGGGGAATAATTACCAACCCTAACAGACCCTCCCCTAACCCCTCCCTGTATGGAGGGGAATAATTACCAACATCGCAGATATGACAAGATTATTTCATAGCAAAGTATTTACTCCCCTCCATACAGGGAGGGGCAGGGGGTGGGTCTGTTGGGGGTGGGTCTGCAGGGGCTTCTGGGGGTGGGTCTGCTGGGGGAGGACCTATGTGGTCTTTTTCTTCCTCCTTCTCCTCTCCTGCGACAATGCGGAGAACAGCGTTTACCAGGACCATAAGTGCTATTTCATCTTCGACACGTCGCTGCACCCCCTACCCTGTCAGCTCACCTCAGCCCTGGGCAACCCCGGACATTTCCTTACTGTCAGCTCCACCATGTCCAACGGCATCCGCCATATCCAGACCACGCGCAATTACGACCAGGCTAAGGAGGACATTCCGCTGACCACCCAGCGCGAGGCGCAGACCTCGTGCATCCTTGGGGCCAACAACGCCATCATCGTTGGTCGCAGCAGCTATACCGGCCTGCTCATGGCCTACGAGGGACAGTGTCCCAACTGCCTGACCGACTTCGGGGGCATCAGCTACCCGCTGACGTGGACGAAGAACGGGCTGCAGGTGGAGTGCGCCCGCTGCCACCGCTCCTACGACATCAACAACGGTGTGGTTGCTGCAGGCGATGGAGGTCGACAGCTCTACACCTACAACATCGCCCTCGACGGTGCCGTTCTCAGGGCCTGGAATTAGCATTCCAAGGGCACTTCAAGTCTTAAATAGTGTAAAAGTTTTGGCTGTTACGTAAATAAGCAGTACCTTTGCACTGCGTTTTCAGAAACGATGGCTAGCCGCAATGGTGGAATTGGTAGACACGAGGGACTTAAAATCCCTTGACCAGTGATGGTTGTGCGGGTTCGAGTCCCGCTCGCGGCACAAACAATCCTTAAACACTTATTCAGATGCAGAAAAATTATTTTGTTCTTTTGTCAGCCGCATCTCTGTTGCTCCTGACATCGTGTGCTGGTAAACTTGGTCCGCTCTCTGCCGACAATTTCACTGTGACTCCCAATCCCCTGGAAACACAGGCTGGTAAGGTATCAGCAGTAGTTAACGGAACATTCCCCGAGAAGTATATGAAGAAGAAGGCCGTGGTGACCGTTGTCCCCGAGCTTCGCTATGCTGATGGTCAGGTGACCAAGGAAGCAGGCACCGTCTTCCAGGGCGAGAAGGTAATGGGCAACGACCAGACCATTCTCTACAAGACTGGCGGACGCTACAACATCAAGACCAACTTCGACTACATGAACTGCAACAAGGCCGACCTCTACATGTCGTTCATTGCCCGCGTAGGTTCGAAGCCCATGTACATCCCCGCTGTTAAGGTGGCTACGGGCATCATCGCTACTTCCGAGCTCTATAAGAACACGCTGAAGTCGGCTCAGGCTGCCGTTGCTCCCGATGCCTTCCAGCGTATCAACGCCCAGAAGCAGGAGGCCAACATCAAGTTCCTCATCCAGCAGGCCAACCTGCGTCAGAGCGAGCTGAAGAACAACTCTGTACAGGAGTTTGTCAAGCTGCTCGAGCAGATCAACAACGACCGCGAGGGCCTGAACCTGAAGGACGTCGAGGTGTCTGCCTACGCATCGCCCGATGGTGGCTACGACCTCAACGACAAGCTGGCTGCCCAGCGTCAGAAGACCACCCAGCAGTATGTCCAGCAGCAGCTGAAGAAGGCCAAGCTGGCTGACGCTGCCGTCGATGCCAAGTACACCGCTCAGGACTGGGACGGTTTCCAGGAGCTGATCCAGGCTTCTAACATCCAGGACAAGGACGTTATCCTCCGCGTGCTTTCTATGTACAAGGATCCCCAGGAGCGTGAGCAGCAGATCAAGAACATCTCCAGCGCCTTCCGCGAGCTGGCTGACGGCATCCTGCCCCAGCTGCGTCGTTCGCGCATGATTATCAACTACGAGACGGTTGGTCGCAGCGACGATCAGATCAAGGAGCAGCTCAGCGCCGATCCCAAGCAGCTCTCTGTCGAGGAGATGCTCTATGCCGCTACCCTGGTTGACGACAACAACGCCAAGGAGGACATCTACAAGAAGACCACCGAGGTTTATCCCAACGATGCCCGCGCCTACAACAACATTGCTACCATCGAGTATGCCAAGGGCAACCTCGACGAGGCCAAGAAGTATATTGAGCAGGCCCAGAAGGTCAGCGCCAACCTGCCCGAGGCAGCTGCCAACTTAGGCATGATTGCCCTGCAGAACGGCGACGTACAGACGGCTGAGAACTATATCGCCAAGGCTACTGGTGCCAACGGTCTGGCTGAGGTGCTGGGTAACCTGAACCTGGCCAAGGGTAACTACGCCCAGGCTGAGCAGGACTTCAAGGACACCTATTCCAACAGCGCCGCCCTGGCTCAGATTCTGAACAAGAACTACGCCTCTGCCGCTGTCACCCTGAAGTATATCAAGAACCCCGACGCTACCACCGACTACCTGAAGGCTATCCTCGGTGCTCGTATGGGTAACATCAGCGACGCTGCAGCCAGCCTTCGCTCTGCCATTGCCAAGGATCCCAGCTACGAGAAGTATGCTGCCAACGACCTGGAGCTGAGCAAGGTAGCTAAGTAAATGAAGAATCAGACGTATAACAGACCATCCACCCCCCTTCCTGCAGGGAGGGGCTGGGGGATGGTCTGTTTCTTTCTTTCACTTTTAGTCCTCCCCCTCTTTGTCTCTTGCAACGACAGCGACGACATCTTTCAGTTGAAAGGTAAGTTCAAGAACTTCAACCAGGGCGAGCTCTACATCTACAGCCTCATGGGCAAGGGAAGGGTCGACACCGTCCGCCTCTCCGAGGGCAAGTTCGAATACGAAGCCTACCTGCAGGACACCATGGTCATGTCTGTCGTCTTCCCCAACTACTCCGAGATTCCCGTCGTCGCCACCCCCAGCGCCTCCGTCACCATGACGGGCGACGCCTCCCATCTGAAGGAGGTCAAGGTGGAGGGCAACGACCTGAACAAGGAGCTCACCAAGTTCCGCCTCGACGTCAGCACACAGACACCACCCGAGGCCAAGAAAACGGCTGCCGCCTTCATCAAGAATCACCCCGAGTCGCCAGCCAGCCTATACCTCCTCAACAAATATTTCCTCCTTACCGCCAATGCCAACTACGACGAGGCTGCCAAACTGCTGAAGACCATTGTCAAGGCCGTGCCCCACAACGTGCGCCTGGAGCGCATCCTCAAGCAGGTGGAGGGACTGAAGACGCTGCGCACAGGATCCAAGCTCCCCAACTTCAAGGTCGTTTCCACCACTGGTGCCAAAGTCACCCAGTCCGACCTCTCAGGCACGCTCAACGTCATCAGCGTGTGGTCGTCGTGGAACTACGAGTCGCAGAACAACCAGCGCACGCTGAAGAAGCTCAAGCGCGACTTCGGTTCCCGCCTGCAGCTGCTCAGCATCTGTCTCGATGCCAACCCCGAGGAGTGTAAGAGCCAGATGAAGCGCGACACCATTACGTGGTACAACGTCTGCGACGGTCGTATGTGGTCCAGTTCCATTGTCGAGACCTTAGGCATCAATACCGTCCCCGACCTCATCGTGGTCGACAACAAGGGCAAGATCACCGCCCGCGGACTCACCATGGAGGAAACCAAGAAAAAAATAGAAGCAGAACTGAAGAAATAACGCATTGCCACCGCTATGAAAAAGAAACAGCATCAACTCAGAAAAACAACCATCGCCCTCTTGATGGCGGTAGCAAATTCTTCCCTCTTCCTTCTTCCCTCTTCCCTTTTAATCTCCTGCGGCAACACCAAGAAGAGCACCACCGAGGCCACCACGGTAGCCAATCCCGTAGGCCCCGTGTTCTCTGCCGACAGCGCCTATCTGTTCTGCGAGCAGCAGTGCGCCTTCGGACCCCGCACCATGAACAGCGCCGCCCATGAGCAGTGTGGCGAGTGGATTGCCCGCAAGTTCCACGACTACGGCATGCAGGTCACCCTCCAGCGAGCCGACCTCCGAGGCTACGACGGCACCGTGCTGAAGAGCACCAACATCATTGCCTCCTACCGTCCCGAGCAGCAGGACCGCATCATGCTCTGCGCCCACTGGGACAGCCGTCCCTGGGCAGACAACGACCCCGACGAGGCCAACCACCACACGCCCGTCATGGCTGCCAACGACGGAGCCTCGGGTGTGGCCGTCATGCTCGAAATTGCCCGCCTCCTCTCCGCTTCCGATACCGCCCGCACCACGAACCTCCCCATAGGCATCGACTTCGTCTGCTTCGACGCTGAGGACTGGGGCACCCCACAGTGGGCGGAGTACGACGGCAGCGGCGACACCTGGGCCCTTGGCTCCCACCACTGGGCCGAGCAGTTCAGCGCCCAGGCCAGCAAGCCCCGCGTGCGCTACGGCATCCTCCTCGACATGGTGGGTGGCGAGGGCGCCCGTTTCTATCAGGAGCAGATGTCGACCTACTACGCCCCCAGCGTGGTGAAGAAAGTATGGGCAGCCGCCGAGGCCGTGGGCTACGGCAGCTACTTCCCCAAGTCCGAGGGCAACGGCATCACCGACGACCACCTTCCCGTCAACCAGAAGGCCCAGATTCCCTGCATCGACATCATCCCCCACTACCCCGACTGCGAAGCCAGCGGCTTCGGCCCCACGTGGCACACCATCCACGACGACATGCAGCACATCGACCGCAACACCCTGCAGGCCGTTGGCCAAACCCTCATCCAAGTCCTCTTCTCAGAACAATAAAAAACGTATAAACAACCACTTTAAAAGCTACAGCTGTCCGGCTTCCACCATCAGCACCACCCGTTCCGTCAGGCGGTCCGTCCCTTCTGGGTCATACTCCTTCTTCAGGCTTGCCCCGAAGGCCCAGGCAAAGGCCTGCCAGAACCCTGCGCGAAAAGGTCCCATAAACGCCTGTATGGCCTCGTAGCTCGTTGAGTTACACTCGCGGTTAATCAGCTTAATCAGCAGTTTGCCTTGCGAATACGTCAGCTTCTTCATTCTCGGTTTGTATTCGCGCACCACGCTCTTCTCCACCAGTTTCATGTGAGCGTCCTTCGCCTCCTTGTTGGGCAGCGTCTCCAGGTATTCCGCCGTCTCTATGAGCATCTGCCTCACCTCCTTGGCAATAGGCAGCGTCTTCTTCACGTTCTTCACCAGCCTCATGTACGACGACTCTTGTCGCTTGCTGCTGAACGTCAGCTGCGGGTACACGTACACGTTCGACATTTCCATATACTGAATGCTGTCGCCGTCCACCAGCACCTTGCTCACCTTCACCGTAGGCACAAACGTAGGATTGCCCGGATCCGTCGTGTCCGTACCCGTGCGCTCCTCCTGTGCCCACATCACCGTGGCGCAGGCTGTCAGCAGACCTATCGTCAGCATTCTCCTCATATCGGCGTGCAAAGTTACGCCAAAAGATTGATACCTCCAAAATCTTTCAGATTTTTTAGAATACACTATTATCCAAAAAGGATAATCTTTTTTGGATAATTAATTCATCGTGTTGCCAAATAGCCCCAGTTTACCCCGGGTAAACTCCTAGTTTACTCCGACTAAACTCCCAGTTTACTCCGGGTAAACTCCCAAAGCAAGAATTAGAAGACTCGGCTCTGCCGCTTGCTTAAGCAAGAATTTTATTCAGAAATAACACAGGCAATATGCGCAGCCAAATTATCTTAGAAAAAGGTGCAATTGTTTGGCAGTTTGTTTCTTTTGCAGTACCTTTGCAACCCATAAACGTTACCATTATCAATAACAGCATAAAGATGAAATCACAAAAGCTAATGATGACGAGAGTAGCTATGCTGCTGCTCGTCGTATTCACCTCCATGGGGGCATGGGCAGATGAAAGTGGCTCATGCGGTGATGGTGTCACTTACACCTATGTGTCAGATACCAATACCCTGATTATCAGCTACAGCGGCAGCGGCTCAGGCGCAATGGCGGATTATACCCTCCCCACCTTGGAAGACCCAGGGACACCAGCGCCTTGGTACTCCTATAGAGGCAACATCAAAACAGTTGTCGTTGGAAATGGCGTGACGCATATAGGTGACTTTTCTTTCTATAATTGCTCAGCGATAACGACTCTCAACATCCCTAATAGTGTGACGAGTATCGGCTATCAAGCATTCCAGAAATGTTACAGTTTGATATGTGTGACTATTGGCACAGGTGTGACATCCATCGGCTATAGTGCTTTCGAGGATTGCACACAACTTGCTACCGTGGTAGTTTTTGCCACTTCAGTTCCTACACTTGGTAATGAAAATGTTTTTGGCAATAATGCCGATTGGCGTTCTATCTATGTGCCCGATGGAAGTTGGGAAACATACAAGTCCAACTGGAATGCCTACAGCGATGACATTGACAGTTTCATAGAAACTGGCGACTGCGGTAAGACCAGTAGCGACAACGTGAAGTGGGTGAGCTCTGGTACTAAGATGGTCGTCTATGGCTCTGGCGCAATGGCGGATTATAGTTCACCGGGCCAAGGGCCTTGGCCTCATGAGACAGCTATGAGGGTAATTATAATTATCGAGGAAGGTGTTACAACCATCGGTAACTATGCATTCGCAGGACACGGGAAAATAACTCACACAGTGACAATTCCCAACACTGTACAGACTATCGGAACAAATGCTTTTTCCAACTGCTCAAAAATCGAGACACTGACCATTGGCAGTGGAGTGAAAACCATCGGTGACCATGCTTTCTATTACTGCAGTAACATCACCAGCCTCACTCTTCCTGATGGTGTGGAAACCATCGGTGATGATGCTTTCTATCGATGCAGTAACATCAACAGCCTCACTCTTCCTGATGGTGTGGAAACCATCGGTGATGGTGCTTTCTTTGAATGCGAAAAAATTCCGTCCGTCACCATTCCCAGCAGTGTGACAAGAATTGGCGATTATGCTTTCAATGGATGCAGCGAATTGGCGACAGTCACGTTCAGCGGTCCTGCGAGCAGTGTGACAACTATAGGCGAGGGAGCTTTCAATGACTGTGCAAAGCTGGAATCAATCACCATTCCCAGCAGTGTTACAAGCATAGGCGAGCGCGTTTTCGGGGGCTGTAGTAAGCTGACTTCTATTAGTGTGGAAAGCGGCAATACGGTGTACGATTCGGGTGATGGTTGTAATGCCATTATAAAAAAATCATCCCACACATTAATAGCAGGATGCCAAAATACAACGATTCCTAACACCGTGACGAGTATAGGTAATTATGCATTCGATGAAGTTAGTGGCCTGACTTCGATAGAGATCCCCAGCAGTGTGACGAGCTTAGGCGAGGGAGCATTCTATGATTGTGATCTTCTGGCTTCGATAACCATTCCCAGCAGTGTGACAAATATTGGAGATGATGTTTTCTATAAATGTAGCGCGCTATCTACTGTCGTCATACTCCCAGCGTCTCTGACGACATACGGTAAAAGAGTTTTTGATTACAACAAATCGGATCGAAAGATCTATGTTCCCAATGGAAGTTTGGGAACCTACCAGACCAACTGGAGTGCCTACAGCAGCGCCATTTACGGTTACACTGGAACCGGCGACTGCGGCAAGACCAGTGGTGACAACGTGAATTGGGTGTGTGCCGATATGGATGGCAATAGCACTGGCGAGACGATGGTCATCTATGGCTCAGGTGCCATGGCGGATTATACCCAACCGGACCAAGCGCCTTGGTATGATTATGATTTTACTACGCTAAATATCGAGGAAGGTGTTACGACAATCGGTAACTATGCTTTCCAGAATTGCAATGGCATCAACACCGTCAATCTTCCCAGCAAAGTGACAAGCATTGGCAACTATGCTTTCGATAACGCTGGCTTGACATCAGCCACCCTCAACAGCAATCCGACGATTGGAAATAATGCTTTCGGCAGTGGTGTGGCACTCACCATGAACCTCGCTGCCAGTGCTTCTAACGGCTACAAGTGGGCGTCGTTCTTTAACAAGTATTGCAACTTCCAGGTAGACGAGAACACGACCGTCTTCAAGGCCAAATCCAACGGTGAAAAAGTGACGCTGACAGCCATCGCTGACGGAATCATTCCTGCAGGAACTGCTGTCGTGCTGCGCACACCAACGGACAGCAGCCCTGTGCTGACCAACACCAGCAGCTCAACCAGCGGTAGCTACGAGGACAACGAGTTGAAGGGTAGCAGCACGGCAGTCACACAAGATGACGCCCACACCTACTACGCCCTCGCCATCAAGTCAGGAAACGTAGGCTTATACAAGGTGAAGAGTAGTGCCAAAATACCTGCAGGCAAGGCGTATCTGGAAGATGTTATAGCAACAACGAGAGATTTCCTTGCCTTCGAAGACTCCGAGCCTACTGGCATCGTGGATGGAAGATGGAAGATGGAAGAAGGAAGAGGTGACGGTTGGTACACCCTTGACGGTCGCAAGCTGAACGGCAAGCCCAAGAAGAAGGGCATGTATGTTGTAAACGGAAACAAGGTTGTCATCAAATAAAAAGGAGGAGGATAGCCATATGAAGAAAGAATATATGACCCCAGAGATTCGCGTCGTGTTGCTGAACGTCAAGTGCCCTATGCTGAACGCAGTATCACCATACGAATGGCAAAAGAATGGGGAGGAGGAAGTTGGTGAGGATGAAATCATTTAGTTACTTTCGTCCCGTTTTGCAACTTTCATTTCTGTACGCAAATTTACGCAAAAAATCCCAAAGCAAGGTGATTCTGCTTTGGGATTTCATTATTTATTGTCTTTCAATATTTCATGGGTTCGTTTCCTTGATTTCCAAGAAAACTATCCTACTTGGAGGAGCCACGCCATTTGTAAAGCCATTTTATCTTGCTGCCGCAAGCGCTGAAGAAGATTTCATCCGTCTGTCCCTTACTGCCAGAGGGGACACGATACACATAATCCCACGAGCTTGAATTTTTCGTACTGTATGAAGATGGACCACCGCTGGGGCCATCAAGATTTTCAACACCGAAATATCCCGAGCTATTATATACATTCCACCACATTTCGGCGGCAAGGTATGAAAAAAATGCTACTTGGTTTTTATAATCTTTGTCTATTGTGGCTTCAGTAGTCCTTTTTGCTGTGATGTGGACACGGAGTGTGTCGCCTGCTTTTAAAGTAGTGGGAAGAGCCTCTATCGTTGTGACAAAGCCCAGATCAAAAACTTTATCTACGTCCTTGTATGGCCCAATTCTACCTATCACTTTTCCTACCTGGCTGAGTTCTGTCTCCGTTGCAGTATAATTCATGTATGTGCCATTATTGCCCGTGGTGTTATCATGCTTGATGACTTCTGTTCCAATAAGCACCCATCCAGGAACTTCGAGTCCTTCTATGGCCTTTTTCAGTTTCTTGTTTAAATAGCCCTGCCCTATCAGCCAATTGTAAAAGCCCTTTATGTCGGGATAAAAATAAATATACTCCGCCACGATTTTGGAGAGTTCTTTATTGATATAATCTGGGTCTTTGGTATTTACAGTTCCTATTGCATCTTTCGCTAGTGCTATTTCTCCATCAATAACCAGTTCCTTGCGGAATCTCTCCATCAGTTCATGTATGGTTGTAAGCCTCTGGTAGTAGTCGTCTTCTTTCTTGCCATTTTTGGTAAAGAAGTCTTTTATGTATTGGGATTCCTTGGCCTGACCAATGAATAATAGCCCTTGCTCTTTCCACGTTTGAATCAGCTTAAGGACATCAGCCTTCTTCGCGTTGATTACCTTATTTTCTTTATAGCGTTTCTTAAACATCTCCTCTATCTCTTCCGACGTCATGTTGAATTCAAATTTTGGCGTTCCTATTTTCGTTAGGATAGTATTCATATCCAAACCACCTTGATTGGACATATACTTCTCATATTCATTATAGTAATAAATCATATCTTGTCTTGCCCAGAACTTGTGGAATACGTTTATTGCCGCTACTTCTACCTCAACAGCCATGACATACGCCTTGACATACGGATTCTGTGTGACAAAGTTCTTAATTCGTTCTTTTGCAAATCCCTTTCCGTATTCCAGCGCCATATCCATAGGGTTTTCGCCCCTGCCTAATCGTTTAGCCAAGTCATCAACGTTTTCTTGGGTCAGGTTCTCCTTGAGCGTCGCTTTAACTTTCTCGTCATTCGGATTCTCTTCTAACTTGCCGAATAAGTATGACAGAGCCTGTGTCTTAACTTCATCTATCACATAATCTTCAACTTCTGCGACAGCTTTGTCTGTAAGCTTGTTTGTGTCGTAGGCGTCAATCCATTCCTTGGTCTTATCTACATGTTCATTGCCCTTGACTGCCTCGCGCATGGCCATGCCCAACAGGTCGTTCTCCCCGAATCCGGCATCATCGAAAGCACTCTTTAACTTGTCGCTAAGCTTGTTGAAGTCTGACACACGCACATCGTTGTTCCAGTCATTGACGGCAATGTAGTCTGCGAATTGATTATTCAGTTGACTCTTGTCCATCCCTGCCCAAGTCTCGCAGAAATGAATGGTTTTAAACCTGACAACACCCTCCTCCAGACCAGCAAGATCAGGAACGATGTACTCAGGCCCTTCGTCGGTCATGATCACGCCCACCAGTTCGTCATACCTATCCTTGGAAATGTCCTTCGGAATCTTGAAACTGACCGTTGCCAGGTCGTTCAGCGCCACATGGTCGCTGCCGTTCTGAGTCACGTTGATAGGTGTGCCGACGATGGTATATCCCTTAGACTTGAGTTTACTCACTTCCGCATCGGATAGCGGCTCAATCGTTACGCCAGTGGTACCATTGGGTAATTTCACGCTGTAGCCACCGCTGCTTCCCTTACCGTTATTCGTACCATTGTTTCCACCGTCATCCTTATCGCTATCGCTACACGACACAAGAGCAAGGCTGAAGACAGCCATCATGGCAAACGCCAAAAAGGTAATGTACTTTTTCATTGTTTTACTCCTTTAATTATTATAGTATTAGGTTTATCGCTACAATTATACAAAATATTCCGTTAACAGCCCTTACATTCCCCTTAAAGTTTGTTAACGGACGGCATTATACCGCGCGCCACCAGATGATGTTCTTCCTTAACCTCTCAGCCTTCGGACGCTGTACAGGCATCAGTTTCGTGGACTCTACGATGGTGCCATGGTTTCAAACTGCATCTGGTCTGCAACGACAGAGGCGAGATCATTACGTTCTGTTTCACAGGTGCCAATGTGGATGACAGGGACCCGAAGGTCTGGGCAGTCTTGGCCCCCAGAATACCATGCACCATCACCGGCAACCATCTGTTTTGTCCGTTTTCTTTACCACACTCCTATTCATCGCAAACGCCCTGAAAAGTGCCTGAAAACAGGGCTTTGAGTTTAGACCGAGTAAACTCGGAGTTTAGTCGGAGCAAACTGAGAGTTTACCCGGACTAAAGTTTTGGTTTGGTCGGAGCGCAGTTTCGCCTATCATTCCTTCCGCTCGTCCTGTAAAGAAATTTCGGTTGACATCGAAAGAAATCGGCAGGAAGAACTTAAAAGAAATTGCGATAATTGATATTGAAAGAAATTAGAAGACTCGGCTATGCCGCTTCGCTCTGCGAAGTAGTATATTCGTTCTTTTTGTGTTTTTAGATGTTCAATGTAACTTTTTGTATGTTCGGTGAGCTATTTCGGTGGTAAATTCTGCCTCTGATTTCTGACCCGATTAACACTCGTTTGAGGATTTTAACAAAGTTACTCTCTCTATAATTTTTCCTGATGACATTTAGAAAAGCCCATTTTACGGCGGAAAGCGAAAATTGCAAATTGCAAATTGCAAATTTCATTAAGGTCGGATTTCGTGCTTATATACTATATATATTATATATATAATATATAATATATATAGTAT
>JAEEGH010002116.1_pt1 | contig 54557 bp, 34 predicted proteins | sample 9134181 | NCBI WGS metagenome assembly JAEEGH01 (sample SAMN16246544, study PRJNA631951) | gut metagenome | biome: gut microbiome; feature: rumen; material: DP-attached | host: Bos | place: Iran: Karaj | collected 2018-10 | reverse complement strand
ACTATGGCACCTTCATGGACTGGGGCTGCAACGCCATCATAAACGGCGGAAATACCGTCAACCAATGGCGTACACTCACCATTGCAGAATGGAATTACCTGCTAAATACCCGCACCGATGCCTCATCCAAACGTGGTACTGGCAACATTAACGGTGTGGGCGGGCTGATTATTCTCCCCGACAGTTGGACACTGCCTTCGGAGTGTTCGTTCACTTCAGGATTCACCACTTATAATCCTAACACCTATCCTGACTGGACACACAACAGCTACACACTCGCACAGTGGGCGCAGATGGAGGCAGCTGGTGCAGTCTTCCTGCCTGCGGCGGGCTACCGCTACGGCACGAATGTTCTCAATGTGGGCAACTACGGCCGCTATTGGTCGTCCACGCCCGTCAATGAGCGCGGCGCGTACGACATGTACTTCGGCAGCGACTATCTCTACGCGACGAGCGACAACGATCGCAAGGGCGGGTTCTCTGTACGCCCCGTTCAGGATAATTAATTTATTAAAACGTTAAACCTTGTTGCGGGCAGTCTCCGCTGCCCGCAACTAAAATAAAGAGCCCTTGCCGTTGTGGCAGGGGCTTTCTTCTATAAAAAGTTGGAGATTGGAAAAAAATGTGTATTTTTGCAATTTGAAAAAGACAATTGTAATGCCTGAGATTTGTCGTTTCTATGGAATAATTATCAAGATGTTCTTCAAGCCGAAAGAACACGAACCAGCCCATATCCATGCTATCTATGATGAATATGTGGGGGTATTTGACATTCACACATTTGAAATGACTCTTGGTGATTTGCCCGAAAAAGCGCAGCGACTTGTTCAAGAGTGGTTGAGTACTAACGCCGAGTCTCTTATTGATATGTGGAACACACAACAAATACATAAACTTCCACCATTAAAATGATGAATACCTTTCCGCGCATAAAAAGCATTGAGACTTTGCCAGATTATCGTCTCTCGGTTGTGTTTGACGATGGCAGGAGGGTGGTGTATGATGTTGGTGATGATATTGAGCAGATTGAAGAGTTCTGTATGCTGAAACAGATACCCCACCTATGGGAGCAGGCACAGGTGGATAGCAGCCGTACATGCGTGTTTTGGAATGACCGCATAGACCTGCCATCCGACACGTTGTATGAGTATGGTGTGCCTCAATATCCTACGGACGATGAGGCCTTGCCCTACGTCGCTGAGGAATGATTACAATAACAGTGGAAACATTATTGCCTATTTCTGCGTGGTGAAGTAGGCGATGATGGCTTTGGCTTTGGCTGGACCGACCACTTTGGCGAGGTCGGCTTCGGTTTGCAGGCGCACCTCTTTTACGCTGCCGAATTTCAGGAGCAGATCGCGGGCAGTCTTGTCGCCGATGCCGGGGATGTCGGTAAGGGCGGTGCGGAAGGTTCCTTTGCTGCGCTTGTCTTTGTGGAAAGTGATGGCAAAGCGATGGACTTCGTTCTGTATCTGTTCCAGCAAATGGAATAGGGGGTCGGTGGGTTTGAGTCCGACGACTTGTGGCGGGAAACCGTAGAGGAGTTCGGAGGTGTGGTGGCGGTCGTCCTTGGCAAGGCCGGCGATGGGAATATCTAAGTGCAGTTGGTCTTGGATCACCTGCCGTGCAACCTCCATCTGTCCAGCACCGCCATCAACAACCAGCAGTTGGGGCAGGGGTTGCCCTTCGTCGGAGAGGCGTCTATATCGTCGGTAGATAACCTCGGCCATGGAGGCGTAGTCATCTGGTCCCTCAACAGTCTTGATATTGTATTTCCGGTATTCCTTTCGGTTGGGTTTGCCGTTGGTAAAGCGCACCATGGCGGCAACGGGATATGCTCCTTGTATGTTTGAGTTGTCGAAGCACTCGATGTTGACGGGCAGCATAGGGAGCATTAATGCTTTCTGTATTCGTTCCAAGAGGTGCTGGTTGCGACGAGAAGGGTCGGCTTCGTCGGGGTTGACCAAGGCTCGTTGGTGACGGCATTGCAGTTGGTATGCTTTGACGTTGCGCATGGATAGTTCGAGCAACTGAAGGCGGTCGCCACGTGTTGGGACGGTCTGTTTGAGATATTCCTCGGGCAGGTCGGGAACGCGCAGGGGCAACACCACCTCACGGGCAGTGCTTTCTGTGCGTTCATGTAAGGTGGGGATTGCGGTGGAGAGAAGTTCTTCATCGGTTTCGTCGAGTTGCTTGCGTATTTCGTGAGAAAAACTATAGATGATGCTGCCGTTTTTGATACGCATCATGTTGACGTATGCGTATTTATCGTCAGATACAATGCCGAATACATCCACGTCTTTCACTGAGGTGTTTACAACCGTTGAGCGGCTTTGGTACTCTTCGAGGCGTCGGATTCGGCGTTTCACAATCTCGGCCTCTTCGAAGCGCAGTTGGTCTGCCAAGGTGAGCATCTCGTGTTTCATATCCTCCACAATATCACTGAAATTTCCTTTGAGCATATTGCGGATACTGTTGATGTCGGCCATATACTCCTCGTGGGTTTGTAAGCCGGCGCAGGGGGCTTTACAAAGACTTATTTGGTGTTTGATGCAGGGCTTTTTCTGCATTTTGTTGCATTTGCGATAGGAGAAGAGCTGGTCAATGATATCCTGTAGTTCGCGCAGGATGCGCTGATTGGGATAGGGACCGAAGTATTGCCCTTTGATGTGGCGGTTGCGGGTGAAAAGCAGGCGTGGATACTCCTCGTCGGTGATGCAAAGGTAGGGATAGGACTTGTCGTCCTTGAGCATGCTGTTATATCGGGGCTGGTAGCGTTTGATGAGGTTGTTCTCCAGCAGCAGGGCGTCGACCTCGGTGGCAACAACTGTGACACGGATGTCGTAGATATGGCGCACCAACATCTTTATCTTGGCGCTCTTGTCCTCATAGTGGGAGAAATAGGAGCTGACCCTTCGCTGCAGGTTGCGGGCCTTACCCACGTAGATAACTGTCCCCGATTCGTCAAGGTGTTGGTAGACACCAGGCGTTTCGGGGATGGTTTTCAGCCGCATGGCTATGCGGTCGATATTCTTGTTGATTGAGCTGTCAATCATTTATTCAGGGTATTCCAGCTTGGCCTTTTCTATCTTGAAGTTGAGAGATTTGATGCCGTGTATTTCGTATTTGTTGGTGCGCTGGCCGAGATTGATAGAGTGTATGCCTTTGGTGTTGAAGAAAAAGAATTGGCGCACCGTTTGTGTGGCAGTCATCGTCCCGTCGTCATTGCTGTGACTTATCCATGCACCCTCTTGATTACGGAGAACCAGCGTGCTGAAGAGAGTACGTTTCTCGTTCGACGGACTTTCTATCTCCATCAAGATAGGGACAGCGGGTTCGTGGTAGCGTGAGGTGTCAACGGTGACGCTTACAGTGAAGTTATAGCAGTCTTCGGTGTTAGGGGCTTCCACTTGGTAATGTTCGAGAGTGAAACGCATCCATGTGTCATTTGGGAATGTGCGGGTCTCATCGAGGAGAGTCTTTTTTCCGCACGAGCTGACAAGTATCATGCTCAAAGCAGAGAACAGGATGATGGGGAAGGCAATGCTTTTTTTATTCATGCTTAAGTATATATTATCGTTGAGTCAATTTTTCAAGAATCTGAATGGCATTGGTGGCTGCACCTTTGCGCAGGTTATCGGACACCACCCACATATTAAGCGAGCATGGCTGCGAGGAGTCGCGACGCACACGTCCGACAAACACTTCGTCGCGGTTGTGTGCCATGACAGGGGTAGGGTAGAGGTTGGCATCAGGATTATCGCACAAAACCACTCCCGGGGTATTGGCTATCAGTTGGCGGGCTTCGTCGAGATCGTACTCTTGGTGAAACTCCACATTGACCGACTCGCTGTGTCCACCCACCACAGGCACACGTACCACCGTGGCACTGACCATGATGTCGGGTGTATCCAGTATCTTTCGGGTCTCATTCACCAGCTTCTCCTCCTCGGTGGTATATCCGTCGGGCAGAAAATCGCCGCCATGGGGAAACAGATTGCGGAATATCTGGTTGGGGTATGCCGGTTGGTACTTCTCGCCCAAGTCCTTCTCCATGGTTGGGCGCAGCGATGAGCTGGCTATGTCGTGGCGGAAAAAGTAATCCTCCTCGGCCTCCAGCTGGCGCACAGCCTTAATGCCCGTTCCGGTGATGCTTTGATAGGTAGAAACCACAAGGCGGTGTATGCGGTAACGCCGGTGCAATCGCGACAATGCCAGTACAAGCTGTATGGTAGAACAATTGGGGTTGGCAATGATGCGTGTGTCAGGGGTAACGGCGTCCATATTGATTTCTGGCACCACCAGAGGCACGTCGTCGTGCATACGCCAGCACGATGAATTGTCAATTACCGTACATCCAACCGCTGCAAACAGTGGGGCATATTGGCGTGAAGTGGAGGCTCCAGCCGAGAAGACTGCATAGTCGGGATGTGCGGCAATGGCATCGTCCACACTCATCACCTTGATTTTGCGGCCTGCAAAATCAATCTCTTTCCCTACCGATTTGGCCGAGGCGGCAGCAAGCACCTCGCATTCGGCAAAACCTCTTTCCTGCAGAACCTGCAGCATTACGCCACCGACCAGACCAGTGGCACCGACAACGGCAATTTTCATCGTTTGTATATGATTGGTTATCTCAAAAGTGTAATCGTGCCTTTCAGTTCCTGGGTAATCATGGGCTCGAGCGAATTACGGTAGCGTATAATATACACATAGGTGCCTTGAGTGCATGGGCGGCCATGCATGTCGTTACCATCCCAATAGCCTCCGGGACATTCGAAATACGACACTTGTTCGCCCCTGCGGTTATAAATCCAGACATAGATGTCTGTCACATTACCTTGGATATAAGGCTGGAAACGGTTATTATCCTCTTTTCCGGGAGTGAAAACATTGGGGACAAACTCTGAAATGCGGTGCAGGGGAATGACTGTCTTAGCCGTATCGTCGCAGCCGAAATCATTGTGCACAGCCAACTGTACGGCGATACTGTCCACACCGCTCAGCGGGAAGATGACGCTGGTTTCCGGCAAGGTACTGGTTGCCCCTCCGGGCAGCAGCCACATGCGGCTGTCGTGTCCGTAGCTTTGGTCTGTCAAATCAATGGTCAGTTGGTCGATGGTTGCCACCTCAGGCGAGTGTCCGATGATGGCTTTCATAGGTACAAAGGTAAAATCGAGGGTCACCGTACTGTCGCATCCCCATTCATTCTTCAGCACAACAGTGTCCTGATCGCGTGTTTCGGTGTTGTTCTGGCTGTAAGTTTTTCCGTTAAGCCACGTGTAGGGTTTGCAGTCGGACACATAGTCGGTAGAGTGGCTCGGCTCCGACACCACCAGATGCAAGTGCCTTGTGCTGTCGCATTCGGTTATCGAGTAGTAGTGCTTGCTGGTGTCGACAGGAGTAGTGAAAGTCATTCCATTCCATGTGTACTTATCACCGCGGCAAATACCGGCAGTGTCGTAGAAATTATAGTTAGGATAAGTGGTAATCAAAATACTGTCATAGTTGCTGCATCCGTTTGCGAACGATGCTGTACAGAAAATCCAAGTGGAATCGATATGGTTCTGAGTCAACTGACCTGTCTGGTCGTTAAGCATCACAGAGGTACCCATAATGGAGAGGGCGCTTCCGGGCATGATAGTCCGTTCTCCGTTAAACTCCTTAATGGCGCCCCATCCGCAAGAGTCGAGCGTTTGTTCGGGGGGGTATTGAAGCTGTACGGTTGTCCGTTCCGATTCGCATATCGCAGTCCGGTCGGCCACCAGGCTCAAGCTCCTTGCAGTGTCCATGCCCACAGTGATGGTGTCGCGCATACTTCTTCCATCCTGTCCATACCAGTAGCCGTTGGCACCTTGATAGGCGCATTTCACCAAATAGCGTGTTGTGCGAGTGGGGGTGATGCGTACGTCGCTATGCTCCTCGTTCAGATAAACGCCGTTCGTGTCGGCTGGGTTGGTGGTGAATTGTATGGAGTCGATAATATTCCCGTCTGAGTCTTCAATGAAGCGCCACCATGTAACGTTCGAGGCTGTTTCGCCCAGGGGAGTGAAACGCCAAGCTTCATAGGAGGTGGTGTCTCGCCATCCGCCCGTCTGATTGCCACGGTCGGGAGCCACAAATGCCCCAGGTGAGTTGGGCTGGATGTAGTAAGTGTAATCGTTGATATAGTTGATGTCGTGATAGTGCGATACTTGTGTAAGTCCGGTGGCGTTCTGAATGCCCACCATGCCTTTTCCGTTGTTGGTACTGGAACAGCAACTACGCTTCTTGATGTGCACTTCAATAATGTTTGTACCCTCGTAGCAGACAATCTGATAAGTACACCGGTCGTTTTGGTGGCTGGAGTTTGGGAAGAGAGGCACCTCGTTGACGCTGGCGCACAAGTGGCGACAGGGATAAGTGCCACCCACGTAGCGGAACATGCCCTGGGTGGAAGAAAGCACATTCGATGTGGGGTGGATATCCTCATATACACCATAAATGGCGTTTAATGAAGGTGCGAAAGAAGAAGTGTCGGTAAAGTTCGGATTGGGGATAGGCTCCGAGAAAATGTAATGGCAACTTCTTCCTACAACACGGGTATTAAAAGTCACGAGTCCGTTCGATCCCACCACAGCCTGCGTATAGGGAATGCCGAAGAACATGAACGTGAACGGGAAGGAAATCGTACTGTTTTCCCATGCATCGTCAGTGCTGATATTAAGCAGTGAACCTGCATGGAATGTGGGGTCTACCGGATTGTAGGGAATGGACTCCACAGAATATTGACCGTTGAAATGCTGGGTGGTGATAAACTTTGAGCAGTGCAGCGCCAATGTGCCGTTGATGCAGTTGACAAGAGTGTCCCAACCGTTTGCCACGCATTGGGCTGACGGCTGATGGTCGTATTTCTGCTCAATGGTGATTTCCGGACATTGCGCATTGCCGGCAACCGTGATGACCAGGAATAATCCGAAGAAGGCAGTGAGTAGTATCTGTTTCATAAAATAAATATTTTTTTAGTTTGTAATTAACGTCTATGACTTGTTTTTATTGCATTCAATTTCGATTTTGTTTATAAAGACACAAAAAATCTGTTTTGTTACGTTTTTTTAATTTTTTTTATGAATAAAGTTTGTTTTTCCCTCCTTTCCCGCCCTGTTTGACAAAACACAAAGCCGGCTTTCGGCAGTCTGCAGGGAGGCTCTTCGGTCGTCAGTTATTCCTTCGTTCTCCCATCGTTCTCCCATTAGAAAAGGATAAATGATGGAAGAACGAAGGTCTGAGAGAGGAAAAAGGAGCGGAGGGAGTGAGAAAAAACAGCGGGTGTTCTCCGTCAGGGGAACACCCGCTGTGCAAATGATGATTGGTTTGGCGTTTCGGTTATCGGGTTTTCAGGTTGTCCAAACAGTGGATGATGATGTCATCGGGGTCGGCCGTGAGGCGGAGGGTTTAGAAGGCTGAAAACCGTATGGTCCGAACCGCATTCTTAGTTGATGCGCATTTTGTAGAACGAACGGTAGGCAAAGAAGATGGCGATAGCCAGGAAAACAATGCCTACCCAGGGGGCGATGTGGCGGAAACCCTCGCTGATGGCTATCTCCATGGCAAGCACACCGAAGAGGGTGGTGAACTTGATGATGGGGTTGAGAGCCACGGAGGAGGTGTCCTTGAACGGGTCGCCTACGGTGTCGCCCACGACGCTGGCATCGTGAAGGGGTGTGCCTTTGGCGTTCATGTCCACCTCGACCACTTTCTTGCTGTTATCCCATGCTCCGCCTGCGTTGGCCATGTAGACGGCTTGGAACAGGCCGAAGACGGCGATGCTGATAAGGTAGCTGATGAAGAGGCAGACGGCGTTTTGGCCTCCGATGCTTTCGGGCGAGGAGAAGCAGGCAAAGGCCAGTGCGAAACAGAAGATGGCGATGAAGATGTTGATCATGCCGCGCTGGGCGTAGTTGGTGCAGATCTTGACCACTTCCTGGCTCTTTTCGGCGTCGGCCTTCTTGGGAGCGTTGGCGTCGAGTTTGATGTTGCTCTCAATATATTCCACTGCCCGGTTGGCACCGGTGGTCACAGCCTGCATCGATGCACCGGTGAACCAGTATATTACGCAGCCACCAAGGATAAAGCCGACAATGGAATAGGGGTTGAGAAGGTTGAGGATGGAGGCGGGTTCGATGCCGAGGGTTTTCTGGATGAGGAGGATGAGGGAGAAGATCATGGTAGTGGCGCCCACGACAGCGGTGCCAATGAGTACGGGTTTGGCCGTGGCCTTGAAGGTGTTGCCTGCACCGTCGTTGGCTTCGAGGTAGTATTTGGCTTTTTCGAAGTCGGGAGTGAAGCCGAATTCCTGTTTGATTTCGCGTGTGGCTTTTTCTTTGTCGTCCTCGATGAGTGAGAGTTCATAGACACTCTGAGCATTGTCGGTGACTGGGCCGTAGCTGTCGACAGCAATGGTGACGGGCCCCATGCCGAGCATGCCGAAGGCAACCAAGCCAAAGGCGAAGATGGAGTAGTAGTCGCCGAAGACGGGGGCAAGGTTGAAGGCGGAGGAGGTCATGTAGGCGATAATCATGAGCACGACAAAGACCAGTCCCGTCCAGAAAGCGCCCATGTTGCCGGCCACGATGCCCGACAGGATGTTGAGCGATGCACCGCCCTGTTCGGAAGCTTTGACCACTTCTTTAACATGCTTGGAGGTGGGGGAGGTGAAGAATTTGGTGAATTCGGGGATAAGGGCGGCGCCGAGGGTGCCGCAGCTGATGATAACGGCAAGTGCAAACCAATAGTTGTTGCCGAGAGGTCCGAGGAGATAGTAGCTGGCCAGGAAGGTGCCGGCGATGCTGAGGATGGAGGTGAGCCATACGAGGGATGTGAGGGGTTTTTCGAAGTTGAGGTCGTCGGCATTGCGGTATTTGGCGCGTGCCAGGGCTCCGTTGGTGTAGTAGGCCAGCACGGAGGCTATGATGCCGAGGATGCGCATGACGAAAATCCATACCAGAAGGCGCACTTGGTATTCGGGAGGCACGGCAAGGAGAATGAAACTGACGAGGGCCACACCGGTAACACCGTAGGTTTCGAAACCGTCGGCCGTGGGTCCGATGCTGTCGCCTGCATTGTCGCCTGTGCAGTCGGCGATGACACCGGGGTTGCGCGGGTCGTCTTCACCGATTTTGAAAACCACTTTCATCAGGTCGCTGCCGATGTCGGCAATCTTGGTGAAGATACCGCCGGCGATACGCAGGGCACTGGCGCCAAGACTTTCACCGATGGCAAAGCCGATGAAGCAGCTGCCGGCAAGGTTCTCGGGCATGAAGAGGAGGATGACCAGCATGAGTACGAGTTCAATGCAGATGAGTACGATGCCGATGCTCATGCCTGCACGCAGCGGGATGTTGAGGAGGTCGAGGGGTTTGCGGCGCAGCGAGGCAAAAGCCATGCGGCTGTTGGCGTAGGTGTTCATGCGGACACCGAACCATGCCACCCCATAGGAACCGAGGATGCCGATGATGGTCCATGCCAGCACAAGGCACACGGCACCGCCCGACATGTGGCTGAGAAGTCCGAAATAAAGGGCAATGGCGGCACCGATGAAAACGAATAGGACAACAAGGAATTTGCCTTGTTGTTTGAGGTAGGTGGAGCAAGTCTTGAAAATGACATTGCCGATTTCGAGCATGGATTGATGCGCTTTAAGCTTACGCACCTTAAGGAATTGCCAGATTCCAAACAGGAGTCCGAGAACAACGATAAAGAATCCCCAGTATAGAATCTGTGCATCGGGATTCTGTGCAAAACCCTTGGGCATTTCCAAATCCGCTTCGCTTGCAAAGGCAAAAACGGGGAGGGCAAGGGATGCCAGTGTAGTCGCTAATTTTTTCATAGACAGATTTATTGGTTTATTACTATCATTTTATTTAGAGTACAAATATACTAATTTTCCTAATGATACAAAAAAAAATTGTATTTTTGCAATCTGAAATTTTAAGACGAAATATATAGAATACAATGATAGAGCAGAAACTTCAACAGGCTGTAGCCGAAGCCTTGAAGCGGCTATACGGAATGGATGTGACACCCGGGAGTGTGGTGCTTCAGGCAACTAAGAAAGAATTTACAGGTGATTACACCGTGGTGGTGTTCCCGTATGTGAAGCAGGCACGCAAATCGCCCGAGCAGTTGGCCGGCGAATTGGGTGCAGCGGTGAAAGAAACGGTGGCCGAGGTTGCCGATTATAATGTAATTAAGGGTTTTCTGAATTTTGTGGTGAACGACGGCTATTGGGTGGAGTTTGTATCGGCCAAGGCTGCGGACACGGAGTATGGTTTGAAGAAGGCCCAACCAGGCGAGAGCCCTGTGGTGGTGGAGTATTCGTCGCCCAATACCAATAAGCCTTTGCATTTGGGACATATCCGCAACAATCTGTTGGGATGGTCGGTAAGTGAGTTGATTGCAGCCGCCGGCGCCAATGTGAAGAAGGTGAATCTGGTCAACGACAGGGGTATCCATATTTGCAAGTCGATGCTGGCATGGTTGCGTTTTGGCAATGGCGAGACTCCGGAGAGCAGCGGAATGAAAGGCGACCATCTGGTTGGAAAGTATTATGTGGAGTTTGACAAGCACTATAAAGAGGAGGTGAGCCAGCTGATGGAGAAGGGAATGGACGAGGAAGAGGCGAAAAAGCAGGCTCCCTTGATGCTGGAAGCCCAGCAGATGCTGAAACGCTGGGAAGAGGGCGACAAGGAAATCCGCGACCTTTGGACCCGCATGAATGGATGGGTGTATGCCGGTTTCGATGAGACATACCGTAAGATGGGTGTGGGTTTCGACAAGGTATATTACGAGTCGAACACATATCTGTTGGGCAAGGAGTTGGTGCAGAAGGGTCTTGATATGGGGGTGCTGTTCCGCAAAGAGGACGGCTCGGTGTGGTGCGACTTGACTGCCGACGGATTGGACCAGAAACTGCTGCTCCGCAGAGACGGCACATCGGTATACATGACACAGGATTTGGGCACGGCTTTGTTGCGCCACAATGATTTTGGTGCCGAACGTCTTATATATGTGGTTGGAAACGAGCAGGACTATCATTTCAAGGTGTTGAAACTCATTCTCGGTAAATTGGGTTTTGACTGGGCCGACAAGGTCTACCATCTGTCGTATGGTATGGTGGAGCTGCCCAACGGTAAGATGAAGTCGCGCGAAGGCACGGTTGTGGATGCCGACGACTTGATTGCGGAGATGGAGGTGACGGCAGAGGAGATGTGCCGCGACCACGGCAAGAATGACGATATGACTCCTGAACAGTTGAAGGAGCTGTATCACATGTTGGCTATGGGTGCCTTGAAATATTTTATATTGAAAGTGGATCCTACCAAGAACATGTTGTTCAACCCGGCCGAGAGCATCGATTTCAATGGCAATACGGGTCCGTTTATCCAGTACACGCATGCCCGTATTTGCAGTATAGTCCGCAAGGCTGCAGAACAAGGGGTAGTGTTGGAGGCAGAGTTGCCGCAAACGGTTGTTCTTACCGACAAGGAGCGCGCGGTGGTGAAATGTCTGCACGACTTGCCCTCGACGGTGGCGTCGGCAGCAGCTAACTATAGCCCCGCCATGGTGGCCAACTATGCTTTTGACCTGGCCAAGAGTTTCAACAGTTTCTATCAGGACACCCCGATATTGCGAGAGACAGATGAGAGTCTGCGCCTGTTTAGGGTGAAGTTGTGTTCGCTGGTGGCTTTGTCGTTGAAGAACACGATGCGTATTCTGGGCATAGAGGTGCCGGAAAGAATGTAAGGATGAATTGTTTTAAAAGTTTTCAACGTTTCGGATTGTCAGGTTGTCAGAGAAACAGGGTGCCGAGATGTCAATTGATTTGCATGTCTGAGACCTTGAATGTCTGATAATCTTCATATTTTTCAAAATAGAGAGATGTATTATACCGATACAGTTACAATACCTAATTACCTTTGCGACTGTCACGACAGACTCACTATGTGGGGTCTTGCACGGTTGTTGCAGGAGTCGGCCGGACACCATGCTGAGTCGGCAGAATTGGGGTTCCGTCAGTTGATTGAACGGGGCAAGGCATGGGTGCTCTGCCGTATGTATTTTGTGGTGGATCGCATGCCCATGGAGAGTGAAACGGTGACAGTGAGAACATGGTCGCGCGGTACGGACGGTTTGTATGCCTTCCGCGATTTCGAGTTGATAGATTCGCAAGGAGTGGCCGTCACTTGCTCGACATACTGGGTTATTATTGATTTTGAAAGCCGCAAGGCAATGCGTATCCATGAATACTGGCGGAATATTGAGTCGCATCCCGATGTGGCCACAGACCGGAAGCACCTGGATCGTCTCCGCATACCTCGTGATGCGGGAGAGCCGTATGAGGCCTTGAAGATGGGTGTGAGGCCTTCGATGTTGGACCACACCTTCCATGTCAACAATGCTGAGTATATCAAATGGGTGTTCGATTGCCTGCCAGCCATGGCTCCACAGGCTGCACCTTACCGTTTTGCCATTGAGTTCTTGAATGAGACTATGCCCGACGAGACTATTGCGGTGCAGGTGTATGCTGCCGGCGATGAAAAAGGTACAAGCTATTTTAAGATTTCTAACCCGCGTTCAGTTGCTGTGCTGGCTGCGCTGATGCCAAGATAAACTATCATGAAACGATATGTCATTCTAATCCTGATGTTTTCGCTTGCGATTCCCGTACAGGCGCAATTGTTCAAAGGATTGTTTAATAAGAAAAGGGTTCCGGTGGCAGACAGTATTGCTGGCATGAAGCGGATAGAGGAGGTAATGAACCTTGTGCAAACACAGTATGTGTCGGATCCCAATACCGATAAATTGAGCGAGGAGGCTGTGCGGCATGTGCTTCGTACACTTGACCCACATAGTATCTATATCCCTGCGCGTGAGGTGCAGCGCACCAACGAGGCTTTGCAAGGCAATTTCGAAGGGGTTGGCATCACTTTTACGGTGGTGGACGATACGATACGGGTGCAGGAGGTATTGGCAGGCGGTCCTGCCGAGAAGGTTGGTATGCTGCCAGGCGATAGGTTTTTGCGCATCGACGGGGTGCCGGCCACGGGTGACAGTGCCGTCAACTCGTTTGTGTTCCGTCATCTGCGTGGCAAGAAAGGCACTGTGGTTGTGGCTGATATGTTGCGCGGCAAGGATTCGATTACTTTCCATATTGAACGTGATCGCATTCCGATTCATTCTATTGAGGTATCCTTTATGGAGGAGGATTCAATAGGGTATATTGCTCTTTTGCGTTTTGCGCGTACTTCGGTGACGGAGTTCCGCAAGGCTTTGCACGATTTGAAGAAGCAAGGAATGCAGTCGTTGATACTTGATTTGCGTGGCAACTCGGGCGGTTATCTGGATATTGCTTTCGGCATGGCCAACGAGTTTATTGAGACAGGCAGGTTGATCGTATATCAGCAGGGAAGGGCACGCAGCCGTCAGGATTTCCGTGCCAACCGATATGGTTCGTTCAGGAAAGGGGATTTAGTTGTGCTTATTGATGAAGGCAGCGCATCGGCCTCCGAGATTGTCAGCGGTGCAGTGCAGGATTGGGACCGTGGCCTCATTGTGGGGCGTCGCAGTTTCGGCAAGGGACTGGTGCAGACGATGTATAATCTGAGCGACGGGAGTCAGGTGCGCATTACTACGGCACGTTATTACACTCCGACAGGCCGTTGTATTCAGCGTCCGTATGACGAAGGCACGGATGAATACAATAAGGATATCCAGAGGCGCTACAAACATGGTGAATTGTTCTCGCCGGACTCTATCCATTTCCCTGATTCGTTGAAATACAAGACTGCCGGAGGCCGTACGGTGTATGGCGGCGGAGGCATTATGCCCGACCTTTTTGTGCCTATGGACACTACGCCGTCTACAACTTATTATCGCGATTGTCGCCGAAAAGGGGTTCTCAATCAGTTCCCACAATATTGGGCAGACCGACATCGCACCAATCCTTTGGTGAAGGATTATGATTCGTTCATGGCAAATTATGACCGGTTGGGAGTTGATACAGTCTTCGTTGCATACGCCGCAAGTAAAGATGTAACTATGGATAGTACCATGCTTGTTTCGGATTCGACGGAGAGTGCTTCGCCGACAGAGGTTGTGCTGGCAGATAAAGACCCTTTCCTGCATTTGCAGATTAAGGCTCTTTTGGCAGACTGTCTTTTCGGGCGCGGCCATTATTATCGTATCATGAAGGAGAAAGACCCTGTCTATCAAGCTGCAGTAAACCAGTTGAGAAAGAACCGTCAGGGTATGGACTTGATGCACAGATAAGTTCAGGTATTGTTGCAAGAGCTGTCGCTACAGCCTCTTGGAAAGCAACTCCACAACAAAAGTTTGAAATTATTGTTGTGGAGTTGAATTTTTTTTGTATATTTGCAGAATATCATATTTTACGGATAGTATCGTAAATCATTTTGATACAATGAGTAATTGACGGAGATTCTTCGTCGGAGATTATGAAAAAGAAAATTGAGAGTGGGGATAATCCCGCAGGTATAATAAAAACTATGGATTACAACTTTAACGAAATCGAGCCTAAATGGCAGAATTATTGGCGTGAGCATCACACCTATCGGTGCGTCAATCAATCTGACAAACCCCATTACTATGTATTGGATATGTTTCCCTATCCTTCGGGTGCGGGACTGCATGTCGGTCATCCATTAGGTTATATTGCCAGTGATATTTTTGCACGTTACAAACGTCTGCGCGGATTTAATGTGCTACACCCTATGGGGTACGACGCCTATGGTTTGCCGGCAGAACAATATGCCATACAGACAGGACAGCATCCGGCAATCACCACGGAACGGAATATCAATCGCTACCGTGAGCAGTTGGATAAGTTAGGCTTTAGTTTCGATTGGGAACGCGAAGTGCGCACCTGCGACCCCCAGTATTACAAATGGACGCAATGGACATTTGTCCAACTCTTCAACCATTACTATGACAAAGAACTTGACAAGGCCAGACCTATCAGCGAACTTGTCAAACAGCTTGAGTCGGGTACGCTGCCCACTGAAGGCGACAAGCGTTGGGCTGAAATGAACGAAGGAGAGCGTCAGGATTATCTGATGAATTTCCGTCTAGCATATTTGGCCGACATACCCGTCAATTGGTGTCCCGAATTGGGAACAGTGTTGGCCAACGACGAGGTTGTCAATGGTCTTAGCGTGCGTGGCGGATATCCAGTAGAGCGCAAATTGATGCGACAGTGGAGTCTGCGCATTTCCGCCTATGCCCAACGGCTTGTTGACGGCTTGGAAGAGGTGGATTGGTCTGACTCACTCAAGGAGATTCAGCGCAACTGGATTGGCCGTAGCGAAGGTGCAGCGGTATGGTTCCCCTTGGATATAAAGCTCAATGCCGATATATTGCCCGGTTTGCAGGCCTATATTAATCAAGGCGAACCCCAGCCGGTACCAAGTTTTGAGATTTTCACCACCCGTCCTGATACAATCTATGGTGTCACTTTCATGGTTCTCTGTCCTGAGCACGAGTTGATTGATATCATCACTGTACCAGAAAAGCGTGCCGAAGTGGAAGCGTATGTCACATGGGCGAAAAACCGTTCAGAGCGCGAACGGCAAGCCGAGGTGAAGAAAGTAAGCGGGGTTTTCACAGGTGCCTATGCCATCAATCCTCTCACAGAAGAGCGTATCCCTATTTGGGTGTCGGACTATGTGCTTTCCGGCTATGGCACAGGAGCCATTATGGCCGTACCTGCCCACGACAGTCGTGACTTTGCTTTTGCCCGTCACTTCAACCTGCCCATACGTCAAGTTGTCGCTACCGACCCGCAGAACCTTACCGACCCATCTACATGGACCGAAAGCCTCGACAGCAAAACAGGCTATAGCGTCAACAGCGGTTTCGTTTCAGGCATGAAAGTGAAAGACGCTATGGCTGCTGTAATAGACAAAATCGAAGAAATGGGTGTTGGCCACCGTACCGTGAACTACCGCCTGCGCGATGCCATCTTCAGCCGCCAACGCTACTGGGGAGAGCCCTTCCCAGTCTATTATAAAAACGGTCGTCCCTTTACTCTGCCCGAAGAATGTCTACCATTGCTGCTTCCCGAAGTAAGCGAATTCAAACCCACCGCCACTGGTGAGCCCCCCCTGGGTCATGCCACCCGCTGGGCTTGGGACGAAAAAAACCGTTGTGTTGTGGAAAACACCAAAATAGACGATATTACAGTCTTTCCATTGGAACTCAGCACCATGCCGGGATTTGCCGGTTCGAGTGGATACTACCTCCGCTATATGGATCCTCACAACGACCAAGCCTACTTCAGTGCCGAAGCAGTCAACTATTGGCAGAACGTAGACCTCTACGTAGGCGGTGCCGAACATGCCACTGGACACCTTATTTACGCCCGTTTCTGGAACAAATTCCTTTTCGACATCGGTTTAAGCGTCAAACAGGAACCCTTCCGGAAATTGGTAAACCAAGGCATGATCCAAGGCCGTTCCAACTTCGTTTACCGTAGCAAAGAAGACAACAATCTCTTCCTCTCAAAAAACATTCCCGGACGCGAAGAAAACACCGTCCCCATACATGTAGACATCAACATAGTAAACAACGACATCCTCGACATCGAAAAATTCCGCCAGTGGCGACCCGAATTCGCCCATGCCCGTTTCCAACTCGAAGACGGAAAATACATCTGCGGATGGGAAATCGAAAAAATGTCCAAATCTATGTTCAACGTGCAGAACCCCGACGACTTAGTGGCTCGCTACGGTGCAGACACACTGCGACTCTACGAGATGTTCCTTGGCCCCGTCGAACAGGCAAAACCGTGGGACACCAACGGCATTGAAGGCGTGTTCCGATTCCTCAAAAAATTCTGGAAACTCTTTGAAAACAGCAGCGACACACCCGCTGACTCTGCCTCGCTCAAACTGATGCACCAAACCGTCAAGAAAATCACCGACGACATCGAACGCTTCTCCTTTAACACCTCCGTCAGCACTTTCATGATCTGTGTCAACGACCTCCTCGCCAAACAGACCGTCTCAACGCAAATCGTCGAACCCCTCACCATCCTCCTTGCTCCCTTTGCACCTCACATAGCCGAAGAAATTTACCATCGGCTGGGGCACAACACCAGCGTCTGCCAAGCCGTGTGGCCCTCCTACGACGAAAAAATGCTCGTCGAAGACAACTTCACCTATCCAGTCACTTTCAACGGCAAAATGCGATTCACCCTCGATCTCCCCGCAACAGCCAGCCAGCAGGAAGCCATAGCCGCAGTAAAAGCCGACCGACGCGGACAAAAATGGCTCGACGGCAAAGAACCCAAACGCATCATCTTTGTCCCCAACAAAATCATCAACATAGTAATATAAAGACACACACAACACACATAAACGCATACACCCATGTTAAGCCGTCATTTCCTCCGCTCCAAAGTACTACAGACAGTCTATGCCGTCCACGTCTCGCCCGTTGACACGGCCACAGCCGAAAACAACTTCAAACACGCCGTCAACCGCTTTAGCGACTTGGGCACCATACAACTCTCGGCACTTGTCCACTTCGTCCAAGTGGCTGGCACCATGATTGACGAAGCCCAGCACAAATACCTTCCCACCGAAGCCGAGCGCAACCCCAACCGTCGCCTGCCCAACAACATCTTCATCCAAAAACTATCCTCCAACCACGACTTCCAGCACCACTGCAACCAAAGCAACGTAAACTGGGGAGGAGTCGACAACGACGAAATGTTCCGGCAAGCCTACGCAACCCTTGCCAAACTGCCCGACTATGCCGAATACCTCGCCACCGAGCAGACTTTCGACAGCGACCAGCAATTCGCCCTCAAACTCTTCAAATACATCATCAATCACGAACCCCTGCGCGACAGTATCTGCACCCAAAGCCTCATGTGGGAAGACGATTACGACCAAATAGCCCAATACAACTTCATGATGCTCAAAGCACTTGATGATACCCTCGACGAAAACACCGCTATCCCCGTCATGAACGACCACCGTATCGAGAAAGACGTCGAAGCATTCGAATTTGCCCGTCAACTACTACTGGTCACCCTCCGGCATGGCAAAGAAGTCGAAGACATGATCCGCAGACACCTTAAAGGATGGGAATTCGAACGAGTAGCAGGCATGGACGTGCTGCTGCTCAACATGGCAGTCGCCGAACTCACCGAATTCCCCTCCATACCCGAGCGTGTCACAGTCGATGAATACATCGAACTCTCCAAAGAATTCAGCACCGAACGCAGTAAACTATTCATCAACGGCATACTCGACAAATTCATCATCGAACTCCGCTCCGCCGGCCGTATCAACAAGACCGGCCGCGGCCTTATGGATCCCTCATTGTTAAACGAAGACCAATAATGAAAAAAAACTTTATCATCCTCCTGATACTTATAACAGGCCTCGTCTCTTGTGGCGGCAACAGCCCTTCCGATAACATCGACGTCGACCTAATCAACAACCCTAACAGCGCACAAGGCTATGACAATTCGGCACGTATGCCCGTCATCACCTTCGACAGCGACCTGCACGACTTCGGCCGCATTACCCAAGGCGAAAGCATCTCCTATAGTTTTCACTTCCGCAACACGGGCAACTCCGACCTCATCATCAGTGGATGCTCTGCCACGTGTGGCTGTACTGTAGCCGATTTCCCCCGTGGCCGCATAGCCCCCGGAAAAGACGGCTATGTCACGGTCTCCTTCAATTCACAGGGCAAGATAGGCCAGCAGTATCAAGAAATAACCGTCAGCTCCAATGCCCAGCCTGGCCGCAACATCCTCAAGATAACAGCCCAGGTAAGTTATTGAAACGCAAATCACAATTCCAAATAAAAATAATTTACAAACACAATATCCTTAAACACAATGAACACACTTTTTGTATTACTCCAAGCGCAAGGTGGTAACGGAGGAGGCAGTATGCTGATATGGCTCATCCTTATCTTCGTCGTCATGTGGTTGCTCATGATTCGCCCGCAACAGAAACAAGCCAAAAAAGAACGTGAATTCCGCGAAGCTCTGAAGAAAGGCGATCGTGTCAGCTTCAGTGGCGGCATATATGGTAAAGTCCACGAAGTGGCCGAACATACCATTGATGTCGAGATCTCCAATGGCGTTGTCGTCACAGTTGAGAAATCAATGGTTCAACCCATCCCCGAGCAACCTGCCGCCAAGAAATGAACTAACAACTCATTAGGCTAAATGTTCCGTCACCGGTCGTTCTGGATTATATTGCTTATCACAGCTTTTGTCTGGCTCATGGCCACCATGTCCGAGCACAGCGACTACTCTTTCTCTGTGCCGCTGAGATGGGATGGCTACGATACCTCACGATATGTGGTAAACTATGCCGACACAGCACTGCCGGTGACGATTAATGCCAATTACTTCCAAGCACTCTCCTTTCAATACACAACAGAACAGAAACCTTTCGCCCTCCATGTATCTACCGATACGGTCTTGAAGGTCAACAGTCTACTGCTCGACAACTTGGTCAAGCAGTACCAATCGTCGGGAATCAAATCAGTGACATCGCCGACCGAAAGTCTCCGCCTCTCTCTCACCGAGCGCGAAAGCCGTGCCTATCTCCCTGTCTTGCGTGATGTCAACTTCCAGTTCACCACCCAACATGGGCTTTACGGCTCCCCACTGATAGAACCGGACACCGTGTGGCTCTATGGCGACCCCGCCATGCTTAACAAAATACCCGAATTGACCACAGCCCCCGCACTGTTGACCGACATCAATGACAGTGGTTGGTTCTCGCTTGCCCTTAATCCCGTGTGGAAACAATTCCGCGATGTTCATTCCTCAACCGACAGCATCCGGGTCTTCCTCCCTGTCGAACGGTATGTCGAAAAAACTGTCACCGTCAATGTCGTCCCCGTCAGCCACGACAACAGCGTTCACCTTCGCATTCTTCCCGAGCGTGTCAACATCACTTTCTGGGTACCCGCCAAAGACTACGATTTCTTCACCGCTGACCAAGTGGAGGCCGTAGTGGTTTATACCCCAGGTCAAACGGGAAGCGACCTTCCTGTCCGCATCACCCGCTTCCCCGACAACATGCGTGTCAAACAGATTTCCCCTGCCACGTTGCAGTATGTCATCATCAAAAACAAATAATTGCACCAATCAGGCACAACGGAGCCTGTATGTAGCCCTCACCGGTGGTATAGGGTGTGGCAAAACCACCGTACTCAATGAATTCTGCAAATTCGGCATTCCCTGTTTTATTGCTGACCAGATTGCAGGCGCCTACTATCAAGAGGAATCCTTTCTGCAACAAATCCGTGCACTTTTCGGTGACAGCGTCATTCGTCCCGACGGCACAGCCGACAAACTTGCCATCGCCCGCATTGTCTTCTCCGACAATGCTGCTCTGCAGCGACTCAACCAACTCATCCATCCGCGTGTATGGCGCGACTTCCTGCATTTTGCTTCATGCCATTCCGATTCGCCCTATGTCATTTTCGAGAGTGCCATAGTCTACGAATACGCTTTCGACCGTCTCGTCGACAAAGTGGTGTGCGTTTATCTTGATTACGAAGAACGGATGCGCCGCCTTATGGAGCGTGACCATGCCACACGTCAACAAATACAATCCCGTATGGATCACCAGTTCAGTGCCGAAGAGAAGATGCGCCGGGCCGATTTTGTCGTCCTTAATTACGAAGGCAACCCTCGTGCCCGCCAAGTGCATCATATCCATACCAAACTTCTCGGAATATGATTCGAGTAAAGCCGTCGGAACCGTTTCTCAGACATTCCGACGGGACAGACATTCCGAAAAATCGAACCACCAAATCTCTGAGAAAGCCATACTTTATTGTTTTCACTATGCTTTTCAACGCACGCCATTTCCCGTGTATTTTCCCCAATCCACGCCCGAGTCCCTCTCACACTGCCCTTGATCCGCTCGGTCATCCACCCTTCGACCTCAGTTCTTCCTCATTTCTCCTTCTGAAATGGGAGAACGATGGGAGAACGATGGGAGAACTGAGGACTAAAGAGCGAAAGAAGAGCGACCGGATCCATATTGGTCATCGCGCTGGAAAACGGAATAAAACGGTTATTATAAGACTTTCCATTCCACATGTCACCGCTTTGCCATTGAACGGCTTCTGCCGGAGGACTGCTTAGCTAATGACCTATACCACAATTTGTTCCTCACAGGAGGGAAAAGGAAGGAATAACAGAGGAGTAACGAGCGAAGGAAGGGTGAGCCATTTGCTGCCGATTGGCGGGGAAAATTCTCCCGACTCAAAATTAACGGGCGAGGCGGATTTCTATGCGGCGGTTGTCACGATGGAGGCTGTTTTTGCGATACAGGGGTCGCGAACTTCCCATTCCCATAGCCTTGATAGTCGACGGACGGCAGCCGAGACCGATGAGGTATTGGCGCAGTTCGTCGGCACGACGCTGTGTGAGGTTTGTGTTGCTTTCGTCGTTTGTTCCATCTACGTGTGAAGAGATTTCGACATTGAGATGACGTTGTTTAACAATATGGGCAATCCGTTTCAGTTCGGCTTCGGAGCGACGGTTGAACTGCCAGTTGGCGGCATCGAAGAAGACATTGTTCAGTGTTTCGCTAATACCGTCGTCGGTCATTTGGACATATGAGGTAAGTGTGAAGTCGACATGGATGGAGTCGGGGTTGCTGCGGGCGGTGAGGTCGGCATGGGCGGAATGTGGGAAGTAGAGGCTGTCGTGGATGTAGTAGCCATATTCGGTTCCTTGCGGTACGAGAATGAAATAGCGGCCTGTGGCTGGGTCGGTGCGGCATTGTCCGAGTGACATCCCTGAGTTAAGGTCTTCCCATTGCAGTTGGGTTGAGACTGGACGTCCGGCACGGTCGCGGACGGTGCCACACAGGGCGGTTACGGGCATGGGTCGTGCAGTCTGGGGTAGGGTGGTGGTGAAGATGTCCTGCGAGCGGCCGGGTTTGGCATAGTAGGCTTGAGTGCCGTCGGTGGTGATTTTATAGCCCCAGTCGTCGTCGGTGGTGTTGAATAGTTTTCCGGCATTGACGGGCTGTGACCATTGAGTCCATGAGGTGTCGCAGAGTCGGCGGGAGACGAAGAGATCCATCTGTCCGAGTGAGCCGTGTCCTTCGGAGCAAAAGTATAGTGTGTGCATGTCGGGATGGAGCATGGGGGAACGTTCATCGAAGGGGGTGTTGATGGCAGGGCCGAGTTCGAAGGGTGTGCCCCAATGCCCGTTGCTGTCGAGCACCGAGGCATAGATGTTGACGGAGGTGTCGGCGTGGCGGTCGGTTGTTCCCTTGGCCGCCCATAGTAGCAATCGACCGTTTGATGCTATGGTGGCATCGGCCTGCCATGTGTTGTTGTTGATGTGGGGTGGCAGCCGGTGGATGTTCCATCCATTGCTTGTTTTGTCGGCTTGAAAGAGGATTCCGCTTTGGAAAAGAAGCAGAGTGGTACCGTCGGTGGTGACCGAAACGGGTGCTTCATTGCCATAGGTGTGGCTGAGATCCATTTCAATGACAGCGTCGTCCCATTTACGTCCTTTGCGGTGACTTACGAAGACATCTTCGCCTCCGATGTTGTCGGGTCGGTATTTGCCGGCAAAGAAGAGTGTCTTGCCGTCGGCAGTGATGACAGGGGCATATTCATCGCCTTTTTGACTGTTGATGGCAGGTGGCAAGATGGTGGGCTTGGTTTGGCTTGACGATTCGGCACGGAGGGTGGCAAGCAGACAACGATAGTCGTAGTCGTTGCCGAACGGTTGGGAGTATCGGGTGGCGGTGGATATGGCTGTGTTCCATCGATGGTGGTAGATATCGTCTTTGAGTAGTTGTTGCAGCATGATGTAGGCTTCGTGGCAGGGTACAAGGGTGCGGATGCAACTGTCTATGATGTGGTAGTGGTAGTTGTTATAGAGATTGAGTGCTATAGAGTCGTGGATTCGGATGCTGTCGGGGACAAGATGGGGGAAAAGAGTGTAGAAGCGATGGTAGTTGCGCACAGAAGTGTGTAGGTAGGCATGGTGCAGACTGTGGGCGACGGCTGTGTATAGTGTGTCGTCGGGATTCATACGGATGGAGGCTTGTTGTAAGGCTTGGAGATTGCCATGACGGATGGCAAGCAGGGCAAGCCTTTGTATCGCCCGTGAAGTCCAAGAGGTGCTGTTGTTGTGTGAGTCAAGGTAATCGGCATAGCTTTGCCATTGCGAAGTGTCGATTACGCGGTAGTATTCTATGCTGTCGGCAAGCCATGTGCAGTGGGATGCAAAAGGGCTGAAGGGGTAACGGTCGCTGTAGCCGCGATAGTATTGTTCGGCATCGAGGTGCAGGGCTTGTCGGTACTCGATATGGTAGATGCTGTCGGTGGCACGGGGCAGGAGGTGGGAATCGGGGTATGTTTTACAGAAAAGGGTATATGCGGCAGTGGTGTGTTGGCTGTTGGTCTGGCAGAACGCAATGCTGTCGCGTAGTTGTATGGCATCGTTGTACATGACCGAATGGGGATTGCGCAGGATGAAGTTTTGGAGCATATCGAAGGTTCCCATACTCTTGATTTGGCTAAACTCGAGCGAGTCGCGACTGTTGATGATGCTGTCGCGCTGGTCAGGGTATGCATGGGTGAAATTGTCAAGGAAGTGCTGGTAGGCATCGAGCGTGTTGAGTCCTCGTGCACGGTTCATGGCTTGAGAGCACACACGTCTCAAGTCGTGGTCGAAAAGGGCACCGCTGTAACTGTCGCGTGTCCAGCGGTCGATATGTTTTTGTTCGGCTGTGCGGAAAAGGTTGCGGACAGTGACAAGATGGGAATAGGCTTTGTCGACATTGTGGCTGTCGAATGAAGGGGAGCTGTAGAGTATAAAAGCGGCATAATGGCATTCCAGATTGTTGGAATCACGGTCCAGTCGGCGGAGAATCTTGCTTTCGGCCCTTTCGTATCTTCCTTTCATGATGTCGCGTTTGTAGGGGTATTCGGCCTCCGTCACCTCTTGTGCGCAGACATGAGAAACAAAAACAAGCACCAACAGCAGTGCGGACAGACGGCATGCCCTATGGGGCAGATGTGTGGATAAGCGATTGCGAGTCATAGTGTGGCGTGAGGATTGGCAAGGCAACACACCTTGTCCCTTTGCATTGCAAAAATACACAAAAAAACTGAATTGTACACAAGCACACGAAAAAAAAGTCATCACATCCGGCATGTGCAATATTGTCTTGATGCAAAGAGGGTGTCTTTTGGGACACCCTCTTTGCATATTAATTTGTGTTTTTTTTCACGATTAGTGGATGATTATTTCGTGTGTCTGGCCGTCGTCCACCAAGTTGACGGTTGTGGGGTTGGGCGAGGGTTGGGCGGTGCGTTGGTATTGGATGATATACATAGCACTGCCGTAGCGGTAGCGGATCGTGAACTGTTGCCATTCGGTGGGAACACGGGGGTCTAAGGTGAGTTGGGTACCGTTTTTGCGAAGACCGAGGATGTTTTCAATACCAGTCTTGTAAGCCCAGGAGGCGGAACCGGTGTACCATGTCCATCCTCCGCGTCCAGGATGCTGAGCATTGCAGTAGATGTCGGCGGCGATGGAGTAGGGTTCGACTTTGTATTTGAGGACGTCGGCAAGGGTCTGCGTGCGGTGTACGGGGTTGATGAGGGAGTAGAGGAAGTAGGCCATATCGTAGCGTCCTTCTTTCAGCTGGGCCATGATGTACCACATGGCACCGTGGGTGTATTGCCCACCGTTTTCGCGTATGCCTGCAGGGTAGTTCATGATGTAGCCGGGTGACGGTTGCGACGACTGGAAGGGAGGTGTAAGAAGTTGGATGATTTCGTGTTCGCGATTGACGAGTCGGTTGTCGGTTTCGCGGAAGATGGACTCTTTCTGTTTAGGCGTGGCTACGTCGGTGAGTATGCTCCACGACTGGGAAATAAGGTCGATTTGGCACTCGGTGTTGTTGCGGCTGCCCATTGGGTCGCCGTTGTCGAAGTAGGCGCGGAGGAACCATTCGCCATCCCATGCGTTGTCTTGGATTGATTTGACAAGGCGGGTGTGGAATTGGCTGAGTTCTTCACAGTAGGAGAGGTCGGCTCCAGGCATCCGTTGTGTTATTTCTTGCATTTTGGGTAGGAGGTCGGCAAGGAAGAAGGCGACCCAGACGCTTTCGCCTTTGCCTTCAACTCCGACATGGCTCATACCGTCGTTCCAGTCGCCGCATCCCATTAAGGGAAGTCCATGGATGCCTATGCGGTTCATTGCGCGGTTCATTGCGCGGCGCAGGTGTTCGTATAGGGTGGCATACTCGAATGTGTTGTTGTGCTGCCATGGTGTTTCGTCGTCGTCGTTTTGTTCTTTTGAGGTGGGAGCGCTGCTGTAGTTGATACAGCGTTCGGCTTCGCCGGGGTTGAGTTGGTCGGACTGGCAGAAGGGGATTTGTTCGGCAAGGATGCTTTCGTCGCCAGTGATGTGTAGGTATTGGTAGGTGACGAAGACGAGCCACAGGTAGTCGTCGCTGAATGTGGTGCGGGCTCCGATGTGGAGGTTTTCATGCCACCAGTGCAACACGTCGCCTTCGGCAAACTGGTGTGCGGCATGGTCTATGATTTGGCGACGGGCGTAGCCGGGGTCGCTGTAGAGGATGCTCATGACGTCTTGCAGTTGGTCGCGGAAACCGGTGGCGCCTCCCACTTGGTAGAATCCTGCACGAGCATAGAGGCGCGCACTGTAGACTTGGTAGAGGTACCAGCGGTTGAGCATGTAGTTAAATGTCTTGTCGGGTGTTTCGACTTGTATGTGGCTCAGTTTGTCGTCCCAGAAGGCTGTCACTGCGTCGAATTCACGGTTGATGTAGTCGAGAGTGAGGTTTTTGGTGGCTGGTTCGCCTTTTTCGTGTACGGAGAGGATGAAGGCTATTTCTTTTTCTTGGCCAGCGGGGATGTCGACTTTAATGCCAAGTCGTTTGCGGTTGGGGTAGTCGAGACTGTAGTCTACGGGGGTTTGCCTGCCGTCGGGGTTGTGAACAACCGACAGTTGCAGCACTTTGTCGTGGTATATGGGGTGGTAGACATTGCGGACGAGGATGCTTTGTGTGTCTTCGTCCCATTCTGAATGGAGATAGCGTGCGGTTTGCTCTTCGCACAGGCCGAGTACGAGTTTGTATACCATGTCAAGCTGCAGCTCCATGGCGGTGTCCTGTTTGTTTTTTACTTTGATCTGATAGTATTTTTCCATCCGCTCGCGGTTGACGAAGATACGCACTTTTACGCTGAGGTTGTCGTGTTCGGCATCGAAGGCGGAGTAGCCTTGACTGTGGCGCGCGGTGGCAGGGATGAACTGGCGTTTGTTAATGAGCAGCATTTCGCTTGCGTTGTCGCGGACGATGTCGTTGCTCCAGCCTGTCAGTTTGAATTGTTGGGCGTTGTATGCAAATGTGAATCCTGCCATTGTGGCGCTCACTACGCATCCGAATCGGGGGTTGGAGATTACGTTTACCCAAGGCATGGGTGTGTTTGTGTTTGTCACTACGTAGTCTTTCCCGTTGTTGTCGAATCCTCCGTATTGGTTGTAGTAGTCCAAGCTGCTCCACACGCGGATCTGTTGGGTTGGCTTCATCACGGGGTATTCTACTTTGTCTTGGTAGTGCAGGTTGGCGGCTTCCAGTGTGCGCAACTGTTCTTCGATGGTGAGACCGTCGTGTGTGTTGAAATAGAGTCTCGACACGGTGCGGAGCAGTGTGCGTTCTGCTTGTGTGATTTCGTCGCCGTTGAGCACGTAGACGTGTCCTGCCTCTTGGTGCGATGCCCACAAGTGTTCGGTGTTGGCCATGTTGCGGATGAAGTGGGTCAGGCCGTCGCGGTCTTTGTAGTTTTCGTTTGCACCGGCATGTTCGTTGCTTTTCACATCGTTGATGATTACGAGGTCGAGTATTAGGCCGTGTACTTTGAAGTATTCGAATGCGCGCAGCAGTTCTTTGGCAAAGCCTGAACGGTCGGCACGGTCTATTTCCAATAGGAGTATGGCAAGGTCACCGCTGATGCCGAAACGCCATAGGTCGCTTTGCGACAGTGTGTTCTGTGCCAGAACCGACTGGCGGTTGTTGCCCAGTGTGGCTGTTTGGGCCATGTATTTGGAGATGTTGTTGTAGAGCCTCATTTGTGCACCTTTCAACAGTGACATGCTGTTGCGCATGTTGTTGAAGACTGACGATGTCTTGAAGGCGTGTTCGATGTCGACGGGGCTTTGGTATTGTTCGGTAAGCTGGAGCAGCTGTTCGCGGGCTTTGGCAAAGCCGGTGATGATGAAAGCAAGGCTTTGTTTGCCGGCAGCTATGTGGATGCGACGGCGCATGCTCATTATCGGGTCGAGTGTGGTGCCCACTGTTCTGGTAAGTGTACGGCGGCTTTCAATGATGTCGGCATGGTGTAGGCTGCCCCCGCGTCCCAGGAATTTGAGTCGTGAGGTTTCGTATTCAACCAGTGAAGACCAGTCAGTTTTTTCCGATGCATCGGGGTTTTCGGCAGTCCATAGTTTGTGGAGCATGAAGTGCAGGCTTTCGTTGGTGGCGGGACGGCTAAAGATGAGGGCTTCATGCTCGGGGTCGTATTCGCTGTGGATTTTCATTCCGTTGAATACGCGGTGGTTTTCGTCTTCAACACTTGGGGCCAACACTACTTCGCCGTAGCTCGTGATTTCGAGGTCGACATCGGTGTCGCTGTTATTGGTGAAGGTGAAGCGACGGATTTCGGCCGAACGGTCTTTCAGCACGGTCACTTCGGTCTTGGTCTCGATGCCGTCGTCCATACGCAGGTAGCTGATTTTGTCGCTTGCAAAGCTGACATGGTAGTTTTCCGGCATTATGTCAAGCGGCGAATAGGTGGCGGACCATAGCCTGTCGTTACGAAGGTTGCGGATATAAAGGTATGTGCCATAATGGTCGGCACTGATTTTGCGGTAACGGTTCAGCATGATGTTGCGGAAACGTGAGAATCCTGACCCTCGGTCGTTGAGCAACACTGTGTATTGGCCGTTGCTTATCACTCCGATTTCCGGCACGTTCGATATGGTGTCGTAGTCGCGGGCGTCGCTTTCGGTCTGCACTTTCGAATACTGGTAGCGCTTGTATTGTGTCACTTTCAGGTCAATGTAGGGCTTTACTTGGGCTTTTTCTTTCAGAAGAGTTTCCATCGAACGCATGGTGGGCTCCTCCATGAAGAAACGTTGCAGGCAATGATCCATCAGATAGTTTGTGAGGCTGGCCAGAATCATGCCTTGGTGGTGTGCGTAGTGGGCTTGCACCGCCACATGGTCCTCTTCGTCGTAGCTTTCGAAGAGACCAAAGCTGCCGAGAGTCCCCTCAATCTTGTGGGGTTGCGAGTACATGCCCAATGCTTTGAATCGTTGCAGGTTGTCGTACACTGCACGGTCGTCGACACCAATGGTCATCAACGAACTGTAGGGAGACACGACTATTCGGTCGGGTGTGGTGTTCTGGAATTTAAGGTATGGAACACCGAAAGCGTGGTATTTGTAGTTCTGTGCATCATCAAGTTCGTTGTATGCGGTTTCTGATATACCCCATGGTAGCTCTTGTTTGCCTCGTTTTACTTGACGGGCGAAGGCTTTCTGTGCACGGATGGCGAAACTGTAAGTTTCATCCATGAGGGTGTGTTTGTAGGTGGGGAGGAAGATAAGCGGCATGAAATATTCGAACAAAGTGCCGTACCACGATGCCACACCTTTGTAGCCTTTGTATTGTACGAGGGTTTTGTCGAGACAGAACCAATGTTTGTAGGGAGCGTCGCCTTGGGCGATGGTGAGGAAACTGGTGAGTCGTGCTTCAGAAGCGAAATTATTGTAATGGTAGGGTAGGAGGGTGTAGGTACTGTGGTCGTAACCGATGCTGAATACGTCAAGGTCGGCATTGTAGAGCTTGGAGAAATCAGTCTGGTCTATGAGATTTTGCACTTTGAACTTCAACGTGTCGATGGTTGAGGCAAGTTTAATTTGCTGGGGGTCGTCTCTTTGAATCTTGTTTTCCGTGTCATTCAAGAAGCCTTTAACAACATACAGACAAGCCACAAAGTTGCCACTGTCGCAGGTAGAGATAAAATAGTTGGGGAGGGCAATGAGTTTCTTGATGTGGTACCAGTTGAAAAGGTGACCATTCCATTTTTCGAGTTGGGACACGGTGTTGATAACGTGTTGCAGGCGTCCCACAGCATCGCTGTAGCTAATGAATCCCAGTTCAGCGGCACTCACGATGGCTGTCATCGAATATCCGATGTTGGTGGGAGAGGTTTTGTAGTCGGTTTTCACTTCTCTGTTCAACTGGAAGTTGTCGGGCATTAACCAGTTGTTCTCCTCGGTCATGAGGCTATCGAAGAAGTTCCAAGTATCCTTGGCCAGTTGGCGAATCTCGTCAGTTTCTTTGTCGGAGAGGGAATGCTTGTTCTGAGGGAATTTTTTGCCCAACCAGTACATCAAGAAGGGAGCCCCGCACCACACAACGACACAGAACAGCATCGCAATGAAGTCGACGACCGAGCCTGTGCTGAGCATAAAGAGCAGGATGATGCAAATGGATGCAACATAGTTGAACCAAAATTTATTGATATAGTCGCCAAGGGTCCCTTTGGTGCTTTTAGCGGCCTCGTCGCTGGTTATCCAGTTCAGCAGATTCTTATGCGAGAACCACATGCGGTAGCATGCCCTTACAGCGGCGTCGGTATACATCCACGCTTCTTTGGGCAACAATGCAAACTGGACGATGGAGCGGTAAAGGATGACACTGAATCCGCGCATGAGGGTAGCATAGTAATGGTATCGTTTGCCGAAGTTAGGCAGTTTGGTTAGTTGTCCGAGTATGAAGAAAACGATAGGGCTTGCAACGACAACGAGTGCCACGAGCAGATACCAGGCAGAGTGGACGGAGGTGCAGCCGCTGAAACCAACAAGTAGCACTATCATCAAAGAGAGGCTGAGCACCGAGCGGCGCAGATTGTCGAAAATCTTCCAGCGGCCAATGGTGTTGACTTGGTTTTTGACTATTTCACCGCGTTCGTTAGGCACCTTGTTGCGCAGCCAGCCTATTATCTGCCAGTCGCCGCGAGTCCAGCGATGGTGGCGTTTTGCATCGTCGATATAGTTCGATGGGTTGTCGTCGAACAATTCGAGGTCGTTAATCAATCCGCAACGGATGTGGCACCCCTCGATAAGGTCGTGGCTTAGGATTAGGTTTTCGGGGAAAGTCCCTTTCAGTACTTTTTGGAAGATTTTCAAGTCGTATATACCTTTGCCGCAGAATGAACCCTCATTGAAGATGTCTTGATACAGTTCGAATGAGGCAGTGGTGTATACATCCAGACCTCCCAGACCGGCGAAAAGTTGGGCGTAGCGGCTTTTGTTGGTCACTTCGACGTCGACATTGACACGGGGCTGCATGATGCCGTAGCCGGCGTTGACACGTCGGCCGTCGTCGCTGATTTGGGCGCGGTTCAAAGGATGTGCCATCGCGCCGATCAGCTTTTGAGCCGAATAGAGCACCAGCTCGGTGTCAGTGTCGAGTGTGATGATGAATTGAATGGGCGGTACGGGGCCTTCCATCCATTGGCTGATTGTTTCACAGCGGAATCGTTTGGCTTTTTCGGCATCGGAGGTCTGTCCGAGCACCAGGTCATTAAAGTGAAGAATGGCACCGCGTTTGCGTTCATGTCCCAACCAGCAGTTTTCGCCGTCGCTCCATGCACGGCGGCGATATACAAAGTTGAATATATGGGCACCGTATTTCTCATTCAGTTCTTTCACTTTGTTGAGACCCGCTTCGACAACCTCGTTGTCCCACGGCATGTCTTCCGAAGGGCCTGCTGCTGCATCGCCGATAAGGGTATAATAGAGGTTTTGGGGACGGCTTTCCAACCGCTGTCCCTCGCTGGCACGGTTGATGTTGGAGAGATAATATATTTCCAACTGCTCCAGCAACTCCTCGGTCTTGGCCTTGTTTTTGAGGATGGTGGGCATGATGACCATTGTGGCATACTCCTCCGGTATCAATCCATCCTTGAATTTGAGCTTAAATGTATTCTGGGGCTTGTGAATACGATACAACAGACGATTGAAAAGGTCTATCACCACCTGGCTCATAGGTACCCACATCAATATTGCCAGCACGACTGTTCCCCAGGTGAACCCATAGTCATAACAGGCCCAACTCGCTAAGAGCACACTCAGTGCCAGCGACGCTATTGACACAATCCAGATGTAGAAATGGGCTCGTGTGTTCCATTTCTTCGGCGGGAACAGCTGCCAGCCTATGTGTTCGCCCTGTGCGTCGGCTTTCTCTACGAGCTCTTTTACCAAATCGTATTCTTTTATTTTGCGTTTCTTGCTCAGTCTGACCATCTTTGCACGGTAGTCGTCTTTTGTCCTATCGTACATTTGGTCATACATCCCGGCCTTTTCGTTTTTGAGCATCTGCTCTGAGAAACTCACACCGTCAATCAATTCTTCGATTGGCAGTTTAGTCATATTTTTCAATGAATTGAAGATATTCATTATGAGCAGGTTCTCCTGTGCGGCTTGGTCGAGTCGCTCCATGTCGGCCTGCGACTTGTCGGTCAGCGAGTAGTGGTAGGCATGTTTTGCTTCCATCTCCCTGCAGAGGTCGGCCAGTTCTTTTATGAGGAGGATTTTCATGGTAGGCAGAAGTGCGCACACCTCGGGGTAGGAGAGATAGTCTTTCCGCTCGGACTGGATTTGGGTCATGAAATGGAAGAACAACCCTTTGTCGACTTGGAAGTGGCACCGCTGCAAGTAGCCATAAAGTACTTCTTTTAGTTGCTCCAACCGTTTGCCTTCCAATTTGCGGAAGTCACGGCTGCGTAAATCTACTTTCAGCACTTTTTCCTGCTCGCTAATCATATAGAAGTTGTCGAGCACCCACTCGTTCGTGCTGCCTACAAGCCGCTGCGATTTCGTTTCTTCCACAAGCAGCATGTAATAGTGTGTAATCTCTTTTACGCTCTCTTTGAATATCTTATAAGTGTTTCTCATGAGTACATACTTTATTGGTTCATTCTACAAAAATACATAATAATTTGGAAATTGCAAGATATTTTTTAAGAATCATTAATATTTATTGGTTCGTGACAGCGCAAAAATGCATTTATTGAGCGGTTCTGCCGATAGTCGGAACGTCCAATCGCCCTGAAATCCGCGCGGTAGAAATCCTTTTCCCTTTTCCGGTGTCAATCAACCCTGCTTCAGCCCTTCCGTCGCTCGTTCCCCCCTCAGTTCTCCCATCGTTCTCCCATCGTTCTCCCATTATCAAAGGATAAATGAAGATATAAGGAGGGGAAAGTAATGTTGAAAGGAGCGGACTTGGCGCTTGGGTAGGGAAAGAATGCTGCGGCTGTCGGTTGTGTTATCAATGAAGGTGCTATCGTGTCGGCGCTATCCATATATTGACCCGTTCCGCATCAGTGAAGCCGTGACACATGTATACCATAGTGCATGCAAATTTCTGTTGTTTGAAAAAAAATGCGTATCTTTGCAACGAATTATTGTATTTAATAAAATGGAAAATTTCATAGTATCAGCGCGAAAATACCGTCCGGTCACGTTTGACAGTGTAGTCGGACAGCAACATATCACTACCACGCTGAAGAATGCCATACGCACAGGACAGTTGGCGCAGGCTTTTCTGTTCTGTGGTCCCAGGGGGGTGGGTAAGACTACCTGTGCCCGTATTTTGGCCAAGACTATCAATTGTACAAACCTCACCCCGGAGACTGAAGCTTGCGGCGAGTGTGAGAGCTGCCGCAGTTTTTCCGACGGAGGTTCGATGAATATCTTTGAACTTGACGCAGCGTCGCACAATTCAGTCGAAGACATTCGCGAACTGGTGCGTCAGGTGGGCATTCCTCCACAGACGGGTCGCTACAAGGTCTATATCATCGATGAGGTGCATATGCTGTCGCAGGCTGCTTTCAACGCTTTTCTGAAAACGCTGGAGGAACCCCCTTCGTATGCCAAGTTTATTCTTGCCACAACTGAGAAGCACAAGATACTGCCTACTATCCTGTCACGTTGTCAGGTGTTTGACTTTAAGCGTATACAGGCTGAGGACATTGTGGCGCACCTGAAGGGTATTGCCGAGAAGGAAGGGGTGAGCTATGAGGAGGAGTCGCTGCACATTATTGCCCGCAAGGCCGAGGGCGGTTTGCGCGACGCCCTTTCCACATTCGACCAGTTGGTGAGTTTCACCCGTGGCAACCTGACCCGGCAGTTGTGCAACGAGAATCTCAACCTGCTGGATGCCGATTATTATTTCCGGCTGGTGGATTATTTTCGGGCGGGCGACCTTTCCAACACGTTGCTTCTTTATCAAGAGGTGATAGACAAGGGGTACGAGGGTCAGCATTTCATAACAGGGCTCAGCGAGCATCTGCGTAATTTGATGGTAAGCATCGACCCCGCGACACACAAGCTTATGGAGGTGAGCGAGGCCTTGCGCAACCGTTACGGACAGCAGTCGGCGGCATGCGGTTTGGCTTTGCTGCTGCGCTGGCTTGACATATCGAGCGATTACGAATACCGCTATAAGGACGCTGGCAATAAGCGTCTGTTTATCGAGGTGGCTTTGATGAAGTTGGCCACCACAATCACGAACATATAGATTGCAAGGTCGCCTAAGGCGGAGCACGGAACTTCAGCAACAGCCACAGCAAATCCCGTGGCACCTGCTTCTGTTGCGCCTTCACCCACCGCAGGCGACACGTCTAAAGCGGATGTCCGGCCGGAAAAAGTGGCGGGTGCTCCGGGTGGCCAGGGAATAGGTGAGGCGGGTAATCTTCAAACGCCTGAGGTCCCCAAGCCTTCGCCTGTTTCAGCCCCTGTTCCCAATACAGGGTCGGATAGTGGCCAGCCGCAGGTGTCGGGTCGAGTGCATCGGCTGTCGGGCATCAGCATCAAGCCGACGGGTAATGTTCCGCCCGGCAGTCTTGACACACTCCCGACGCTCGAAGAACAGAAGTCCCTTCCTCCGCTCGACCTCGAAACGCTTATGCCCGCTTGGACACAGACCTTGGAACAACTGGAGAAGGAACTACCAAAGCTGGTTCTTACATTGAAAGAGAAAGAGTTGCGTGTTGATGGAAATGATCACTTCCTCATACTTGTCAATAATTCGTATACCGAGTCGGAAATTAAACCCCATTTGGTGCAGCTGCTTGGTATTCTGCGCAAGTTGCTGGGACGTCCCATGTTGAACTGCGGCATAGAGGTGGTGTATGAGGAGAAAGAGGCGATTGTTTATTCACCGCGCGACAAGTACGATGTCATGTCGGCGGCGAATCCGGCTCTCAACACATTCAGGGTTCTCTTCCCGGAAGTGGACTATTGACGGTGAAGGAATTTACATGAGTTAGTAAAATAATAAATCGAGATAAAGATAACACGTTATAATATACACACTGAACCATGACCTTTATATTTCTTGGAGTATTAATATTTTGCGCGCATTTGTTCAATGCCTGGTTCAGCCGGCGACGTATACCGGATGTGCTTTTGCTGATGCTTATAGGTATACTGGTGGGTCCGGTGGCAGGATGGGTTACACCTGCGCATTTGAGTGATGTGGGACCGGTGTTGGCGTCGCTGACACTGTTGTTCATCCTTTTCGACAGTGGTATAGATATGCGTATCGATATGATACGGCGTTATTGGAGCGGGGTGGTGCAGGTGACGATTCTGTCGTTTATCATGTCGATGACGGCCGTGGCGTTGATTGCCTATTTTGTCGTTGAATTGGAGTTGCAGGCGAGTATGATGTTGGGAGCCATGGTGGCAGGGACAGCGGCAGCAATTGTGATTCCGTTGGTGAAACAGATGCGTGTGAGCGACAAGACCCGTGTTACGCTGACGCTTGAGTCGGCTATATCGGGTGTGATGTGCATTGTTATCGCTATTGCGTTTATCGAGGGTTATAAGTTGGGCAATATCAGCATCGGTTCTATGTTGGGACGTGTGTTTGCGTCGATACTGATGGCGCTGATTATCGGCACTGTGGGTGGCATTGTGTGGTCGTCGTTTATGGATAGGGTGCGTAAGTTGCAGAATTCGATGTTTCTTACGCCGGCGTTTGTGTTTGTGATATACGGTGTGGCCGAGTCGCTGGGCTATAGTGGAGCTATTGCTACGCTGTCGTTCGGCTTGGTGCTGGGTAATCCGGAGTATTTTGAGATGTCGTTCTTGAAGAAGCTGCATCTTAACGATATGACGGCATTGGAAGAGAGTGAGAAGAGTTTCTTCAAGGAGTTTGTTTTTATTTTGAAGACGTATTTCTTTGTTTATATAGGCATTTGTATCCCTTTCACCAATTTCATGGCGTTGGCCTATGGGTTGATTATTGCCGCCACGTTGTTTGTGGTGCGTTTTGCTCTTGTGGCAGTAGTGGGGAGGAAGAACACGCCCGACGACAGGCTGACGGTGTCGATGATGATTCCGAAAGGGTTGGTGTCGGCGGTGTTGGCTTCAATGCCTGAGCAGGTGAATATAGCAGCCGGCTACACGGTTGTTCCCGGAGCCGAGACGATAAAACATATAACGTATTCCGTCATCTTCTGTTCCATTATTATATGTTCGGTACTTGTGCTGCTGAGCAGCCGACGGTTGGTGCGGCCTGTGGCCGAAGTGGTTGAGGACGAGACGGAGGAAGGAGCTTTTCGACATGAGGATATTGTTCAGTAAGTATGACGGGGCAGGCAATGATTTTGTGGTGATAGACAACCGACAGGGGGTTATATCGCTCAGTGCCGGGCAGATTGCCCATGTTTGTCATCGCCGCTGTGGGGTTGGAGCCGACGGTTTGTTGTTGCTTGAGGCCTCGGGTGAGGATTACGACTTTACGATGCGGTACTATAATTCGGACGGACATCGGGCCGATATGTGTGGAAACGGTGGCCGTTGTATTGCAGCTTTTGCATTCGGCTTGGGGCTTGGAAAAGAGTTGGACGGACGAAGAACGTTGCGTTTTTTGGCCGACGACGGTTCGCATGAGGCGGAGTTGCTGCAGTGGGACGGGTCTTCGGGTGTTGTCGCGTTAGGCATGAAGGATGTTGAGTCGACAGGTGTAGAGAAGGTGATGGGAGGATGGCTGTTGAATACGGGTGTGCCGCACTTTGTGTACCCAGTGGAGGATTTGGCTCACTATGATGTGGTGGGTGAGGGGAGAAGGCTGCGCCATTTGCCCGAGATGGGGAAGGAGGGTGCGAATGTGGATTTTATCGAGGAAATGCCCGATGGGCGTTTGATGGTACGAACCTATGAGCGCGGTGTGGAGGACGAGACGTGGGCTTGCGGCACAGGGGTGACGGCATGCGCCATTGTGACGGGAAATCATAGATTATGTACCCGTGGAGGTGATTTCCGGGTGGATTTCGATGTCAATGAAAGGGTGTTTGGACATGTGAAGCTTACGGGTCCGGTGTCGCTTAATTTTACGGGAACATTAAATATGGCGGCAGCCGGTAAAAGCCAAGGTTAAATATATTCTTAAAAAAAGTTGTCATGGATCTTTTCACTACACCAGCTCCTGAAAGCGCACGTCGGCGCGTGGAAGAACTCACTCGATTGATAGACCATTATAATTATGAGTATTACATGAACGATAAGTCGCTTGTGAGCGATTATGAATTTGATGGTTTGTTGCGTGAGTTGGTGGATTTGGAGAGACAGTATCCAGAATTGTCGTTGCCGACATCGCCTGCCCGCCGTGTGGGCGGTGAGGTAAACAAGTCGTTCCGTCAGGTGACCCACCGTTTCCCGATGCTCTCGCTGGGGAATACATACAGCATAGAGGAGATTGAGGATTTTGAGACACGCACACGTAAGTTGCTCGATGGAGTGCCGTTTACATATACATGCGAGTTGAAGTATGACGGGGTGGCCATAGGGCTCACTTATCGTCGTGGGCAGTTGGTTCAGGCGGTGACCCGCGGCAATGGTGCCGTGGGTGACGATATTACTTCCAACGCTCGCACGGTGGGAACCATCCCGTTGAGGTTGCAGGGTGACTATCCGGACGATTTTGAGGCTCGGGGTGAAGTGGTGTATCCTTTTGAGGCATTCGAAGCGATGAACCGTCAGCGTGAGGCCGAGGGGGAAGCCCCGTTTGCCAATCCGCGCAATGCCGCCAGCGGTTCGTTGAAGTTGCAGGACTCTACCGAGTGTGCTAAACGCAAGTTGATGTTTTGCATGTACTTTCTGATGTTGCCTCCTGACTCGCCGCAACAGGCAGAATCTGCCTATCAGTCCCATTCGGGACGGCTGGCAGCAGCACGGCAAATGGGTTTCAGGGTTCAGCCTTATATCAAGGAATGTGAGAATATACAGGAGATAAAGGCTTTTATTGATTATTGGGATCATGAACGCTGGAATCTCCCATTCGGTATAGACGGAGTGGTTATCAAGGTGAATCAGACTGAATTGTGGGAAAGGTTGGGAACTACAGCTAAGTCTCCGCGATGGGCAATAGCCTATAAGTTCAAGGCTGAGCGGGTAAGCACACCATTGGTGGAGGTTAGCTATCAAGTGGGTCGCACGGGAATTGTGACACCGGTAGCGAACTTGCAACCCGTGTGGTTGGGAGGGACGATGGTGCGCCGTGCCACGCTGAACAATGCCGATTTTATCGCCAAGCTTGACATTCGTCAGGGAGATAGTTTGCTGGTGGAGAAGGGTGGCGAGATAATACCCAAGATTGTTGGTGTTGACCTTGAGAAACGTGTTGACGGAGCTCCTCCAATAGCGTATACTACAGTGTGTCCCGTGTGTGGTACGCCTTTGGTCAGAACTGAGGGTGAGGCAGGTCATTATTGTCCCAACAGGGACGGATGTCTGCCGCAGATGCTTGGTCAATTGGAACATTTTGTAAGCCGCAGGGCTATGGATATCGATAGTTTGGGGTCGGAGCGTCTGAAGCTGCTCTTTGATGCGGGTTTGGTGCATAATGTAGCTGATTTATATGACCTTACCCGCCAAAAACTGGTGGGTTTAGGTGAGGGTTCAGCATCGTCGATACAGGACAAAGGAGCCGATAACATCCTTAGGGCACTTGAGGAGTCGAAGAAGGTGCCTTTTGAACGGGTGTTGTTTGCCTTGGGGATACGTTATGTGGGTGAAGTGGGAGCCAAGAAGCTGTCGCGTTATTTTGGCAATATCGACAAACTGATGGCAGCAAATGTGATGGAACTTGCCATGGTGGAGGATATAGGTGAGGTGACCGCTGAAGCGGTGTATGATTATTTCAACAACCCTGTCCATCGAGAGATGGTGGAACGTTTGCGGACCGCAGGATTGCAGATGGAGGTTGTCGACACCCGCATAGGGAATCAGCTTCAGGGAATGACGATAGTGGTTAGCGGGGTGTTCCAACACTTCTCACGTGATGAGATAAAAGCCTCGATAGAACAGCATGGTGGCAAGGCTGGTAGTAGCATCAGCGGCAAAACAACTTACCTGCTTGCAGGCGACAATATGGGTCCGGAAAAACTGAAGAAAGCTGAGAAATTGAATGTTCCAATTATCAGTGAATCAGATTATGAGAGAATGATTGGCATGGATGGTACTAAATAAATGTGAACACTACACTACCCAAATCAAAAAAAACACGTATCTTTGCAAAAAAATTAACACAACAGGTGGCTCTATCCACCGCAATAAAACATATTAATGATGAACAATAAAAATACTCGTTCAAGGTGGTTCGCTGCCGCAACTCTTTCATTGTTAATGGCCCTTCCTTTTGTGGCCTCAGCACAGACGACATCGCCACTTGGTATCTTGGTGTCGGAAGAACAGAATACCATTGACTGGCCTACGGTCAATGAGGGCAACGACCTCGATTTTGTTTATGTGATGGCTACGACGGGTGCAGCAATAACCGACACCCGTTGTTCGTTCAACCTTACGCAGGCGCACAAGGTAGGTATGCCGGTGGGCTGTGTTCTGCGTTATGACCGTCACTATTCTGCCCAAGGTCAGTTTGACAATTTCCAGGCAGCGGTAAAGGGTCACCACATGGATTTGCCTCCGGTGGTGTATGTGGTGCCCGACAGCCCGTTCGACATTAATGTAAAACGCCTCGACATGTTGCTGCAGTTGCTTGAGCAGGCTTATGGTGTCAAACCTCTCATTATGGCCAATCAGCAGGCTTACCTGAAATATTTCAGTCTCGAACGCTATGGCGCTTATCATGTTCTCATAGTCAGCAATGGATTGAAATATCCCGATACCCGCTACACCATTTGGCAGTACACGGATAAAGAGAAGGTTGCAGGCATAATGGAATATGTCCCCGGACTTAAATTGCATCCTACTTATCCTCTCAAATCTATCAAGCTATAATATGTGATGGGCTGTGTCCATGAAAAAAGAGATTCGGCCTGTTTTTTCTTGCTGAAGAGATGAAGAAAATAATATTGTTATTACTCGTGTCATTGTGCGGAGTGTCAGCCTCTGCACAATTGTTTTTTGCTGGTAATCTGGGGTTTGATAGAACGGATTATAGTCGCTCGCAAGGATTCGACTCTACATTGCCCAAAGGGATGCGCTTGCAGTTTACCCCTATGGTAGGCTACACATTCTCGCCTGTAGTGAAAGCGGGTTTGCTGTTAAATATTTCCAATCAGAAATATACGTATACCAACGGATTTTATAATAATGACGATAAGATTTGGAAAGAAAGCAATGTTGTCGACAAGACCTTGATGACTGCTGGCTTAGGAGCTTTTGTCCGTGTGCGTTGCCTTGAATTCAAGGATGTTTCGCTTAGCATGGAACTCTCTGTCTCATATCAATATGGTATTGGAGCCAATAGGAATAAGGAATACTATTCGGCAAGCAATTTCCCTGTTGTGTTCAAGACACCCTTCAACGTCGGACAATTGAATGTAAGGCTTGTGCCGATGTTCAGCTATCAACTGTCCAATCATCTCAGTGTCGATGCCTATGTCGATGTGCTGTCGCTCGCCTATAACCGAAAAACTGTCTACACTCATAAAGTGATAGAGGTTACTCCCGAAAGGATAGAAACGTCCGACTCTGACCTGGACTACAGCACCACTACATCTGATTTTAATATTGGTATCAGCTCGCTCAACTCCGCTTTCCTTTCGTTGGGATTCAGCTATACACTTTGATTTGGTAACATCGTATAATTCACTCGTAAATATATATACAATCAAATGGCAAAAGATTTTGTAAAACGCTCTGAAAACTACTCCGAATGGTACAATGAACTGGTTGTTCGTGCCGACTTGGCCGAGAATTCCGCCGTCCGTGGCTGCATGGTCATCAAACCTTATGGCTACGCTATCTGGGAGAAGATGCAACGTGCCCTCGACGACATGTTTAAAGCCACAGGCCATCAGAACGCCTATTTTCCCCTCTTTATCCCCAAATCGTTCCTCAGCCGTGAGGCCGAGCATGTCGAAGGCTTCGCCAAAGAGTGTGCCGTGGTCACTCACCACCGCCTCATGAATAATCCCGACGGAACAGGTGTCGTCGTCGACCCCGCCGCCCGTCTCGAAGAAGAACTTATTGTCCGCCCCACCTCCGAGACCATCATCTGGAGCACCTATAAGAACTGGATCAAGTCTTACCGCGACCTTCCCATCCTCTGCAACCAATGGGCCAACGTCGTCCGTTGGGAGATGCGTACCCGCATGTTCCTCCGTACTGCCGAATTCCTTTGGCAGGAAGGCCACACCGCCCACGCTACCCGAGAGGAAGCTGAAGAGGAGGCCCGTCGTATGCTCGACGTCTATGCCGACTTCGCCGAGAACTGGATGGCTGTACCTGTCATCCGCGGAGTCAAGTCGCCCAACGAGCGTTTCGCTGGGGCCCTTGACACTTATTGCATCGAAGCCATGATGCAGGATGGCAAAGCCCTTCAGGCTGGTACTTCCCACTTCTTGGGTCAGAACTTCGCCCATGCGTTCGATGTCCAGTTCCTCAACCAGCAGAACCAGCTTGAATACGTTTGGGCTACCTCATGGGGTGTTTCTACCCGACTGATGGGTGCCCTCATCATGACCCATAGCGACGACAATGGTCTTGTCCTGCCTCCCAAGCTTGCCCCCATACAGGTGGCTATCGTCCCCATATGCAAGAACGATGAACAGATGGCTGAACTTGATGCCCACATCGCACCCATCATTGATGCTCTCAAAGCTAAAGGCCTCACTGTCAAGTACGACAATCGTACTGAGTACAAACCCGGTTGGAAATTCAATGAATACGAGTTCAAGGGTGTGCCTGTCCGTCTTGCTATCGGCCCCCGTGATTTGCAGAATGGTACTTGCGAGGTCTGCCGTCGCGATACATTAGAGAAAGTCACCATGCCGATTGAAGGGATTGCCGACCATGTCCTCCAGCTTATGGATGAGATTCAGCATAGTCTTTTGAAACGTGCTGCTGATTTCCGCGAGGCGAACACCCGCCCCGTCGACACATGGGACGACTTCTGCACCGAAATCGAGAAGGGCGGCTTCCTCCTCTGCCACTGGGACGGCACCACCGAGACCGAAGAGAAGATTAAAGAACTCACCAAGGCCACCATCCGCTGCATCCCCTACAACGCCCCCGAAGAGGAAGGCCACTGCATCCTCACCGGCAAACATTCCCACCGTCGCGTAATCTTTGCCCGCGCCTACTAACCGGCGAACCGCCGGGGGTAATACTGGTGAACCACTGGTGGTAATAATCATAAACGCCCGCATCGAAAGGATGCGGGCGTTTTTTTATTCTTTGTACACAATAAAAAAGTAACTATTTCGTTACCTTGGCATGGAAAGAAAACTAATATTTTCTGCTGAATACGTGGAGTTCGAGAAACAATTAAACGCTCGTACACAGGAGAAACTGACTTATGCGGCAACTCTGTTGGAAACTCTGCCAGTTATATCAACCCGATTTGTCAAGAAATTGGTGAATACCGATTTCTACGAACTACGAGTAAAGGTGGACAATGAAGTGAGAGTGATTATTTTTTCGGTAGACAGCGAGAATATAAACAATGCCAAAACAATAATCTTTCTTAATGGCTTTGTAAAGAAAAGCACGAAAGATTACAAAAAGGAAATAAATAAAGCAACACAAATATTAAGGAGGTTATTATGAATACAGAAAGACTGACAGTAGAGGAAATGCAACAAATCAGACAGACAGACATTTCTTCAAAAGAAGGGTTTGTGGATGCCGAATCAGTATTGGCCAAAAGAATCGGCGCCAAAGGGAGTGATAGCCGCTCCGCATTCGATGCTAAAGCCAAGGCATGGTACTATGGTGAGATTTTGCGTAACCGTCGTAAGGAACTTAATTTGACACAAAAGGAACTTGCTGAAAGTGTGGGGAAGGAACGTACATACATAAACCGTATCGAAAAAGGAGAGACTGATATGCAACTTTCCTCATTCATTCAAATAGCCGAGGCGTTAGGTATCACCCTCCGTCTTGATGTCAATATAGCATAGTCGCGTAATCTTCGCCCGCGCCTATTAACTCGGTGAACCACCGGTGGTATTAACCGATGAACAATAAAGCAATAACGCCCGCATCTAAATGGTGCGGGCGTTGTAGTTATGACGGATTTTTTATATTATTAATAACAGTAGAACACCACCCACTAATATTAATGTACCGTAAACAGCCAGTTCTGTTGAAACGGGATCATATTTCTTCATATTGCGCTGTGGCATCTTTTTTATACTGTATATAGGGGAGCCGTTGCCACATAACTTATAATAATCTTTCTGATTGCTCGTCTTGCATTGAGGCACATAAATATCGGTTAGAAATATTGTCTTAACTTCATTATCGGCTCTCCATACTCTATATGAAATATTAAAGTCAAGAGTATTACCTGCACTATTAGAGAATGTGTATTTGTCTGAGACAATATAGTTATTATTAAGTACGCTGTTTACACCTGAGTATTTAGAATACGTATATCCTGCAACATAAATGTCATTGTTTGTATTTCTGGAAGAACCTGACAATTCATAATCCATTTCATACAATTCAGATTCTATCTTGTCCATACATTCCTTATAATCGGTGTACGTTGGGGCTTGAATAGTTGTATAACATCCAGTAAAGAATATTGATGTTATGAAAGCAATAATGATTTTTCTCATGTTTTTCTTTTTGTGTTCCCCGGCACCTTGGAAACGAACCATATAAGAAGCGTGGTACCGTATACCACTTCTTTGTCTGAGGGTCGTGAGAAAAACCTTGTAGTGAAGATGTAGCAAACAGTCCACGCTAATTGCGCGAACCATTATACATTCTTGCACTTTCTTGAAAATTTCTCACGTTTTCAGACACAAGAAAAGCATAACGCTTCGTATTTCAATATAATGTCGGCTTCACCTATCCCGATGAAACCAATGCAAATATACACATTTTTTTTGAATCACACTCTATTTCGCCTAATAATTTAGCGGAAAAGGGGAGGAGCTCTCGAAAATCAACAAAGGTGTTACCGCAGCAGGGTCACGGTGCCAGTGAGGGTTTTCCAGCCTTCGTCGTGTGTGTCGATGTAGCGGACATAGTAGACGTATGTGCCTTGAGGGCAGGGGTTGCCGTTGGCGGTGCCGTCCCAATGGCCTGTCAGTCCATCGAATTGGGCCAAACGTGTTCCTCTTCGGTCGAAGATGGTGGCCTCGGCCTTGATAATATGCGGGCTACAGTGGAGCGAGAAGAGGTTGTTGGATTCGAGTGCAGGGGTGATGACGTTGGGGGCGATAATCCAAGTGCTGTCAATCGGTTTCTCACCCCAATTGGGGATGACGATAAGTGTGTAGTAGATGATGCTGTCGCAGGAGTCGTTTATATGGATGTATATGGGCTCGTCGTGGCATTCGGAGCCGAAGGAGAGTCCGTTGTAAGTAACAGGAAGGTCGTCGGGTGCCACGGTGTCGTAGGCCCAGTGGCAGTGGGGGCAGGTGACAAGGTCAATTGCCCATAGGGTGTCGCAGCCCGATGGTGTCCAGTAGGTGGTGAAGTAGTGGGTGTCGGTATAGTCCAGTTCGTTGTCGCGGAAGAAGTAGGAGCCTTCGCACAAGCGGACGGTGATGGTGGTGTCATGATGGCTATGGATAATCAATGTGGTGCTGAGTGTGTCGGACTTTCGGGTAAAGCAGCCCTCGTCTTCGTATTGGAAAATGGCTTGCACAGTCAATCGGCCGGTGTCTTGGAAGAGATGGCTCTGCGGTTGGTTTACTTCGTTGTCGGTGTAGGAGTATTGCAGGGTGGTGCCGTCGCCGAAGTCCCAAAACAGGCTGTCGAAGGGATGTTGGTTTTTGGCTTCGAAGACGACGGGGTCGTACATGCACCATATCGAGTCGGCATTAAGCGAGTCGGCAGGCAATCCGTTTACTAAGAATGACCGTTTGCCGGGTTGGACATGTTGTAGCTCTACGGCTCCGCCAGTTTGGAAAAATGCCATGTATGGGTGACTTCCTCTGCTCAGAATGTGGTGGGTGCGCAACGAAGTGAAGGAGCTGTTGGCGTCGAAGTAGGCATAGCTGTAGGGAGTCCCTTCAATCGGGTGGAAATATTGTGCAGCGGGGTAGGAGTCGACATATATGGATTGGGCATTTTCCGTGCGGGTGAAGATGTGGAGTTGTGATGGCATAGGTGTTACGTTGTTGATAGGCATCACATTGGTAATGCCGCCATAGGCTATCCGTCCGCCATGCCACCAATCTGTCGATGTCATGGTACACAGGTCACTGTCTATCCATTTTAACAAAATAGGGTTGTCGGATGTGATGTAATAGGGGCCTTCACCGTCTACGCCTTCCCACCAGTCGGTTTGTCCGGATGCTATGGTCAGTGTGCGTGTACCTGAGGCAGGGTGTGCCGGGTCGCTGATGGTGACAGTGGCATCTTGATCCAAGCTTGTCATTCGGATGTATTTTCCTGTTCCCGACGGAACCAGATATTCTTTTCCGGCGAAATAGGGCGGAATGGATTGTTCTAAAAACATGTTCGACACCCTCGTGCCACCTCTGACCCCGCTACCTCCTATGCCACTGCTCTCAAATACAGCTATTCGTTTGCAGTCGCGAGCTTTGATTCGGGTGCCTGCTAAATCGACTGCGAAGGTGTCTCTCATCACTGTGTCTCCTTCAAAGGTGTGGCGTTGCACGGGTACTGGTACGACCGACGGGTCGTCATTAATCATGTCATAATGAGGAGCTAACAAGGGGTAGTACTTGTCGTGAGCCTCGCCGGCACTGATATGATATAGTTCGCCTCGCCTCAGCATGACCGTCAGAGTGTCGCCTGGTCGGCGGTTCAGCCAGTCCCAATCGCTAAGAATCACGTCTACCACGGTGCTGTCTTCGGTTGCCACGATATCTATTGAAGAAATTCCTGGCATGTAGTTGGGTATACTTGGTTTGCCAGTACGATGTTTATGATGGTTGGAGATGGGTGGCTGGGCTATGTATTCGTCGCGTAGCATTTCAGTGGGTATCACAGTGCAGGCCGACATGAAATTCGACGCCACTACTACATACAATGATATGGTATCGGTGCTTGTTACGTGGAAACCTCTCGCTTGAGGCAGGTCTCCCAATATGCCTGAATAATCGTGTCGGGGTTCATATGGACCACATCCAATGTCGATAGGGTGACTGTTTGGGAGACGGATGTAGGGGATTGTGTCGTTGATTCGGGTGTACTGGATGGGTATTTGGATATAATTGGTGTCAGGACCGCACATGTATCTGCCTTGTATGGGCACTATTTGTGTGTAGTCAATCCGTTCGTTCCTCACTGTTACGATGCAGTCGCGTTCGCTCACCACGTACAGCCGTGAGTAATTGGGCAGCATTCCCCTCAATGTACGGGGAAAACAGACCCAAAAGTCGGTTCCAGCTGTGGCGAATTGTACTCCCCGGTGACTCGTCGGGTCATTGCCTTGTGCCATGCACAAAGTAGGCAATAACAGAAATATCAGTATATAGTATTTTCTCATTGTAGCATTGTGTTATTGTTTATCTCACCGCAGCAAGGTCACTGTACCGGTGAGGGCTTTCCAGCCTTCGTCGTGTGTGTCGATGTAACGGATATAGTATACGTATGTGCCTTGATGGCAGGGATTACCGTTGGCGGTTCCGTCCCAATGGCCTGTCAGTCCGTCGAATTGGGTCAAGCGAGTTCCTCTTCGGTCGAAGATGGTGACCTCGGCCTTGATAATATGCGGGCTGCAATGGAGTGAGAAGAGGTTGTTTGATTCGAGTGCAGGGGTAATGACATTGGGGGCGATAATCCAAGTGCTGTCAATCGGTTTTTCACCCCAATTGGGGATGACGATAAGTGTGTAGTAGATGATGCTGTCGCAGGAGTCGTTTATACGGATGTGGACAGGCTCGTCGTGGCATTCGGAGCCGAAGGAGATTCCGTTGAAAGTAACAGGAAGGTCGTCGGGTGCCACGGTATCGTAGACCCAGTGGCAGTGGGGGCAGGTGACAAGGTCGATAGTCCATAGGGTATCGCATCCCGATTGGGTCCAATATGTTGTGAAATAATAGATGCCGGAGCTGTCCAGTTCGTTGTCGCGGAAGAAATAGGAGCCCTCGCACAGACTCACCGGGATAATGGAGTCGTGATGGCTATGGATAATCAATGTGGTGCTGAGCGTGTCCGACTTTCGGGTAAAGCAGCCCTCGTCTTCGTATTTGAAAATGGCTTGCACGGTAAAGCGGCCGGTATCTTGGAAGAGATGGGTTTGAGGTTGGCTGAACGCCGGGTCGTTGTGCGAGAAAGCTAACGATGTTCCATCACCAAAGTCCCAAAACAGGCTGTCGCAAGGCCGTTGGTTCGATGCCTTGAAGGTGACAGGGTCGTACATACACCAAATTGAATCCGTTTTCAGCGAGTCGGCAGGCATTCCGTTCACTGTGAAGGACAATCTTCCCGGCTGTACATGTGGCAGGACAAGGGTGTACACATCTGTCAGATAAGCCATAAATGGTGAACCGTTGCGGCTCACTATGTGATGAGTTCCTTCGCTTGTGAACGAATTGGGCCAATCAAACGATGCATAGCTGTAAGGTGTACCCACGATGGGTTGAAAATAATCTTCAAGTCGGTGGAAATCCATGAATAGATATGGCACAGCGCTGGTGAGGGTGAAGATATCTACTCGGGGTTTGATGGCAACTCGGTTGTCCGACTCGTCGACATAAGTCATAGTACCGAAGTTCACTTGTCCCCAATGCCACCATCGGGTTGGAGTAATGGTTGACATGCTTTTGCCAATCCGCTTCAGCAACACAGGTTTATTGGCTGTGATATACAGGGGTCCACTTGATGTGTCAAACTCCCAGTAGTTCGTTTTCCCTGGGGCTATGGTCAGCGTGCGTTGGGTCATTGTCGGATCCAGCCCATCCCGGATAGTCACCGTGGTACTTTCGTTCAATGCTGTGATGCGGACACAGTCAGCCTCAACTACACGGGTATGAACGTTTGGTATCAGATACTTTTTCCCTGCAAAATAGATGGGTGTTGACTGCTCCAGTTTCATGTTGTAACTCAACAGTCCGCGCACCCCCCCTCCACCGCAACAGCTACTCTCAAACACTGCAATCCGTTTGCAGTCGCGAGCCTTGATATGTGTACCCGCCAAGTCGATGGCAAACGTGTCCCTCTCTACAAAATCGTTGTTGAAAGCGTGCCGCCTGAATCTTGTGGGTATTACCATAGGATCGTCATACCTCAAGTGGTCGGGGTCGTAATAGGGCGACAGCAGAGGATAATACTTCTCGGGAATCTCTCCGGCACTGAGGTGGTACAGCTCGCCTCGTCCCAATGTCACGGTAACCGTGTCGCCGGGCAGTCGGTTCATCCAGTCCCAGTCCGTCAGCACAATGTCCACAACCGTGCTGTCGTCCGCGGCCACAATGTCTATCGATGACATGCCGGGCATAAACAAGGGCAGATGAATCGGATCACCTTCTCCACCGAAATGATGGTGGCTCACTATGGGGGGCTGGGCTATATACTCGTCGCGCAGTAATTCGGTGGGAAGAACCGTGCATGCCGACATGTGGGTTGAGCTAACAAGGATAAAGAGCGAAATGGTGTCGGTGCTTGTCACATGGAACCCCTTTGCCTGCGGTAGGTCGCCAGGGCATCCACTGTAGTTATAGCGTGGAATGTGCGGTCTTTCGGGCGAATCGCTGTCGTTTGATGGGAACAGATAGGGAACAGTGTCGATTATTCTGGTATAAACAAACGGAATCTCAATGTAATTCGTGTTGGGTCCGCACATGGAGCGATGCATGATGTGAACGGTCTGCGAGTAGTCAATCAACTCGTTCGAAACAGTCACATCGCAGTCGTGTTCGCAAACCACATAAAGACGTGAATGGTTGGGACTTCCGCCTCTCATTGTTCGTGGAAAGCATACCCAAAAATCTGTCCCCTGTGCCGCTAACTGTGTGCCATAATGACTCAACGGGTCATCGTTTTGCGATATGACCGAAAGAGGTAGCAATAACAATAATATTAGCAACCACTGCTTCATATTATTTACCAATTTATTGGCGTTCAATTTATTGTACACATATCATCAAGTATTGGTTTAATATTTGTTGACGGATGTACATTCATATCCAAATTGCAAATATACAACTTTTTTTGTAAATAAAAAGATTCTTTTTTTTGCATTTCATTTCGATTCATCCTTTTTTCGCCAAATCGATCGTTAGAAATTCATCCCTAATTTTAACATTTTGTAAATAATGAAATACCAGTTAAATAGTCGTCGTCTTTCTAATGACAGTCATTTTAGAAAGGAAAGAAATAACTTTTTTTTCGAATAAAAAAGGATAACTATTCTCCGAATGACCGATTTGGGTTTATGTATTTTCTGGAAAATATTGTTTAGACGGAAATTAATTTTTAACCCAAGTCAATCATTAAACTAAGCAGGTATCCAGCTGGGGTCGTTCAAGGGCAAAGAGGAAACATTTGAAATGAAAAGACTGATAATAACCGTTTTATTCTGTTTTCCGCCTCAATGACCAATAGGGACTCGGCCGCTCTTCCTTCGCTCCTTATTCCTCAGTTCTCCCATCGTTCTCCCATCGTTCTCCCATTTCAGAAGGAGAAATGAGGAAGAACGGAGGTTGTAGGGTGGATGAAAGAACGAACCAAGGGCAGTGCAAAGGGGGGCCGGGTTGCATGTGGGGGGAGATTTGCGGGAAAGGACGTGCGTTGGATTGGTATTGTATTGTTTGTAAAATATTGTAATTAAGAATGGGATTCCAATGACTGGTTTGAGTGAAAATAAAAGAGGACAGCAGATTTGTAATGATTCTGATTTTGAATTTCTTTCTGTCAGAATAGGGGCAGATAACGTGTAGCGGGTAGCCGAGTACGAATGGGCAATAAAAGACCGACTGCTCCGTTATAGATTGTGCAATATGGCAAAAGAATCAAGACATAGTGATGCGACAGGGCTGCGGCACCTGACTGTTGTGGCAGCTGCTGTGGCTGTGGTTGTTCCATGGGTGGCGGCAGTGTGGCTGTTGTTGTGTGACGAAGGGTGGTGGAGGATTGTTGCTTGGCTGTTCATGGCGGGCAAAGGGCTGATGTTGCTTTCCACCGCAGTGGCATGGATGGTACATCCGGCATTGGCCAAAGAGGTTTTTGCAGGCCGCTATCGTTTCGACAGCCACGGGTTGCACGGGCTGATGCAGGCATTGTCCCGCTTTGGATGGGAGCTGCCGCAGCTGGGATTGGGCTATCTTTTTGCCCAGTGGCGTATTATCCTCGGCAAAGTGGAGCGGGTGGACACACTGGACGGTGTGACCTTCGTGACAGGACGGCATTGGCAACCGCATTTCTATGCGGGCATTTCGTTGGGATGTTTTGCGAACATGTGGGTGAGTGGTGCCATCGGGGATGATTTCGAAAGTTATGCCCGGCGCAGCCCCTTCCATATCTTCGGGCACGAATATGGACACACCGTCGACAGCCAGTTGTGGGGTTTGCTCTACCTGCCCGTAATAGGGTTGCCAAGTCTTATCAGCCAAGCCTTTGGGCTTAGTTCCAAGGCACGCCACCGCCACGACGACTTCTGGGCAGAACGGCGCGCCGACTGCTTCGGCAAGCGTTTTTTCAACGACTGAAGATAAACATCCCTCTTTTCGAGAAAAAAGGGAGACACCGTCTCAACGTGCCACAACCTGCAAAAGCACGACAACTGGCGTAGAACCATTGATACCCGCCAGTTGTCCTTAACCTAAATCGGTCATTAGGAGAATAGCAATCCTTTTTATTGGTTAATATACAGGATTAATAAGTCCCGATGTAGTTGGTGAAGCGGTTCCAGCCGATGGCGTTCTGATAGTTGGCCAGGCATGAATTCATCACTGTGACAGGGATGTTGACGGGAATGGTGCCAAACGTGGAGGCGGTGCAGGCGGGTGGTGTTGCCGTGAGGCAGGTGATGGCCTGCACAGCGTTGCAGCCCATGAAGACACTGTCGCCGATGGTTTGGACAGAACGGTCAAAGTAGATGTTGTCGAGGTTGGAGCAATAGGCAAAAGCCCTGTCGCCTATCTGCAGAATAGTGGAAGGAAGGTGTAGGCTGGTAATTGAAGAACATCCATAGAAGGCATCCGCCGGGATGGCAGTGATGGTTGAGGGGAGGTTGACGTTAACCAGAGAGGAGCATCCACGGAAACAAGCTTGACCAAGAGATGATATAGATGTGACAAATTGGAAAGACTGCAGGAGGCTGCAGTTTGCAAAGGCGCTGTCACCAATAACGGATATGGATGTGGGTACATTGACACTGGTGAGAGCTTGGCAGTTGCGGAAGGCGGATGTTTCAATAATAGAAATGGTGGACGGCAGGGTGACGGAAGTGATGCCGGTGTAGTTGTTAAAAGCGTTGGCACCTACCTGCGACACGATATGGGTATGCCCGTCGTATTGGACGGTGGAGGGCAGGGATACGGCACCCGTTACTGCTTCAGGTCCCGTCACGGGAATAATGCGCACGTAGTTCTGGTGGGAGACAAGCACCTCACACCGGTAGGCGATGCCGTTGTATTGAGTAGTGAAGGTATCGCCCCTTAGCAGTTTGGTGCATGAAGTTGTCAGGCTGATGCTGGCGAATGCCAGGATGAGGGTTAGCATTTTTGCCACACAGGTTTGAAAGGAATGTGTTTTCATTGTTTTTTATTTTTGGTATTATTGTTGATTGTTAGCATGTTGCACTTTTTTGAAAAACTGTATTTCAATGCAAAAGTACACAAATCGAGGTAGTTGAATAATACCCAAAAGGGTATTTGTATGGCAGATAGTGCATTATACCCAAAAGTGTATAAATGCTTAATTATGATAAAAAGGATAATTTGAATACAAAAAAATAATTATTTTTGCATTTGGAAAAAGAATCTAAGTCATGAATAATATATCTGAAATTCTTTTCAATATATCATCGCCGACAGATGTTTCGGAAGAAGATTACAGGTCACTGGAATCGAGTATGAACGTGGTGGAGGCTTTTGCACGCATCACAAGCCAAGGGGTATTTGTGGCCGACCTCTTTCGAAATAATTTCATGTACGTATCCGATAGTCCTTTGGTGCTGTTTGGGCACACAGTTGAGGAAGCGATGCAGGGCGGTTATTCTTTCCTCATAGCCAATGCCGCTGAAGAGGACAGACCCTTGATAAAGGAGTTGGTGGAGACCGTTGGGAACACACATAGGTGGCTGCCCGACAAGGACAGTCACATCCACACGATTTCATGCAACTTTCATTTTCTTGTCAATGGACAGCCTGTGCTGATAAACCATAGGGTCACCCCGCTGGCAAGGACAAAGGAGGGCAAGGCGTGGCTGGCTCTTTGTCTCGTTTCGCCGTCACCGCACAGCGAAACCGGGCATATAGTTGCCACCATCAACACCCATGACGAGTATTCGGTTTATGCTTTCGAAAACCACCGCTGGAACCGTATAAAAGACCGGTTGGAACTGACAGAGGACGAGCGCATGATGCTACATCTTTCGGCACGGGGCTACACCATGAACCAGATAGGGGAGAAGATGTTCCGCTCGGTTGATACGGTGAAGATGTATAGGAGGCATGTGTTCAACAAATTAGGTGTGTCCAACATCTCTGAGGCCATAGCCTATGCCTATAGCTTCAACCTGCTTTAAAGATTGTTATCCATCCATGATTAACGCTTGTTACCGCCATTTCCCATCGGCGAAATGACTGGTTAGATGTTAAACAAAACGTTTTTTTTCCAACAATTGTGTGTATTTCAAACAAATTATGTATTTTTGTAGATTGATATTTTAATGAATAATCTTACAAAATAAATACAACAATATGATTAGCAACAATTTCGCCCCGAGACACAACGGTGTCTCCAATCCTGTTGACGAACAGAAGATGCTGAAAGAAATCGGCGTCGGTTCGATGGAAGAACTTATCGACAAGGCTGTACCCGCTGCCATTCGTCTGAAAGAACCCATGCCTATTGCCGATGGCATTAATGAGTACGAGTTCTTGAATCGTTGCCGTTCACTGGCTCAGAAGAACAAATTGTACAAGACCTATATCGGTATGGGCTACTATGGCACCATTACCCCGTCGGTAATCCAGCGCAATGTGTTTGAGAACGCCGGTTGGTACACCGCATACACACCTTATCAGACTGAAATCAGCCAGGGCCGTTTGGAGGCTTTAATGACTTATCAGACCATGGTGGCCGACATGACCCACATGCCCATGGCCAACGCCAGCCTGTTAGACGAGGCCACGGCCGGTGGCGAGTGCATGTTGATGTTCTTTGCCAGCCGCAGCCGTCAGGCTCAGAAAGACGGTGTGAACAAGATTTTCGTCGACAACGGCATACTGCCTCAGACTCTCGATGTGATGCACACCAATGCCGCTCCCCGCAACATTGAGATTGTGACCGGCAATGTGAAGGATTTCGATTTCGACGCTACAAAATATTTCGGTGTTGTTGTGCAGAACCCCAACCAGTTTGGCGAGGTGTGCGACTATACCGAGTTTATTGCCAAATGTCACGAGAAGGGTATCTTTGTCGGTATGGCTACCGACTTGATGGCTCTGGCTATGGTGAAGACCCCCGGTGAGATGGGTGCCGATTGCGCTTTTGGTAGCAACCAGCGTTTTGGTCTGCCCATGGGCTTCGGTGGTCCTCACGCAGGTTTCTTCGCCATCACTGATACTTTTAAACGTGCTTTCCCCGGCCGTATTATTGGATGGAGCGTTGATGTGAAGGGCAACCCCGCTTTGCGTATGGCTCTGGGTATGCGCGAACAGCACATCAAGAGAGACAAGGCTACTTCGAACATCTGCACTGCCTCGGCTCTGCAGGCCATCATGAGCGGTTTCTATGCCGCATGGCATGGTCCCGAAGGCATCCGCAATATCGCTGGCAATATCCATAGCATTGCCACCGTGTTGGCCAAAGAACTGGAAAAATACGGCTACAAACAGCACAACCGTGCTTTCTTCGACACCCTCGCATTGCAGTGTCCGGTGAAGACCGAGGAGGTGAAGAAAGTTGCTCTGGAGCATCATATCAACTTCCGCTATATTTGCGAAGAGTGCATCGGCATCAGCATCGATGAGACCACCAGCCGCGATGACGTGAACGAGATTATCACCGTTTTGGCTACTGCCGCTGGCAAGAAGCCTGAACTGCTTGAATGCAAGGGCAGCTGCTGCACCAGCATTGTGTCGCTGCCGGAGAACTTGATGCGTACTACACCTTATCTGACTCATAGTGTGTTTAACAAATACCACAGCGAGACAGAGATGATGCGCTATATGAAGAAACTGGAGGTGAAAGACCTCAGTTTGAACCGTGCCATGATTCCGCTGGGCAGCTGCACCATGAAATTGAACGCTGCCGCTGAGATGCTGCCGTTGAGCTGGAGCAAGTTCGGTGGCATGCACCCATTCGCTCCCACAGACCAGACCGAGGGTTGGAACGAGCTTATCAACGAGATGGAAGATTTGCTGGCTATTGTTACCGGCTTCGCAGGTGTGTCGCTGCAGCCCAATTCCGGTGCCGCAGGTGAATACAGCGGACTTACTGTCATCCGTAACTATCATATCGACCAGGGACAGCCCAACCGCAATGTCTGTTTGATTCCTGCCAGTGCCCACGGCACCAATCCCGCCAGTGCTGCCAAAGCCGGCATGACTGTTGTGGTGGTGAAATGCAACGACCGCGGCGATGTGGACATCGACGACCTCAAAGCCAAGGTTGAGCAGTACAAGGACAACCTTGCTTGCATCATGATTACCTATCCTTCCACTCATGGTGCCTTCGAAGAGGGCATTCTGGAGATTGTGGACATCATCCACGGTGCCGGCGGTCTTGTCTATATGGATGGTGCCAACATGAACGCCCAGATTGGCATCACCAGCCCGGGACGCATGGGTGCCGATGTGTGCCA
>JAEEGH010002115.1_pt1 | contig 54567 bp, 50 predicted proteins | sample 9134181 | NCBI WGS metagenome assembly JAEEGH01 (sample SAMN16246544, study PRJNA631951) | gut metagenome | biome: gut microbiome; feature: rumen; material: DP-attached | host: Bos | place: Iran: Karaj | collected 2018-10 | reverse complement strand
TTTTCGAAAATACGATGAATATTTCCTATGTGTGCGCCGTTTGTAATGACCATATCTGCACCAGAATATGTAGCTATTTGAGCTGCTCTAAGCTTTGCAGTCATTCCTCCAGTGCCAACATTTGATGTACTATCAGATGAAGCCATTTCAAAAACAGAGTCTATATCCTTTACAACTGGCACAAACTCAGCATTAGGGTTTGTGTTTGGATTGTCAGTATAAAGACCATCTATATCTGATAAAAGAATAAGTGCATCAGCGTTAACAAGGGCTGCAACGATAGCCGACAATGAATCATTGTCACCAAACTGAATTTCATGAGTGGCAACAGTATCATTTTCATTAACTACAGGAATAACCCCTAGATTAAAAAGCTGTTCAAAGGTATTACGAGCATTTTCTCTAGATTCTGGATCGGTCATTGTCTTTTTGGTCATAAGAATCTGGCCGGCTCTTTGATTGTACTCAGAAAAAAGTTTTTGATAAACCGACATAAGATAAGCCTGGCCAATAGAAGCACAAGCCTGCTTTGTAGCCAAATCTGAAGGACGTTCTTTTAAACCAATTGCATATCGTCCAACAGCAATCGCACCTGAAGATACAAGACATACATCCTTGCCTTGAGCACGCAAATCACAGAGCTGTCGAACAAGTCGTTCCAACTTCGTGTAATCAATATTTCCAGTTGCATCATGTGTTATGGTTGATGAACCAACCTTTACAATAACTCTTTTCTTTTCTGTAAAATCTACACCGTACATATTCTTCCCCCAAATAATATCCGGTACATAATACCACTATTTTTGCATATATTCAATAAAAATGCTCCCCGTAAAAACGAGGAGCATAAAAAATACTTAATTATTTTTCAATGTATTCAATTGCACTTTCGGCTGCGATTCTACCATAAACAACGATATCAGCAACAGCATTACCACCAAGACGGTTTGCACCATGAATACCACCAGTAACCTCACCGCAAGCATATAAGCCTTCGATTGGGTTGCCCTCAGTATCAATTACCTCTGCAGAAGTGTTAATCTTAACACCACCCATACAGTGATGGATACCAGGTCCAACATTAACTGCATAGTAAGGACCAGAAGAAAGATCAGTCTTAACTGCTCCGATTTCACGTCCGAAGTCTTCATCTACTCCAGATGCAACATAACCAGACCATGTCTCTACTGTTTCCTTTAAAGCCTCTGTAGCATCAGCATCAAAATCCATTGCCTTTGCAAGATCATCAAGAGTATCACCATTTACAAGGTATCCACCCTTTTCAAGCTTAGAAATAACAGCTGAACCTTCATACATATCCTGATTTACGATAAGCCATACATTACCTGTAGGCTGCTCGATTTCTGCAGCAGATACTTCATCACGAGTACCTGTCTCGTTAAAGAATCTGTGACCTTCTTTGTTTACAAGGATAGCACCATCACCACGAAGTGCCTCACCAACTAATGTACCATCTGTTGGAACAACTGTAGGATGAAGCTGAATCTGATCAAGATCAACAAAATCAGCGTTAAGATCTCCTAAGAAATCAATTGCATCACCACTTGCTGTAGTAACGTTTGTAGAAATGTATCCTTCTAAGTCAGGACGATATTCTGTAACCTTATCCATGTTACCACCGAAACCACCTGTAGCTACAATTACAGCATCAGCATGAATTGTAACATTGTTTCCAGATGAGCCTGTAGCCTTAACGCCTGCAGCCTTACCATCTTCCATAATGATTTCTGTAGCAGCTGTGTTTGTATGTACTTCGATTCCAAGCTCATCCATTCTTGCAGAAAGCTTATCTACAAGGTAAGAACCAACTGGAATAATGTTTCCATCAGCATCAACTGGTCTATGTGTACGGTTTGCACTTAAACCACCCATAGTAGCAAGAGGTCCGTTTAATTCGATACCCTCTGAATCAAGCCAATCGATAGCACCTGATGTATTTTCAGCTAATACCTTTACAAGCTCAGGATCGTTCATGTTCTTACCACTTGCCATTGTATCATCGATAAATGACTGAACTGAATCTTCAACGCCCTGCTCTTCTTCGTAATGTGTCTCTGCAGCGTTCATACCAGAACTTGCACGTGCGGTGTTACCACCAAGGATTGAGTTCTTCTCGAGAAGGATAACTGACTTTCCTTCCTCTGCAGCACTGATAGCGGCTGTCATACCAGCTCCACCACCACCGATAACTACGATATCAGCAGTTCCTTCGTAGTCCTCAGCAACAGTCTTTGTACCATTAGAACCATCAGCAACAACGCCAGCTTCATTAAGAGCTGCATTTACAGCCTCAAGGAAACCTGTAGAACTGTATGTAGCACCAGCGATAACGTCTACATTACTGTTCTGCTCTTCGATAATTTGAGTCTTTAAGTTGCTCATTGCAACACCACCAACTGAAGGTGTTTCATCAGGAGCATCGTAAGTAATATCTGTGATAGTATCACCATCAACAAATACTGTAACTTCGATGTTACCTCCAAAGCCTTGTGCGTTAGCAACATAAGACTTACCAGAAGCTCCTTTCTTTACAAGTGGAGCTAAACCACAGAATAATGCTAATAATATACAGATTGTTACACCTATAATCTTCTTTGTACTATTACGCATATTTCCTCCTTACAAAATGATCTTTCTTGGACAAGCCTCTGCACACTTGCCACAGCTTGTACATTTATCCTGATCTATGTGAGCAAAGAATCCATCAACGTGAATTGCATCGCTTTCACAGACCTTTTCGCACTTGTGGCAACCAATACAGCCAACTTTACAAACGCTCATAACATCTTTTCCCTTGTCATTATTGTGACAACGAACAGCGTGACCAAAATCGTAAGGAATAAGCTCGATAAGGTGATTAGGACATACAGCCACACACTTACCACATGCCTTACAAGCTTCTTTGTCAACTAAAGCTACACCGTCAACAATATGTATTGCGTCGAATGGACAAGCCTTAACGCATGAACCAAAGCCCATACAACCATAAGAGCAAGCCTTAGGACCGCCACCTGGCACATATGCCATAGCCTGACAATCCTCGACGCCAGTGTAATCGTAAAGCTGAGTAGCATTCTCACATGTTCCGTGACACATAACAAATGCAACTTTACGAACACCTTCTTCAGCAGCTACACCCATAATCTCAGAAATCTGAGCCGCAACAGGTGCGCCACCAACTGGGCACTGATTTACAGGTGCCTCTCCCTTTGCGATAGCTGCAGCCAAGCCAGAACATCCAGCATATCCACAACCACCACAGTTATTTCCTGGAAGAGCTGCAAGAACAGCCTCTTCACGTGGATCAACTTCTACCTTAAACTTTTCAGATGAAAAGCAAAGGAAAAATCCAATTATACAACCGGTAGCGCCAACTATAACAGCTGCCAGTAAAATTCCTGTTATACTCATTTGTTAGCCCTCCTTAAATTACTCCAGCGAAGCCCATAAAAGCCATAGCCATAAGTCCTGCTGTAACAAGAACGATAGCTGAACCTTTGAAAGCCTGTGGAAAATCGTTGTATTCAATCTTTTCTCTGATGCCAGCCATGATTACGATTGCAATTGTAAAGCCAAGAGCAACACCAAAACCATTAATTACTGACTCAAGAATGTCATATTCCTTAGTTACGTTATTGATAGCTGTACCAAGCACTGCACAGTTTGTTGTGATAAGTGGAAGGTATACACCAAGCGACTTATAAAGTGAAGGTACGCTCTTTTTAAGGAACATCTCTACGAATTGAACAAGTGCAGCAATAACAAGAATGAAAACGATTGTCTGCATATATTCAAATCCAGTAGGAGCCAAAATAAACTTATAAATAAGTGATGTAACAAATGATGAAATAGTAATTACGAAGATTACTGCTCCACCCATACCTGCTGCTGTCTCAACCCTCTTTGATACTCCAAGGAATGGACAAAGACCAAGGAACTGAGAAAGAACAACGTTGTTAACAATAGCTGAAGCTACCAATAAAAGAATTAAGCTTGTTACGTAACTCATTATTTCTCCTCCTTTCCATTGATATCATCAGCATATGAAGAATCAGAACCGGATTTTTCTACATCTTCTGTATTCTTTGCATTTGCTGTCTGCTTTGTTTCTGTAGGAACAGCCTGTGGCTTAGCAACATCCTTAGGATCAACTGGTGGAACTTCATCAGCCTTGTGAACTAAAGACTTGCCTGTACAAGCGCTTGATAAGCTACATCCTGAGCAATCTCCGCCTAAGCAGCCCTGAACTGCTGGAAGTGGCTTACCCTTTGCTTCCATGTTACGTCTAACAACGTTCATGATAGCAACAAGACAACCAAGTACAAAGAAAGCTCCAGGAGCAAGGCCAAATAATGTGATGTGATAATCATTAAGTGGTGCGATAACTGCTCCGAAGATAGATCCGTTTGCAAGGATTTCACGAACAATACCAATAAGAGTAAGTCCTACTGTGAAACCAAGACCCATACCAATACCATCGAACATTGATGGGATGACTGGATTCTTGCTAGCGTAGCTCTCTGCACGTCCTAAAATGATACAGTTAACTACGATAAGTGGAATATAAATACCAAGTGATTCATATAATGAAGGAGTAAAACCTTCCATCAAAAACTGAACAATTGTAACGAAGGATGCAACTACAACAATGAAAGCTGGCATTCTTACTCTATCTGGAATGATATTTCTAAGTGCAGAAATAAGCATGTTAGATAAAACAAGAACAACTGTTGTAGAAAGACCCATACCAATACCATTAATTGCTGATGTGGTAACAGCAAGTGTTGGACACATACCAAGCATTAATACAAAGGTAGGATTTTCCTTCCAAAGTCCGTTATAAACTCTTTCTAGGTTCTTATTCATTAGAAGCACCTCCTACAATAGATTCGAAGTAGGTGACACATGCATTAATACCACCTGTCATAGCACGTGATGTTACAGTGGCAGCTGAAATAGCATCTACTTCGCTAGATGAAGATGCGCCAGTCTTTGTAACTGTAAAGATTTCTGCTGCTCTGTTAATGAACTGAGCTGAGAATGAACCATCACCTGTATCTTTAGCCTTCATACCAAGACCAGCTGTTTCTGAGATATCAGTAATTGAATAGCCATTGATAATACCATCATTTGTGATACCTACAGAAAATGTAATATTTCCGCCGTATCCTGCTGATGTTGTAACTGTAAGAACGTATCCAATTACATTGTTTGAAGCATCAAGTGCCTCAACACAATTATCGATTGTCTCTGTGCCGTATCCTGCCTCATTAACGTAAGTTGTGGCAGCTGAAGAATCGAAGTCTTCCATTTCAGCAAATGAAGCAGCCTCTGCGAATACTGAAGAATATGCTTCTTTCATAGCATCCTGATGAGCTTTTTCAATAGGAGCTTTTGTGATTTCGTATACAAGTCCTAAAGCGAAGCCTGCAACAAGAGTAATACAGGTAAGGACTAAAGCGTCTTTTACCAATTTATTCATTAGACTTCACCTCCTTTGAAATTCCAAAGGCTCTAGGTACTGTAATCTTTTCGATAAGTGGAACGAGAAGGTTGCTAAAGATGATAGCGTAGCTAACGCCCTCTGCACTGTTTCCAAAGAATCTGAAGATTCCAGTTAAAACACCGAGGCAAATACCAAATAATACTTTGCCAAGTGGTGTGATTGGCGATGTAACATAATCTGTTGCCATGAAGAATGCACCAAGCATTAATCCACCACCGCAAAGGTGTGCAACAAGAAATGTTGTATCTAAGCCATGTCCGCCAAATAAAATAACGAAAATGGAGAATGTAAGAATATAAACACCAGGTATAACTAAATCAATTACTCCTAATAAGATAAGAATAATCGCTCCAATTAAAATACAAAGTGCACTAGTTTCACCGATTGTACCTGCTGTACGACCAATTAACATATCGAGAGTGTTTACATTACCACCACCGATTGCTGTAAGAGGTGTAGGTCCAGCAACGCCATCGTACTCGAAATGAGTCATTGTTCCTGCAAATGAAATAAGCAAGAATACACGTCCACCAAGTGCTGGGTTCATGAAGTTCTGACCTAATCCGCCGAATAACATCTTTACAACTACGATTGCAAAAACGCTACCGAGCACTGCCTGCCATACAGGAAGTGTATGTGGTAAGTTGAGTGCAAGAAGAAGTCCAGTAACAGCTGCACTTAAATCGCCGATTGTATTCTTCTTCCCTACTGCTTTTTCAAATAAGAACTCTGATAATACACAAGATGTGATACATACTGCTATAAGTAATAATGCTCGAATTCCAAAGTTGATGATACCAAATAGTGTAGTTGGCATAAGGGCAATTATCACATATAACATGATAATACTACTATCGTCCTTCGCTCTGACATGTGGAGATGAAGAAACTTTTAATAAATTACTCACTTTCTACCCCATCCTTTCTACTTTTTTCTCTTATCTGCAAGAATCTGTTTTTTCATAGTCTTAATTGACTGAGCAAGTGGCTTTCTAGCAGGGCAAACATAGCTACAGCTACCACATTCAATACATTCAAGACCATACCATTTTTCGAACGTTTCCTTGTCTCCGTGATCTGAGAACTTAGAAAGTCTAGAAGGTATTAATTTTTCAGGACAAGCCTCAACACATCTACCGCAGTTAATACAAGCAGTAGTTTCGTACATTGAAACCTCATCCTCTGATAAACAAACAAGTGCGCCAGATGTCTTTGTTGTAGGGATATCAGCATCCATTACAGCAAATCCCATCATAGGACCACCTGAAATGATTTTTGCTGGCTCTTTAACGAATCCACCAGCTGCTTCAAGGATTTCCTTGCAGCTCATACCGATGCAGATTCGGTAGTTGCGTGGCTCCATAACTGCATCACCAGTAAGTGTGAAGATACGGTCCATAACTGGCTTTCCTTCAACAATTGCTGTGTAGATAGCATTTATAGTAGCAACGTTGTCTACGATACATCCAGCATCAGCAGGGAGCATCTTAGAATTAATCTCACGGCCTGTGCATGCTTTGATAATCTGACGCTCACCACCCTGAGGATACTTTGTAAGAAGTGGAACCACCTCGATGCGTGGTTCGTTCTCAACAAGCTTCTCTAATGATGCAATAACATCAGATTTGTTGTCTTCTACGCCAAGTAAACCCTTTGCCTTTGGGAAAAGCTGAAGAATAATCTTCATGCCAGTGATAAGCTTTTCTGGCTCTTCAACCATACTTCTATAGTCTGATGTAAGATAAGGTTCACATTCAGCACAGTTTGCAATAATATATTCAATCTTTTCAGGATTGTTTGGTGAAAGCTTAACATGAGTAGGGAAACCAGCTCCTCCCATGCCGACAATACCTGCATCCTGAATCTTCTTGATGATCTCTTCATTGGAAAGTTTTGTGAAATCCTCGCAAGGTTCAAATCCTGTCTCAATGAATTGGCCATCGCTTTCAATTATGATAGAATTAACCATGTCGCCTGTTGCGACGCGTCTAGGCTCAATAGCCTTGACTGTACCGGAAACGCTTGAGAAAATTGGCGCAGATACAAATCCACCTGCATCAGCAATCTTCTGACCTCTGAGCACGGTATCGCCTACTGTGACACAAGCTTGTGCTGGTGCACCTATGTGCTGGGATAATGGATATACCATTAAGCCCTGTGGCTTAATATCCTTAATAGGCTTTTCTTTGGAAAGTTCTTTACCTTCATAAGGATGGACGCCACCTTTAAATGTTCTAAGGCCCATTAGCTTTAACTCCTCTCTTTCTTTAACGTTACTTAAATTATATCATTTAAAATACTGAAGTAGAGAAAATTTATCATTAATCTTGTACATTTTTAAATACCAAACTATGAAAAATTTGTGTATAATTTAGTGAAAAAACTTTTTAAAGGCGAGATATTATATGGAAATAATTAACAAATCTTATAAATTAGATAATTTAAGCTATGCAATTGATAAATATTTCGATAACAACACTCTATTCTTCGATATTGAGTGCACAGGCCTTTCTCCAAGAAAATCCTTCATTTATTTAATTGGATATGCCACAAGAAGCGAAAATACTGTCACAATAACACAGCTTTTAGCAGCTAACGAATCCGAAGAAATCGAAATAATTACTGAATTTGAAAATGTAATGGCAAACTACGATAATCTGCTCGGATTCAACTCCACACGTTTTGACGAATCTTTTATTATAGAAAGATGTAGAAAATACAACTTCACCACAAAAATAAAATCCAAGAATCATATGGATATGTATTTAAAAACAACAAAAGCCAGATGTCTTCTTGATTTGCCAAACTACAAGCAAAAAACTATCGAGCAATACTTAGGATTGAATCGCGATGATAAATATAACGGCGGTGAACTTATACCTGTATACGAAAAGTATTCTCTCACCGGTGATTTAGAGTCAAAAAAACTTATTCTTCTTCATAATTATGAAGACGTTCAGGGAATGATATATATAACTGATATTCTGGCTTACCCAGATTTATTTAATTCGCAATTACGATATATTTCACATGAATTGGAAGCCGATAAACTTAGGTTTATCGTTGAAACAGATATTACAATTCCAAATTCAATTAACAAACAACGAGATTACGGCCTATACATTATAAAAGACAATCGTATATACGTTACACTTGATTTATTCGATGGAGAACTGCTCACTTTCCTTCCAGATTATAAAAACTATTACTATCTGATAAACGAGAATATGATAATACCTAAATCCCTGGGAGAAAGTATGGATAAAAATAGCCGTCGTCCTGCTAAAAAGCAAGATTGTAAGGTAAAAAAAGAAGGACAATTTCTTGCCCTTCCTGAAAAAATCGATATTGGAACTACTCGAATCTTCAAACCTTCATATGAAGCAAAGGAGGCATTTGTGGATATCAATGACATCACTCCTAATCTTCTACTGAAAGTTGTAAGATACATGTTGAAGCATTAATTTTTCTCATAATAGAAAGAGTAACGGCGCTTATATCCAAGATCTTTGTAATTAATAACCTGCTCTGTAGAGCCAATAAATAAAATGCCGCCAGGACGAAGTGATTTGCAGAATTTGTCATAAACTTCGTCCTTTGCTTCATCTGTGAAATAAATCAATACATTTCGACATACAATCATATCGTAGTTTGTAGGATATGAATCGCGAAGCAAATTGTGTTCTTTAAATTCTACACACTTCTTTATCTCTTCACTAATCTGGAACGAATTTCCAACTGGTGTAAAATATTTCTTTTTTAAATCCGCAGGAACGTTAGCAATACTCTTTGCATTATATAAGCCAACCTTTGCAGTAGCGATAACCTGCTTATCAATGTCTGTAGCGAGAATCTTAATCTTGTTAAGAGGAAGATGCTGCGATAAAGCCATTACCAATGAATAAGGCTCATCACCAGTAGAACAAGCAGCACTCCAAATTTTAAGATTCTGACCAGAATGCTTCATAAGCTCTGGAATGAATTCTTTAGTAAGAAGATCCCACTGCTCTGGATTTCTATAAAACTCAGAAACATTGATAGTAAGGAAATTTACAAACTCTTCAAATACTTCTTTATCATTCTTTAAAAGCGCAACATAATCGTGGTATTCCTTACATTTATGCTTTGTGACAAGAGAATCAATACGTCTACGCATCTGCTTCTCTTTATAAGAACTCAAATCGATTTTTGTAAGATCATAAACTTCTTTCTTGAATCCATCGTAATTGTCCATAAATCTTCTCCAATCTTCTTTTTATATCTTCCTGTAACTCGGAATAGATACATTATATACATTATTTGTGTATTTATTGTTACTTTTCTAAGAATAATTTCACTTAAAAAGAAAAAAGGTCTAGATTTAAAACCTAGACCTTAAAATAGTCAACTAATTATTCTTCTGTAGCTGCTACTTCTTCGATGTTTACATCTGCAACATCAGCATCATCAGAAGCTTCTGGCTCAAGAAGTGCCTTTACAGAAAGGCTAATCTTCTTCTCAGCATCGTTGAATTCAACAACCTTTGCTTCGATATCCTGACCAATTGTAAGAACATCTGAAGGCTTTTCAATACGATCCTTAGAAATCTGTGATACATGAAGAAGTGCATCGATTCCAGGAGCGAGCTCTACGAAAGCACCGAAGTCCTTCATACGAACTACTTTACCCTTTACTACAGAACCTACTGCATACTTATCTGCAGCACCGTTCCATGGATTCTCGTTATCGAACTTGCAAGAAAGAGCGATTTTGCCATCCTTGATTTCCTTAACGAATACCTTGATTTTATCGCCAACGTTAAGAGTCTTTGTAGGATTCTCAACACGGCCCCAGCTCATCTCTGAGATATGAAGAAGACCATCAGCACCACCTAAATCGATGAATGCACCGAAGTCTTTAACGTTCTTAACTGTTCCTTCGAATTCCTGTCCAACAGCAATCTTAGCCATAAGCTCTTCCTGAGCCTTTGCTCTATCAGCAACAAGAAGTGTCTTTCTGTTACCAATGATTCTACGACGCTTTGGATCGAACTCTGTGATTACAAAGCTGATTTCCTGACCCTGGTACTTTCCAAGATCCTTTTCATAAACATCTGATACGAATGAAGCTGGGATAAATACTCTAGCCTCATCAACAACAACTGTAAGGCCACCCTTAAGAACCTTATCAACTGTAGCTGTAAGAACCTCTCCGCTTTCAAAAGCTTCTGCAAGTCTTTCGTTGCCCTTTTCCTGAGCAAGTCTCTTGTATGAAAGAAGAACCTGACCCTCACCATCATTTACCTTGATTACGATAGCTGATAAAGGATCACCAACTTTAACTACAGTAGTAAGATCGACGTTTGACTCATTTGTGTACTCTGAACGTGTTATGATACCATCTGACTTGTAACCGATATTTAAAACGATTTCATCTGGCTTTACGCTAATAACAGTACCGTCTACTACCTCTCCATTGTGTATAGTTTTAAATGATTCCTCCAACATTTGTTCAAAACTCATTTCTGACATTTCTTTTGAACCTCCTCAATAATATTGTTTGGGGTGGATGCCCCTGCGGTAATACCTACACTTTCAATGGAACTAAGGTCAGATGGCTGGAAATCATCAGCCGTCTGTATATAGTAAGTATTGTTGCATCGTGTTTTGCATATCTCGTACAACTTTTGTGTATTGGATGAATTTTTACTTCCAATAACAAGCATAGCATCGACCTGTGACGCAATGTCAGAAGCCTCAACCTGCCTTTTATTAGTCGCATCGCATATTGTATTCAAAACAATAATATGATAACCTTTTTGCTTTATAATTTCAACTAATTCTTGAAATTTATTGTGGTTAAAGGTGGTTTGAGAAACAATACAAATAGTATCGTGAGAATTAACTGAAAAGTCTTTAGCGCTTTGCTCTCCTGAAATCACAGTATATCTATCTCCGTTTATCCATCCAACAATACCTCTAACCTCAGGATGATCAGGATTTCCAATGATTACAATGTACTCACCATTCTTTGAATGTTCATCAACTGCACGATGAATCTTTTTTACAAATGGACATGTTGCATCAATGACATTATGACCAGCAGCCTTCAAACCTTCCTCAACAGCTTTTGTGACACCGTGAGAACGAATGATAACAGTTCCTGGTTTATAATCTTCATTAGAATCCTCTTCCATAACCTGAACGCCATGACTTTCGAAGTCTTTTACAACTTCTTCATTATGGATAATAGGACCATAGGTATAAAGTGGAGAAACTCCCTCTTCTATTTGTTTGTTTACAACATCAACAGCTCTTTGTACTCCAAAACAAAAACCTGCAGATTTAGCTAAGATTACTTCCATATAAAATACCTTTATTTACATAAATCTATAATTGTAGCAACTACTTCATCAATAGTCATATCTGAGCTATCAACTAATACTGCATCGTCAGCCTGCTTCAATGGGCTTATCTCTCTGTGAGAATCTCTGTAATCTCTCTCTTCGATATCTTTTGCAATTTGATCAAAATCAGGATCTGCACCCTTAGCCTTAAGCTCATCAAAACGTCTCTTCGCTCTGCACTCAACAGATGCTGTAAGGAATACCTTAACATCAGCATTAGGAAGAACTACAGTACCGATATCTCTTCCATCCATAATTACATCTGTAGTTTTAGCAAGCTCCTGCTGTAAAGCAACAAGCTTTGTTCTAACTGCAGAGTATACTGAAGTTGCGCTAGCCATATTGCCAACCTCTTCAGTTCTGATGAGACCAGTTACATCCTCGCCATTAAGGATTACATGCTGAGCACCGTCTTCATATTTAATAGAAACAACTATTTCATCTACTTTTTCAGAAATAGATTTCTCATCGTCAGAAGCGATACCTGCTCTAAGAAAATAAAGTGCCATTGCTCTATACATAGCACCAGTATCTACATATACATATCCTTTCTTTGCTGCAACAGCTTTTGCTATTGTAGATTTACCTGCACCTGCAGGTCCGTCGATTGCAACATTCATTGCCATAATATATATCCTCCGTAAATTAATTAAATACTAAGTCCAGCAAGATAACCTGTAGACCATGCTATCTGAAGATTGAATCCGCCTGTAAAGGCATCTAAGTCTAGAACCTCTCCTGCAAAAGAAAGGCCACTTATATTTTTACATTTCATAGTGGATGGGGCAATATCCTTAACACAAACACCGCCCTGAGTGACTATAGCTTCCTTGAATTCTCTTAAACCTGTAATGGTAAAAGGGAAGTTTTTAAGTAGTTTGATAATATTAGCTCGCTCTTCTTTGGTGATAGAGTTGATTTGTCTACTGTCATCGATATCTAGTAGTTCGATAAAGACAGGAACCATGGATGAAGGAAGAAGCCCTCTAAGCACTGAACTAAGATGCTTATTCATATTGTCATTAAAATCCCTAAGTATTCTTGAATCAAGCTCGTCTACTGAAAGTGCAGGCTTTAAATCGATGAAAGCATTTAGCTTGCCTTCGCTTTGTAAAGTCTTTCCTATAATAGAGCTGGCAGAAAGCACCAGCGGACCGGAAACACCAAAGTGAGTGAATAGCATTTCACCGAAATTATCATAGACCTTTTTCTTTCCATTATATATAGAAAGATTTACATTTTTCAAAGAAAGCCCCTGCATTGACATAACATAGTCTTCTTTTACATTTAATGGGACAAGTGCAGGTCTTGTATCTGTAACACCTATGCCAATTTTTTTAGCCCAGCGAAGACCATCGCCTGTAGAACCGGTGGTCTGATATGAAAGCCCTCCCGTACAAACGATAATATGATCAGCATTAAGCTTTGTTTTATCCTTAAGCAAAACTCCAACAGCTGTATCATTTTCTATTATTATATTAGAAACTTCTGTGTTAAGAAGAATATTTACATTGTATTCATCAAGACCATTTTTTAAGGCCTTTGTAATATCTGAAGCGTGGTCCGAAACCGGGAAAGCTCTATTTCCTCTTTCGACTTTGGTCTCAGTGCCATGCATCTCTATAAAGCCAATCATAGCATCTGAATTGAAAGTATAGAGCGCACTGTATAAAAACTTAGGATTGCTAACGACATTCTTAAAGAAATCTGTCTCATCACAGGCATTGGTGAAATTACATCTACCCTTTCCTGTTATATAAATCTTTTTTCCAAGCTTTTCATTTTTTTCTAACAATGTGACTTCGTGACCACACATGCCAGCAGCATAAGCTGCCATCATGCCGGCAGCACCGCCACCAACAACAATAACTTTACTCATTAAAAATCTCCTGAATAATTCATTTTAATAGAATCATCCACCAAATCTATCTCATCATTTTCGTAGAATTGATAATCATTCCAAATGTTTTCTATCATATCTAGATTGTTTGCAACTGTAGATTGATTACGATTGCAAAGCTCAACGATTAATGCATTAATCACAGATAAAGGCGCCACCAAGGAATCTACTACATAATGCATTCCACTTTCTGCAATAAGATTGCAAGAACTGTAAAGGTTCATAGGGGAATGAATGGAATCTGTAATAGTAACAACATTAGCTCTTCGATTATTTGCAAACTCCAATGCCTTCAATGTACGCATTGAATAGCGTGGGAACGAAATGCCTATGATACAATCCTCCTCACTAATATGAATCATCTGCTCAAAGAGCTCTGATGTAGAGCTAGTTTGAAGATTAATTACATTATCAAAAATCATATTTAGATAAAATGCTAAAAATGAAGCCAATGGCGCACATGTACGCAGGCCTACTATGTATATTCTTCTGGCACTATTAATAGCTTCAACTGCATTTTCAAAAGCAGCCTCATCAATGGATTCCATTGTGTTTTTAACCTTTAAGGCATCTGCAGATAATACAGAACGCAACACTCCATTTTGTTCAATTCCTCCATTAGTAAGCTCAATTCTATCTGTTGTATTGAGCTTTGTGCGAACCATTTCTTCTAATGCTTGTTGGAATTCTGGATAACCTTTATATCCAATAAAAGAAGCAAAACGAACTACTGTAGATTCAGATACACCGATAATATCCCCTAATTTAGCAGCAGTAAGAAAAACAGCCTTGTCAAAATTATCAATAATATAATTTGCAAGAAGCTTTTGTCCCTTTGACATTCTGCCATAGTTTTCATTAATTTTAGAAATTAAATCAGTTGTAGTAGCCATAAACACTCCTTTTACTAATCATTGAGATATTTATTATACTATGCAAAAAAAGGCAATGCAAGAAATCTTGCATTGCCTCATCATAGTTGAAATTATACTGGATAAGCTTTATTTTCCTTATCTGCCTTTGCAGGATCAACCTTTGTCTGCTGAGCCTCACGATACTCGAAGAACTCTGTAGCAACCTTTGGGAATAATGCGTATGATAACACATCCTCATCCTGCTGCTTCCATCTAGCGCATTCCTCTTCAAACTTCTTAAGTCCTGGCTCAAGTAAGTCTGCTGGACGGCATGTGATAGCCTTATCTTTATCAGCGCCAAGTGCCTTTTCTACAACCTCTGGGTTGAAAGGCTTAACTGTCTGACCATATTTTCCAAGGAGAATATCCTTTGTCTGCTCTGTAACAACCTTGTATCTCTCGCCCATAAGAACATTGAATACAGCCTGTGTACCAACAATCTGTGATGAAGGTGTAACAAGTGGTGGCTCACCAAGGTCTTTACGTACACGAGGTACTTCCTCAAGAACCTCACGAAGCTTATCTTCCTTGCCCTGCTCTTTAAGCTGGCTGATAAGGTTTGAAAGCATACCACCTGGTACCTGATAACGAAGTGTATTGATGTTTACGCCAAGTACCTTAGTTGACATAAGACCGCTCTCAATGCACTCTTCTCTGTATGGTCTGAAGTAATCAGCAATTTCAGAAAGAAGTTCCTGATCAAATCCTGTATCGTAAGGTGTTCCTTCGAATGCAGCAGCCATTACTTCTGTTGCAGGCTGAGATGTACCAAGTGCGAATGGTGACATTGCACAGTCGATAATATCACAACCAGCTTCAACAGCCTTTAAGTATGTCATACTAGCTACACCAGATGTGTAGTGAGTATGAAGCTCGATAGGAAGACTTGTAGATTCCTTTAATGCTGAAACAAGCTCTGAAGCCTTAGCTGGAACAAGAAGACCAGCCATATCCTTGATACAGATTGAAGATGCACCCATATCTTCGATACGCTTTGCAATATCTTTCCAATAATCAAGTGTGTAAGCTTCACCAAGTGTGTAAGAAAGGGCAACCTGTGCATGTCCCTTCTCCTTGTTTGTAGCATTAACTGCTGTCTGAAGATTTCTGATATCGTTGAGACAGTCAAAAATACGAATGATATCGATACCATTTGCAATTGACTTCTGTACGAAATATTCAACAACATCATCTGGATACTGGCTGTATCCTAAGATGTTCTGTCCTCTGAAAAGCATCTGAAGCTTTGTATTCTTAAATCCATCACGAAGCTGTCTAAGTCTATCCCATGGATCTTCCTTAAGGAAACGAAGACATGCATCAAATGTAGCACCACCCCAGCACTCTACTGCGTTATATCCAACCTGGTCCATTTTATCAATGATAGGAAGCATAATTGAGGTAGGCATACGTGTTGCTATAAGAGACTGATGCGCATCACGGAGCACTGTCTCTGTAATTTTAACTGGCTTTGGACTAATATCTGCCATTTGTAATTCCCTCCTGAATAATTAATATGTAAGAACTAAACACCGAATATAGCCATAAATACACCGGCTGCTACGGCTGTTCCGATAACGCCTGCTACGTTAGGTCCCATAGCGTGCATAAGTAAGAAGTTTGTAGGATCTTCTTCTGCACCGACCTTCTGTGAAACACGAGCTGCCATTGGTACAGCAGAAACACCTGCTGATCCAATAAGTGGATTGATTTTGCCACCTGTAATATGGCAAAGAAGCTTTCCGAATAATACACCAGCAGCTGTACCAAATACGAATGCAACAAGACCAAGAACTACGATCTTGATTGTAGCTGGATTTAAGAATGCCTCAGCTGATGTAGAAGCTCCTACTGATGTACCAAGCAAAATAACAACGATGTACATAAGTGCATTTGATGCTGTCTCTGTAAGCTGATTTACAACACCTGACTCCTTGAACAAGTTACCAAGCATAAGCATACCAACAAGAGGAGCTGTTGTAGGTAAAATCAAACATACAATAATTGTAACAACGATTGGGAAGAGAATCTTTTCAAGCTTTGATACAGGTCTAAGCTGTGCCATCTTGATTGAACGCTCTTCTTTTGTTGTAAGTGCCTTCATAATTGGTGGCTGAATGATTGGAACAAGTGACATATAAGAGTATGCTGCTACAGCAATAGGTCCCATAAGTGCTGACTGTCCAAGTTTACCAGCCAAGAAAATAGATGTAGGTCCATCTGCTCCACCGATGATTGATACAGCAGCTGCTGCCTGATCTGAAAATCCTAAAAGGATTGCAAGAAGGTAAGCTGTGAAAATACCAATCTGTGCTGCAGCGCCAAGCCAAAAGCTTATTGGATTGGCAATAAGTGGACCGAAATCCGTCATAGCTCCAACGCCCATGAAAATAAGCGAAGGAAGAATTGAATACTCGTCAAGAGTATAGAAATAATAAAGCAAGCCGCCTACACCATTAGATGTTTCCTCAGGTGATGCAATAATGTCAGGGTAAATGTTAACCAACAACATACCAAATGCAATTGGTAACAAAAGAAGTGGTTCATAACCCTTTTTGATTGCAAGATAAAGGAAAACACAGGCAACCGCTATCATGACAAAGTTTCCCCAAGTCAAATTTGCAAATGCAGTTTGACCGGCGAGATTTAACAATGTCTCTCCAACGTAACTCATGTGTAATCCTCCTATTAGTTCATAGTTGCAAGTAATGCGCCAGCCTCAACCTGCTGTCCTTCGTTACAATTGATTGATGCAACAGTACCATCCTGTGGTGCAACAACAGGTGTTTCCATCTTCATAACCTCAAGTACTACTACAGGATCACCCTTCTTTACTGCTGTACCAGCTGCAGCTGCAATCTTTACAACCTTACCAGCTGCTCCAGCTTCAATCTTAACACCGCCTGCAGCGCCTGTAGCAACTGGAGCTGGTGCTGCTGCCTTAGGTGCAGCTGCAGGAGTAACTGGAGATACGCCAGAACCTCCCTTATCTTCTACAGTAACATCATAAACTGTTCCATTAACAGTGATTGTATAATTTTTCATGGAAAAATCCTCCTAATTCTAATGTCTTTTCTTGATAGAACGAACTACAAACGAATCTGTAGAAGCTCCTGTACTAGCAGCGATTGCTGCGGCAATTACAGCTACAAGCTGTAAATCATCTGTTTCGTTTTTAACTGGTGCAGGTGTCTTGCTAACAACTGGAGCAGCCACAGCACCCTCTTTCTTTTCTTTAGATTTCTTTTCAAGCTTTGGAATAATTTCAAAAAGCTTGATTACACCAGACATAACAATAAGCATACAGAATACAATGAGAATACCCATTATTGTATTCAAACCAGCTTTCTGCATTGTCTCACCTAAAGTGTAAACTGGCTCAATATTCATTGCAGTTGGAGTAGATGCATCTAATGTACTGTATACAAAAGTCATCTTTAAATCTCTTTTTGAGTAATCTCCAACAAGTGTTGCAGTGATTGTCTTACCAGATTTTTCGACATTAAATTCGCCGATACCAACATATTCATTGGACTCATCATAACAATCCTTGTAATTCTCAAGAAGTGTTACAAGTGTTGCACCATCTTCATATGACGAAATATATGAAATATTGTAGTCAATTGCTGCTTCATCAAGTGTTGAAAGCTGTGTAAGCATGCTAGACAATTCTGATTGGTAGTCAGCTTCTGTACGACCACCTAAAGTATCGTCCTTTTGACCGCCACACGCCATCAAACCAAGAGCAAGCGCTAAGGTGCATAAGCAAATCTTTAATTTATTCTTCATATGTTCACCTTCCTGCTCTTAAAAGAACATTTCAAATCCTGCAATAATATATTTTCTAGCATCTGCCATTGAAACTATTCTATCGATATGTCCGTGAGCAGCTGCTGTAAGGGCACTATCCTGAAGCTCAGCATAATCTTTCTCGATTGCTGCAGCATCTGTACCATTATCTGCAAGAATCTTTGCAGCCTTAGAAGCTTCCATTGCGCCAACAGATGTGCTATCAAAAGCGTAAACTAAATCTGCACCAAGTGACTTAGAATTCATAAGTACATATGGTGTGCCATAGCCCTGCTTTGTAATAAGGTTAATCTTTGGAACACTAGCATCTACAAAGCGCTGTGTCATTTGAGAAAGAGCTCTTGGAAGTCTCTTTTCCTGACATGTGCAAGACTTGAAAGCTGCAACATTAGTAATTGAAAGAACTGGGATTTCATACATATCACAAAGATCTACGAAATCAGCTGCTTTCTCACAACCAGCTGCTGAAAGAACTGCCTCACCATCAATCTCTCTATTACCAACAACGCCGATAGTAACACCATCAAGCTTAATAAGACCTGTTACCATTTCCTTAGCAAAACCAGCCTTAAGTTCAACAAACTGTCTGTTGTCTGCAAGCTCTGTAGCAACTGCAGCTGCATCTGTAAGCTTGCTCTCAAGACCTTCTGCTGCTCTATTAAGATCATCACTTGCTTCTACGATATCGTTTGGAATCATAGAAATAACCTGTCTCATAGATGAAACAACCTCTGCAAGTGAACCATGCATATCAACTGTACCGGCCTCTTCAAACTGGAATGCTGCTGAAGAAGTATCGCATTTATCAGAACTGTTTCCAGAAATTGTATCTGGTGAGTTAATGAAAAGCTTTGCTCCATCAACCATAAATGTGAAATCTGCAAGTGCAGGTAATACTGAAAGACCTCCACCACAGTTGCCAGCTACACAAATAAGCTGTGGAATAACCCCTTTAACATCGGCGGCTCTTTCAATAACAGAACCAAGTGCTTCAAGTGCATCAAATGACTCCTGAAGACGAACTCCGCCGCAATCAATAAAGCCAATTACTGGTGCACCAACCTTAAGTGCCATGTCATATACAGAAAGAATCTTTTTAGCGTGCATTTCGCCAATTGTGCCACCCAAAACATCGGCATTCTGGCTAAATACGAATACTAAAGTTCCATCCACAAGACCATGTCCAATAATTACTCCGTCTGATGGTTCCTTTTTCGCATCAAGGTTAAAATCAGTGTTGCGACTTGTTACTAATGACTGAAGCTCAACAAAGCTGTTGTCATCAAGTAACGCGTTAATTCTAGCCTGAGCCTGACTTAAATCATTACCCATCTTATACCTCCATTTATATAAATTATTTCAAAATTTCTCGCAAGTTTAATGATAACCATTTTTATCGCCCATTTCAATGCGAATGTGTTAAAAAATTGTCATAAATTTATAAGGAAAAGATTGGTCATTATTTTCCTTGAAAAATAGGCATAAAAATGGCCAATCCAAAGGATGGATTGGCTATATAAAATACATGTAAAATTAAATGGTAACTTCAACCTTATTTGCTTCGTTTTCTGCCTCGATTTTGAACTCTTCGATTTGGGTTTGAGATAACTCAGGAAGCTCCTCAATTGAGCTTACTCCAAATGAACGAAGGAACTCTTCTGTAGTACCAAAAAGCATAGGTCTACCAGGCGCGTCAAGACGTCCAAGCTCTGTACAAAGACCAAACTCAACAAGCTTTGAAACAGCAAAGTCGCAGGAAACACCACGAATCTTTTCGATTTCAGATTTAGTGATAGGCTGTTTGTATGCGATGATAGAAAGAGTCTCAAGCAAAACATCAGTAAGAACATATTTCTTAGGCTGTTTTGCTATACGAATAAGATATTCGTAAATATCAGGGCTAGTACACATCTGGTATGCCCCATCAATTTCAGTAATTGTGATACCTCTATTCTGCTCTTTGTAGCTATTTTTTAATGACTCAATAGCCTCTACAACTTGTTTTTCATCTATTTCAAGAGCCTTTGCGATTTTAGATGGCTCAACAGTGCCACCCATTGCAAAAAGTATCCCCTCAACTATGTTTTCGATTTCTTTTAATTCCATAATACCCCTTCAAAAGCTGTCTAGGCAGCAATCTTTGATTCTATAAGAATATCTGTAAATGTATCTTCCTGAGTGATGTTGATTTGACCAGCCTTCATCATCTCTAAAATGCAAAGGAAAGTAACAATAACCTCTGTCTTTGAATGAGCTGCCTCAAGAAGATTTCTAAAACTAAATGTATTGTGAGCCTTAGCAAAAGCAATAGTCCATTCCATTTTCTGCTCTAGGCTGACTTCTTCTTTTTTGATTTTACCGAATGTAGAACGAATTGGATCTCGACGATTATCCTGTCTCTTGAGAACCTGGTTGAAAATATCATTGAGCTTGTTAAGTGTCAAATCACTCATAAGCTCCTCTAAATCAACTGGCTGCTCGTACTTAAGGACTTCGTCAGGAATAGTTGGCTCCTTGTAAAATACAAGGCTAGCATCCATCTGTCTATCCCTAAGCTGGTAAGAAATTGTTTTGTACATTTTGTATTCCAACAACTGCTGTACCAACTCTGCACGTGGGTCCTCAGCTTCCTCTCCATCCTCTTCTTTTTCTTCACGAGGGAGAAGCATACGACTTTTGATATCCAAAAGAGTTGTTGCCATAAGTAGGAACTCACTCATGACATCCAAATCACTTTGGTCCATCGCACGTACATATTCCATGTATTGATCAGTAATCTCAACGATTGGAATATCGTATATATCAACTTTATTTTTGTCTATCAAGTGCAAGAGCAAATCCAAAGGACCCTCAAACGCCTGAAGCTTAACATTCATTTCCAAGTTTTTCTCTCCCTATAATCCGTCAAATACACTCAAGAAAATTGTGCTCCCGTAGGGCACCCTCCATACCTTCGCATGGGAACCCTCCCGCCGGCGTAGGTCCTTCCCATGCTCGGCATGGTATTCCCTACTCGCGCTCTCCAATACTTTGTTGTATTTGACTCATTTAATAAATAATTGTATATAAATTTTAATCTTCTACGAACATAAAATGGTCTCGTACGCCTAGACCACGTATGAGACCATTATAAAAGACTATATTGTGTATGTCAACACGATATACCACTATATGTAGTTGTCAGACAATTTTAAAGTGACTCCAAAGTCTTACGGATTTCAATGATGAAATCGCGCGAATTAAGGACTGTTGGGTTTTCGATAGATGTGATGAGAGCTAAATCCTTTGTCATCTTGCCATCTTCGATTGTTTTGATGCATGCTTTCTCAAGCTTATCAGCGAATGCTGAGAGCTCAGGAATATTGTCTAATTCACCGCGCTTTCTAAGAGCACCTGTCCAAGCAAAAATTGTAGCAACGGAGTTTGTAGATGTCTCCTCACCCTTTAAGTGCTTGTAATAGTGACGCTGAACAGTACCGTGAGCAGCTTCGTACTCATAGTAGCCAGCTGGTGAAACAAGTACTGATGTCATCATAGCAAGTGAACCAAATGCTGATGAAATCATATCGCTCATAACATCTCCATCATAGTTCTTACAAGCCCAGATGAAACCGCCTTCTGATTTCATTACACGGGCTACTGCATCATCGATAAGTGTGTAGAAATATTCAATTCCTGCCTTATCAAATGCGTCCTTATATTCTTTATCAAAGATTTCCTGGAACACATCCTTGAATTTATGATCATATTTCTTTGAAATAGTGTCTTTAGTAGCGAACCAAAGATCCTGCTTAGTATCTAAAGCGTACTTAAAACAGCTATGAGCAAAGCTTTCGATAGAATTATCAAGATTGTGTTGTCCCTGAACAACGCCAGGACCATTAAATGTATGAACAAGAGAACGCTCTTCTGTTCCGTCCTCAGCTGTGTATACAAGCTCAACTTTTCCAGCTCCTGGAATTCTCATTTCAGTGTTCTTGTATACATCACCGTAAGCATGACGAGCAATTGTAATAGGCTTTTTCCAAGATTTAACATTTGGGTCGATGCCTTTAACAACGATAGGTGCACGGAAAACAGTACCATCAAGGATTGCACGAATTGTACCGTTTGGACTCTTCCACATTTCCTTAAGGTTGTATTCAGTCATACGAGCTGCGTTAGGAGTGATTGTTGCACACTTTACAGCAACTCCATATTTCTTTGTTGCTTCAGCTGACTCCACTGTAACTTTGTCATCTGTCTCGTTTCTGTGCTCTAAACCTAAGTCATAATACTCTGTCTTCAAATCAATGAATGGAATCAAAAGCTCATCCTTTATCATCTGCCAAAGGATACGAGTCATCTCGTCTCCATCCATCTCAACCAAAGGTGTCGTCATCTGAATTTTGCTCATACATTATCTCCTTAATTTAATCCGCTAAATACCCTTTAGTATTACATGCTCCCGCAGGCCACCTTCCACGCTTTGCTAGGCAACCTCCCCCTTCGGGGTTCCTTCCTAGCTTGCATGGAGCCTTCCTGCTCGCGCTTGCCGAGGTTGAGAGATATTTAGCTCATCTAATAATCCAGTAAACAAAATTAACTACTGGCTCAATTAACAATCAAATTACAGTACTACTTAACCACGAGGTTTACGATTTTATTTGGTACGTAAATCTCTTTAACAAGGTTCTTGCCATCGAGAGCCTTTGCTACATTTTCATCAGCCTTTGCTGTTGCAAGAGCTTCGTCTTTGTCACATCCGTTAGGAATTGTGATTGTAGCCTTAAGCTTTCCATTTACCTGAACAGCAATCTCAATTGTAGATTCCACAATCTTCTTAGGATCGTATTCTGGCCACTGAGAAATTGAACAGTATCCTTCACCGCCAAGCTCAGCATACATTTCCTCACAAAGATGAGGAGCAAATGGGCAAAGAATCTTTACGAGAAGCATAAGGTTATCCTTTGTGATATGACCTTCTGCAACGATATCATTGAGAAGTCCCATCATAGCTGCAATAGCTGTGTTGTACTTCATAGCCTCGATATCTTCTGATACCTTCTTGATAGTCTTATGAATACCTGTTTCAATTTTATCGCTATTTGGCTCATCAGTAATAATGTCAGTAAGACCAGCAAATCTCTCAAGGAATCTCTTACATCCACGAACTGAAGCGTCAGACCAAGGAGCAGCTGCGCCGTAGTCACCCATGAATAATACGTAAGTACGAAGTGTATCAGCACCGTATGCATCTACAATATCAAGTGGATCGATTACGTTTCCACGTGACTTAGACATCTTCTGTCCATCCTCACCAAGGATCATACCCTGAGCGCTTCTCTTCTTGTATGGCTCTGGAGTATTTACAACACCAAGGTCATAAAGGAAATGATGCCAGAAACGTGAGTAAATCAAGTGACGTGTAACGTGCTCCATACCACCGTTGTACCAATCTACTGGCATCCAGTAGTTGAGCTTTTCTCTAGCAGCAAACTCGTTATCATTATGTGGATCAATATAACGAAGGAAGTACCAAGAAGAACCAGCCCACTGTGGCATAGTATCTGTCTCACGCTTTGCAGCGCCACCACACTTAGGACACTTGCAATTTACAAAGCTTTCTACTCTAGCAAGTGGTGATTCACCATCTGTACCAGGCTCAAATTTCTCCATTACAGGAAGCTTAAGTGGAAGCTCTTCAAATGGAACTGCAACATCACCGCAAGTTGGGCAATGTACGATTGGAATAGGCTCGCCCCAGTAACGCTGTCTGTTAAATGCCCAATCCTTCATCTTGAACTGAACACCAGCCTTACCACAGCCAAGCTTCTCTAATTCCTGAATCATTCTATCGATTGAGTCCTTTTTGTTGTTAAGACCATTAAGGAACTCAGAGTTAATCATATTTCCTTCGCCTGTGTAAGCTTCTTTTGTAACATCTCCACCCTCGATAACAGGGATAATATCGATGCCAAACTTAGTAGCGAAGTCCCAGTCACGCTGATCATGAGCAGGAACGGCCATAATAGCACCAGTACCGTAGCCCATCATTACGTAATCTGAAATAAATACAGGGATTTTCTTACCTGTGATTGGGTTGATTGCATCAAATCCCTCAACGCGAACACCAGTCTTATCCTTTGAGACAAGCTGTGTACGCTCAAACTCAGACTTCTTCTGGCACTCAGCTCTATAAGCTAAGATAGCGTCCATGTTAGAAATCTTGTCTGCATATTTATCAATGTATGGATGCTCTGGAGCAATAACCATAAATGTAACACCGCAAAGTGTATCAGGACGTGTTGTGTAAATCTCGAGCTTGTCTTCGATTCCCTCAAGTGTGAAGTTTACGAAAGCACCCTTTGACTTACCAATCCAGTTAACCTGCTGCTGCTTGATATTCTCTGGGAAATCAAGACCATCAAGTCCCTGAAGGAGCTTATCAGCGTACTGTGTGATACGAAGATACCAAACGTCCTTTTCCTTCTGGATAACGTCTGTATCGCAGATATCACACTTACCACCCTGTGAATCCTCGTTTGAAAGTACTACCTTACAATGTGGGCAGTAGTTAACAAGAGTCTTATCTCTGAAAACAAGGCCCTTCTCGAACATCTTAAGGAAAATCCACTGAGTCCACTTGTAGTAGTCCTCCTGTGTAGTGTCGATTGTACGACTATAATCAAAAGAGAATCCTACACTCTTAAGCTGAGTAGTAAATTTCTTGATATTGTCATCTGTAATCTTTCTTGGATGAGTGTTTGTCTTTACAGCGTAATTCTCTGTAGGAAGACCAAATGCATCAAAACCGATAGGGAATAATACATTGTATCCCTGCATTCTTCGCTTTCTAGATACTACCTCAACTGAAGAATAAGCCTTGATATGTCCAACGTGCATACCTGCACCAGATGGATATGGAAACTCTACAAGACCATAGAATTTTGGCTTATCAGAACCATCAACAGCTTTGAAAATCTCGTCCTTTTCCCAAGCTGCTTGCCATTTTTTCTCAATAGCTTTAAAATTATGTTTCATTTTCTCACCTCGTAATCTATACAACTAACCGAAATTATAATAAAAGCTGTAGAGTTTTGCAATGAAAACATCTACAGCTTTTTAATAATTATCGCTCTTGTCCTGTGGTGACACGACCTTCTTCCTCAGGGTCATACCCTGTCCAAATATCATCACCAAAATTGTAATAATAAATGCTAAATCGCTCTAATGTATTACCCTCAAAAACATATGAAGATAAATCTTTCAATAAATAGTCTTTATATTTTACCAGATGCCCTCCATTAATAAGGCTATCCGGATATGATAGATATACATAAATAATTTTATTATCATCGTCATCAAGTAACGCATACTCATATACGCTACTATGACCATCAGATGCGATATATGCAGGATAATTATAAGACTCCTCGTCATACAAAATCTCGTTTATATGATAGTCACTATCTTCCTTGATAGTGTCATAGATAGTACATCTAATTTCAGATAAACGTTCTACTTCCTTATCATAATTCTCATCTGTATATGTGGCCTCTAAAATTATGTCGCCATTTGTATCAAAAAGCCCTGTTTTAAGAAAATACTCATAGTCTGAGGATAACATATCAGATACATCATCAGGAAATATCAATAAACTACTGTTTATATCTCCTCCGTATTCCTCTAATATGTATTCTTTATCATAGTTTTCAATTCCCGTTTTATGTACATGAGGTTGCGACATTTCATAAAAGCAAAGAACATATACAAATAAAAATACAAGAATAAATTGTAAACTAAATATAGTAAGAACTCCTACAATAACTTTTACAACTAGACCAAAATACTTTTTCTTCGCCAGCCTCTGCAAAATGCCATTAGTATACAACGTGGTTATTGCCATACCAACAAAGCCAAGAAAAGAAAAAAGAATAGCCAATGCTCTCATAAAATTGGGTTCATAATAAATGCATTGAAGCGCAATTGCAATAGTCAGTAAAAAGGTCCCCACCAAACTGAAGCCTCTTACCCAATTAAGCAGGTTAGTCTTTTCAGCATCTGCATAATCAGCCATTTTCTCAGCTACATCATGCAACTCTTCATTCATCATATCGTTTTTTCTTTCACCTTCAATTATCTCGCGAACATCTACATCGAAGAAGTCAGCAATTTCTACCAGCAAAGATATATCTGGTAAATTACTTCCAGTCTCCCATCTTGATATAGTTCTTGAGCTCACATTGAAAACCTGGGCAAGCATTTCTTGAGTCATTTGTTTTTCATTTCTAAGTTGTTTTAAAAACTTGCCAATTTTCTGTTGATCCAAAGTGAATTTCCTCCTTTCGTTGATAATTGAAGTATAAAATATAAGCTAAAAATTAACAGGACACAAAACGAGAGTGCCCTGTTTAAGCCTATTAGACACAGTTGTCTAACCTATTTTAATTCAATTGAATGAGAAATGTATGGGATGTATCCCATTTTATTTGCATAATTGTAAGCTTCTTCTTCAACCTCAGTATCATTAGTGTATTCAAGCACATAGGCGTCTTTGTTATCGTCCAATACAGTATTCAAGTAATCACTAAAATACGCTCTATCTTCCTCGGTATTTATCCCAAAGGAATCATTATCCCAATCAATGCAAGTGTAAACACTCTCCTGATTAACACCATCTAAAATAGCATCCAAAGAATAATAGCGATTATAATACTCAGTTACATAACTATCTCCGCCGTTAATAAGAACATATCCGCCTTTGTCCTTTAAATCCTCCAGAATATTTGATACTCCTGTAAAAATTTCTTCTGTAGGATACTTATAATAAACATCGCAATTATCTACAAAAAATCCATCGACACCCTTATCCATAAGTTCATCGGCCTTGGCGGAAATAAACTGCTGCCATTTTTCCTGGGAAACATCAACCCACTGTTCATCTTCCCAGTTTTCATATGTTCCTAAAGTAATGTCTTCATAATCACTGTAATAGTCTCTAAAGTTCTCAATAGAGCCTATGTTGATGTACGTATATACGATATGCCCATCAACCTGCAAGCTTGAAATCTCTTCAGCTGAATAATACTGAGCATCAATTACAATGGTGGACGCTAAATCTCTGTCTTCTAAATCTTCTGGATTAGCTCCAATATAAACGCCATATTCATGAGATGGTTCCACACTTGCGCAGCCAAGAAAACTAAACAAAATAATTAAACAAGTAATAGCAAGAAAACTCTTATTGAATTTCATCAATGTAATATACCTCTACACCAAAAATATCCTTTGCAATATATAAACGAAGCTCGTCTTCATAGCCTTCAGTTGCAAGATAATATATTTCATCAGAAACACTCATTTCTTCTTCAGTAAATGACTCTGAATCAACTGTCAGATAATGTGTATCTGGACCTCTGTTACTATGATGTATTTCAGCATCTACAATAGTTAACTCTTCCTCAGATTCAACTTGCGCTGTAATTACAGATATTGAATCTGATAAAAGCCATCCGCTATAAAGGCCCAATAATGCTACACATACATAAAAGTATTTCTTATATTCTCGTTCTTTTGGAAGAAGGCCATACAGCAAAGTAACGACAACTGCAAAACCAATAATTTCAATCGTAAATACGGTATAATTCACATGATTAATATTCAAAAATACCTTTAACAAGCCAAACAAAGATGCAACTGCAGCGCACCAGATAGGAACTTCTCCGGATGCATACATGCTCTTATCGTAGTTGTTTTTATCTTTGTGTTCGAAAACCATGTAATTTCTGAAGATTATAAAGTATACCCAAGCTACGAGTATGCAAATAATATAAATCATGCAGAATAATTTGGTGTCAATAATCAAAGAAATACAAGGCACTGCAAACAGAAGAAATCCCAAAACATAATTTACATTTTGAAGAATCTTCACTTTATTTCTTCTTGAATCCTTTTCTTCTTTAGTGATGTTTTTGTCTGTAGACCAATTGTCTTCTACGAAATAATCTCCAACTGATTTATTAGCATCTTCTTCAAGACGAACATCTACTTCTTCAGGACTTGCAATTTCCTCGGCAAATCTTCTAGCATTTACCATATTCAGCTCTAGCCCAGCAAGTCTCTTGCCGTCGTAGTTATATAAAACTATACATTCATCCTGCGGTGAAAGCTTAACAGGACGAATTTCATATCTGGCAATATCAGCTCTACTGAAGCTCTTAGATAAACCTATAAAAGGTGTATATAAATATTCCCTTCCTTCTTTAATGACATATAAGCCACGTCTGAAGTAATCCAATAATATAAGCCCGCCTAAAAATGCCACAATTATAGCAGTTACAAAGCATACTGACTGTCCATTTTCAGGACTTATAAATAGGCCTAGAATAGCTAATCCAATAGCAACTATCTCAACAAAAATTCCCAAACCTATAACGATACCAGACTCATGTACTTTATAATCATATTCTGTCATTGAATTATATCCTCCCACGTATTAGGTATAATCTCTTACTATGTCTGCAGCCTTATCTACAGCATCTACGTAGTACTTTTTGAAATTATTAGGATCCACATAAATATCAATAGGATCTCCAGTTTTGTAAGAATCCCATGGATTGAAATCTAAAGTATCACTCTTAAACTTATAAATATAACCGTCTGTAGGATTCTTATACTTGCAATAAATTCTAAAAGGATGTCTACCATTAATTGTTATGCTGTAATCCTGCTCCATAGATTCGATTTCACCATAAATATGCTGGCCGCTTTCCAACAATCCCGCCTTCTTTTTCTTATTAAGAAAACTAACAATAAGAATAATGTAACCAATTAAGGCAAAGAGACCACCCATTCCTACAAACATCAATGTAAAGAATAAATCCCCTTCGCTAGAATGGATATCTGTAGGATTATCAGGATCAATAAGCAAATCTATTTCTTGCCCCTCATACATACTGCTTGAATAGAAATCAATATGAATGTCCTCGTAATATACTCCATCATATTCATAGGACACGTATACATCGTAATCAGTTTCATCTGTATGCTCCTCAATAACGATATCTTCAATTACACCATTTACTTCAACTGCGTATTCTTTAAACTGAGACGATTTAACATTTGCCATAATTCCAACAATAATAAAAATCGTTCCCACTAGCGCAAATATACCGCCAAAGATGGCCATAAAATTCTTTGTCATAAACTTATTCATAATTATATTCCTCCCTTAGAACAAAATATATTTTCATATAATACTTAAAATAATTCAAGTATCCTGCTTAAAAAAATTAAATCTATTGCAATTCCAACATGTGCCTAATAAAATACCCGTATGAAGAAATTATATTTAGCTCCATTAGAGGGCGTAACCGACAGCATTTATAGAAATACTTTTTGCAAATACTATGGCGGCGTAGATAAGGTTTACACCCCATTCATATCTCCCAATTCTACTTTTAAATTTACAACAAGAGAATTCAAAGATATTGATCCTGATAAAAATGATGTCAATATCACCGTTCCTCAATTATTAACCAATAACGAAGACCATTTTTTGTGGGCTGCAGCTGAGATTGCAGCATTGGGATTTAAAGAAATCAATTTCAATCTTGGATGCCCAAGTGGTACTGTAGTTGCCAAGAAAAAGGGTTCAGGACTTTTATATTATCCTGAGGAATTGGATATGTTGCTGGATAGCATCTTTAATAAACTAGAAACAGAATGCGCAATAAAAAATGCAAAGGTACCAGATATTTCAATTAAAACTCGTCTTGGAAAAGTCGAACCAGAAGAATTCTATGAAATACTTGGTATTTATAATAAATATCCTATTTCGGAATTGACTATCCATCCAAGAATTCAATCAGATTATTATAGAGAGCCAATCAAAATGGAATTCTTTGATTATGCAATGGCAAACTCAAAACACCCTATTGTATATAATGGAGATTTGACTTCCGTTAATGACATCAAACTAATCGAGGATGAATATCCTAACGTAAATGCGATAATGCTTGGACGTGGATTGATTTCAAATCCAGAATTAGCATCGAACTATAATAATCACGATGATAGACATGGTCTAGATTTAGAAAAGTTCAAAAAGTTTCATGATGAATTACTAAATCAATATATCGAAATCCTTTCAGGTGAAAAGCCCGTATTACACCGTATGAAAGAGTTCTGGTCTTTCTGGCAATCAAATTACACTGATTGTGATAAGGCAATCAAAAAAATCAGAAAAGCAAACAAAATCCAGGAATACAAAGATTACGTTGCTCTTCTGTTAAATAATTACTGATTAACTGCTATAGCTTCTGGAGCTACAATTGCTTCTTTAGCTATAGCTTTTGTTATGATTCCACCTCTTTCGCAGATTGGGCAAACCTCATAATATGTTGACGACAATGGAAGAACCGGAACAAAGAATAATGTAAAATACAGCCTATTTCTTACAATCTTATAATGGGAAACATTGTTACAATGTGGACATTTGTACAACTGACGATTGTCTACACCCATCTCTTTATTCATTCTTCTTGTACCAAATAAAATTAACATAACTTTTCTCCTTTGAATTGTTTATCTAGGTAGTATATTAATACTTACTATATGCAAAGTCAATACCAAAGTTGCAATTTACTACTAAAAAAGAGGCTACCATTCGGTAGCCCCTTAGTTTACTATTTATCTGTTATTTATTCCTCATCAACATCCTTTATCTTGTTAGCACGACGCTCAACTTCTTTGGCTTGAACATCTGATGGAACCTGCTCGTAACGAGCTAATTCATAAGAGAATGTTCCATAACCACCTGTCATAGAACGAAGCGTTGTGTCATATCCATAAAGCTCAGCCATAGGAACCTCAGCAAGTACTTCTGTCTTGCCACCAGTCTCAGTAGGATTCATTCCAAGAACACGTCCACGACGTTTGTTCAAGTCACCCATGACATCACCTGTATAAGCATCAGGAACTATAACCTTAAGAGTTTCAATTGGCTCCAAAAGGATTGGATTAGCCTTCATGATACCATCCTTGAAGGCACCCTTTGCAGCAACCTTGAATGCCATTTCAGAAGAATCAACTGGGTGATAACTTCCATCGTAAAGATTTGCATGAATTCCAACTACAGGATATGCTGCAAGAGGACCAGCAAGAACTGCTTCCTGTAATCCCTTTTCTACTGCAGGGAAATAGTTCTTTGGAACAGCACCACCTACAACCGATTCTGTAAAATTGTAATGCTCTTCCATATTTCCTGAAGGTTCGAAAGTCATCTTTACATGTCCGTACTGGCCATGACCACCTGTCTGCTTCTTATACTTATACTCAACATCAGCTTTACCTCTGATTGTCTCTTTAAATGCAATCTTTGGCTGGCTAAGCTCAATATCAACTTTATATTTTTCGTTGAGCTTCTGAACAAGCATGTCGATATGTCTGTCACCAATACCATAAATCAGTGACTGGTTATTTTCACCATCATTAACAACTCTTAGAGTTAAGTCTTCAGCACAGAGCTTTGCAAGTGCCTGAGCAATCTTATCCTCATCGCCCTTATTCTTAGCCTTATATCTCTTGTATGTATAAGGTGTAGACAAAGGTGTTCTGATATAAAGGATTGGATTAGCCTTTGTAGAAAGAGAATCTGTAGTAGCAACCTTTGAAAGCTTAGATAAAGCACCAATATCACCTGCGTGGAGCTCAGGTACTTCTTCTGCCTTACTTCCTGTTAAAATGTAAAGCTTGCCAATTTTCTCTTCTGTCTCTTTGTGTTTGTTGTAAAGCAAATCATCAGTTTTAAGAACACCTGAATTAACCTTGATCAATGAATACTTTCCAACAAATGGATCTACGATAGTCTTGAATACGTATGCACTCTTTGGCTTAGCAAAATCATAATTTGCTTCATAAACCTCATTCGTATTTGCGTTAATTCCAGAAACCTTGCGATCCTCTGGACTAGGAAGATATTTTACAACGTCTGTAAGCATTGTATACTGACCACGATTTGTGAGATTTGAACCCATCATTACTGGGACAATGTCGCCTGTACCTACATTTGCACGAAGAGCCTGACGAATCTCATCCTCAGAGAATTCTTCGCCGCCAAAATATCTGTCCATGAATTCCTCTGATGTCTCGGCAACAGATTCCATCAAAGCCTCTCGATATTTCTCTAAGTATTCCTTGTTATAGTCAGGTACATCGCAATGTTCTACAGTGCCATCTGCCTTCCAGCGCTTTCCAATTTGCTGTATAACATTAACATAGCCAACAAACTCTCCATTTTCACGAATTGGTAAATGGAAAGGAGCAATCTTTTTACCATACAAGTCTTGAAGTTCTTCAACGATTTCTCTATAGCTGGCATCATCTATATCCATGTCAGTTACAAATACCATTCTTGGAAGATTAAACTTATCGCACATCTCCCAGGCCTTTTTTGTACCAACTTCAATTCCGCTTTTTCCAGATATAACAATAATAGCTGCGTCAGCTGCACTTACAGCTTCCTCAACTTCTCCAACGAAATCAATGAATCCTGGTGTATCTAGGAAATTAATCTTGGTATCGCCCCATACGATAGGTGCTAAAGATGTGTAGATAGAAAACTTGTTTTTTTGTTCCAATTTGTCATAGTCACTAATGGTATTACCAGCCTCGATAGTGCCCGGCTTGCTGATTTGACCAGCTAGAAAAGCCATTGATTCGATGAGACTGGTTTTGCCCGCCCCGCTGTGACCAAGTAACACAACATTTCTAATCTTGTCCGTAGTAAAAACCTTCATGTGCCGTACCTCCCAATAGTTATTTGACGCCTTAGCCCCGCCGCGCCATGTTGTTTATAAAACTTATAATTATTATATTTAATATTCAGACTATTTACAATGAGTAAATGTGATATTATAAAAGAAAATAATCGCTTTAAAGTGTGAAAGTGAATTAGAGGTGAGGGTAATTATGAAAAGTAAAACAATAGGATTTGTTGGGCTAGGTTTAATTGGAGGAAGTATCGCAAAAGCGATATTAAAAACATATCCAAATACTAGAATTCTTGCGACAGCTTCAAGAGAATCAACTATTGAAACTGCATTTGAGGAAAGACTTATAGATAATAACGGATTGCTTAAGATCCATCAGTTTGGTCAGTGCGATATTATTTTTCTTTGCTCTCCAGTTAAAGTAAACTGTGACTATTTAAGAAAACTAAAGGACGTAGTTAAACCTGACTGCATCATCACAGATGTAGGCTCTGTTAAAGGTGATATTACTGCAGTTGCCAGAGAGCTTGAAATGACAAATCAATTTATCGGTGGTCATCCAATGACAGGCTCTGAATTAACAGGTCTCGAGCACTCTTCTGCTTCACTTTTAGAAAACGCTTATTATATTCTTACAGCTGATTCAGAAATGAATAAGGATACTTACTCTCAGTTCGCAGATTATATAAAAAGCCTTGGAGCCATTCCAATTCAGCTTACTCCAGAGGAGCATGACGAGGCTACCGCCACAGTATCACATCTTCCTCACGTGGTTGCAGCAGCTCTAGTAAATCTTGTAAACGATACTGACGATGACCGCAAAATATGCAAAACTATTGCAGCAGGCGGATTCAAAGATATTACGCGAATCGCCTCTGGTTCGCCTACAATGTGGCAGCACATTTTCCTAAGTAACAAGGATGCAGTGCTTAAACTGATAAGCGATTTCAAGGATGAGTTGAGTAAATTCGAAAATGCGATATCTTCATCTGATCCTGATGAGATAATAAATCTTTGGACAAAGGCTAAGGATTATCGCGATTCTATCACTATTCCTGATAGTGCACATTCAAGATTCTTCGAACTGTACTGTGATATCGACGATAAACCTGGTACACTTGTAGGAGTGCTTCAATTGCTTGCAAATGCAGAAATAAGCGTAAAAAATATAGATATCATTCATAACCGTGAGTTTGAGCCTGGTGTTCTTCGAATCGAATTCTACACCCAGGATGCTTTAGATAAGGCCCGCACAGTTCTTACTCACAACAATTACTATACAAGACAGAGGACAAATTAATGGCTATTACAAAAGTAAAAAGCTTAAAAGGAGAAATCACAGTTCCAGGAGATAAATCTATTAGCCATCGCGGTGTAATGTTTGGAGCTATTTCCGAAGGAATTACTGAGCTTACAGGATTCTTGGATGGCGCTGACTGCCGCAGCACAATCAGTTGCTTTAAGGCTATGGGCATTGATATCACTCAAGAACATGATCATGTAGTTATTCATGGAAAGGGTCTAAAAGGACTATCTGCACCTTCAAAAATGCTTGATGTAGGAAACAGCGGAACTACCACCAGATTGATTTCTGGAATTCTAGCAGGGCAAAGATTTATTAGTTCTTTAAATGGTGATGAATCTATACAGAAGCGGCCTATGGGACGCATCATAACCCCGCTAACAAGTATGGGTGCTCATATCAAATCAATTAAAGATAATGGTTGTGCTCCTCTAGAAATAGGAGGTGCTCCTTTACATGCAATTCACTATGATTCACCTGTTGCAAGCGCTCAGGTTAAATCTTGCGTACTATTAGCTGGATTATATGCAGATGGTGTTACTTCAGTAACTGAGCCTGTTATCTCTCGCAATCATACAGAATTGATGTTAAAAGGATTTGGCGCTGATATCAAATCAGAAGGATTGACAGCATCAATAGCTGGCGGCCCACGATTAGTTGGTCAAAAAATTACAGTACCTGGAGACATCTCCTCTGCTGCTTATTTCATTGTTGCAGGTTTAATTTGCCCTAACGCAGATTTACTTATCAAAAACGTAAATACGAATCCAACTCGTGCAGGCATTATTCAGGTTGCAAAAAATATGGGTGGAAACATTGAATTGTTAAATGAACGAATCGTTTCTGGCGAACCAGTTGCTGATATACATGTAACTACAAGCAACCTTCATGGATGTGAAATCTCTGGAGATATTATTCCTACCCTCATTGATGAAATACCAGTGATTGCTGTAATGGCAGCATGTGCTAACGGCACCACTGTTATAAAGGATGCAGCTGAACTTAAAGTAAAAGAAAGTGACCGTATTGCTACAGTCACCGAAAATCTTAAAAATATGGGTTGTGACATCACACCAACAGAGGATGGCATGATAATTGTTGGAGGGAATCCTTTACATGGAGCATTGATTAGCACATACAAAGATCATCGTATTGCAATGTCTTTCGCCATTGCAGGCCTTGTAGCCGATGGTGAAACCTCATTTGATGATGAAGGATGCTGTGTAATCTCATATCCAGATTTCTTTGAAACGTTAAAAGCACTATCGTAAATACGATAGTGCTTTTTTAATCATCATCCTAGAGCAACATCAAGAACCATCATCAGAACAAAACCGATAGAAAAAGCTATAGTTCCCAGGTTCGAATGTTTTCCTTCAGACATTTCAGGAATCAACTCTTCTACAACTACATACATCATCGCACCAGCAGCAAATGAAAGGAAATATGGCATTAAAGGAACAACTAATCCTGCCGCAAAAATTGTAATTATAGCAGCAATAGGCTCTACAACACCTGACATAACACCCCACAGAAATGTTTTATGCTTAGGCATACCTTCAGATAAAAGAGGCATCGATACAATTGCTCCTTCAGGAAAGTTCTGTATTGCTATACCTATAGCAAGCGCCAAAGCTCCAGTTGCTGTAATTCCTACTTGGCCTGATTTAACACCTGCAAAAACAACACCAACAGCCATGCCTTCTGGAATATTATGAAGGGTCACAGCCAATATTAATTTTGTGGTCCTTTGCAATCTACTACAAGGACCTTCGTCCTGCTTATCCATATGCATATGAGGTGTAACGGAATCCAGGAAAAGCAAAAAGCCTGTACCAATAAGAAAACCTATAGCGGCAGGCAAAAAAGATAGCTTTCCTAGATACTCACTACTCTCAAGCGCTGGGGAAAGTAAACTCCAAAATGAAGCAGCAACCATTACTCCAGCTGCAAAGCCTGTAAGAATCTTTTGTAATCTATCAGAAATCTCATCTTTTAATATAAATACCATTCCAGCACCAAGGCTCGTTCCAAGGAATGGTATTAAAATCCCTAGTAAAATGTTAGTATTCATAAAATCACCAAAAGCCCCTCCCTATCTAGTCTATAAATAGATTAACATAAGGGAGGGGAATCACATCAAAAAATAATGTTGTTGAGAAATTTTATTGGAAGAATGCCATTTCTTCCTCAAGAGTATGTGCAACCTTATTTAAGCTGGCAGCTTTAGTAGTAAGAGCCTCCATTGTATCTGCTAATTCTGTCATAGAAGCTCTTGTTTCTTCTGAGCTCGCTGCATTCTCTTCTGAAATTGAAGAAAGTGAAGAAATAGTATCTGAAATCAAATTACTTGCTTCCTCAGTCTTATGTACATTGGATACAATGTCTTTCGTCAAGGTGATAGATTTATTAATATCTTCTATTAAGCTATCAACCTGCTCAATTGTTCTATGAATAGTATGACGTTGTGTAGTCATAGTCTCCTGAACCTGTCCAGCCTCTTCCATTGTCTTATAGGAATCAGAAGAAAGCCCCTTCATAGCCTCTTGGATATTCTGTGCGGCCTCTGCTGACTGATCAGCCAATTGTCTAATTTCATCTGCAACAACTGCAAAGCCTTTTCCTGCTTCACCTGCACGAGCAGCCTCAATACTTGCATTTAACGAAAGCAAATTTGTCTGAGCTGCAATTGCATCGATAATAGAAACTGCTTCGCTAATAGTAGTAACCGCTGTATTTGTATTGCCAATTAATTCAACAATGCCATCGATAGCGGAAATACTTTCCCTTGTGGTCATTCTAAGCTCTGTAAGCTTGTCCTGGCTAGCTTTTGAATTATCCTGCATTGAATCTGCCAGGCTTTGCATTTCCACTGCATTAGCAGTTATCATCTCTACAGCATCATTAATGCTATTTACAGATTCTACTGCATCCTGCAATGATTGGGCCTGATTTTCAGCACCTGTGGCAACCTGACCAACTGCAATACTAACGCTTTCTGTAGTGTCAGTAATAATCTGAACTGTATTAGATAAATAGCTAGCAGATTCATCCACTTCGTCAGACGATATTCTTGCGTTTCCGATAACAGATCTGATTCTAGATGCCATGTCAAATAAAGCAGATGACATTTCACCTAATTCATCATTTCTATTTTTAACCTTATCGCTAAGAACAATTTCCAAATCACCAGTTGCCATCTGACGAACAGCCTTAACATTTTCATCAATAGCTTCTATGATTTTTACAGTATATATAATTGAAAGTACAGTGAATAAAATAACAATTGCAAGTGCTAAGGTAACAGTCCATGCAACTCTCTTACTAATATAATGGGTAATTTCTATTTTCTTTAAACCAACAAACGCCATACCATATACATTACCAGAATCATCAACTAATGGCTGATATGCAACATAATATGGTTCGTTATCAATCATTACGTTCTGAGCTTGATAGCTCTGTTTGCCATTTAATACTGTAGCAATAACAGCGTCTCCAGCTTTTGTGCCAACAACGCCTTCAATACTTGAACGCACTCTGGTGTCACCAAGGAAGAAAGTATAATCATATCCTGTTTCAGAAGACATATCCGCTTCTAGTGTAGATGATTCATCTACTTGAACACCATCATAGGTATACTGAAGAACCTGAGCATAAGAAGTACAAGTAGCCATAACACCTGTCTCGACCTCGTATTCCATACCACGTCTTAAATTAGTACATCCTACAATAGTAGCTGCTGTACCAACACAGGCAAGTGATACTACAACCAAGCCAATAAGCATAATTCTTAACGACGCCTTTTTGCTTTTTTTATCCATATTCGACCTCCGTATGCTCTCCCTTCTGGTCGATTGAACAGTATTACTTTCCTTAGCGAGTAAACCGACTAATGGGATTATATCTAAAATATGAGTATATTCTGTGTATATTCTGTTAATTCTGACAAATGTACGATATTTTGGTAATTAAAAAGCACATCCACTAACGGATGTGCCAAAATTACTTTAATTATTTCTTGTTCATGCAGCAGTGCTTATATTTCTTTCCTGAACCACATGGACATGGATCATTACGTCCAACCTTTTTCTCTGAACGAATGATTGTGTGCATGTTCTTAGCTTCCTTTGTAAGGGCCTTTCTCTTGTCCTCATCAAAGATCTGCTCCCACTGTGGAAGACCATAAAGCCAATCAGCCTTTGCATCAATCATGTTCTTGAAAAGCTTTTCCTTATCGAACTTGAGAGAAACTACTGTATCCTCTTCCATTGTCTCGATAGGGTTTGGTGTAACAAGTGATTCATTGATGCCATCTAAGAAACCAACCATAGGCATAACATCGATTTTATATTTCTCAGCAAGCTCCTTAACAGTACCCTTAACTTCTGTATCAGGATCGTCAAGTAACTGCTCGTAAATGCCTTTCTCTAAAAGAAAATAATTCTGCCAAAATCTCTGTAAATCAGCCTGAGACTGATTCTGATTGTAGGCAACCTTCTGCCAATTTTCTAGTAAACTCATATTATATTCCTCTCCAATTTGTAATCTAATCCGTGGCTTAGCCACGCTTAAAATTATACCATACACAAAATTAAAAGGCTAGATACTATGCCGTATCTAGCCTCTTTACTAATCATAAATAACTCTGACACACTTAATAGGTGTTCTGTATGTGTAATTGGAAATCTTGATTCCGTCACGCTTGTTTGATGCGTGTACAATCTGACCACCGCCAATGTAGATAGCTACATGGTTAATGTAACTTCCTTTACCATAGAAAATCAAATCACCTGGCTTTAATTCAGATGTGGAAATGGATGTACCTTCATTGGCCTGAGCTCTAGATGAGTGAGAAAGATAAACACCATACTGAGCCATAATCTGCATTGTAAATCCAGAACAATCGCAACCATTAGTAAGGGATGTACCACCCCAAACGTAAGGATTACCAACGAACTGAAGTGCATAATCACAGATGGCTGTACGAACATCTGAAACGCCCTCACCGTATCTAGCTTCTGTAAGTGTCATGGCAGTCTTGAGAGATAAATCCACATCAACGTACTCAGCTGATACATAGCCCTCATCTCCATCTACGTCTACCTTAATCCAATCATCATTCTGTGTATTATCAAGGATGGCAACTTCTTCACCATCAGCAAGCTGATAGATAATCTCGCAATCAGTGTTAGGCTCCACACGAACACGAAGACCACCAGTATTTGATGTAGCAACGTATTCTGCAAGCTCTGCTGCCTTTTCCCAAGCTTCATCGCCAGTTAAAAGGTATTCAGATAAAACGTAACCTTCTACCTCGCCAGACTTGATATAGCTCCAATCGCCCTCTGTACTAACGATTTCGCAGGCTGCATTAGCTGGGAACTTACCAACAAGCTTACCTTCTGTATCTGCTGACTCACGAATGTTTAAGTTTCCTTCTGATACATTACAAATACCAATATTAGTGTATCCGTAAATATCGCCCAAAGATTTTGCTGTAGCAACAGCATCAGAATCTGTAACAGAAAGTGACTCTAAAGAAGCTAAATCTACAGCTCCTGCAGTCATAACACCAGCAATAGCTGTGCTAGAAGCATCTGTGTCAGAAGCAACATCTATATTATTCTTAGAATCAATACAATAATCAAAAATTAGTGCCGCGGCACAAACTAATGAGAAAGCTGAAATAATACGCTTTTTCATAGTACCTCCAAAGTAAAACTTTTAACGCAACACGCAAATTATAGCAATCAAATAGATAAATGTCAATATTTTGTAACATTTTTGCAACAATTATCTATTGAAATATGCTTTTGCCGTCGCTTTATCTTTATTCATTTGATCTTTTAGCTCTTCTACTGAGCCAAATTTCTGCTCTGGTCTGATGAATGTATGGAAAGCTACCCTTACGTATTTTCCATATAAGTCTCCATTATAATCAAGGATATGGGTTTCGATTCCAACTATTTTTTCATCTTGAACAGATGGTTTTGTGCCAACATTTGTAACGCCGTGATATATTCTTCCATCGAAATCTATCGAGGTTGCGTACACTCCAAATTTAGGCACAAGCTTTATCTTTTCAGGCATGATATTGATTGTTGGAATACCAATTTTAGTACCTAAATGAGCACCGTGTACAACTTCGCCCCATACAAAATAGTCATATCCTAACATATCGTTAACTATATCGATATGACCTTCCTTAAGCTCTTCACGAATATAAGTGCTACTTATATCGCGGTTGTTCTTTTGAATCTTGTCATAAACCTTTAATTCAAAATCAAACTCCTTAGAAAGTTTTTTAAGAAGCTCAACATTACCAGCACCCTTGTAACCAAAAGTAAAATCAGTGCCAACAACCATATATTTCATATTTAAATTGTCAACTAATAGCTTAATAAAACATTCTGGGGCAGTTTCCATAAGCTTAGAATCAAATGGACATTCCACCAAATAATCTAAGCCGTTATTTTCAAGCATAAACACTCTCTCTTTATTTGTAATAAGAGAAGGGGTTTTATCGTCTGAAACAATAGCTCTTGGAGTATTTGTAAATGTCACAAGACATGAACTAAGTCCATCCTTTGATTTGCTGATAATATCAGAAGTCAAAAGATGATGTCCCTTATGAATGCCATCAAACTTGCCTACAGTGATTGCTGTAGGAGTTGAAATTTTTGCGTCAAATAATGAATGTAAATATTCCATAGTTTATTCTGTTCCTTCGAGAAAGAACTTCTCCAATGTAAAGATAGAATCCCTGTAAGTATATACTCCCAAAAATCTATTATCAGGTAAGTAAATTCTATATTTATTATCCTCTTCAAATGAGCTTACAGCTTCCGCAAAAACGTGAGTATCAGGAATTGGAGCACCGTTTATGGCATGCTTAATAGCGTCCTCAGTAGGAACAACAAAAACTGTACCCATTCCTTCAAAGGCATGATCTATAGGCATCATAATGCCATCGATATTGCCTGCTTTAACTATTCGCTCTATTTCATCTAAGGTGTGAGCATCACTAATATCAAACATGCTCACTTTTGTACGAACAAGAGACTTCATGGCGCAGCCACAGCCTAATACCTCTCCTACATCATGACAAATAGATCTGATATAGGTGCCTTTGCCGCAATGAACTCTTATTGTAACCAATGGCAATTCCATAGAAATAATATCTATGCTAAAAACCTGAACAGGACGAGGCTTTCTTTCAACCTCCTTACCGGCTCTGGCAAGCTCATACAGCTTTTTGCCATTAACTTTTAGTGCTGAATACATAGGTGGGACCTGCATAATATCACCCACGAAGGATTGTAACGCTTCTGCTACCTGTTCTTCTGTAACATCTACAGATTTACGATTGAGAATACGTCCACTCATATCGTAAGTGTCTGTCTCAACACCAAGCTGCATAACACACTCGTAAACCTTATCCTTGTCTGTAAGCATATCGCAAAGCTTAGTTGCCTTTCCCACGCAAACCGGAAGCACACCTGTGGCATCTGGATCAAGAGTGCCGGTATGTCCGATTTTTTTTATTTTTAATATACCACGAAGCCTGGCAACCACATCAAATGAAGTATACCCGGCTTCTTTATAGACATTGATTATGCCACTATTCATTTAATATAATCCTAACTCTTTAAGCTGTTTTTCAACCATAGAAACAATGTTTTCAATAACATCCCATGGTTTGTCGGTATCTACTGAAAAGCCAGCTGCTTTTTTGTGGCCACCGCCTCCGTAAACACCTGTTATAACTGTTAAATCCACATCTCCAGTTGCTCTAGTGCTGCCCTTGAAATCTCCATCAGCAAGCTCATATAAAAATACAGCAACTTCAACACCTGTTGTATCACGAAGCTGTTGAACAATGCCCTCTAAATGCTTGCTTTCAGCACCAAATTCTGCCATATCCTCAGCTGTAATAACGGCAGCAATTACCTTGCCGGCGAGATAAGTTTTACATCCCAACAAAGCTTTGCCAAGCATACGATTTTGAACCATAGTTTTAGCAAAATATGTGTCAGTGCAAATCTTTGGATAATCGATGCCCTTAGTCATAAGGAAGCCTGCAGCAGCCATAGTAGCTTCTGTAGTACATGAATATTGGAAAACACCTGTATCGTGGATGATTCCTAAATAAAGGCACTCTGCAATATCCTTTGTAATCTTATCCTTACCAATTTGATTGTAGACTAATTCACATGTAGAACTGTCATCTGGAATAATGTAGCTAAATTCCGAAAATCCATTATTGCTGAAATGATGATCGATACATACTGTATGCTTTGCATTCTCAAAAAAATTAAAAGCATCTCCAAGTCGCGAGCCCTCTGAACAATCAAGAGCTATATATAAATCGAAAACAGTATCCTCTGAAACAGTATGTATATCCTGAATCTTATCAGCGTTCTTCAAAAATTTGAAAGTATTTGGGATGGGATCAAGATAAACATGAGCTTCCACATTTGGATAGTAGGTAAGGATGTAGTTGTACATGGCCAAACAAGAACCTACGCAGTCCCCGTCAGGTCTGATGTGCCCACTAATACCTACTGTTTTTGCATTTGTCAAAAGCTCATGTAAATTATCTATCATATTCCCGTCTCCAATTTAATGTGTTTTAGTTTTCTTCGTCGTTCTGCTCTCTTTCATGAAGAGGAGCATTGACTTCATCAATAAGCTTGCTCATCTTTGCAGCATATGCAATAGACTGATCACTAACAAAAGTAATCTCTGGAGTGTTTCTAAGATTTACTCTATGAGCAAGCTCTCTGCGGATGAATCCAGCAGAGCTCTTAAGACCCTCGAGAGTCTTTCTAGCTGCTTCATCATCCCCAAGAACTGAAATATATGCCTTGCATGTCTTAAGGTCAGGAGCGACCTCAACAGATACAACGGATGTAACTGGTGAAATGCGAGGATCCTTTACCTCAAGACGAATAATATTGCTAAGCTCACGCATAACTTCTTCGTTTATACGTGTATTTTTAACTGAATTTTTTCTCATTATCTAGGTACCTCTACCATGATGTAAGCCTCGATAATATCCATCTCCTGAACATCGTTGAAGTCTTCAATTACGAGACCACACTCAAAGTTTGACTTAACTTCCTTGACGTCATCCTTAAATCTCTTAAGAGAACCAAGCTTACCTTCGTGAATAAGCTCACCCTCACGAGTTACGCGGACCATACAGTCTCTCTGGAAGTAACCATCTGTAACATATGAACCAGCAATGTTACCAACACCAGAAGCCTTGAAGATCTGACGAACTTCAGCATGACCGATAACTTTCTCCTCGTAAATTGGATCAAGCATACCCTTCATAGCAGACTCAACATCGTTGATAGCATCGTAAATAACCTTGTAAAGACGAAGATCTACACCTTCTCTATCAGCTGTAGCCTTTGCCTGAGGATCGATACGTACGTTAAATCCAATGATGATTGCATTTGAAGCAGATGCAAGAACTACATCGGACTCGTTGATTGTACCAACACCACCGTGGATTGTCTTAACAACAACCTCTTCGTTTGAAAGCTTCTCAAGTGACTGCTTAACAGCCTCAACAGAACCCTGAACGTCAGCCTTAACAATGATATCAAGTTCCTTAAGATTTCCTGACTCAATCTCGCTAAAGAGTGCGTCAAGAGACATCTTAGACTTAGTCTGCTCAACAAGCTTGTTCTTGTGCTCTGCAACGAATGTATCTGCAAATGCATGTGCTTCCTTTTCGGAATCAAATGACATTAATACTTCACCTGCATTTGGAACCTCAGAAAGACCAAGAATCTCTACAGGAACAGATGGACCTGCACTCTTTACACGAGCACCAGTGTCATCAAGCATTGCACGAACCTTACCATGGCAGCTACCGCAGGCAACAGGATCACCAACGTGAAGTGTACCCTTCTGAACAAGTACAGTAGCAACTGCACCACGTCCCTTATCAAGCTGAGCCTCGATAACAAGACCACGAGCCTTACGATTTGGGTTTGCCTTAAGCTCAAGTACTTCGGCTGTAAGAAGAATCATTTCAAGAAGGTTGTCTATACCTTCCTTTGTGTGAGCTGAAACTGGACAGAATACTGTGCTTCCACCCCAATCCTCTGGGATAAGCTGATACTCTGAAAGTTCCTGCTTAACTCTATCAATATTTGCATTAGGCTTATCAATCTTGTTGATTGCAACAATGATTTCGATACCAGCAGCCTTTGCATGGTTAATAGCCTCTACTGTCTGTGGCATAACACCATCATCAGCAGCAACTACAAGGATAGCGATATCTGTTGAGTTAGCACCACGCATACGCATAGCAGTAAATGCTTCGTGTCCTGGTGTATCAAGGAATGTGATATCCTGTCCATTAATAGATACTGTATAAGCACCAATGTGCTGTGTGATACCACCAGCCTCACGGTCTGTAACCTTTGTATCACGGATTGCATCAAGAAGTGATGTTTTACCGTGATCTACGTGACCCATTACACAAACAACAGGTGGACGTGATGGGAAGTTTGATGTATCTTCTTCCTCTTCCTTAAGAAGCTCTGCGATAACATCTACCTTTTCCTCTTCTTCACAGATACAGTTGAACTCGAGTGCGATTTCCTCAGCCTTCTCAAAATCAACTTCCTGGTTAACTGTAACCATTGTACCCTTCATGAAAAGAGTCTTAACAACTGCAGATGCCTGAACCTTCATCTTGTCAGCAAGATCTTTGATAGTGATTCTTTCAGGAATTGTGATTGTAAGAACTTCATCCATGTTACGCTCTGGAGCCTTAGGAGCATTGTTCTTTTTCTTCTTTCCACCATTCTTTTCAAGATTGATGAAACGCTCCTGCTTCTTGCCGCCTAAGTTGTTGTCTCTATCGTTGTTCTTCTTTTTCTTGTCATCGCGACGACCGCCCTTTGAGTTTGAAGAAGGTGCCATATCAGGAGCAGATGCCTGCTGTGATGGACGATTGTTTCTTCCTGCTGATGGTCTGTCGTTGTTGCGATCATTGTTACGATCGTTATTTCTATCGTTTCTGTCGTTTCTGTTTCCAGGTCTGTTGTTATCGCGTCTGTCGTTGCGATTGTCGTTACGATTATCATTTCTGTCTCTTCTATCGTTACGCTCTGGACGCTCTGGACGCTCTGAACGCTCTGGGCGCTCGTTTCTATCCTGCTTCTTTGCTGGACGTGTGTTTTCCTGACCCTCAGCTGACTTCTTCTTTGATGCAAACTCTGTATCAGTAGACTGTGCAGATGCACGCTGAGATGGACGAACACCATCAGCAAATGAACGTGGTCTGATTGGTCCTCTAGGCTGCTGAGGCTGCTTCTCGCGATTGTTATTATCACGATTGTCATTTCTCTCACCTCTAGAAGAGTTGTCAGAGCTGCGACGTCTTCTGTCATCACTTCCACGAGTAACAACGAAAACGTTCTTTTTCTTCTTTACTGGATTTCCGTCTTTATCTACAGGACGTGGCTTTTTAGCCTTTGGAGCTTCAGACTTAGAGAAGTTCTTGCGAATTTTCTCTGCCATATCGTCCTCCACACCACTCATTGCTTTTGCTTCTATTCCATTAGAGCCAAGGAAAGCAATAATATCTTTGCTTTCTTTTCCAAGCTCTTTGGCTAATTCATGTACTTTAATTTTTGCCATCTAATATCCTCCTCATCAAGCTTTATCTATCTTATCAAGGATGCTTAAGGATAGATTTTCATCGCACACTACGATTGATGCCCGATATTCTTTTCCAATTGCATGACCTAAAGATTCTTTAGTTCCGTATTCTATGTATTTAACATCATAGAACTCACACGAATTTGAAAATGATTTTTTTGTGTTATCTGAAGCATCACCAGCAACTATACAAAGAAAACCACTGCCTTCTTTTATGGCTTGCTCACATGCAAATTCACCACTAACAAGAGCTCCAGCTTTCATTGCTATGCTAATCATATTAAGTGCTTTATCTGTCATTTTCTAACTCCGTATATAAAATATTAAATACCTCTTCATTGACCGCCTGTCTAAGAGATCTGTTTAAAGATTTTTTCTTTAATGCTGCGTCTAGACAAGATCTGCTTCTGCAGATGTATGCTCCCCGGCCCTGTGCCTTGTAGCTTGTATCAAGCTGGACACCCTGAGACGTTTTAACCAATCGAAATAACTGATTCTTTGGAAGCATCTGCCCGCAGGCAACACATTTTCTAAGAGGTAGTTCTTTGACTTCCATTACTCTTCCTCAGACTCTGCAGCATCAGACTCTACTTCAGCGTCCTCAGCATACTCGTCCTCGTCGTAGTACTCATCCTCATCATAGTACTCGTCGTCATCATAATCTTCCTCGTAATCAAGGAAATCACCAGCTTCCTTAGCCTGTGTTTCGCTCTTGATATCGATCTTGAAGCCTGTAAGACGAGCTGCAAGACGAGCATTCTGACCTTCCTTACCAATTGCAAGTGAAAGCTGGTAATCAGGAACAACTACGCGTGCGCTCTTTTCATCAGCATCAGCAACAACTGCAACAACCTTTGCTGGTGAAAGTGCATTTTCAATAAGGTATGCAGGGTTCTCATCCCACTCTACGATATCGATTTTCTCACCACGAAGCTCGTTTACGATTGCGTTAACACGTGCTCCGTTCTGACCTACGCATGCTCCAACTGGATCAACATCCTCATCGTTTGACCAAACAGCAATCTTTGTACGGCTACCAGCCTCACGAGAGATTGACTTGATTTCTACGATACCATCGCGAACCTCTGAAACTTCCTCTTCGAAAAGCTTCTTAACAAGCTCTGGATGTGTACGAGATACAAGAATACGTGGTCCCTTGTTTGATGTCTTAACTTCTACGATATAAACCTTGATACGGTCCTGTGGCTTGTAGAACTCACCCTTAACCTGCTCAGACTCTGCAAGGAATCCCTCGAGCTTACCAAGATTAACGTGGATATTGCTTCCTGAGAAACGAGTAACAACACCAGTAACAACCTTGTGCTGAAGCTCATAGTACTCCTCGTAAAGAACCTTGCGTTCTTCTTCACGGATTTTCTGTGTGATTGTGTTCTTAGCTGCTGTAGCTGCGATACGGCCAAAATCCTTTGACTTAACCTCGATGTGAAGAACATCACCAATCTGATGCTTACCATTGATGTTCTGAGCATCAGCAAGTGAAATCTCCTCAACAGGATCCATAACCTCATCAACTACTGTCTTTGCAAGAAATACATGATATGCGCCAGTCTCTCTGTCGATTTCAACTGTAGCATTATCTGCCTTTCCATAATTGTTCTTACATGCAATAAGAAGTGAATTCTCGATTGTCTCGATTAACACGTCCATGCTGATATTTTTCTCTTTTGCGAGATCTGTAAGAGCATCCCAAAAATCATTTGTATTAGCTGCCATTATTTCCTCCTATTTCTACTAGAAATCTATTGATAATTTGATTTGTGCAACGTCTGATCTATTAAACACCTCTGTGCCATCTTCGAATTCTATTGTAAATGTATCTTTGTCGAAGGCCTTAAGTGTTCCAGTAAATTCCTTAGCACCATTAACAGGCTTGTATGTCTTAATATCAACATCAAGTCCAATGGCTTTTTCAAAATGCTTATCTTTCTTTAAAACTCTGCCAAGACCAGGTGAACTAACTTCGAAGATATATCCTTCTTCTCCACCAATCTGTGGCTCTGCGTCAAGTAAATCGTTCATGCGACGGCTTACATCTACGCAATCATCAATTGTGATACCACCTTCCTTGTCGATGTAGGCTCTAAGATAATAATCAGCGCCCTCTTTAACGTATTCAACGTCGTAGAGCTCAAAGCCCATCTCATCAAGAATAGGAGTTATCAATTCTTCCGTACGTTTTTCGTAATCGGTGTGTTTTGACATAAATGTCCTCCTTATTCAGTTGTGCATGTTAAAAGTGAACAAACATAGTAAAAGAGAGAGCAAAAACGCTCTCTCTTTCAGTCGCTCTCTTCAATAACAATAATCATTATATCAGAATTATTTGATTTTTCAAGCTTTTTAAGGAAAAACCCACTTTAGTGATGGAATAGACGGAGTCCAGTAAATGACATTACCATTCCGTACTTGTTGCATGTGTCAATAACATTGTCATCACGAACAGAGCCGCCTGGCTGAGCTACATACTTAACACCTGACTTATGGGCGCGCTCAATATTATCGCCAAATGGGAAGAATGCATCACTTCCAAGTGCAACATCAGACATTTTATCAAGCCATGCACGCTTTTCAGCTCTTGTAAACTCGCTTGGTCTTGTTTTGAAAGTCTTCTCCCATACATCATCTCCGATTACATCCTCGAATTCATCGCCGATGTAAAGGTCGATTGCATTATCTCTATCGGCTCTCTTAATTCCATCAACGAAATCAAGGTTAAGAACCTTTGGAGACTGACGAAGCCACCAGTTGTCAGCCTTCTGACCAGCAAGACGAGTACAGTGAATACGTGACTGCTGACCAGCACCAATACCGATTGCCTGACCATCTTTTACATAACATACTGAGTTTGACTGAGTATACTTAAGAGTAATCATTGCAATAGCAAGATCAATCTTAGCCTGCTCTGTAAGCTCTTTATTGTCTGTAACAATATTTGCAAAGAAGTTGTCATCAATAACAAGCTCATTTCTTCCCTGCTCAAATGTAATACCAAATACTTCCTTGCGCTCAAGCTGCTTTGGAACGTAGTTTGGATCAATTTTGATTACTGCATAGTTGCCGTTTTTCTTAGCTTTAAGAATTTCAAGTGCTTCTGGCTCATAGCCAGGTGCAATAACACCATCAGAAACCTCTCGCTTAATAAGCTTTGCTGTAGCAACATCGCATACATCAGAAAGTGAAATGAAATCACCAAATGAAGACATTCTGTCTGCACCTCTTGCTCTAGCATATGCATTTGCAAGTGGAGTAAATTCCATATCTAAATCATCACACCAGTAAATCTTGCGCTCTACGTCTGAAAGAGGAAGACCCACAGCAGCGCCTGCTGGTGAAACATGCTTAAATGATGTAGCAGCTGCAAGACCAGTAGCCTTCTTAAGCTCAGAAACTAACTGCCAACCATTAAAAGCATCTAAAAAATTAATATAACCTGGCTTTCCAGAAAGCACTTCGATTGGAAGTTCTCCATCTTCCATGTAAATACGAGAAGGCTTCTGATTTGGGTTACAACCATACTTTAATTCCAATTCTTTCATTACAAAATCCTCCAAAATACAAAATTATTTATTCTTGTTTACGATGCGAGTTTCTACTTCTCCGGTTGCGATATCGATGTAACGTACAAAAAGTGAAACCTTATTATCTTCATTAAGGTTTGACCAAATCATATCGGTAAACTCATCGATATTTCCCTTTATTTCAATTGGTGTTGGCTCTCCCTCATATGAAGGAAGTGGATTGCCATCATTCATATATGTGTGAATAAATCGGCCTGAACCAGCCTTAGGATTAGAATAATCAAAAGTGTATCTGTTACATGAATCGCTATCGCCCATGTTTGATTTAAGAATTGACATTAAATAATTGAATTCACCATTTTCAATGTGAATAAGACCTGAAATACGAGGTGTAAAGTTTGGACCATCTGGCTCGAACTCGCGTAGACGAAGTGACTGCTCAAATGTCTTGCCTTTCTTCATTTCATCGTAAATAGTGTCTGTCTGATCACCGTTGGTAACAATTGTATCATTTCCAAGTACTCGAACTGGTGCATAGATAATAAGTGAAGGATCTGTAAGCTTTGAAGGGTCAAATGCCTGTGTACGAATGCCCTCACCGTCCTCTACGAATACTCTGTTTCTAGAATTCTCAGAACGCCCCATAATAAAATAAGCAGAGACAGCCTTGGTTCCGTCTTCTGAACGACCAATGACAATGCCTCTGCCTGGATACGTGGTTTCTGATAATTCTCTTGCTAAAGATTTTACTACCATGGGTTCCTCCTTTAATACATTTTCCGCAAAAATTATAACCGAACAACATCTCAAAGTCCACCATATTTTGTTTGATATTTCTATTTATATTCACAACTTTTTCAAACAAATGGATTAAGCTGTATATACATGATTATGAGGAGTATATAATGAAAAGTATAACGAGTTATGACGATTTCAAAAAGAAGAATTATATAAAAATAAATGGTTATCTAAACATCTGTCTGTGGATTGGAATATCTATAGGTCCGCTTATGGTCATCCCTATTGCACTGGGCACAATTCATAGCGTAGATTATTTCGACTGTCTATTTTTATCTGGAATCATATTACTGCTTGCTGTAATTCACCGTTTTGCTATGTACAAATTTCCAGATTCTAAAAATACAGCAATCTTTGCGTTAGTTTCACTAGATATTTTTTTATATTTCTTGAATTGTTCTCATTTCGCAATAAAGCTTACCTGGTTTTTGGTACCTTTATTAAGCATATTATATGTAAACAAAACTATTTATTTGTTTACGTCATTATTTAACTATATGATGATGACACTTGCCGCATATGAAACTGCTCCTTACTATGCAGCCAGAAAAGTTGGAAACATAAATCCTAAAATGGAATTCAAAGGCTGCATGACTGGCTATACCATAGAAGCAATACTTCTATTCCTGGTTGGTTACGTGATTCTCGAAGTATCTATAAACTATATGAAGCAGCTGATGGAGAAGTTTTTAGAAATAAGAAATCATGAAAAAGACATGAATGAGCAAATGAAAACTCTCCGCTCAATGGCTGAAATTTATAACAATGTTAATCTAATAAACTTTATTAATTCAACTGAAATGTCTTTGCGTGATGAAAATAAAGTGGAACATAAAATAGAAATGCCAAATCAGAATCACACAAGAATGACTCAATCTATTAAAAAATTTGTTGTACCTGAACAATTAGATGACTTTTGGAAATTTACGGATATCACAACAGTTCGAGCAAGACTAACAAATAAAAAGATTTTATCAAGTGATTTCATCAATGCTACATACGGTTGGTTCAGAGCTCAATATATTGCCGTTGATGAGACGGCAGATGGAATTCCAAATATCGTTATATTCACTACACGAAATATCGATGAAGAGAAACGCCGTGAGGAGCATCTGATAAACATTTCCTTAACTGATGAGCTTACAAGGCTGTTCAACAGACGTTGCTATGACGATGACGTAGAAGTATATAAAAAAGAAGGCCTGCCTGAAGACTTTGTTATCTTCTCAGTGGATGTTAATGGCCTAAAGAAAGCAAATGACACAATCGGACATGCAGCTGGTGACGAATTAATAAAGGGCGCCGCAGATTGCTTGCAATCAACTATCGGCTCTTTTGGTAAGACCTACAGAACCGGCGGCGATGAATTCTTGGCAATACTACACACTAACAATCCTGGGCAGATAGTAAACGATATAAAAGCGAAAGCGGCCCAATGGCGAGGTTTATTAGTAGATAATCTTTCACTCTCAGTTGGATATGCTGCTTTTAAAGATTCTAAAGATGCAACTATAGAAGATTTGGAGCATAAAGCAGACAAGCATATGTACGAAGACAAAAATAGATATTACAAAGGAAATGGCATTGACCGCCGAAAATAAAGACAAAAAAAGCTGGCCCTTAAGGACCAGCTTTAATTTTATGTTATGTAGTTGTATTAAATTTGCTAATCATATCATCTGCAGATAATGAATAATCTCCGCTATTGGTATATGACTTACGACCAGTGATACTAGCAAGTTCATTGCCTGCATAGGAATTAGCCATTGAAGACTTTGTGGCAACTTGGTAAGCATAGCTTCCAGTTCCGTTAAACAAATCCTTTACATATGTCATATTAGCTTTATTCTTCAGAAAGTCCTCGTCTACATTGAGATGATTCTTGTTATCAATGGTAATACCAGCCTTTCCAAGGGTCTGGGCTGTCTTAGCTGATGTTGTTACCATAGCCGCAACCTGAGAAAGAATTCCAGTACTCTCTGACTTCTGGCCACTATCAACCAAATCATTATAAGCATCAGCAAAGCCTTTAATTGCATTGTAAATCTGATCTTTATCGTAATCTTTTGTTACATTGCCTTCTTCATCAGTAGATTCAACTTCATTCCAGATAGAATTCTTACCCTTAGCCAAAAGCTTATCTGTAGCTTTGCTCAAATCTGATGAATCATTTCTGATTTCACTTAAATTAGAGTCTACAATCTTAGACTTTTTCGAAGTATCAGACTTTAAGTTTCCTTCGCTGTCATACTTAGAATAATATGACTTTACCAGCTTTCCATATGAACCTGACTTAATCTGAGATAAGCTTGTTAGAGAACTCTCAAGTCCTCCAAACATGGAATTCACGCCAGATGAGCTATTGCCACCAAACAATGAATATATAGAATTGTTTCCAAATGAATTAATAGTTAAAGACATAAACATCACTCCTTTGAAAATAAAACATGAACATCCTTGTTCTACTGTTTTGTCTCTTACTTACATTTATACTTACTAACATAATAACAGGGACATGTGAAACTTTTGTTAAAACATATCCCGTCTTTTTATAATCTTACAGAAACCCCCTGATTCCTAAGATATTTCTTTAAATCTATTATCTCTAATTCTTTATAGTGGAACAATGATGCCGCAAGAGCTGCGTCAGCACCACCAATTGTAAGAGCATCCTTGAAATGCTCCATATTACCTGCACCACCAGATGCAATAACAGGAATATTTACAGCATCAGAAACAGCCTTTGTAAGTTCCAAATCAAATCCCGCTTTTGTGCCATCACAGTCCATAGAAGTAAGAAGAATCTCACCGGCTCCAAGCTTCTCGCACTTAATAGCCCATTCTACTGCATCTATGCCGCAATCTAATCTACCACCGTGCTTATAAATGTTAAAGCCTCCATCAGGACGCTTCTTTGCATCAATAGCAACAACGACGCATTGGCTGCCAAATTTATCAGCAGCATCTGAAATAAGACGGGGATTGTCAATTGCAGCAGAATTAACTGAGATTTTATCTGCTCCCTCACGTAAAAGAGCTTTGAAATCATCTACAGTACGAATACCACCGCCTACAGTAAAAGGAATAAATACCTGCTCTGCAACACGACGCACCATATCCACAACGGTATTTCTGCCGTCAGATGAAGCTGTAATATCCAGGAACACCACCTCATCTGCACCCGCTTTATCGTATGCTGCGGCTATTTCTACAGGGTCCCCAGCATCTCTTAAATCTACGAAATTAACACCCTTAACGACTCTTCCATCCTTGACATCCAAGCATGGGATAATACGCTTTGTAAACATAACAATTCTCCTATAGAACAAACAACTAGCAACAGGGTTAAATCTCTGCAAAGTTCTTCAGAATTTGAAGTCCAACAGATGATGATTTCTCTGGATGGAACTGACAAGCGAAAATATTGTCTTTCTCAACAGAGGCATGAATATGACAGCCATATTCAGTAGTAGCTTTAACGATAGATTCGTCCTTTGCTTTCAAATAGTAGGAATGAACAAAGTATACAAATGAACCCTCGTCAATGCCATTAAACAAACGTCCCTTGTTCGGATAATCCAAAGAATTCCAGCCAATATGAGGAACCTTAATTCCTGGTCCATCTGGAATTCGCACAACCTCTCCATCAAGTAAATGTAGTCCCTCAACCCCTGGAGATTCTTCGCTTGAATCAAATAAAAGCTGTAAGCCTAGGCAAATACCAAGAAATGGCTTGCCGCTTGAGACATAGTCTTTTATGGCCTTATCAAGCTCGTATTTTTTCAAATGGTCCATAGCATCAGCAAAAGAGCCGACCCCAGGTAATACAACATGGTCGGCTTTTTTAATTACACTAAAATCCCTGGTAAGGATAGTGTCCTTACCAAGGATTTTAAATGCTTTTTCTACACTTTGAATATTTCCTGCATCGTAATCTAGAATCGCATT
>JAEEGH010002114.1_pt1 | contig 54599 bp, 34 predicted proteins | sample 9134181 | NCBI WGS metagenome assembly JAEEGH01 (sample SAMN16246544, study PRJNA631951) | gut metagenome | biome: gut microbiome; feature: rumen; material: DP-attached | host: Bos | place: Iran: Karaj | collected 2018-10 | reverse complement strand
ACTGTTCCTCGTTGAAAGAGTCCCCGAATTTCTTGCGGCCCTTGGCCACTTCCTTCTCTATCTTCTCCTCAATCTTACCAAGGTAATCCTCTATGAGGACATCGGCCCTATAGCGCTTTTTGGAGTCCTTATTATCAATGAGAGGGTCATTGAAGGCACCTACGTGGCCGGATGCCTCCCAGATGCGGGGGTGCATGAAGATGGCGCTGTCAATGCCCACGATGTTCTCATTGAGGCGGGTCATTGCCTCCCACCAGTAGTTCTTGATGTTGTTTTTGAGCTGTACGCCCATCTGGCCATAGTCATATACAGCGGCCAGTCCGTCGTAAATCTCGGAGGAGGGGAAAATGAATCCGTACTCCTTGCAATGGGCTACAAGCACCTTGAAAAGTTCGTCCTGTGTCATATTTATTAATGCTATTCAAAAATTTCAGGGAAGGCTTCACGGATTTCCGGTTTGGATATCTCCAGAAGCGGTTTTTTTGCAAAATCACGTTCTGCTATAAGCGGGTGTGGAACAACTAAATCCTTGTTCTTGATTGTGAACGCGCCGTAGCAGAGTATGTCAATATCTATTATCCTGTTATGGTAAACACGGTTTCCATCGGCATCAAAAAGCGGCTCTGAGAGGTCCCTGCCAAGCTTTTCCTCCACCTCCTTCACCTTGTGCAGGATTTCCATGGCATGGTCCTCGGGGTTGCCCGTGCGGGGCAGCCTGTAAAGGACGCAGAAGTTAAGGAAAGCCGGGCCATCAAAGCCCCAGGAAGGGGTTTCAACAATACGGGAAATGCGCTCCGGATGGGTGCCGAAAGCCTCATCCAGAAGGTTTACAGCCTTCAGGAGGTTAAGCTCACGCTCCCCAAGATTGGACCCAAGTCCAAGATATACGTTAACTCTCTCCATATAATTTACCATAATCGTCTTCTTCATAGTCAAGGCCCAGTTCAACGCGGGCTTCGTCTGATAGCATGCTGCGGTCCCATGCGGGCTCAAAAGTGAGGTCAATTGTGCATTTCTGCACTCCAGGAACGGCTTCCACGCCCTCCTGAACCTCATGAAGCACTTGATCGGCCATGGGGCAGTTGGGGGCGGTGAATGTCATAAGGATAGAGACCTCCCGGGCCTTGTTTATGGTCAGTTCATATATAAGCCCCAGATCATATATATTCACCGGGATTTCAGGGTCGTAAACCTCTTTAATTGCGGCTATTACGGCCGCATAAAGGGGCTGAAGCTCCTGTACATCCTCCGCCTTAAGTATGTCCTTATTCTCCGTTTTATCTACCGTCATTGCCTTTATTCACCGTCATTGCCGGCCTGACCGGCAATCTCCTTAATTCTATCAATCATAGACACCAGGCCGTTAGCCCTTGTAGGGGATAGGTTGTCCTTAAGGCCGATTTCTGCCACAAAGCCAAAGTCATCCGCAGCTATTTCCGCAGGCGTATGGCCCGAATAAACGTCTATCAGAAGGGATATAATACCCTTGGTGATAATAGCATCGCTATCGGCCTTAAAATAGAGTTTTCCGTCCTTGATTTCGCTTGAAAGCCATACCCTGGACTGGCATCCTTTAATAAGTCTGTCCTCTGTCTTTTCGGCCTCTGGAAATGGATCCAGGGCCTTTCCAAGCTCTATCAGATACTCATATTTATCCAGCCACTCCTCATACATTGAGAAGTCCTCTATCACCTGCTGTTTCTTTTCTTCCAGTGTCATACCAGCATATTAATTGCCTTGTCCAGGCACTCTATAAAAAACTTGGCCTCTTCCATGGTATTATACGGGGCAAAAGATGCCCTCAGAAGGCCTGTAACGCCTAATCTGTCCATCAGGGGCTCAGCGCACATCTGACCGGATCGGAGGGCTATTCCCATCTTGTCCATGATAAGGGCAATGTCCTCGTGGTGAGCTCCTTTGACGGCGAAAGAGAATAAAGGAATCTTGTCTTCAAGACCAGTCCCATAGAGCGTAATTCTCTCATCCTCAGTTAGTTTCCTGTAAACGAACTCCGTTATGGCGGGGTCCGTCTCCATAGACCCAGCGAACTCCAGGGCCGGAACAAGGGTAGGGACAGAGTTAAAGTTCTGAGTACCAGCCTCAAACTTAGTGGGAGTATCGGCAAAAGTAGTACTCTTAAAACTAACCGACTTTATCATTTCACCACCACCCATAAAAGGAGGGATGGCATCAAGAAGATCCTTCTTTCCGTAGAGCACACCGGTTCCGGTAGAGGCATAGACCTTGTGACCGGAGAAGGCATAAAAGTCGAAGCCAAGCTCCTGGACGTCTACCTTTGAATGAACAATACCCTGGGCGCCGTCAACAAGCACAGGAACGCCATGTTTGTGGCAAACTGCAACTAATTCCCGCACGGGGTTTACAAGGCCTAACACATTGGAAATGTGACAGATAGCCACAATTTTAGTGCGCTCAGAAATGAGTTTTTCCAAAGAGTCGGGGGAGAGCACGCCATTTTTCTCAATGTCAAGGACTTTAAGGACGGCTCCCTTTCTCTGACAAAGCAGCTGCCAGGGAACAATGTTGGAATGGTGCTCTGCAACAGAAACAATGATCTCATCACCGGCCCTCACAAAAGCCTCCCCAAAACTATGAGCGACAAGGTTGATTGAAGCTGTTGCTCCAGAAGTAAAAACTACCTCTGAAGAATACTGCGCATTGAGATATTCGCGTACATATTCGCGTGTATTTTCGTAAGCCTCAGTAGCATCAGAGGCCAGTTTATGAACAGCACGGTGTATATTGGCGTTGGCGCTTTGGGACAGCTTCTTCTGCAGCTCAACAACAGTATCCGGACGCTGCGCAGTTGCAGCATTGTCCAGATACACCAGCGGCTTGCCATAGACTTTCTGGTCCAGGGCAGGGAACTGGTCTCTGATGTTTTTGAGCGTCATAATGATATTGTAAAATCCTACAAATTTACATAAATTTGCGATATGATAGACTATATTAAAGGACAAATCATTGAGCTTACGCCCACAGAGCTCATTCTGGAGAACGCGGGAATAGGTTACAGTATCCTCATTTCGCTCCAGACATATGAGGCATTTCAGACCAAAACACAGGCCGTAGCATACATCCATCACTATATCAGGGAGGATGAAGAACTGTTTTATGGGTTTGCCACCAAAGACGAAAGAGAACTCTTCCGCCTGCTCATAGGTGTCTCCGGAATAGGTGTTGCGTCGGCCAGGATGATGCTCTCTACGCTCACCTCAGAGGAGATTCGCCAGGCCATACTTTCGGAGGACGTGAACAAGATCAAGAGCGTTAAAGGAATAGGTCTCAAGAGCGCCCAGAGGCTTGTTTTGGAACTCAAAGACAAGGTTGTAAAAGGAGAAGGGCAGGCCGAAACCGTACTGTTCAAAGCCGGCAATTCTGCACTTGTTGAAGAGGCCACCACGGCTCTTACAATGCTTGGATTCTCCAAGGCAAACATCGCCAAGGTTATGCCTTCTATCCTAAAAGACAATCCTTCCGCTCGCGTAGAAGACATAATAAAAGCCGCCCTTCAGCGGCTATAGCGTTCCACGTGGAACAAAGATTACCTTCCAAAGTAGACCAACAAAACTGATATATCAGAAGGGGACACCCCGGAGATTCTTGAAGCCTGAGCGATTGTCTCAGGCTTATATCTTTTCAGCTTCTGGCGACACTCAATTGAAAGCCCCTGAAGGGACTCAAAATCAAAGTCTGAAGGTATTCTAATATACTCCAGGCGGCGGTTTTTATCGGCTTGAGCCTTCTCTCTTTCAATATAACCTGAGTACTTGATTCCAATTTCTACGGCCGCCACAACATCTTCCGAATAAGTTCCACGTGGAACAAATTGAATAAAATCTGAGAGAGAAACCTCTGGTCTGGAGACGATATCCTCTAATCTTTTAGACTCTGAAAGCGGCGTAGAACCTAAAGACTCAAGGACCGGATTTGCAACTTCTGAACGTAGTTTGACTCTGGAAACAGCGGAAGAAAGAGCCTCAACATCTTCCTGTTTTCTCATCATAAGAGCATACCTATCTTCAGGAGCCAGACCAAGAGAATGAGACAAAGCAGTTAGCCGGAAATCGGCATTATCCTGCCTCAGGAGTATCCTGTACTCTGCTCTTGAGGTAAACATACGATAGGGCTCGTCTACACCTTTATTGATCAAATCGTCTATCAGAACACCTATATAAGCCTGGTCTCTGGAGAGAACAAAAGGCTCCCTTTCCTGGAGGTAAAGATGGGCATTAACACCGGCCATTAGACCCTGACATGCAGCCTCCTCATATCCAGTTGTTCCATTAACCTGACCTGCCAAAAAGAGGTTTTCTACAATTTTTGAACGCAGACTATGATGAAGGTATTGGGGGTCGAAATAGTCGTATTCAACTGCATATGCAGGCTTAAACACCACAGCATTCTCAAGACCTTCAATGTGCCTCATTGCATCTAACTGAACTTCCAGCGGGAGCGAAGAAGAAAAACCTTGGAGGTAATATTCAGGGGAGTTCACTCCTTCCGGCTCAAGGAACAGTTGGTGGGAATCCTTATCGGCAAACGTCCTTAACTTATCTTCAATGGACGGACAGTAACGGGGACCTTTGCCATGAATCATTCCGGTAAAAAGCGGAGACTTGTCAAAACCGGATTTCAGAATCTCATGTACTGTCTCATTGGTATGGAGAAGGAAGCAGTCCATCTGGACACCTCCGGACTGGACAGCTGAAGGAACGTCAAGGAAAGAGAAGCGCTCCGGAGATTCATCTCCTTTCTGGCGGAGCAACTTATCAAGATCAAGAGACCGGACATCAATCCTTGGAGGTGTGCCGGTTTTCATCCGGGCAGTAGGAATTCCAAAAGCCGCAAGCTGATCGGAAATTCCATAGGCAGCTTTCTCTCCTATACGCCCCCCCTCAAAAGAATGCTGACCGACGAACATCTTTCCGTTAAGGAAGGTGCCGGCAGTCAAAATAACCGCTTGAGAGTAAAATTCTGCGCCTGTAATTGTACGGACTCCAGCAATTTTTTGATTCTCAAAGAGAAAATTTTCCGCAAAATCAGCGTAAATCCTTAATTTACAATTACTTAAGAGAAAATTTAACCAGGTTGCAGAAAACTTCTGTTTATCGCACTGGGCACGCGGACTCCACATTGCCGGACCTTTAGAGCGATTGAGCATCCGAAACTGGAGAGTGGCGGCGTCAGTGACAAGTCCGGAGTATCCGCCAAGCGCATCAACCTCCCGGACAATCTGTCCCTTGGCGATTCCACCAACTGCCGGATTGCAACTCATCTTGGCAAGCCCGCTCAGATCAGGTGTAAGAAGAAGGACGGAAGATCCCATATTGGCGGCAGCCATTGCGGCCTCGCAGCCAGAGTGACCTCCACCTACAACTATAATGTCAAAACGGTTATTCATACTTTATCACGGAGACCAAGATAATAATTCTCCTTGGCTCTCATCATGGCAATATCTTCCTCAGAGTGGTCGTCATATCCAATAAGGTGAAGAAGTCCGTGGACTATTACACGGTTTAGTTCAGTAGGGAAATCCACACCGTAAAAAGAAGCGTTCTCCCGGACGGAATCTATAGAAATGAACAAATCTCCGGAAAGGCGGTCACCCTCACAGTAATCAAAAGTAATGATATCTGTATAATAATCGTGTCCCAGATATTTAATATTGACATCCAGAATATAATTATCGGAACAAAATATAATAGCAACATCACCCAGCTTCTTGGCTTCGCTGCCTGCAACAAACTTGAGCCAGCGGGAAGTAAGGCGCTTTTCCTTAAAGGGAAAAACAATATCTTCATTGAAATAGGTAACCATTACTCAAACTCAAATATTGATATAAAACCGGTTAGTTCCAGAACATCCTTGACAACCTCATTGACATTCTTAAGGACAACCCTGGACCCTACGCTCTTTGCTTTCTTAAGAATACCTAGCAAAAGACGCAGGCCGCTGGATGCAATATACTCCAGCTTGGTGCAGTCAATGACAACATCCTTACCCCTACTGTCAAGAAGGGGCTGGAGCGAAACCTCGGCTTCGGCCGCCGCTGCGGTATCAAGTTCGCCTTCAAGGATAGCCAGAATCTGGTTTTCTGACTGCTGAACATCTATTTTCATACTATGGATTTTGTTAGGGTTAACACGTTGAATTCTGTCTTTCGGCAATAGGACACAGAGTCCATTATCTCACGGGAAAGGAGAATACCAAGGCCTCCTATAGAGCGTTCCTCGGCGCTTAAGGTGATGCTTTGAGGAACAACAGCGGTTGGGTCAAAGGGAATACCTTTGTCAACTATGGTGAAGCGCAGCTCCTTAAAGTCGCTATCGGCATAAATGGACACCGTCCCTTCCTTGGGAGAAGGATAGGCATAGCTCACAACGTTTACAACCATCTCCTCTACCGCAAGCCTGATACTTAGCCCAAGCTTACCTTCAAGCTGAAGTTTGGCGCAGATACCCTTCAGGAAATCGCTAAGCTTAGAAAGCTCCTCAACCTTATTCTTAAGGACCAGACTCTCTTTGAAAAGAGTCATCTTGGGATAGTGGATAAGGAGCATCGTTAGGTCGTCGCTCTGGGGGGCTCCGCCAATGAATTCATGGGCCGATTCTCGAAGCGAAAGAACGGTCTGTTCCGGCGAAAGAGAATTGTCAAAGGACTGCCAGAGAGCATCCTCCAGGCGTGACTTGCCAAAGGGTTTTCTCTGTGTATTCTTTGCCTCCGTTAGGCCGTCAGTATAAAGGAATATGGACGATCCCGGAGTGAGCTCTATGAACTCTTCCTCATAAACGGTGTCGGGAAAAACGCCCAGAGGAAGATTGGCCTTGGACGGCAGTACAGAAACGTTTCCGGAAAGAAGGAAAGGTTTGTCGTGACCGGCGTTACTGTAGCGGAACTTTCCCGTATAGAGATCCAGGCACCCTACAAAGAAGGTCACAAACATATTTGTGTCGTTATCCCTGCACGCCTGAGTATTGAGCACTGTCAAGATACGCGAGGGGCTTTCCTCTTTTTCAGAAACAACCCTGAAAAGGGAATGGATAACAGACATGAGCATTGCCGATGGAACACCTTTCCCGCTTACATCACCAACACAGAAAAAGAGCTTTCCGTCACGACGATAAAAGTCAAATAGGTCTCCTCCCACCTCACGTGCGGGTTCCAGAAGGCCAAAGATATTGTCCTGGAATGCCTTGGGAAGCATTTCCTTCTGGATGCTGCGCGCGGCGGAAAGTTCTCCGTTTATGCGCGCCTGCTCCTGGGAGGCCTCGCGGAGTTTTGCCTCACTGCGGGCATAATGGTAAAGCATCACGGCAAGCACGCCAATGCCAAGAAGAGCCATCAGAAGATGCTCCTGATGCATTTGCCGGATAGGGGCCGATATTTCTTCTGACAGATCCTCGTGAACCTCCTCTTCCACCATATCAATAGTGCGCCTATAATGCAAAACTGAAACAATCTCCACCAAAACGGCAGCGACAACAGCAATGCACACTATGAAAATCCACTTTCCGGACGGTTTTTTCATGGTGTAAAGTTACATATTTCAAACGAAAATTCTAAATTTGTAAATACCAAACACTCTAACGATGAATTCGGCCCCCACTAACACCATCCTTCAGGACTTTCAAAAGCACGTCAAAAACACCCCGGAACACGTAGCAATTGTATATGAAAACGCCAGCCTGACATACGAAGAGGCCAATCGCCTATCCGACAACCTGGCTGCATATATTGAGTCAAAAGTCCCCCAGAAAAGCGTTGTGGGAATAATGATAGGCCGTGGCCTGCATATGCTCACGGCCCCTGTGGGTGTTCTGAAGGCCGGCTGCGCCTATCTTCCCCTGGATCCATCGTATCCGCCTGAGCGCCTGCAGTTTATGATGAAGGACGCGGGCGCCGCCATGCTCATCGCCGACGAATCCCTTCTACCCATCCTCAAGGACACGGACGTACCCGTTGTAAAGACGACCGATATTGAAAAGCTGCACCCCGGAAAACCGGTTTCCGAGCCATCGGCCGATGACCTCTTTATCCTTCTTTACACCAGCGGCACCACCGGTACGCCTAAGGGCTGTATGCTTACCCACAGGAACGTCTATGCCTTCTGCTCCCACCACAGGGACAATATGGGCTTTGACCAGAAAACCCGCATGACCGGCTACGCCAGTTTTGGCTTTGACGCCTTTGCGGCAGACCTATACACCACAATTATCTCCGGCGGAACCCTGTACGTCATTCCGGACCGCATACGCCTTGACCTTCATGCCCTCCACTCCTACTATGAGGAAAACGGCATCACACACTGCTTCATGACCACCCAGGTGGCCACTCAGTTTGCCATCAATTACCCTGACTGCAAGGGCCTGAAGGTTCTATACACCGGAGGAGAAAAGATGTCAAGTTTCCCGCTTCCGCATTACAGGCTTTTCAACTGCTACGGTCCTACGGAATGCATGTGTTACGTGGTGGACGAGGAAGTGAAAGTGCAAGAGGACAACATCCCCATCGGCCTTCCCCTGGAGGGCGTACACACCTATATTGTAGATAAGGAGGGGCGGCAGGTCCCCCAGGGAGAAAGCGGAGAGCTGTGGGTTGCCGGCTGGCAGGTGGGACTTGGATACCTCAACCGGCCGGATAAGACCGCCGAGGTATTCATCCCCAACCCCTTCGAGAAAGAGCCTGAATTTGCCCGCATTTACCGCACAGGAGACATAGTCCGCCAGCGGGCCGATGGAAAGATAGAATATCTTGGCCGCCGTGACGGCCAGGTGAAAATCCGCGGCTTCCGCATTGAACTCAAGGAAGTGGAGGCCGTGATAAGGGAATTCCCGGGCATTAAGGACGTAACGGTCCAGGCCTTTGACGAGCCCGGGGCAGGCGGAGGAAAATTCCTTGCGGCATACATAGTAAGCGATAAAGAAATTGACATTCGGGAACTTGATTCCTTCATTGCCGATAAAAAGCCCCCGTATATGGTCCCGGCCGTCACCATGCAGATAGAGGCCATCCCCCTCAACGTAAACCAGAAGGTGGACGTGAAGGCCCTGCCAAAGCCGGAGCCACAGGAACGCAAGGCCGAAGGCCACGTGGCTCCTCTGAATGTCCTGGAGGAGGAACTTGCCGCTCTCGTAAAGGATACGGTTGGAATAGGCGGCTTCGGCCTTACAGAGCCCCTGTATTACAGCGGCCTGTCGTCCCTCAGCGCCCTCAGGCTTGCCACGGAACTGTACAAGAAATACGGCATAGAGCCCAATATGGACAGTTTTGCCAAAACAGCCAGCCTCCAGAGCATTGAGAACGAAGTCCTGAAGGTCCTGATGAAGCCAAAAGTGGCCGATGATAAGGGCGCGCAGGCCCAGGACGAGCCGCAGGAACTCACGTTCCAGCAGATGGGCCTGTACCTTGACTGCGTCAAAAACCCTTCCTCAACGGCCTACAACCTGCCATTTATCCTCACCCTCCCAGATGATGTGGGCGCAATTGAACTGAAGGCGGCGCTGCTTGACATCCTCAAGGCCCACCCGGTACTCGCGGGCCGCTTTACTCAGCGTGACGGAAAGGTTCTGATTGCTCCCGGGGCTGCTCCGGAAGACATCCCCTATACAAAACTTAAGGAAGAGAAAGAGTTCCTGAAGCTCAAAGAGAACTTTATGCAGCCCTTCGACCTCTCAAAGGGTCCACTCTACAGGCTCAATATAGTACAGACTCCCGGCAAACTGCGCCTTATGGGAGACTTCCATCACCTGGTGTTTGACGGCAGGTCCTACGACGTCTTCCTTGCAGAGCTTGCCGCCGCCCTTGAAGGCCGTAAGCCTGAAAAAGAGTCCTACACCTACTTCCAGTACGCCTCTGATCAGAAATCCTACCAGGACAGCCAGGAATTCAAGGAGGCCGAGGCCTACTTTGCCGCCCGTATGGAGGGGAAGGAAGAGGAAACCGGCCTTATCCCTGACAAGAAGCCGGAAGAAGGGGAGGTGGGCCACGAAAAATGGCTCCGGAAGAAGGTTGGGGCAGACGTCCTTGCCCGCTGCCACGCCCTTGGCATATCCCCCGCAAGTTATTTTCTATCGGCCTCATTCCTTACCGTAAGCGCCTTCTCCGGGCAGAAGAAAGTATTCCTCTGCACCGTTGCCAACGGCCGCACGGATATGCGTGCATCGGACACTTTCGGCATGTTTGTAAACACAATGCCGCTGGTGGGAGAGATCGGCACCCAGAGGGCCGATGACTTCCTCAAAGAGACAGACGCCGGTTTTTCGGCCACCCTTTCATATCAGAACTATCCCTTCGCAAGGATTGCATCGGCCTACGATTTTCATCCCGCGGTGATGCTGGCATACCAGGTGGGACTGCTGGAAAAATACAGCGTCAACGGTAAGGCTCTTGAGGATGAACTCATAACTCAGGACACGCCAAAATTCCCCATGAGCATATTCATCGAAGGCACGGAGGATGCCCCGGAACTGGCGCTTGCCTACGACGACTCCCTGTACTCCGAGCCCATTGTGCAAAGTTTTGCCGATTCCCTTGAGACTGTTTGCCGCGGACTTCTGAAGGACTACCCCGTAACGGAAATTCCGTTTGTGGATGGAGACCGCCTTGAAGAGCTTGACAGCTTCAATGACTACACTCAGGAAGTAGACCTTCAGGAGACCGTGGTTACCCTTTTCCGCAAACAGGCAAAGGCCACTCCGGATGCCCCTGCGGTACTTTTTGAAGGTAAAACCATCAGTTACGGGGAGCTTGACCGGATAACGGATTCCCTGGCCGGAAAAATCCTTGGATTCGGCATTAAAGAGGAGGATGTGGTTTCCGTCCTCATAGGCCGAAACACCTGGATGACAAAGGCTTCCCTTGCCGCAATGAAGGCCGGCTGCGCGTATCAGCCGCTGGATCCTTCCTACCCGCCGGAGCGCCTCAACTTCATGATAAAGGACTCCGCGGCAAAACTTCTTATTGCCGATAAAGAGCTTCTCCCTCTTGTAGGCGACTACAAGGGGCCGGTGCTTACAACTGAGGAACTGGAAGATGCCCGGTCGTTGCCGGGCATGACGGAAGGGTCGTCATTGCCGGCCCCGACCGGCAATCTCCCTAAGCCGGAGAGCCTCTACATCCTTCTTTACACATCCGGGTCCACGGGTACGCCCAAGGGCGTCATGCTGGAACACCGCAACCTTGTGAACTTCTGCGCCTGGTACAATAAGTACTTCGGCCTCAAGGCCGGAGACCGCGTTGCGGCCTTTGCAAGTTACGGGTTTGATGCAAACATGATGGACCAGTACCCCGCCCTCACCTGCGGAGCATGCGTTTGCATTATTCCGGAGGCTGTCCGCCATGACCTTTCCGCCCTTGACCGTTTCATCACGGAAAACGGCGTCACGCATAGTTTTATGACCACCCAGGTGGGCGTCATGTACGCCAGGAACTTCCCTGAAAACAAGTCCCTGAGGCACCTTTCCGTAGGCGGAGAAAAACTGGTTTCAATGCCGCCGCCCTCATACGCTTTCTACAACGGCTACGGCCCCACGGAGTGCACCATCTTCTCCACCATCTTCCACGTGAAGGAAAAGGAGGACAACATTCCTATCGGCCATCCGCTAAGTAATGTCCAGCTTTATGTGGCCGATCCTCAGATGCGGCGCCTCCCCGTTGGCGCAGCAGGAGAACTGCTCATAGGCGGCGCCGGAGTTGGCCGGGGCTACCTTAATAACCCTGAAAAGACGGCCCAGAGCTTCATAGAAAACCCCTTCCAGCCAGGTGTAAGGCTGTACCGCTCCGGCGACATTGTGCGTTACAGGCCGGATGGAAACATTGAATTCGTGGGCCGCCGTGACGGTCAGGTAAAGATCCGCGGCTTCCGCATAGAACTTAAGGAAGTGGAGGCTGTAATCCGGGAAATCCCGGGCGTGAAGGACGTCACCGTACAGGCGTTTGACGCCCCTTCCGGCGGCAAGTTCCTGGCGGCATATGTGGTGGCCGATGGAAACTTTGACACCAAGGCCGCGGCGGGTTACATCCGTGAGCGCAAACCTCCGTACATGGTCCCAGCTTCATGGATGCAGCTTGACAAGATTCCGCTCAACGTAAACCAGAAGGTGGACCGCAAGGCCCTGCCACCGGCAACCCCCAGCGCTATGGACGACTACGTTGCCCCGGTTGGAGAGACGGAAAAGACCCTTTGCTCCATTTTTGCCGATGTCCTTGGAGTAGAGAAAGTGGGAGCAACGGACTCTTTCTTCGACCTTGGCGGAAGCTCCCTCATGGTCACAAACGTTATGGTGAACGCGGAAAAGAAGGGCCTCCGCTTTGCCTATTCAGATGTATTCTCACATCCATCGGCCCGTGCCCTTGCTAAATTCCTTGGCGGAGATGAGGCTCCATCAGGAGAGGATAGCAACATTACGGAATACGATTATTCCGCCATAGACGCCCTCCTGAAGAAAAACAGCCTTGAGTCCTTTGCTGCCGGGAAACGCATTACCCTTGGCAAGAATATCCTCCTTACAGGCGCAACCGGATTCCTTGGCGTGCACGTCTTGAAGGAACTTATTGAAAGCACCGGCCCTGATACCACCATCTGGTGTCTCCTTCGTTCAAAGGGAGAAATCACGCCCCAGCGGCGCCTCAGGGAAATGCTTGTCTACTACTTTGAGAAGGATTACCGTAAACTCCTTGGCACCCGTATACAGGCCGTGGAAGGCGATATAACAAAGCCGGAAAGCCTTGACGCCCTGAAGGATATCGATATGGTCTTCAACTGCGCGGCAAACGTCAAGCACTTCTCCAAGGGAACGGACATCGAGGACATAAACTATGGCGGCGTAAAGAACCTTGTGGCCTTCTGTGAACGGCGTGGAGCTTATCTGGTGCACGTTTCTACGGAAAGCGTTGGCGGCCTCACTCCCGGAAAGGTTCCAGCTACGCTCACGGAGCAGACGCTCTTTTTCGGGCAGCTCACAGACAACCAGTACGTCCATTCAAAGTTCCTTGCCGAGCGCCATATCCTGGAGCATATGGTGGAAGGGATGCTGAAGGCGAAGATCCTCCGCGCCGGCAACCTGAGCCCCCGCGCCCAGGACGGAGAATTCCAGGTGAATATGAACGCCAACGCCTCTATGGGCCGATTAAAGGCCTTCAAGATGCTTGGCGCCTGCCCCTACGGGCTCCTTGAAGAGAGCCTGGAGTTCACTCCTATCGACGAGGCCGCTCGCGCCATGGTGCTCCTTGCCGGAACGCCCCTTGAGAACTGCGTCTTCAACGTTTCCAATGACCACCTCATCCCTATGGAGGACATCCTCTCACGCCTGAGGATAATAGACGGAAGGCCTCTTGAATATGTGGAAATGCCTGCCTTCCAAAAGCTTATGAAAAAGGCCAACGCAGACCCCGTAAAGGCAAGGATCATGGCTCCGCTGGTGGCTTATGAGCAGTCTGCAGCAGAGAAGGAGGGCGTGGAGACAAAGTCTTCCACAACCTTCACCATGCAAGTTCTCCACCGCCTTGGCTTCCGCTGGGACCACACTTCAAGCCTGTACCTTGACATGATATTCGAAATGCTGCGCACAATGCAGTATTTTGATTAACTTTGCGCCCTATGAGTGAATTCAAGACAAATAAGGCCGTATTCGTTGGAGTAATCCTGGAAAAGGGCGGCGAACGTAAAGTGAAGGAGTATCTGGACGAACTCCAGTTTCTGGCCGAAACTGCCGGCGCAATAGGTGATAAGATGTTCACCCAGAGGCTTGACAGGCCGGACAAGGCAACTTATATCGGCCCCGGAAAACTGGAGGAGATTAAGCAGTACTGCCTGGATAACGAGATAGAGTATGTTATCTTTGACGATGAACTCACCGGCATGCAGCAGCGAAATATTGAAAAGATAATAGCCTGCTCCGATGTCATAGACCGTACCAGCCTTATCCTTGAGATATTTGCCCAGAGGGCCAAGACCTCCTACGCCAAGATGCAGGTGGAACTGGCCCACTACAACTATATGCTCCCCCGCCTTGCCGGTATGTGGACCCACCTTGAGCGCCAGAGGGGTGGTATGGGCACCCGCGGCGGTATGGGTGAAACCCAGATAGAGATTGACCGCCGAATTGTAAAGCAGCGTATTTCCAAGCTCAAGGAAGACCTCAAGAAAGTGGACAGGCAGATGGCCACGCAAAGGGGCAACAGAGGCTCTCTGGTGCGTTTGGCCCTGGTGGGGTATACCAATGTAGGGAAAAGCACTTTGATGAATTTACTGGCCAAATCTGACGTGTTTGCAGAGAACAAACTCTTTGCCACCCTGGATACCACCGTAAGGAAGGTAGTGATTGAGAACGTACCGTTCCTTCTCAGCGACACCGTCGGCTTTATCCGTAAGCTCCCCACCCAGCTTGTGGAGGCTTTCAAGAGCACCCTTGACGAGGTTAGGGAGGCCGATGTCCTTGTGCACGTTGTAGACATCTCCCACCCGGATTTTGAAGAGCAGATGGAGGTTGTGGAAAAGACACTCCAGGATATAGGCGCCTCAAACAAGCCCTGCTACGTGGTATTCAACAAGGTGGACGCCTACACCTACGAGCCCTACGATGAATTCTCGCTTGAGCCCAAACAACCCGCAAACCGCACTCTTGAAGAACTTAAGCACAGCTGGATAGCGGAGGAAAAGACCCCCTGCATCTTCATATCGGCCAAGGAGAAGATAGGCATAGAAAAACTCCGCAACGACCTTTATAAGATAGTTGCGGAGATTCATGCGGGAAGATATCCTTTCAATAACTTCCTATGGTAGACTACTCGTCTGCGGCAAATCCGGTGTAACGGAAGCCTACAACCTGATAGTGGTCATAGCCATAAGCGGCTGCAAGGGCGTCGTCAGAAAGTTTTACCTCAAAGAAGATTGAGTCTGCGGGCATTCCGCTGGGCGTCTTTGCGGCGCCAAGGAGGATCTTACCCTTGGAAACAACAGCCTTGTCAGTGATATAACCAGCACCGATACCACGACTGTCGGGGTGACGGTTGGGCTCTTCAGTCTCTGAACCGAATGTAAGGGCGCTTAGATTGCAAGGAACCTTAACCTGGTAACCCAGAAGATTGCTATTCTCGGTATCTGAAACCCAGATAGAGTCTTTGGCATTGGAAGCGACGGAGAAAGTCAGGGCAAGGGAATAACCCTCGTTGAAATCCTCAAAGCCGGGGATAATTTCACCACTGGCGTCTACGCAGTTATAAATAACGTACCACTGTCCGGCAAGAGCTGCCGCATCGGTTTTGCCGATAGGGTCTTTCTGGCAAGATATGGCAAAAGCCACAATGGCTGCTGCAATAATGAATAATACCTTTTTCATAGCTCTTACTTTAATTTAAAGTGAAAGGAGTGAGTGTTACGAAGCAGAAGCCGAAGTTCCAGTCAAGAACGCCTGTTGCAGGATCATAAGTTCCAACAAAAGCGGCTTCGTCTGCGGGATCATAGAAGTACCAGTCGTCCTCGGTGCCTTCAAACTTGAGGGTATTGTCACCGTTGACTGAGAAGTAGCCCTCCCAGTGGAAGTCATAGGTGGGTTCATATCCGGGGTAGATACCGTAGAAATAGTATCCGCCGAGGAGGTCCTCAACGTAGTATTTTCCGCCGCCGGCGTCTTCAACTACGATGATTGCGCCTGAGTAATCCCTTGAATAACTTGCGTTATGGGCACGGCCCTCGTAAACGGTGTTTATGTTACCGGGGTTGATAACCACAACGTCTCTTGTAGCAGTTGCGGGGAAACCATCGGCATTTACTATAAGATAGTTCACCTTGTAAGCACCGGGGGTGGAAGCGTCAACACCGCTTGCATCCACGGTAACCTGACTGGATACGTCCTCACCTTTCATCTCGGCGCTGAAACCGGGCTCTGTGTAGGTTCCGCCAACAGCCATAACATAGGGGTTATCGCCCGTAAGGTTAATGCTGGCGTAGTAGGTAATCCTTGTCTGACCGGCCGACTCTTTCTTACAGGAAACGGCAAGAAGGGACAGGGCGGCGACAATAAGTATTATACTGTATTTTTTCATAATTACATCCTTTTTTATTTAGCCCAGAATACCTTTTCATTGGTTTCCTTCTGCTTGGGGCAGTTAGTATTGTAGTCTACGGATGCCTGAGGATAAGGCCAGCGCTGAACAATGCTGTTGGCACCGATCTTAGCCTCAACCTGATAAGGAGTATAGAGTTCACCGGGGGTGAGAGCGGCAGTATTGACAGCGTCTGTGGAGAAGTTGTAGATATCCTCAGCCTTCTTTCCGCCGAATGCGGGATAGCCAAGACGGCGCATTTCGCACCAGGCCTCGAAACTGTTGTAACCGCTGAGTGCAATCCACTTCTGGATGCCGATATATTTGTCGGCGTTAGCGGCGCTGTAAGGATATGCTGCAATTGCTGCTGCTGCATCGGCTGCGGTAAGGCCTGCTTCTGCGAAGGAATCGTTGATAGCGGCCTCATAGTAAGCCTTGGCATTCACTGCATCGTTCTTTACCTTCTGATAGTACTCTGCAAGGAAGAAATCAATCTCACTGAGGGAAATCAGATAGACAGGGTCATTGTACTTTGCTGCAGGACGGCAGAAAGCGCCGGACTTGTAGTTATCTGACAGGCTCATATTGTAACCGGAGATGCTGCCCCAGTAAGCGTTGCTGCCGTTCTTGCTGAAGAATTTTGCAAGACGGGCGTCACCGTAAGCGTCAAGGGCTGCATAAAGGGCAACGTTAAGACCGCAGTTCACCTGGGTGCTTCCGAAGTATGAAGCAAACTCTTCCTGGTAGAAAGGATTGGCTTTACCTTTCTCGTTCTTGTTGAGGCAGGTCCAGGCCACGCTTGCATCGGGGAAGTTGCCTTCCGCTACAAGTGCGTCAAGTTTTGCGTCCACGCTCTCAACTGCACGCTCGCGCATATAGAGTTTGAGAAGGAGGGCGTTTGCAAACTTAACCCAGTTGGCGGCATCCTCACCATTATAAAGGAGGTTGGTAGCCACAGGGATTGAACCGTAAACGGCAATTGCGCCGTTTGCCTTGTCAAGGGCGTCGGTGAGTTCTTCGATGATACCCTTATAGACATCCTTACCTTCGTCGTACTTGGGGCTGAGGATTTCCTTGCCCTTGTTGGCCTCTGAATAAGGAGTCTCGCCATAGGCGTCTACAAGAGCCTGATATGCGAACACCTTGATGCAGGTTGCTGCAAGATAGGTTCCCCAGAGTTCCTGGTCCTTTGCCTTGTTCTGAACGAATACTGCGTTGCCGATAGCGGCACGGGTAATGTCAGTGTAGGAATTGGTGGTACTACCGGCGTCCACATTGAACTGGCTGTAGCCAAGGTAGTTGGAAGTACCGAAATACTGGGCGTAGTGCTCTGCCAGATAACCGCCGATGATGCGGTAGAGGTCACCGTAACGGGCGCAAAGTGCCATTTCAGCGGCGGGAAGAGCCATATCAACGGTAGCCTGTTCCTCTTCAGGAGCGTTGGGGCTGTGGTTGATATCCAGGAAGTCCTTGCAGGAGGTAAGTGAGAGGGCTGCTACAGCAGCTATGATTGTGAAAATCTTTTTCATATTCTGTTCCTCCTATTAGAATTTAACATTAAGGTTGAAACCGTAGATGCGGCAGGAAGGGTTCACGTAAGTTTCACCCATAAGGCCGTCGGTGTCGGTACCCTCATTGGTGGATTCGGGATCGATGTAGTAGTTGTCCTTTGCGGTCCAGGTGAAAGCATTGTTCACGAAGGCCGATACGGAAACACCTGCAAGAGGGCCGATCCACTTCTTGGGAAGGGAGTAGGTGATAGCAACGTTACGGAGTTTCACGAAGGAGCGGTCTACGAGGTAGAACAGACGGCCTTCGCCGGCGCCGTAGTTGTCAAAGTAATCCTGATAGGAACTGTTGTTGGTGTAGATGGGAACGGTGTTCTCGGTGAAGCCGATAACCTTGCCGTCGGCATCCTTTACTTGCATTGCAGAGTTGGGAATCACGAAAGGATTACGGTCGTTGTAAGTGGTGATGATGCCGTTACCGGTGAACTCCATAAGGTTCTTGGAACGGGAGAACATCATACCGCCCTTACGGATATCAAGGGATGCGCTGAGGGACAGACCCTTGTAACTGAGGCTGGTGGAAAGACCGCCGGTCCAGTCGAAGTTGGCATCGAAGCCGGTAGGCTGGAGTTCGTCGCCAAGCACGGGATAACCGTTTTCATCGACAATAAGTTTACCCTTGTAAGGACCGTCCTCTACATAAGTGGGAAGGTAGGTCCAGTAAGTGCCGAAGGGTTTGCCTTTTTCTGCATAGAGGGAAACCTGGTCCTTAGTACCGGAAGTTGAGAAGCGGTCAAGTTCAAATTTCTCACCCAGTTCTGCAGGAAGGTCAACCACAAGGCTCTTGTTCTTTGCGAAGTTGAAACTCAGATCCCAGCGGAAGTCCTTAGTCTGGACGGGAACTACGTCAAGGAGGAGTTCAACACCGCTGTTACGTACGGTACCGGCGTTGGAAACCATTGAAGAGTAACCCGTTGCAGGCTCAATGCTGATAGGGAAGATCTGGTCTGAAGTGGTCCTGTTGTAGTAAGCGGCGTCAATGCCGATACGGCCGTTGAAGAACTGAAGGTTGAGACCGGCTTCGAACTCAGTTGTCATTTCGGGCCTTAGGCTATCACTTGCAATCTGATAGCCCCTGCGGAATGCATTCATTCCGTTGATAGGGAATGCTACGATAGGATCTGCACCGTATGTTCCACGGAATGATGCCTGGGAGAATGTAGGGAATACATTGTAGACACCTGCATCGTTACCGGTGCGGCCAACTGCCAGTCTCACCTTACCGAAGGAAAGGATATCATTCTTGGGGATGTAGTTGGAGAACAGTACGCTGAGGGTAGCGCCGGGATAGAAGTAGTTGTTATTGGCTGCAGGAAGGGTTGAAGACCAGTCGTTACGTGCAGTGAGTTCAAGGAAGATTGTGTCGTCCCAACCCAGGGTAACGTCTCCGAAGAGGCCGATAAGACGGCGCTTGCTCTGAGAATCGGAGATAGTGGTCTTGGTAGCACCGTTGGAAAGGTTCCAGAAGCCGGTGAGGATGGTAAGGACGTCGGTCTTGCCAACAAGCTGGGTAGCGTACCTTTCGTTGATGTTGAGACCGGCGATGGCGTTGATGTTCAGGCGGCCGTTCACAAGATCCTGGTTGTAGTTTGCAAGGATGTCGTGATTGGTTTCATACTGACGATAGTAACGCGCATACACATAACCGTCGGCGTTCATTTTTGAGGGAGCATAACCCATATCGTCCCAGATCTTGGAGTCATCAAGGAAGATCTGAGGCTCTCCTTCCTTATAATCGTAGTCGGAGTAGTTGAAGCCGAAACGATAGGTGAAGGTGAGGAACTTGAAGGGCTTGATATCGGCCTGAACCTTACCGAAGAGTTGCTTGCTGTCATTCACGTTGTACCTGTTCTCGATGGCCCAGTAAGGACTGGTGATGCCGTAAGGAGTGAGGTAAGCCTCAGGTGAATTGAAAGCGCCGGGGAGGTTCTGGAGGTCTACCATAGATATATCGCGGGGGAACTCATAGAGACCGTCGATCACGGAAGTACCCTGGAACATACCTACGCTGTTGGTGATAGCCTTTGCAAAGTTGATCTGGCTGGAGAGTTTGATCCATTCCGTAGGAGTGTAGGTGCTGCGGAAAGCGATGGTGTTACGGTTGTAAGTATCCTTCTTTCCGGGGATGATACCGTCATCTCCTGCGTGAGAATAAGAGAGGAAGTAAGTTGCCCTCTGATCCTCGGTGGAACCGTTCAGGGAGATGGAGTGCTTCTGATTGAAGCCAAGTTCGAAGAAGTCCTTGATGTTGGTGGGTTTTGCGCTGTACTCGTGAATGAGCTGCTGACCGTCCCAGATAGGACCGTAAACCTGAGTTGAACCATCAAACTTAGGACCCCAGGAACCGTTCTCGATGAAAGTCTGGGTACCGTTCCAACCCTGACCGAAGTCGTTCTGGAAGATGGGAAGGAGGGAAACCTGACGGAGTTCAACGCCGCCGCTGTACTCAATTGAGAACAGACGGTCTGCGCCGCGCTTACCCTGCTTGGTGGTGATGATGATTACACCGTTGGAAGCACGGGAACCGTAAAGTGCGGTAGCAGCGGCGCCCTTCAGTACGGTGAGGCTCTCGATATCCTCGGAGGCGATGTTGCCAAGGCCGCCGATAACGATGCCGTCAACCACGTACAGAGGCTGGTTGTTACCGTTGATGGAACTGTAACCACGGATGATGACGTTGGTTGCTGCGCCAGGGTCTGTGGTTGTGGAGGAAATCTGCAGACCTGCAACCTTACCTGCAAGGGCGTTGGTTGCGTTGGTTGCGTGATAGCCCACAATTTCATCGTTCTTCACCGTGGTTGCTGCGTAACCCAGTGATTTTTCAGAACGAGTGATACCCAGGGCGGTTACCACTGCTTCATCCAGTGCAAGGAGGTCTTCCTGCATAGTCACTTTGAGGACCGGACCGGAAACCGTCACTTTCTGGCTCTTCATGCCGAAGAGATAGAAATTGAGCACCTGCCCATCCTTAGCACTGATGGTAAACTCACCGTCGGAGCCAGTGATGACGCCGAGGGTTGTACCTTCAACTACTACAGAGACACCGGCGAGAGGTTCACCCTTGGAATCAACGATGGAACCCTTCACCTGCTGACCCTGTGCTTGCAGTGTGGCCGATAATGCCACCAGAAGGCACGTAAGAATCAGTTGGATTCTTTTCATAAGCATGAAAATTTTAGTTAAACATAAATATTGATACAAAAATTACTTTCCGTACCTCAAAACACTACTAAATGTCCCTTTATTTGTGATTGTTTTAGTTAAGTTGCAGTTAATCAAATAATACAATGGTTTACGCTTACATTCGAGTCAGTACGGAACTACAGAATTATGAAAGCCAGCGTTACGAAATCCAGAGATGGTGTGATTCCAAAGGTATGGTAATAAGCCAATGGATTGAGGAAACGGTCTCAGGGGCCATTATTTGGGAAAAACGTCAGCTTGGGAAAAGAATTAAGAGAATGAAGAGAGGCGACGTAATAGTCTGTGCTGAACTTTCCCGTCTTGGCCGAAACATGATGATGGTTATGTCTATACTTAACACTTGTTCACAGAAAGACATAAGCCTATATTCCATCAAGGATAACTTTGAACTCTCTGATTCCTTGAACTCTAAAATTATTGCTTTTGCGTTCTCGCTTGCGGCGGAGATTGAGCGTAACCTTATATCTCAACGTACACGCGAGGCACTTGCTGCCAAGAAGGCGGCAGGGCAACATTTGGGAAGGCCGATTGGAACATCGGCCAAGAAAGAAAAGTATTACAAACTCAGGACAGAAGTAGAATTGAAACTACAAAGCGGAAAGACAATTAGGGATGTTGCTAAAGATTTGAAAGTTCATCCAAATACCCTTTCAAGGTATCTTAAAGAGAGCAAAGCGTAGTTTTTGTTTTTAATTCATAAAAACTTTTATAAAGCTTTTGTGTTTGGATTTATGATTATTTTTATTATTTTTGTGTTAAATGGTAAGTAAAATAAACAAAAACCATTTTAAAATATAAGAACAATATATAAAAAACCGAACTTTAAACTATTAAAAAGCAAATGATTAACTCTTGTTTTTTTGAATTTGTTTGCTTTTCTTTGCAGCCAAGTTCCTAACTATAAAGGGACGTTTAGTAGTGTTTAAGGTACGGAAAGTAATTTTTGTATCAATATTTATGTTTAACTAAAGTTTCATGCTTATGAAAAATCTAAAACTGTTCATGGCGTGCATTCTTTCGCTTATTTCTGTCAATCTCTGGGCTCAGGGATTAACTGTAAATGGCACAGTAAAAGATGCTTCTAACGGAGAACCCGTTTATGGAGCAGCTGTTGTCGTGAGAGGAAGCACAAACGCCTATGCACTGACCAACGAGAAAGGAAACTTCTCTCTTTATGTGGATCAGGGCGACATCCTTGTCATCAGTTCACTGGGTTACAAAACGCAGGAATTCCAAATCAGTGGAAAAGCGTCCATTGAGATCGTGCTGGAGCCTGACACACAGTTCATTGACGAGGTAGTTGTAACTGCTGTAGGTATCCAGCGCTCGGAGCGCTCCCTCGGCTATTCTGTTACAAAGGTTGAGGCCGAAGACGCCATCCGCAAGGCTGAACCCGACCTTCTGCGTTCACTCGACGGAAAGATTGCCGGTGTTCAGGTTTCCGCTCCTTCGGGAGATGCCGGTGGCGCAACGCGTGTCACCATCCGAGGCAACTCATCATTCCTTGGCAATAACCAGCCTCTGTATGTGGTTGATGGTGTACCTTACAGTAATGACGGAAGCGGCGCCTCCGATCGCGCAAGCGGAGTTGGCGGTGCTCTGGGCTCCGGTATTTCAACTCTAGATCCTAATGACATTGAATCTATGAGTGTCCTTAAGGGTGCAGCTGCCGCCGTACTTTATGGTTCCCGTGCCGCAAATGGCGTAGTGCTCATTACCACCAAATCCGGTGCAAAACAAGCCAGCCAGAAGAAAGGCTTCTCTGTTACCTACAATGGTTCATTCTCCCTTGAACAGATAGCATCTCTCCCTGTCTATCAGAACTCCTACGGACAAGGTTCCAACTTTATCAGTGGTGGTTCTAATGGCTCTTGGGGACCGGCCTTTACACCTGGTGCAACCATGGATATGTATGCCGCAATTGCAGCCGAATATCCGGATCTTGCCCTTAGCCTCTATCCCGACCTTGGCGGAAAGATTCCCTATCAGGCCTATCCTAATAATGTTAAAAACCTGTTCAGACTGGGTAATATCTGGGATCACTCACTCAACGTAAACAGTGTAAATGATAAAGGATTCTTCAATGTAACCGGCTCATTCACAAGCCAGAACAGTTATATTCCTGCATCTGATTTTAAGCGTTATTCAATCAGCGTTGGCGGCAACCAGCAGGTTACCAAACGTCTGCGCGTAGGCGGTAACATCGCTTACTCTGTCACTGACCAGAACAGCCCCATGTACGGCTACAATCAGTCCAGCGCAGAGCTCGGCGGTCTGTCATCTCTTGCAAGGGCATTCATCATGCCAAGAAGCTGGGATATCCAGAACTATCCTTATGAGAAACTGGATGGCAGCAACCTGCTTTTCCAGCTCTCCTCTCAGGCAAACAACCCGTACTGGGCATGGAAAAACGACAAAATTATCACCAACCAGAAACGTACTGTTGCCAACTTTAACCTTGGTTATCAATTCACTGACTGGCTGTCTTTAGATTACACCCTGGGATATAATGACTATACTTCCGAGAGAAAGTATATTGTCAATCTTGGCTCCCGTGGTTATGCCGGAAAGGGTTATATCAGTAACAGCGTCTTCAATGACAGTGCTCTTGAATCTACGCTCCTCCTTTCGTTCGACAAGGATTTTGCGAAAGACTTCAATATCAAAGCAACACTCGGCCATAACTACATGCAGGATGTAGCCAAAAACTTTGGCGCAAAAGGTCCTGAGATTGTGAATCCCGGCATCTACGCTATTGATAATACCAAGAGCCAGACTGCAAGCGAAAGCTTCTCAATGGCACGTAAATGGGGTATTTTTGCCGATGCTACCCTTAGCTATAAGAATTGGGCTTTCCTGAATCTGTCAGGGCGTAACGATTTCTCGTCCACCCTCCCCATCAAGAACAACAGCTTCTTCTATCCGGCTGTATCAGCTTCATTTGTGTTCTCGGAAGCATTAAACATTCCAGCCAATATTATCAATTACGGTAAGGTAAGAGCTAGCTGGGCAAGGGTTGGTAACGACGCATCTCCCTACTATGTAAACGGAACCTATGTTGCTGGAAGCCCTTACATGGGACAGTCACTGATGGAGGTTCCCACCGTAAGGTATGATGAGAATCTCAAACCCGAATTCACTTCGGAAATTGAAGCAGGTCTGGAACTCAAGCTTCTTGAAAGCCGTATCGGCCTTGATTTCACTTATTATAACAGAGTCTCCGACAACCAGATTGGTGCCAAGACCGCTGCTCCTTCAACCGGTTTCAGTAGTTTTGTTACAAACTTCGGTTCCATCCGTAACGCCGGTATTGAAGCTGGCCTTGACCTCTATCCCGTAGTGACCAAGGACTTCAACTGGAGCATTTACACCATCTTCACCAAGAATAAGTCTGAGGTTCTTTCACTGGCCGATGGCGTAGATAAAATCTATATCGGCGGTGACTTCTCCAGCCCCAGGCCTGTACTTATGGTTGGACAACCCTACGGTGTTCTGGAAGGTGAAAAACTTGCTCGTGCCGCAGACGGTACGCCGCTCGTGAGCCCCACTACCGGTATGTACATCAACGATCCAACACCCGGCATCATTGGAGACCCCAACCCGGACTACAAGATTGCCATGACTAATACCTTCAAGTATAAGGGAATCAGCCTCAGCTTTATGTTTGATTTCCAGAAGGGTGGATGCGTATTTAGCTCATACCTCACAGACCTTCTTGGCCGTGGTGTAACAAAAGACACTGAAGACCGTCTTGGTACACGTATCATCCCTGGTATCTATGCTAATCCGGACACACTTGAACCATATCTTGATGCTGAAGGTCATACAATTCCCAATACAACTCAGCTTACAGAATCAGACCTTTGGTTCTCTGACGGTACTTATTCCACTTATGCTATCAACTCCTGCGACGAAGTTGCAGTTTACGATGCTACAGTTCTTCGTCTGAGAGAAGTCAACCTCTCATGGCAGCTGCCTAAGAAATGGGTATCAAAGATCAAGCTCTCCGGTGCAGAAATCGGACTTGTGGGCCGTAACCTCTTCTTCTGGGCACCCAATGTTCCCAAGTACTCTAACTACGATCCTATTGTGAACTCTTATGGTGAAACTAACGTTCAGGGTATTGACTATACGTCGGCCCCTTCCGTACGCCGTTTTGCCGTTAATCTCAAGTTAACCTTCTAAAACAGCTTGCGATATGAAAAGAAAATTTATCCAGATTCTGAGTACGGTTGCTGCTGTTATCACGGTCAGCGCTTGCAACCTTGATATCAATAAAGACCCTTATGCGGTTACAACACTTGATTTTGCACAGGTTCTTACTGCAGCCGAATATGAGGTTGGAATAAACTTCGCAGAAGGCTATTACCTTAATTCCAACTTCTCAGCTTACGTTCACCAGACGGTGAGCCGTGAAATTGACAACTATTCCCTTGTTGCCAACTACTCCACACTTGGAAATACCTGGTCTCAAGCCTATAGGTATTCCATAAAGAATTGTGATGCAATTATTTCCCAGGGTGATGCCGAAGGAAATGTAATCTATGCAGGTATTGCAAGGATTCTCCGGGCACATGTTTATATGAACATGGTAGACCTCTGGGGTGATATCCCTTATTCAGAAGCAAATGCTGGAATTGAAACTCCTAAATGTGACAAGAGTGAGGATATCTATAATGCCCTTATTGCCGATATTAACAAAGCCCTTGAGAACTTTGCAGACACCGAGGCAGAGAATAAACTCAAACCTGGTGCAAATGACCTGTTCTACGGCGGTGATGTAGAGAAATGGATAAAGGTAGCAAATACCCTTAAGCTTAAGCTTCTTGTTCAGAGCCGTCTTGTAAAAAACAGTATTACAGGATGGAATACGGAATTAACAGCCCTTCTGGCCGAGAATAACTTTATCGGTGATGGTGAAGATCTCCAGTTCCCGCACTCTTCTGCTAAAACACCTGTTGACGAGCGCAATCAGGGATATGTGGACGAGTATGCCGGAGGACAGAAGACTGTCTTTATCAGCCCCTGGTTCTACGAGTGCCTTAACGGAACTTCCTATAACTGGAAGACTAATCCTTTCAAGGGCATTAAAGACCCACGTATTCCCTACTACTTCTACAACCAGAGCACGGCCACATCCGATGCTGCAAACCAGACCGACTATAGAGACGGCGCCTTCATTTCAATCATGTTCGGCTCTAATTCTGGCTTCACTTCAATGACCCAGGAATCGACCATGACAGTTGTGGGTATCTATCCTGTAGGAGGAAAATATGACGATGGTTCCGCAAAGGCAGTAAACGCTGACAGCGGTTCAGCATCAGCCCCCGACAAGATGCTTCAGGCATACTCGGTGCCCTTTATGCTGGCCGAACTTATCCTGGCCGGAGAAACAACCGGTGATGCTAAGGCAGAACTTGAAAAAGGTATCCGTGCATCCCTTACGCACGTAGTTACAACAAGTAAAGCCTGCAGCGCTGCAACACCCGCTATTGATGATGCAGCAATCACAACTTTCGTAGATGCCGTAAAAGCTAAGTATGATGCTGCTTCAGACGCCGGAAAAATGGAAATTGTCATGACTCAGAAATGGATTGCCAATTTCTACAATCCTATAGAGTCTTACAGCGATATCCGCAGGACCGGTTATCCCATACTTTTCAAGGGAGACGAAAACAACATGGCCTGGAGCCCGTATGCCCAGACTATTGAAGCTACTCCTACTCTTACTTCTTACAATCTTGTAAGCATACTGAAGTACCCCAGAATAATGTACTATCCTCAGGGGGAAATTACACTTAATCCCAACATTACAAACGAGGGACGTATTGTAAGCGACAAGAATGTATTCTGGGATGTTCATTAATAAAGATTACATCGTATGAAAACAAACAAAATAAGTATCGCTTTCGCTCTGGCATCAGTAGTTTTTACCGCATGCCAGCAGAAACTTCCCTACGACCTGCAGGGAACAGAACACGGCGTAGTGATTGATATCCGGAAAGTTCAGGGAGCAAGCACTACACTCTCTACCGACATGAACGACGGAGACTACAAGGTCCTGCTCACTATTCCTGAGCAGCAGGGAGACTATTCCATGCTGAAAGAAGCCCAGATTATGGCCATCTATACAGACGGTGCAAAGAATAAAAAGTCAGCAAAAGTTGTTACCGGTATAAAGGAATTCCCCTATACCGCTACTATCAATATTGCCGATGCATGTTCAAAACTTGGCGTTTCTACCATTGAAATTGGGGATAGAATTGAATTTACTCCCTGTGTAACCCTTAACAGTGGAACACAGGTAGACGGATGGTCTGAACTCGGTGGTTTTAACAACACAATATTTACCGGATGGCAACTTCCAAATGGGCCTTTCTCATACAGAGTTGCTTACACTGCATTTGCTCCATTCAATAAGGATGCGTTCAAAGGAGATGCCATTCCTTGGTCTGATGGTACTAATTCCGACGTATGTAAAGTTACACAGATTACAGAGCTTCCACAAGAATCATCTATTCCATCAGGTGTTACTGCAGCAGATCTCGTTGGTCTGAAAGTAGAAGGAGATATTTGGTTTGGCGGAGATACCTTTACGCTTTGGATTAATACCCAGGATTATACGCTTATTATGCCAGACCAGGTTATATGTCCTGACTTTACCTATGGAACTTATGGAACGTATGACGGAATGGCTACACAGTGTGAAGGAGAAGTAGATACACTCAATAACTCATTATGGTTCTACTTCTACTCTGTTTGGGGACCTTACTCTTTCGGAGACGGCACTATTACACTTCAATTCTAATCTGAAATACCATCTTAATAAAAAACGGGATAACCATTAATCAGGTTATCCCGTTTTTTTTTATAAATAATATCCTTACTCGCTGAAACGCGCCTTCAGATATTCCCTGTTAAGACGGGCAATGTGGTCGATGGTAACGTGCTTGGGGCACTCCATCTCACAGGCACGGGTGTTTGTACAGTTACCAAAACCTAGTTCGTCCATCTTTGCAACCATTGCGCGTGCACGGCGTGCTGCTTCAGGCTTACCCTGAGGCAGGAGAGCCAGTGAACTGACGCGGGCTGCAACAAACAGCATTGCAGAGCCGTTCTTACAGGTTGCAACGCAGGCGCCACATCCAACGCAAGCCGCAGCGTCCATAGACAGTTCTGCGTCATCGTGAGGGATAAGGAGGGTATTGCCGTCCTGCGCGCTTCCGGTACGTACGGTAACAAAACCTCCGGCCTGGAGGATCTTGTCAAATGCGCCGCGGTCCACTACAAGGTCCTTGATCACAGGGAAAGCACCGCTGCGCCAGGGTTCTACGGTAATGGTTGCGCCGGGTTTGAAGTGACGCATAAACAGCTGGCAGGTAGTGACTTGATCGTCGGGACCATGTGCGCGGCCGTCAATGTACAGGGAGCATGCTCCGCAGATACCTTCACGGCAGTCGTGGTCGAAGGCGATGGGGTCTATACCCTTGCGAATAAGTTGATCGTTCAGGATATCAAGCATTTCGAGGAAAGAAGCGTCTTCCTCCACATCCGTAACGTGGTAGGTCTCGAAATGGCCTTTTGCTTTGGCGTTTCTCTGACGCCATACTTTTACATTATATTCCATACTCGGGATTAGTCTTTATAGTTACGGGTTGCTATCTTGATGTTCTCATACCTCAGTTCTTCCTTATGGAGCTCAGGTTCCTTACCTTCACCCTTATATTCCCAGGCGCCTACATACATGAAGTTCTCGTCGTCGCGCTTGGTTTCGCCGTCCTCGGTCTGCATCTCCTCACGGAAATGACCGCCGCAGGATTCCTTCCTGTGAAGGGCGTCACGGGCCATAAGTTCACCAATATCAAAGAAGTCTACAAGGCGGAGAGCCTTCTCCAGTTCCTGGTTGAATTCCTCGTTGCAGCCAGGTACGCGTACTGATTTCCAGAACTCTTCACGGAGTTTTCCAATTTCCTCAATACCCTTCTTAAGACCTTCCTCATTACGTGCCATACCTACATACTCCCACATAATGTGGCCAAGTTTCTTATGCAGGCTGTCCACGGTTTCAGTACCCTTGACTGCGAAGAGCTTTGCTATACGCTCCTTGACTGCCTTTTCTGCAGCATCAAATTCAGGGGCGTTGATATCGGTCTTAGGCTCTGCAAACTTATGGGAAAGGTAATCGCCAATAGTGTAAGGCAGGATGAAGTAACCATCGGCCAGGCCCTGCATAAGGGCACTTGCACCAAGGCGGTTTCCGCCGTGATCGGAGAAGTTAGCTTCGCCGATTGCATACAGGCCGGGGATGGTGGTCTGGAGGTCGTAGTCTACCCAGAGACCGCCCATTGTGTAGTGGATGGCAGGATAAATCATCATGGGCTCTTCCCAAGGTGAAGAGGAAGTAATCTTCTCATACATCTGGAAGAGGTTACCGTAACGCTCCTCTACCCTCTGGTGACCAAGACGCTTGATAGCATCGGCAAAATCAAGGAACACGGCAAGGCCGGTCTCGTTTACGCCGAAGCCGGCGTCGCAGCGCTCCTTGGCCGCACGTGATGCAACGTCACGGGGAACAAGGTTACCGAAGGCGGGATATCTGCGCTCAAGATAGTAGTCTCGGTCCTCTTCAGGAATCTGGGAAGCCTTAATTTCGTGTTTACGGAGCTTAAGGACATCCTCCATCTTCTTGGGAACCCAGATACGGCCGTCGTTACGCAGGGACTCACTCATGAGGGTGAGCTTGCACTGCTGGTCTCCGTGAACGGGAATACAGGTGGGATGGATCTGGGCAAAGCATGGATTTGCAAAGAAAGCACCCTTGCGGTATGCCTGCATTGCGGCCGATCCATTGGAGTTCATGGCGTTAGTGGAAAGGAAATAGGTATTTCCGTAACCACCGGTAGCAAGCACAACTGCGTGAGCACCAAAACGCTCAATCTCACCGGTAACAAGGTTACGGGCAATGATACCCTTGGCTTCACCATTGATAATCACAAGATCCAGCATCTCATGACGGGGATAGCTCTTTACGGTACCTGCTGCAATTTCCTTATTGAGGGATGCATAGGCACCAAGGAGGAGCTGCTGACCGGTTTGTCCCCTGGCATAGAAAGTACGGCTTACCTGGACACCGCCGAATGAACGGTTTGCAAGGTATCCGCCATATTCACGTGCAAAAGGAACGCCCTGTGCAACGCACTGGTCAATGATGGAGGCACTTACCTCTGCCAGACGATACACATTGGCTTCACGGCTGCGGTAGTCGCCACCCTTGATGGTGTCATAGAACAGACGATAGATGGAGTCGTTGTCGTTCTGGTAGTTCTTAGCGGCGTTGATACCACCCTGTGCGGCGATTGAGTGAGCGCGCCTGGGGGAGTCGCTGATACAGAAAATCTTGACGTTGTAGCCCATCTCACCAAGGGATGCAGCTGCCGATGCTCCGCCAAGACCGGTACCTACAACAATCACTTCCAGTTTCCTCTTGTTGTTGGGAGAAACTATCCGGATTTCCGCCTTGCGCTTGGACCATTTGTCCTTGAGCGGTCCTTCCGGAATCTTGGAAATTAATTTAGGATCTGCCATATAATTATATTAATTGTGTTTCTAGAATGCAATTATACGCATTTTTCGTGAATAAATTGTCACTTTTTAGAACAAAGTGTTGTCGTCGGGGGTGTATTTGCGCTGATTGAGATATTCCGTCATTCCCATGTGTTCATATGCCATCTCAGTGGCAACTCGGCCGCGGGGAGTACGGATAATGAATCCCTCCTTGATAAGGAAAGGCTCATAAACCTCCTCAATGGTACCTGGATCCTCACTGGCCGATGTAGCAAGAGTGCCTATTCCAACAGGACCTCCCTTGAAATTCTGAATGAGCGTACGGAGAATCTTGTTATCGATTGCATCAAGGCCCCTCTTGTCAATCTTCAGCTTATTAAGTGCAAAACGCGTGATGTCAAGATTGATGCGACCGTCTCCAAGGACCTGGGCAAAGTCACGGACACGCCTCAGGAGAGCATTTGCAATACGTGCGGTGCCACGGCTACGGAGAGCAATCTCATATGCAGCATCTTCATCAATTACAAGGGAAAGTATACGCGCGCTTCTTAAGACAATATTCTTAAGGTCTGCCGTATCATAATACTCCAGGGCGCATGTTATGCCAAAACGGGCACGGAGAGGAGCCGTGAGAAGACCGCTTCTGGTAGTAGCGCCCACAAGCGTGAAAGGATTGAGTGAAATCCTGACAGAGCGTGCCCCTGGGCCTTTGTCTATCATGATATCAATCACATAATCTTCCATGGCCGAATAGAGATACTCCTCCACCTCCGGCGAAAGCCTGTGAATCTCATCTATGAAAAGGACATCTCCCTGCTCCAGGGAAGTGAGAAGGCCGGCAAGGTCTCCGGGCTTATCCAGAACCGGACCGGATGTAACCTTCATATTGACCCCCATCTCATTTGCTATGATATGGGCAAGGGTGGTTTTTCCCAGGCCGGGAGGGCCATGAAACAGCACGTGATCAAGGGCTTCACCGCGAAGTTTTGCCGCCTTTATATATATATCCAGATTGGATACTATCTCCTTCTGGCCGGTAAAATCACTCAGCCCCTGCGGCCTTATAATTCCGTCAAATTCACTATCTTTGTGGTCGATTGTACTGTGCGGGTCAAATTCACTCATTGCTCCTGAGGGTTCAATTCAAATACAAATATAGTTTTTATTTTTTTATAACTGATGTTTTTAATGAAACTGTGGATAAGTTGATAACTATATAAAACTATTTATAAATCAATTATTTACAGTAAATTTAAACTGTTGAAAACTATTTGATAGCTTGTTGAAAGATTGTTTAAAAGAAGTTCACCGGCGGGTGACTTCCATTATCAACACGTTATGAACAGGGTTATCAACAACTTTTCAACAGGTAAAAAGGGGCAGATGTTAATAAGTAAACAATCTACGTCCGCACTAAGTGAAAAACTCCTGAAGAGTAAGGAAATCTACTGCTCCGGGCTTTTTCTTTCTGCAAGATGGGCAGTTCTGTCAAACGCCGCACGCAATAATACCAACCTCATAGTCCTTCCTACTATGGAGTCTGCTGAGTATTGCAGCGCAGACCTCTATAACCTCACTGAAGGAGACTGTGTTTTCTTCCTGCCAATATCCGGAAAAAACATAGAGAGGAGTAATTACAAGTCGTCCCTGGGCGTCCAGAGAACTGCCGCTATCGGCAAAATCCTTGAAGCTAAGGCCGATGACCAGGTTTTCATAGTAACCTATCCTGAGGCCCTGGAAGAGCTTATACCTTCGCAGAAAAATCTTGTATCGGCCCATCTTGAGATAAAACCAGGAGACAGGCTTCCATATGAAAAACTGAGGGAAATACTTACTGAAAAGGGCTTTGAGAAGGTAGATTTTGTGTCGGCGCCGGGTCAATACGCAATAAGGGGCGCCGTCATAGACATATTCTCCTATTCGCTGGATAAGCCCTACAGAATAAGTTACTTTGGAAACGAGGTTGAGAAGATCCATACCTTCGACTGTAACACCCAGCTTTCCGTCGGTAACATTGATAAGGCCGATATTTACTCCAATATAGCCGCCGGCGGCGAAGAGGGTGGTGACTCAATTATCGGCCTTCTTCCGGAAGATACAACCATTTGGCTGGATTCCTCCGACATGTACAACAACCGGGATTTCCTGAAAGGCCTTCTTAAATTCCAGCATGTCTATCTTGACGTTCCCCTTAAAAAACAGGGAGTAAGCACCGTAGAATTCAATATTGCCCCCCAGCCTGTCTTTAATAAGAACTTTGAACTCCTCATAAGCGACATCCAGTCAAGGCTGGAGTCCGGTTATAAGGTTTATATAATAGGAGAGAAGGAAACCCAGCTTGAAAGGCTTAAATCCATTTTTATCCAGGAAGAGAAGATAGCACTTCCTGAGTTCATAAAAGGAAAGAACCTCCATTCCGGATTCATAGACCAGCAGGATAAGATTTGTCTGTACACTGACCATGAAATATTTGACAGATTCCACCGTGTCCGTATCCGCCGCTCGGTAGAAAAGAGCGAGCAGCTTACCCTCAATGACCTTAGCGCCTTTAACATAGGTGATTACATAGTCCATATAGACCATGGCGTGGGAGTGTTCGGCGGTCTTGTGAAGATGAAGGACGATTACGGAAGGGTAAAAGAGGTGGTAAAACTCATGTACGGCGGTTCTGACGTAGTATTTGTATCTGTCCACTCGCTTAACAAGATTTCACGCTTCCGCTCAAAGGAAGGGGAGCCGCCAAGGATAAACAAGCTTGGTTCCAAAACCTGGATAAACCTCAAGATATCGGCAAAATCCAAGATTAAGGATATTGCCAAGGAACTTATCCAGCTATATGCCGCCCGCCGCTCCCAGAAAGGCTTTGCCTTCAGTGCCGATACTTACCTCCAGGAAGAACTTGAATCTTCATTCATGTATGAGGATACTCCGGATCAGGAGAAGGCTACAAAGGCGGTTAAGAGGGATATGGAAGACAACTGCCCCATGGACCGCCTGGTTTGCGGAGACGTTGGTTTTGGAAAGACGGAAATAGCCATCAGGGCTGCTTTCAAGGCAGTTACTGACTCAAAGCAGGTGGCGGTCCTGGTTCCTACAACCATCCTTTCCCTTCAGCATTATGAAACCTTCAAGGCACGCCTCCAGAACCTTCCATGCACTGTGGAATATGTGAGCCGCCTAAGGAGTGCAAAGCAGATTACGGATATAAAAAAACGCCTTAAATCCGGCGCTATAGATATTCTTATCGGCACTCATAAGATTCTTGGAAACGGCTTTGAATTCAAGGACCTTGGGCTTCTCATAATTGACGAAGAGCAGAAATTCGGGGTATCGGCCAAGGAAAAGCTGCGCCAGATGAAAAATACCGTAGATACCCTTACGCTTACGGCTACTCCTATCCCCAGGACCCTCCAGTTCTCGCTCCTTGGCGCACGTGACCTTTCAATCATCCAGACTCCGCCGCCAAACCGCATCCCTATCCAGACGGAGATTATCCTCTTCAACCAGGATGAGATAAAGAGCATAATCAATTATGAACTGAACCGCGGCGGCCAGATTTTCTTCCTTCACAACAAGGTTGAGGAACTGCGTTCCGTTGAGGAAATCCTCCATCGCCTGGTGCCTGACATGAAGATATGCGTGGCCCATGGCCAGATGGAATCCCGTGACCTCGAGGACCGTATGCTTGCATTTATGAGGGGAGACTACGACCTTCTCCTTTGCACCACCATCATAGAGAACGGCCTTGATATCCCTAACGCCAACACCATCATCATAAACCAGGCCCAGAATATCGGCCTCAGTGACCTCCATCAGTTAAGAGGCAGGGTGGGTAGGTCCAATAAAAAGGCCTTCTGCTACCTTATAGTGCCGCCGCTTATCACAATAACGGACGAAGCCCGCCGAAGGCTCAAGGCCATCGAGGAGTTCTCAGACCTTGGCAGCGGCTTCAATATTGCCATGCAGGACCTTGACATCCGCGGCGCCGGCAATCTCCTTGGCGCGGAGCAGAGCGGTTTCATTGCCGATATGGGCTATGAGACATATCAGAAGATACTCTCTGAGGCTATGGATGAGATTGGGATAGAGACCGGAGTTACCCATCAGAGGGCCGATGAAAAATATGTGGACGACTGCACCATTGAAACTGACCGCCCCGCCTTTATTCCGGATAATTACATAGACGTTACGGCCGAAAAAATACGTATCTACAAAGTGCTGGATTCACTTACCGAAGACCGTGAGATAGACCGTATAGGGAGTCAGCTTGAAGACAGGTTCGGCCCTCTTCCTGAAGAGGTTAAAAACCTGATAAACGTAGTCAAGATAAGGAATCTTGGCGCACAGCTTGGTTTTGAGAAGATAATTGTGAAAAACGGCATGCAGATCATGTTCTTCATCTCAAATCCCATATCCCCGTACTATAAGTCAAAGGTGTTTGAAAGGGCCATGACGGCAGTCAATATTTATTCGGCCGATTTCAAACTCAACCAGGACGGAGGAAAACTGAGAACTGTGTCCCGCGGGGTGGATTCGCTTGATAAGGCCCTTGAAATTTTGAAAAGACTGCAATAATTGTTACTTTTGCAGGCTATGTCTAATCTGCTCATAGAAATAGGAAATACGGCGGTCAAGGCTTCCTGGTCGGACAGGATGACCCTTGGAAAGACATTCCGCTATCAGGGAGAGAAGTATATGGATTTCATACTTTCTCTCACTGCGCGTGAAAAACCTGCCGTGATGGTGGTTTGCAGCGCTTTTCCCCTTTCAGAGCAGGAGTCGGAGTGCCTGAAGCCTGAATGCGGAAATCTCATTGTGCTGGACCGTAACCACAGGGACCTTCTCCTCAGAAACAGCCTTCCTTCATACCTTTCCTATGACAGGGCCGCTTCAATAGCAGCCGCCCGCTACCTTTTCAAGGGGCGCGGATGCACCATTGTAGACTTCGGCACAACCCTTTCCATAGACTTCATCTCCAAGGACGGCACATATTCCGGAGGAAACATCTCCCTTGGATGCCGCACACGCTTCAAGGCTCTCCAGAGATATTCCAGGTCACTTCCGCTTGTGGAAATCCCTGAAAATCCCGATACAATCGGCCAAAGCGAGGTATCTTCAATAGAGAGCGGAGTAGTCTCAGGCATCCTTTTTGAAATTGAGGGCTACCTGAATCTCCATCCGGACCATATTGTAGTTTTTACCGGAGGTGACGCTAATTATTTTGCCAAACGCCTGAAAAGTTCCATCTTTGTAATTTGCAATCTGGTCCTCATGGGTTTGGCCCTAATGGCAGACGAATATGCTCAGAGTTAAAAGAATATTGGCAGCAGCGGCCCTTATGCTCTCCTGTGTCTTTGCAAAGGCGCAGACAGACGGCACGTACAGCGGCTTCTCGCCTTATTCAGTATATGGTGTAGGCAACCTTCATACGCCCGGCACGGCCTGGAACCGCGGTATGGGCGGCGTTGGCCTTGCAGCCAGGAATCACAGGTTCATAAATATCATGAATCCCGCTTCCGTAACCGCCAGGGACACCCTCTCCTTTATGGCCGATTTCGGAATGAACGGCAGGATATCCCTGTTCTCTGAGGGAGACAAGAGGGCGCTCAATACCACCTTCAACATAGACGATTTTGTAATTTCCTTCCCCATGTGGAACCACACCGCCTTTATGGTGGGAATCAACCCCATGAGCGACATAGGATACAAGATTGCCTACTCAGAGCTTCAGGAATCAAACATCCCCACCGGCCGCCAGAGCTTCTCTTCAGTGGGCAACGGCGGTGTTTACCAGGTGTTTGCAGCAGCGGCCGGAACCCTCTGGAACCGCCTCTCAATAGGAGCTCAGGTAAACTACTGCTTTGGCAACATCAACAAGAGGGCTACCATGAATTATGAGTCTGATGCCGCACGTTCATGGCAAACCGGAGACTCCCTGCAGGTGAATAACGTCACTGCGAAGATCGGTCTTCAGTATGAGCAGCCAATTGCCCGCGGATCAAGCCTTATCCTTGGTGCAACTTACAAACTCTCAACACCCATCGCCGGATACCATACCCATTATGAGGTTAAAGGTATAGACAAAACTACCGGCAGGTATCAGGAACTACTCAAGGATAAGAACTTAATGATGGGAGATGAAATTGGGGTAGGCCTTAGCTATAAGAAGGGAGATGACCTCCTTATTGAATTCGATTACACACGTACGGACTGGAGCCGCTCCGGCTTTGACGGCATGGCCGGATTCTCAAACAGGGGTGACGTGACCTTTGCATCGGCCGTGGGGCAGAGTTTCCGTCTGGGCGCTGAAATAACACCTAACAGAAACGACATCCGCTACTTCCTCAAACGCTGCACATACCGCGCTGGAGCATACTACGACAGTTCTTATTACACCGTTGACGGAGCGCACGTAGACGCAGTTGGAATCACCCTCGGAATGACAATTCCGGTGTTCCGCTGGTACAACGGATTATCAATTGGCCTGGATTTTGGAAGAAGAGGACTCCAGACCTCCCAGGTAAAGGAAACCTACTTTGGTTTCAACGTTGGGATGAACATATTTGACATTTGGTTCAAGAAACCGCATTACGAGTAATTTGACAAAAACAAAAAACAGGATACTATGAAAAGATTAGCTATCATCACCGCTTCCCTCCTGGCCGTACTTTCAGGATGGAACATGAGCGCCCAGACCACTTCAAAGTATGGTCACGGCGAAGACAGCCTGAACTGCCTCAAGTACCTTTCGTTCTACACGGAGCGTTTCAAGAAGGACGAGAAAGACCCTATGGCCCTTTCCAATTGGCGTCAGGCTTACAAGTACTGCCCTGCCACCGCTTCAGAGAACATCTTCGTGAACGGTACCAAGATGATGACAAACCTGTATCGCAGCACCAAGAACGCCAAGGAGCGTGCTGCAATCGCAGATACCATCCTCATGCTTCAGGATCAGCGTCTTGCCGCTTATCCCAAGAAGAAGACCACCATCCTCAACAACAAGGGTCAGTACATCATCAACTACAAGAGCGCAGACGTACAGTATATGTACGATAACCTCTCAGGTATTATGAATGAGCTTGGAAATGCAACCAAGAGCAATATCCTGAGCGCCCTCATGCAGTCTGCAGTGGCTCAGTACAGGGAGGAGAAATTATCGGCCGATGATATCATCGCCCTCTATGAGAACGTAAGCGGCATCCTTGACCAGGCCCAGCCCCGCAACGAGAAAGAGACCGCCGCACTGGCAGAGGACAAGGAGAAGATCGAGTCCATCTTTGCAGCTAGCAAGGTTGCTTCCTGCGAGAACCTCATCGCTATCTTCACCCCCCGCTTCGAGTCAGATCCTGAGAACCTTGCACTTGTGACCAAGATAGTCCAGCTCATGAACGGCGCCGACGACTGCGCTTCCAATGACCTCTATCTCAAGGCCGCAACCGCCAAGTACAAACTGGATCCTTCACACGGCAGCGCCTTCGGTCTGTACCGCCTCAATGCCGCCCGCGGCAATGTGGCCGATGCCGGTAAGTACCTCCAGGAGGCCATTGACTCCCCCGAGTCAGACGAGGCCACCGATGCCCAGTACTGGTATGAGATGGCAACCTTCAGCTACAAGAACGGTATGCGTTCAAGGGCTTACGATGCAGCCCGCAAGGCAGTTGACCTTGACTACGGTTATGCCGGAAAGGCCTACATGATCATGGGTAACCTCTGGTCATCGGCCCCTTGCGAGGACGTCGTGAACAAGTACGCCCGCTATTGGGCAGCAACTGACTGCTACCAGAAGGCACGCAGCGCAGACGCTTCCCTTGCCGATGACGCCTCCGCTTCAATCTCTGCAGTGGCCCGTTACTATCCCGAGGCAGCCGAGGCCTTCATGTATGACCTCACCAAGGGACAGTCCTACACCGTCAGCTGTGGCGGTATGGTAGCAACTACAACCGTACGCGTGCAGTAAGAAGTGAGAGCACCCTGCATATTTACAATGATTGCAAGCACCCTGGTGCTTGCTTTCGTTGTTTATTCATGCAAGAGCAATCTCGCTGAAGCCCAGAAGCTGGATCTTTCCGTCACCCCTATCCAGGTGGTGGATACCATGCTTCTCATAAACTCTGACAACGGCCGTCTGAAAATGAGGGTGGAGGCCCTCAGGATGGAGGTTTATGAGTACGACACCCTGTCCTACAACTACTTCCCGCTGGGGATAAACGTCTTTGGATATAATGAGGAGGACGGCCTTCTGGAGACCACAATCGTGGCCGATGAAGCCCGTCACAATAAATATGCTCATGGCGGGGACGATATTTGGTCGGCCTACGGCAATGTTGTGGTCAAGAATATCCTCAAGCGAGAGAAGATAGAGACGGACACCCTTTACTGGGATGCAAAGAACAAGGAAATATGGACAGACTGCTATGTAAGGCTGTCCTCGGACGACGGTGTGATGCAGGGTTACGGCATGCGCTCAGACGAGATGGCGCGTAACTCCATCCTCCTTCATCCCTTCGACAATACGTTCTTTGTGAACTCGGATTCCACTAAGGTTGTGATAGATACACTCAATTTTATCGGCCCTCTACAAAAAAAATAGTGGTATTTCCGCAGAAAAATGCTAACTTTGCAGCCCTTATACTGATTATAATTTAAAATTCGCATAAAAATGGCAGCACTTGAGACCATTAGAACTAAGTTTGGCATTGGAGCATCGCTCATCATTGCCTTCGGTCTTTTACTCTTCCTTGTGAACCCGTCCGACATTATCCAGACCATCCAGTCTGCTTCAACAAAGTATGATGTCGGCAAGATTAACGGCAAACGCATCACCTACACTGACTTTGAGCAGGAGGTTAAGCAGAACGCCCAGGTACGTGAAATGCTTTCCGGTCAGTCCGCTTCCAGCGAGCAGGCCCAGAAGCAGGTCCGTGAGATGACATGGCAGGAACTGGTAGAGCGTTACCAGGTTATCCCCACCATCCAGAACGCAGGCATCCGCGTAGGACAGCAGGAGGAAATTGATATGTTTGTAGGTGAAAACCTCTCTCCTATCGTGGCTTCTTCCGGTATGTTCATGGATGAGAACGGAGAGTTCTCACCCGCACGTGTACGCGATTTCATGGAGCAGACCTCAGAGGACTACAACGGTCTCCTGGTGCGTAACTACATCCAGAACGCAGTGCGTACCAACCGCTACACGGAGAAGTATAACGCCCTGTTCCTGGGATCTTCCTATATGAACAGCCTTGAGGTGAAAAACGCAGTTGCAGAGGGTAACACCGCTGCTACCGTAAGCTTTGTGATGGAGCCCAATACTTACTTCCCCAAGGATTCCTCCATCGTTATCTCAGACTCTGAGGTAAAGGCTTTCTACAAGGCCCATAAGGAAAATTACAAGCGCAAGGCTGCCCGTGACATCGAATACGCAGTGTTCGAGGTTACCCCTTCAGCTACGGACATCGCCGCCCAGAACGAAGAATTCGTAAAGCTCTACGATGAATTCGCTTCCACTGAGTCCATGCGCGCTTTCCTGCAGCGCAACTCTGACCGCCAGTGGGAAGACCGCTGGTACAAGGACGGAGACCTCCGCAGCGTAAACCGTGACGTAGACGCTTTTGTAAGCGCCAACAAGAGCGGTGTTTCCCCCGTTTACCAGAGCGGCAGCAGCTTCTATGCTGCCCGCATCATGGAAACCGGCAACGTCCCTGATTCAGTGTATGTACGCCACATCATGTTCCAGGGTGCAGATGCACGTCATCTGGCCGACAGCCTCCTTCCTCTGGTGAACAAGGCCAACTTCTCCACCATGGCCACCCTCTATTCCGCAGATAAGGGTAATGCCTATGACGGAGAGCAGGGTAACCTTGGCTGGATGACTCAGAATGCCGTTATCCCCGGCTTCGAGCCTGTCCTCAACGCTGCTATCGGCAAGCCCATGATCCTGAGCACCCAGTACGGCGTTCACATCGTTGAGGCTGTGAAGGCTACCAAGCCCGTTGCAAAGAAGAAGGTTGCAATCTTCGAGAAAGCCACCCTTCCCAGCAAGGAAACCTATGCAGCAGTTTACAACAAGGCCAATATCCTTGCAGTACGTGCCGCTGGCAAGTATGACAACTACAAGGCTGCATGTGATTCCACAGGTACTTATTCCCGCAGCATGAGCATCAACGAGGGAACCGACACCTACGGTTCTATCGGCCATGCAAAGGAAATCACCCGCTGGGCATTTGACAACAAGCCCGGAAAGGCTTCTGGCATCATCACCGTAGACAACAACTACTTCTTTGTGGTTGGTATCAAGGATGCTCATAAGGAAGGCTACACCCCTGTTGAAGAGGTTGCAGAACCAATCCGCAATGAGATCTACCGTGAGAAGTGCTCCGCAAAGCGTGCAGAGGAAGTGGGCGCAAAGATTGCCGGCCTTACCTCCCTGGATGCCATTGCAGAGGTTCTTGGTGCCACAGTTTCCACCCTCTCAGACGTAACGTTCTCCACCAATTCCGCTCCTACCACCGAGCCCGCATTCGTGGGTGCCGTGGCAGCAGCCAAAGAAGGTGAAATCACCGGCCCTGTCGCTGGCGTAATGGGAACCTATGTGCTTCAGGTTAACGGTCGTGATGAGGCTTCATTCTTCACAGAGGAAGACGCCAAGGCCGCCCAGTCCCGCATTGAGTCCTATCACAGCCAGATGCTTATGCCTCTGATGACTGAAAAGGGCGTGGAAGACAATCGTGCAAGATTTTATTAGTAGTCTATGTCACTGAAATGTGGAATAGTAGGCTTGCCCAATGTGGGCAAGTCTACTCTTTTTAATTGCGTCAGTTCCTCAAAGGCCCAGAGCGCAAACTATCCTTTCTGCACCATAGACCCCAACGTTGGCTCTACAAACGTGCCGGATAAGCGTCTGGAGGTGCTTACGGACATTTGCCAGCCCAAACGTACGGTCCCCGCTACGGTGGAGATTGTAGATATTGCGGGCCTTGTGAAGGGCGCATCAAAAGGCGAGGGCCTTGGCAACCAGTTCCTTGCCAATATCCGTGAGACGGATGCCATCCTTCACGTCCTCCGCTGCTTTGACGACGGAAATATTGCCCACGTGGACGGTTCCGTAGACCCTGTCCGTGACAAGGAAGTAGTGGATACGGAGCTCCAGATCAAGGACCTTGAGACGGTGGAAAACCGTATCAAGAAGGTGGAAAAGATGGCAACTACCGGAGGAGACAAAGAGGCTAAAAAGCTTCTTGGCCTGCTTCTGAGGTACCGTGAGGCACTTCTTAAGGGTCTTTCCTGCCGTACTGTCACGCTTGAAAACGCCGAGGAGGAGCAGATGTCCCATGACCTTTTCCTCATCACCAATAAGCCCGTGATGTACGTCTGCAACGTAGATGAGGCATCGGCCGTGTCCGGAAATGCCTACGTAGACGCGGTGCGCGCCGCCGTGGCTTCAGAGAATGCAGAGGTACTGGTGATAGCCGCAAAGACAGAGGCGGAGATTGCAGAAATTGAAGAGTATGAGGACCGCCAGATGTTCCTGGAGGAGCTTGGCCTGGAGGAATCCGGCGTGGTGCGCCTTATCCAGGGCGCCTACAAACTCCTCGGCCTCAGGACCTTCTTTACCGCCGGGGCCGATGAATGCCGCGCCTGGACCATCAAGGCCGGAGACAAGGCCCCCCGTGCCGCAGGTGTGATCCATACGGATTTCGAGCGCGGCTTCATCCGTGCCGAGGTTATCAAGTACGAAGACTTTGTGCAGTACCGCACGGAAGCCGCCGTACGCGCTGCCGGTAAAATGGGCATCGAGGGTAAGGATTACGTTGTCCAGGACGGTGACATAATGCACTTCCTGTTCAACGTCTAATCTGTAACCACACAGGGCAGTGGTCCGAAACGCCTCCAAGGTATCTGGGGCCGGAGTAGGTGCGCAAGGGTTTTGTTCCTGTGGCGGCTTTGTCCGGTGTCTGTAAAAATGGTATATAAATGATGTCCATTTTGGAGTTCTGAAGTAGCGGCGGCGATACAAAGAACATATCTATCAGTTCCCATTTGCCGTCATATTTGATGGTGCCGTACCCCTTTTTATAGAACTCTTCTGCTTTGTTCCACAAGGCTGGTTCCAGTATGTGGTACACTGGGTTTCCCGGGGTGTCGTTGAAATCTCCCATAGCTATAATCTTCTGGATTCCAAGCGTTTGCAGTGAATCGGCAAGTTGTTTTAAACGTTCCACGGCAATGTTCCTCCGTGCCTCAGATGCCGCCGCTCCGCCAAATTTTGACGGGTGGTGATTCACTAGGAACGCTACAGTGTCTCCTTGTTGCGTTGTGAAACTTGCAATCAAGATATCTCTGGTGGCCATTATGGTGGAATCGGCATTAAAAAGATGCACGGGGTGCGATTCTATCGGCTTAAGGCGCCGGTAAAGCAGCGCAACATCAATCCCGCGGCGGTCCGGAGAGTCAAAGTGGATAATCCCGTAGTCCAGTTTTCTAAGGACCGTTGCCTGGATCAGCCGCCTCAGGACAAACGAGTTTTCAATTTCCGCAAGGCCGATTACATCCGGCACCGCGCCCTCCCGGGCCGATGCCCAGAGGATCCCCTTTGCCACGGCGTTACACTTGGCGTAGAAGCGCTTTTTAGTCCAGTGGCGGGAGCCGCGGGGAGAGAAATCGGCATCAGAGACGCTTGTGGAGTCGTTTCTATAATCAAAGAAGTTCTCAAGGTTCCAGAACATTACGTTGAGGGTATCTGTGTGGCCTGCGAGCAGGAGAAGTGCTAATAACAGTGTTTTCATGGTGCAAAGGTAAGAAAGGGCGCGGATGCTGGTGGAGGTTAAATTATTGATAATCAGTTTATTATACGGGTTTCTACCAGAATTATTTCTGGGAGAAACTTCTGTAAACGGTTGAAAGCAAGATAATTAGGTTCCACCACAAGGGGAGAACAATATGGGTGGAGGGAAAGGAAAAAATGATTATATTTGTATGATACAAGGAATAAACACTAAAACTCTAAATATGAAAACCAGAATTCAGGAAAAGTACAAGGCTCTCTTCGGTGAAGAGGCACCTGTTTATGCATCGGCAGGCAGAATCAACCTCATTGGTGAGCACACAGACTACAATGGCGGTTATGTGTTCCCCGGCGCCATCAACTTTGGCATCATGGCTGCAATCAAGCCCAACGGAACGGACAAAGTGAAGGTTTACTCCCTTGACTTTGACCAGATGTCGGAGTTCGGCCTCAAGGAAGAGGATAAACCCAAGGAAGCATGGGCATGCTACGTATTTGGCGTATGCCGTGAAACCCTCAAGCGCGGTGGCAAGGTGGAAGGCTTCAACGCCGTTTTTGCCGGCGACGTTCCGCTTGGCGCAGGCCTTAGTTCATCGGCCGCCCTTGAAAGCACCTTTGCATATGCCCTCAACGATATCTGGGACAATAAGATAGAGAAGTTTGAACTGGCAAAGATCGGCCAGAGCACAGAGCACAATTACTGCGGCGTGAAGTGCGGCATCATGGACCAGTTTGCTTCCATTTTCGGTAAGGAAGGCGCCCTTATCCGCCTTAACTGCAAAACCGGTGAGTACAAGTACTTCCCGTTCCACCCCAAGGGCTACAAGCTGGTCCTCATTGACTCCTGCGTAAAGCATGAACTTGCTTCCAGCGCCTATAACAAGCGCCGTGAAAGCTGCGAAAAAGCCGCTGCAGAGATTAAGAAACTGCACCCGGAGGTTGACTTCCTCTCAGATGCAAAGCGTCTGTGGCTGGATGAGGTCCGCGACAAGATCTCTCAGGAAGACTTCCTTCGCGCAGAATACGTGATTGGAGAGGTCCAGAGGGTTCTGGATGTGTGCGACGCCCTTGAAAGAGACGACTACGAGACAGTTGGCGAGATGATGTACCAGACTCACTTCGGCCTGAGCAGGCTCTATGAGGTATCCTGCGAAGAACTTGATTTCCTCAACAAGCTTGCACGCAAGATGGACGTTACCGGTTCACGCGTCATGGGCGGCGGCTTCGGCGGCTGCACCATCAACCTGGTGAAGGATGAACTCTATGACGGCTTCATCAAGGCGGCAAAGGAGCAGTTCACCGCAAAATTCGGCCACGCTCCCAAGATTTATGAGGTAGTTATTTCCGATGGCGCTCGCAAACTGCAGTAATTGCGGGAAGAGCACGGAGGTTTCTATCCCCCGCAGCATCAACACCGCCCTTGACCCGGAACTCAAAAGCCGGGTCAGGGACGGTTCCCTTTTTATCTGGGAGTGCCCGTACTGCGGAAGGCGCAGCGTGGCGGTCTCTGAAACCCTTTACCATGACCCTTCCGCCAGGCTCATGCTGTGGCTTCTCCCCGGCACGGCGGAACCATCCTCAGAGGCCCAAGAGGCCGTAAAAGGGCTTGAGGGCTATACTCTCCGCGTTGTCCGTGAGGTTGGAGAGCTTATAGAGAAGATAAATATTGCCGATGCCGGCCTGGAAGATACCACCATAGAGATGTGCAAGTGGGTGACCAGGAGGGAGTTATCGGCCAAAAATCCTGCGGCGGCGGAAGCCCGCCTCAAATTCCTCCGCACAGAAGGTGCAGACCATGATCTGGTGTTTGCCTTCCCTCTTGACGGCAACATGCAGCTTGTGAACGTGGGCTTCAACGTGTATGAGGACGCCCGCGGAATTATCACCAGAAACCCGGCCGTAAAGCCCTCGGAAGGCTTTTCTGAGGTTAATGGGGAGTGGCTTGAAAGATTCTTCCGCTAGGTGGGCCGATGACACGGAAACTCATCATACTGTTGCTGCTTTTCTGGGCCGTTTTTCCGGCCCGCGCACAGTTTGTCCTTACCGGAGACGACCCAGGGTATCTTCGCTGGTACTCAATAGACACACCTTACTATAAGATAATATACCCGGAAGGGGCCGATTCCCTTGCTGTGAATTACGGCACCCTTTTGGAGAAATTCCGTCCCCAGATAGGCCTTAGCCTTGGATTTGTGCCAGGAGAGGGGCAGCTCAGGATGCCGGTGGTGCTCCATACGCATAACCCCGTTTCAAACGGTTCCGTTGCCTGGGCGCCAAGGAGGATGGACCTTTTCACGCTACCGGAAGCTTATGGTTCCGATCCCACACCATGGGACATCCAGCTGGTAGCCCATGAACCCCGCCACCAGGCGCAGCTGGAGCTTGACCGTCATGGTTTTATACGCTTCTTTTCCTATATCGTAGGTCAGGTATGGACCCCCGCAGTGTTCCAGTTATATCTTTCCCGCAGCCTTGCGGAAGGAGATGCCGTAACCGTGGAAACCGGCCTTACAGCAGGCTCCAGGGCACGTACGGCCGATTTCCTCAATTATTACCAGGTGGCGCTGGATGCCGGAGAGTACAGGAACTGGTACCGCTGGCGCTACGGGTCGTACAAGCGTTTTACTCCGGACCTTTATAAGCTTGGATATATTACGGTTGCAGGCTCACGTGCACTTTACCAGGACCCCCTCATCATGTCAAACGCCCTGGATAACAGCCGAAAGAACCGTTTTGTGCTTGGAACGCTTAACCTCCAGAGGGTAATCCGTGACCGCAGCGGGCTCAAGTTCAAGGAGGCGTTCCCTAAGATTCTGGATTATTTCAATTCTACATGGGTGGCCAGTGCGGCAGAGCGCGCTCCATTTACTCCCTCCCGTCAGATATCGGCCCAGGAAGATTTCCCGGTGGACTACAGCTCTCCCGCAGAACTAGACGGCCACATCTATCTCAAGCGTTCCGGCTATCTCAGGCCTACGGAAGTAGGAGAATGGGCCGATGGTAAATTCCAGACAATCAGGCCTTTTGCATCAAATACGTCATCTTTGTTTACAGACGGGGTCAACGGGCGCATTTACTGGTCAGAGACCGTTTACCACCCCCGCTGGAGCCTGGATGGATATTCAATCATACGTTATTATACGCCCTCTACGGGTAAGGTTACAGACCTTACTTCCGGCGGCCGCAGGTTCAATCCTCAGCCTTCTCCGGACGGCTCCAGGGTTGCCGTGGTGGAGTATCCGCTTAACGGGGGCTCGTCAGTTGAGGTTCTTGATGCCACTGACGGCCGCATTATAAGCCGGCTCATCGCCCCGGACGGAATCCAGGCGTCGGAGCTTGCCTGGATAGGTGAAACCATCTATGTGTCAGGCGTTTCCGAAGGAGGATACGGCATTTACAGTATAGGCCGGGATGGAAGCTGGCGTACGGAACTGGAGCCTTCCATCCAGAAACTTGTGAACCTTGACGGGGGTGACGGGCGCCTGCAATGGGTGTCGGACCTTGACGGGGTAAACGCCCTTTACAGCTATGATCCAGCCACAAAGGAACTTACCCAGCTCACGTCCACGCGCTTTGGTTCCACGGACTTCTGCTTTGCCGGGGATACGCTCTACAGCATCTCGCAAACGCTTGATGGTCAGATGCTTTTCTCTACGCCCGCGGATTCTCTTCTTTCCAGGAAGGCGGATTTCTCCAAGGTACATGTCTACCCCATAGAGGATCGCATCACCCGCCAGGAAAAGTCTTTCAGGAAGTCTGTGGTTGAGGATGTGGAAATATCGGCCCCAAAACGGTACAGGAAGCTTCCCCATCTTATGCGTTTCCACTCCTGGGCGCCCATTTTCTTCGACTATGACAGCATAGACTCCTTCTCCATGGACTATATCTGGAATCCGGCCGCCCCGGGCCTTACCGGTTATTTCCAGAACACCCTTGGAACCATGTCAGGAATGGTTGGTATGGCAGTGCGCCCGGACCCTTACAAGACAGAGACCTGGCGTCCTTCACTGCATGCAAAGTTCAAATACTCAGGTCTTTACCCGGTGATTGAAGGCTCATTTGACTTTGGTGATACAATGGCCGATATTGTGGTAAAGGCAAAGATTAAAGATGACCAGGATATTTCCTATGCCCTTGCCGACGGCACCCGTGATAATCTGCAGGTAAGCGGCACATTGAAGGCTTATATCCCATGGGGCTTTGCCAAGGGCGGTATATCATGGGGTTTTATCCCGCAGGTGAGTTATGGCATCTCCAACAGCCTTTTTGACAATGCCACACGCGGCCTTACAATAACGGAAAAGGACCCGGAGACGGGAGAGATCAAGGCTTACAAATGGGATGATGGCCATGTTCCGGCGTATGTTCCCATGCAGAGGCTGGGAATATCGGCCAGAGGGTATGTGATGAGGTCCAGGGCCCGTTCACAGGTGTATCCACGCTGGGGTGTTGGCCTGGAAGCGGGCTTCAGTATGCGTCCGTCCATGACGGGAACATTTAATCCCAATGCATACGTGTATGCCTATGGGTATCTCCCGGGCATCTGGCGTACACAGGGGCTAAGGCTTACAGGAACCCTCCAGCACAGGATCAGTTTCAGCGACGATGTTTTCCAGCTTGGAGAGTTAGCGGCCAACACCCTTCCCAAAGGCTTTTCGTCCGCCGCCAGGCTGCAGGCGGGGAGGCGCTATTCCTGGCAGTTGAATGCATCGGCCTCCTACGCCATTCCTGTGTATGTTGGAGACATTTCGCTTCCGCCGGTGCTCTACATCCGTAATTTCCTGATAGTCCCTAACTATGATTTCACGCTCCTGCCCGGGAACCACAACCTTTGGAGCGTCGGGGCCGATATAACCGCAGAAATGGGTAAATTCATCCTGCCCTTCGACGGCTCCCTTGGCGTTTCTGTCTCCTATCTTGGAGGCAGCGCATTCGAGGCCGTGGGCCAGCGTGACCGCTGGTCTGTAGGACTGATCTTCAGCTACGATTTTTAACTAGTCAAACGCCCAGATAATTGCTTCTTCCAGGACCTCGCCGGGACGGAGAACGGTGCTGGGGAAGGCGGGCTGATTGGGGGAATCCGGGCAGTGCTGGCACTCAATGGCCACTGCATCGTAATCATGATATTCCTGGCCCAGGCGGCCCTTGGGGCAACCGTTGAGCCAGTTTCCTGTATAAACCTGCACGGCGGGCTGGGTGGTAAGGACCTCCAGATGGCGGCCGCTCTTTGCTCCCCAGAGTTCTGCGGCAGTGGTTAACTGACCGGGCATTGCGCCGTCAATGAGGTAGCAGTTATCGTAGCCCTTGCCGTACTTGAGTGCAGGGAAATCGGCATTAATATCCTGGCCGATTTTCTTTGCTTCAACAAAGTCCATAGGGGTTCCGGCAACGTCCTCAGGCTCTCCAAGCGGGATGAGGGTATTATCCGTAGGAAGCCACTGGGAGGCGTTCAGTTCAAGTTTGTGGTCCAGAACAGAGCCCTCTCCGTCAAGGTTGAAATAGACGTGGTTGGTAAGATTCACCACGGTGGGTTTGTCTGTTTCAGCGGTAAGGACAAGCTTAAGGGAATTATCCTCACCCCAGGTGTAGTGGGCAACAACCTTAAGATTACCGGGGAAACCGGCCTCTCCGTCCTCTGAGAAATACATGAACTCTACGGCGTTATCCACCACGCGGCTTTCCCAAACCTGGTTCTGGAAGCCCTTGGGGCCGCCATGTAGGTGGTTGGGGCCATTATTTATAGGAAGATTGTACTCCACGCCGTCAAGAGTGAACTTGCCCTTTGCAATGCGGTTTGCATAACGGCCGGGGATTTTTCCGGCGCAGGGGCCATCGGCCATATAATCCATGGCGTTGGCATATCCAAGCACAACCTCCCCAAGCTTGCCGGCTTTGTCCGGAACCATGATTGAGGTGATGGCGGCACCAAGGCTGGAGAGCTGTACAGATGCTCCTGAAGCGTTTTTGAGGGTGTAACGGAAGATTTCCTTGCCCTCAGGGGTTTTGCCCCAAAGTTCTTTAGTGATATTCATTTTCTTGTGGTAAACTGCGAATTCAAACTTGAAGCCCGTTTCCGGGTCCGTATGGGTCTCAGACGTGCTTTCACGCTCCCAAACGTCCGGGTTGATGACGGGGAAAAAGACGTCGGCGTCCTTTACCTCCGTGTGCACGTGAGTAATATAAAGGAGATCCATCTCAGGCATAGCCATCTTGTAGACGGAAGCGCCTCCAATGATAAAGCACTTGTCCTTGCCGGTGGCCTCCGCCTCACGATAGGCCTCTTCAAAGGAATACACGCATGTCACCTCCGGGATAGGGTCCCCGCCAAGGTTCAGGACAATGTTCTTGCGCCCGGGAAGAGGACGGCCGATAGAAAAGTACGTGCTGCGGCCCATGATCACGGGGTATCCGCGAGTGGTGTTCTTGAAGTACTGGAGGTCTTCAGAGATATGCCAGGGCAACTGGTTATTTACGCCGATACCATAGTTGTCCGCTATGGCAACAATAAGACATTTTTTCATATTAGACAGCTACGGGTGCTTTGATTGCGGGCCAGGGGTCATAGCCTTCCAGGGTGAAATCCTCATATTTGAAGTCAAAGATGGATTTCACTTCCGGATTAAGTTTCATTGTGGGGAGCTTACGGGGCTCTCGGGACAGCTGAAGGGCCACCTGTTCAAAGTGGTTCTTATAAATGTGGGTGTCGCCCGTTGTATGGATAAACTCTCCGGGCTCCAGGCCGCATACCTGGGCAATCATCATGGTGAGGAGAGCATATGAAGCAATGTTGAAAGGCACGCCAAGGAACACATCTGCGCTTCTCTGATACAGCTGGCAGGAAAGTTTTCCGCCGGCCACATAGAACTGGAACAGGCAGTGGCACGGAGGAAGTGCCATTTGGTCCACTTCTGCGGGATTCCAGGCGGTCACCAGCATTCTTCTGGAGTTTGGATTGTGTTGTATCAGGTTGATTACCTCTGATAATTGGTCGATTGCCTTACCGTTGGGACAAGCCCAAGAGCGCCATTGGTGGCCATAGACAGGACCCAAATTCCCATGTTCATCGGCCCACTCATCCCAGATGGTAACGCCGTTCTCCCGTAAATAGCCTATGTTAGTGTCTCCGGAGATGAACCAGAGCAACTCGTGGATGATACTTTTGAGGTGAACCTTCTTGGTGGTTAACAGCGGGAAGCCGTCCTGAAGATTGAAGCGCATCTGATACCCGAACACGCTCTGCGTTCCGGTGCCGGTGCGGTCTTCTTTCATGACGCCGTGTTCCCTTATGTGGCGGAGTAGGTCTAGATACTGTTGCATAATTCACAAATTTACAAAATAATTCAATATCTTTGCAATCGGTTATGAAGAAGAGAGAACAATTTACCGGCAGGTTAGCGGTAGTGCTGGCCATGGCGGGATCGGCCATCGGCCTTGGTAATATCTGGAGATTTCCCTATCTGGTGGGTCAGAACGGAGGCGCTGCCTTTATTCTGGTATACATCTTGGCTTGTGCGTTGCTGGCCATTCCGGTTTTCCTGTCGGAATGCGTTATAGGCAGGCGGAGCGGTAGCAGTACCTTTGGCGCTATGCGTAAACTTGCCCCCGGGAGCAATTACCGCTGGGCCGGGCTTGTGACCGTTATTACGCCTGTTCTTCTCTTGAGTTTCTACAGCGTTGTTGGCGGTTGGTCCGTGGATTATCTCCTCAAAGCCTGTACGCTGCGCTTTACACAGGACTCTGCCGGGGTATTTGAAGAGCTGCTTTCTTCTACCTGGGAGCCCATTTTCATGCATACGGCGTTTATGGTGGGAACAGCCATCGTAATTCTTCTTGGCGTTAAGAAGGGTATTGAGAGGTTCACAAAGGTGACAATGCCGCTTCTCTTTATCCTTATTATAATAATAGTAGTGTTCGGCCTTACACTTCCCGGCGCTGGAAAGGGCGTAGAATACCTTGTGAAGCCGGATTTTACAAAGATCACCCCTTCCGTCATTACTTCGGCAATGGGCCAGGCGTTCTTCTCAATGTCGCTGGGCGTAGGAACCATCCTCACTTATGCTTCATACGTTTCAAAGGAGGAGAACCTTATGGTATCGGCAGGCGGAACGGCTGTTTTTGACCTTCTGTTTGCCGTTCTTGCCGGATTTGCCGTAATGCCCGCCGTATTTGCCGCCGGCATCCAGCCCGGCCAGGGCCCCGGCCTTCTGTTTGACACCCTGCCGTATATCTTCTCCCAGATGACGCCCTGGCTTGGCGCCGTGATTTCCATCCTGTTCTTCCTCTCCGTGCTTGTCGCGGCCCTCACATCATCAATATCGCTTCTTGAAGTGGGCGTAGCGTATCTTGTGGAGGAAAAGGGAGTGAGCAGGACCAAGGCAACTATCGGCCTTGGAGCGCTTGTGTGGGCCATCGGCGTTGCGTGCTCTTTGAGCGGCGGCTTCTTTGACTTCCTGGATCACCTTTGTTCAGACTGGCTCATGCCATTTGGAGGCCTCCTGTTTGCTATGTTCGTGGGTTGGAAAATGTCCAAGGCCGATGTCCGGGACGAACTAACCAACGGCGGCACCCGTAACCGCATACTGTTTAACGTGGTGTACTTCCTTATCCGCTACATTGCCCCCATCGGCATACTTGGAATCTTCCTGACTATCCTTCTGGGCTAAATTATTAATGGGCCGCTGGTTTCCGTAAAAACGCCATTTCCCGGTTACGCGCGGCCCTTTGGGCAGTTCATTACCTAAAAACAAGGGTTTTACGGTTACTGGCTGCCCCGTAGCGTAACGGTTTCGGTAATTTTTTGTAATTTTGTATTCCTATGGCAAAGATTGCAGAAGATACCCCAATGCTGAAGCATTACTTCGAGGTGAAATCACAGCACCCGGAGGCCATCCTGCTATACAGGGTGGGAGACTTTTTTGAATGCTATTCAGACGATGCAATCACTGCCGTAAAGGTTCTGGGACTTGTTCAGACCAAGAAATCCAACGGGGAAAAGGGTCCGGTTGCTATGGCCGGTTTCCCTCACCACGCCCTTGAAAACTACCTCACAAAACTGGTGCGCGCAGGCTACAAAGTGGCTGTCTGCGACCAACTTGAGGACCCTAAATTTGCCAAAAAACTTGTAAAGCGCGGAATCACGGAGATTGTCACGCCCGGTATCTCCTTTGGAGAGAATATGCTGGATGTGAAGGAAAACAACTTCCTGTGCGGCCTTACCATTGAAAAGCACCTGTGCGGTGCCGCATTCCTGGATGTTTCCACCGGTCAGTTCCAGGTGGCGCAAGGAACGCTGGATTACATTGGAACCCTCCTTGGTTCTATGAAACCGCGCGAACTTGTGGTCCAGAGGGGCTACGAGAAAGGCCTTAAAGACCGTTTCGGCGACTTTTACACTACATCAATAGACGAGTGGGCGTTTGTTTATGACGCCGCTGTGGAACGCCTGAAGCGCCAGCTTGGTGTTGAAAGCCTCAAAGGTTTTGCCATAGATCCGTACCCTCTTGGCGTTTGCAGCGCCGGCGCTCTGCTTGTTTATCTGGAACAGACTCAGCACACCGGCCTTAAGAATATCTGCTCAATCGGCCGTATTGATGAAGCCCGGTTTGTGTGGATGGATAAGTTCACTCTACGCAACCTGGAAGTGTTCCAGAGTGCCTCTGGAGCGGCAGGCGTACCGCTTGTGGAACCTCTTGATAAGTGTTCCACGCCCATGGGCGCACGTATGCTCAGGAACTGGCTGGCCATGCCAATCATGGACCTGAAGGAGCTCAATGCCCGTTATGACATTGTGGAACACTTTGTGGGCGCTCCGGAGCTTCTTGAGGCAACGCAGGAGGACCTTGGTAAACTTGGAGACATAGAGCGCATCCTTGGCCGCATCGCATCCGGCAAGGCTATGCCTCGTGAGGTGATGCAGCTTGGAAGGGCGCTGGCTTTATCGGCCCCCATAAGGGAAAGACTGGCCGATGGCCCCGAGGCCCTCACAAAGCTTCTCAAGGGAATGAAGAACTGCGCCTCCCTGGTGAAGGAAATCCAGCGTGTGATGGCCCCGGAACCTGCCATCCAGATTGGCAAAGGGCCGGTTATCGGCACGGGTGTAGACGCAGAGCTTGACGAACTCCGAAGCCTTAGCGCTGGAGGTAAGGATTACCTTCTCCAGATGCAGCAGCGGGAAGCGGAAAGAACAGGCATAAGCAGTCTAAAAATAGCATACAACAACGTTTTTGGCTATTATATTGAGGTTCGTAACGCGTATAAGGACCAGGTCCCGCCGGAGTGGATCCGTAAGCAGACGCTTGTGAACGCGGAGCGCTATATAACTGAGGAACTTAAGGAATACGAGGAAAAAATCCTCACTGCAGAAGACAAGATCCTGGCAATAGAGCAGGCTCTTTTCACTAATTTAATTGTCCAAATCCAGTCATTCATCCCGGATATCCAGACAAACAGCCGCATCCTTGCAAAGCTGGATGTGTTGGCAGGTTTTGCGGAACAGGCCGTCCAGATGCATTACTGCCGCCCGGAAATGAACGACTCCAAGGTGCTGGATATCCGTCAGGGCCGTCATCCCGTCATTGAAACGCTTATGCCCGCCGGGGAAGAGTATGTTCCTAATGACGTGTATCTGGATGCCACGGAGCAGCAGATTATAATCCTCACCGGTCCCAATATGGCCGGTAAGAGTGCCCTGCTGCGGCAAACTGCCCTAATAGTTCTTATGGCCCAGTGCGGCTCGTTTGTGCCGGCTGCAGAGGCCCATATAGGGTATTTTGACAAGATTTTCACGCGAGTAGGTGCCTCTGACAACATTTCCCGCGGAGAATCCACCTTCATGGTGGAGATGCTGGAAACGGCAATGATCCTGAATAACCTCAGCGCAAGGTCCCTGGTTCTGCTGGATGAGATTGGCCGCGGAACATCCACCTACGACGGTATGTCAATAGCCCGTGGAATTGTGGAGTTTATCCACGAATACGGCAAGGGCGCAAAGACGCTTTTTGCCACCCATTATCACGAGCTCAATGATCTGGAAGGCATTTTCCCGCGTGTGAAGAACTTCCACGTTGCCGTGAAGGAAGTGGGCAAGGAGGTCATCTTCCTCCGTAAGCTCCGTGAAGGCGGCACGGCCCACAGTTTTGGTATCCACGTTGCCCGTATGGCCGGCATGCCCCAGCAGGTCCTTGAAAGCGCAGAACGTACCCTGAAGGCCCTGGAGAACAGCCAGGCGCTGGAAAAAATAGGGGCCCTCACGCCCGTGAAGCCCCATAATGTTAAGGAGGGCCGCGTGGAGAAAGACGGCTCAATCCAGCTCTCTATGTTCCAACTGGACGATCCCCTTCTGGAGTCCCTGAGGGACCGTCTCAAAGCCGTAGACCTCAACAACCTTACCCCGCTTCAGGCCTTTGACCTTCTGA
>JAEEGH010002112.1_pt1 | contig 54605 bp, 42 predicted proteins | sample 9134181 | NCBI WGS metagenome assembly JAEEGH01 (sample SAMN16246544, study PRJNA631951) | gut metagenome | biome: gut microbiome; feature: rumen; material: DP-attached | host: Bos | place: Iran: Karaj | collected 2018-10 | reverse complement strand
AGTCGCCGTATGCGGAGGTCGTCGCCACTTCGGGATCCACAGTGTTGCAGTATTTCTTCATCGGAGACAGATAGAACAGGTTTTCTCCGCTGAAATAGAGCCTGCACTTCCGTATGGATGAAGTCTTGAAAGGAATGGTGTAGCCGATGGTGAGGTTCTTCAGGCGCAGGTAGGCAGCGTTCTGCAGGTAGCGGTCGTTGACCACGCTGTTCTTCACGAGCTGTGCACGCTGGCGGGGGAAGTAGCCGGAAGTGTTCTCTTCAGTCCAGCAGTTTGCCTGCAGGGTGGTCGGAATGAACGTGGGCCTTCTGTAGGAATAAGGGCCCCAGAAGTAGACACAGTTGGCATCGGGATACCAGTCACATTTGCCCACGCCCTGGAAGAAGATGCTCAGGTCGATTCCGTTCCAGGAGAAGTCGCTCTGCAATGAATAGCGGTAACGGGGCAGGCTGTTTCCTATCACGCGGCGGTCGCCGGGATCGTCCAGGGTGTTGGCGCCGGTGTCGATGGACTTCTTTCCGTCCTTCGTGTGCTTGTCGCCGTCCAGGTTCTCGAACTTCATATCACCGGCGAGGACCTTGTTATAGGGTGCCTTGCAGCCGAGTTCAGCCTTGTTGACGACGCTCAGGTCGTACTCATCGGCCCACTGGGCGGCCTCTTCGTCGGAGCCGAACAGGCCGATCACGTGGTAGCCCCAGATTTCGCCCAGGGTCTTGCCCACATAATTGTCGGTCAGCAGGTTGGTGGGGTTGTTGAACTTGGTGATCTTGGTGATGTTGTCGCCCAGGGTGGCGGTGATGCCGTAGCGCAGGGGCTTGCCGCCCAGTTTCACGGCGTCGTGCCAGCTTGCCATGATCTCGTAGCCGGTAGTGCGCAGGTCGGCGGCGTTCTCCTTCGGAGCGCTCTCGCCATAGACGTTGGGAAGCGTCATCGACTTGGTGAGCATGTCCTTGGTGTCACGGATGTAGGCGTCGGCCGTGATGTTCAGGCGGTCGTTGAAGAATCCGAGGTCCAGACCGGCGTTGTAGGAAATCACGGTCTCCCAGGTCAGGCCGCTGGAAACGGGAGAAGACATCGTGGCGCGCTGCGCCGCATCGGTCCCGTTGAAGGTGTAGCCGAGCTTGGCAAGGGTGATGGTGTCGAAATAGTAGTAGTTGCTGACCTGCTGGTTGCCCAGGGTACCGTAGCTCAGGCGGACCTTGGCTTTGTTCCACACATCATGCAGGGGGGCCCAGAAAGGCTCCTCGCTGATACGCCAGCCCACGGAAGCCGAGGGGAAGAAGCCCCAGCGGTGATTCTTGGGGAAGCGGGATGTTCCGTCATAACGTCCGGAGATCTCGAGCAGGTACCTTTCGGCGTAGTTATAGTTGATACGCCCGAAGAAGCCGAGAGTACGGTAGGCGCTGTTGGACTCGGCGAGGCTTGAGATTTCGGTCGCGGAGGCCAGGTTGATGTAGGAGAGAGACTCGCTCAGCGAACCTTTCTGGTGCACCGTCAGGTTTGATGAACGGTAGTCATCGAAGTTGGCGCCAAGGGTGGCGGCGACATTGTGATTGCCGAAAGACCCGTCATATGCGAAGTAGCCGTTGGCCACGTGGCCGTCCCGGTAGTATCGGACCTCGCGATAGAAGTCGTACACGGAACCGTTGCTGAAATAACCTCCGGTGAGTCCGTTGCCCACATACATACGCTTGTTGGCGTTGTCGTAGCAGTTGGGCGTGGGAAGGCTGCGGTAGGAATTCACGTTGTCGTTACGGCGATAAGTGTAGTCAGCGACGAATTTCAAGCCCTTTGCAATGCTGAAAGTCAGGCGGTTGGTAAGGGTGAGAGCATTGCGGATGCGGGCGTTCTTATTGGCGTTGTTAGTCCAGACGCCGCCGCGGCCGCTGAAGAGCGGAGAGGTGGCTCCGTACATATAGCCAGGCTGAATGTTCACCGTGCCGTCGGGATTGAAGGGAATGTAGAAGGGGCCGACATTCTGTGTCGTGTTCCAAAGGATACCCGCGTCCACAAGGCCGGCCTGTCCGTCCTGCTCCCAGAAACCACCGTATTTGTAGTTGGAGCGCTCGAAGGCCAGGTTGCTGGAATAGTGCAGCCAGGGGGTGATTTCCGCATTTATCTTGGAGCGGAACGAGAAGTTGTTGACCTTATCCTCGGCTCCCTGGTTGAAGAGACCTTCGCGATAGAGGTAGCGGCCGCTCACATAGTAGTTCATCTTCTTGGTGCCGCCCTTGATGGAGACGTTGTGCTCCGTCTCGGGACGGGTCCTCTTGAACAGGTAGCCATACCAGTCGAAGTTGCCGAGGTACAGGTAGGTGTTCGTGTGGGTCTGGTCGGGAATGACCCAGGGACGGGCAGGGTTCTCGGTGACATCGTTCCTGCGGTCGTACATCATCTGGATCTGCTCATCCGAGTACGTCCAGGCATCGTTGCCCTGGAAGACCTGGTTGAAGGCGTTGGTCATCGTGATGTAGTCGTAGGCTGTGGTCATGAAGTTCGTCGAAGTGGTGTTGCTGGAGATGGAGTAGCGTCCGTTGTAGTTGATGGATGCCCTGCCTTCCTCGCCCACACCGCTCTTGGTATTCACCAGGATCACGCCCGCGGAAGCCTTTGCACCGTAGATGGCGCAGGCGGAGGCGTCCTTGAGCACGGAAATGCTTTCGATGTCGTTGGGGTTGACCAGCGTCAGGCTGCCCTCCACGCCGTCCACCAGCACCAGCGGGCTGCCGGAGTTGAGGGACACCTTGCCTCGGACGGACATGCTGTATTCCGAAGCTTCGATCGAACCGTTGCCGGTCGTGACTATGATGGAAGGATCGGCTCCCTGGATGGCCATCGCCGTATTCGTCACGGGGCGCTGGTTCAGGGTGGCGCCGTCGACGACGGACACGGCACCGGTCACGTTGACCTTCTTCTGGGTACCGTAACCCACGACGACGACTTCGTCGAGCAGGTTCATGGCATCGCTGAAGACAACCTTGACGTGGCCTTCGTTGCCGCTGACCGGAACTTCCTGGTCCGAGTAGCCGATGTAGGAGACTATAAGGGTGGCGGGGTATTGGACATTGGTCAGCGTGAAGCTTCCGTCCGGCCCGGAGATGAATCCGAGCGTCGTGCCCTTGATGCGGATTCCGGCGCCCATCAGCGGCTCTCCGTTCTCATCCACCACCACGCCGGTGACCTGCTGGGGCTCGGCCTTGGGCTTTCCTTTGCTGACGGAGATGCTCTTTCCGTCAATGATGTAAATCACCTGCTGTCCGGCGAAAATCCGGTCCAGCACGTCAGAGATCGAAGCTCCGGAAACATCGACGCTGATCACTTTGTTGAGGTCCACGTCTTCGGAATTGACGGATACAGAGTATCCCTGACTCCGGTTCAGTGCGGTGATGGCGTCGCTAACCTTCACATTCTTCAAAGACAGGTTGATCTGGGCGTTCGCCACGACGCTGAGCGACAGGGCCGCGAACACCAGAAAAAGCGGTTTGACTAATCTGAATTTGGTTAACATAGCATTAAACAGTTATTAAATATGTATATGTTTTTATTTGGATTGCAGGTAGATCGTCTTACCGGAGTGGCGGACGCGCATTTTCCCGTCGGAGCTCATCACGGCCAGGATCTGGTCGAGGGTTTCGTTGTTGGTGAAGATGGAGAAGTAGCGCCTTGACGCCAGATCCTCATCCAGAACGATGATTTCGCGGTTGAAGCGGCGGGAAAGGTCAGCCGCAATGTCAGCCATCTCCATATCGAAGAAATGGAGCGAATTGCCTTCATGGAAAGCCTTGAAGCCGGAGGGAGAGAACCTCGAGACATCGAGTTTGTCGTTTTCCCGGTTGTAGAGCATCCTGTCTCCCGGCTTCAGGCGGACAAGCCTTGTCTCATTCTGCCTCGATACGTTGGCTTCCACGCTGCCCTCCAGCAGAAGCAGTTCAGCAGTGTGTTCGTGGGCAAAATTCTTGAAATTGAACGAAGTGCCGAGCACCTTTATGTCAAGGCCCGGGGATTTGATGACGAAAGGATGTTCGGGATCCCTGGCCACGTCCAGATACGCTTCTCCGTCCATGAACACGATGCGGTTGCTGCCGGAAAAGACGGCCGGATAGGTCAGGCGGCTGCCGGAGTTGAGGTGCAGAGTCGTCCCGTCGGCGAGCGACACCACCCGCTTCTCGCCGAAAGGCACGCTCACCTCCGCCCATTCGATGGCGGCGATGCGTTCTTCGCCCGTATTCAGGCCGGCCTTGTATGAGACGGGAAGGAAAATCGCAGACGCCAGCACGGCCACGGCCGCCAGGGCATAAGGAAGTATCCTCCTGAAAACGGTATGACGATGGGGGGTCTGTCCCGATGAATCGAGGCACTCTTCGAACAGGTCCCGGAGGGAATCGTCCAGTTCCGGCGACCCTTGATTGGCGCAGATGATTTTCTGCACCTCTCCCTCCTCACGCATGGAGAGGCGGTCGAAAAAATAATCACGAATTTTGTCCTTCACATTATATAAACGCATGAAGGGCGCAAAATACGTAATCAGTCCCACAAATTAACTCAGATAAACGGAGACCTCCCGCCTGGCAAGCTCGAGGTGTTTCTCTACCGTGCGGACGGAAATGCCCATGCGGGCGGCAATTTCCTCGTCGGAAAGGCCATTCAGCTTGCTCATCCTGAACACTTCAGCTCTTTTCCTGGGCATTTTTGCAAGGACCGGGTGCAGCAGATTCATCATGACGTCCGGCTGGATGTCGTCCGACACCCCCTCAGGGAGGACCTGCACCTTGTCGACCTGGCTTTCCCATTTGGACCGCAGGGTGCTGACCACCTCATTTCGGGCGCAGATGAACAGCCAGTTCCTGAAAGCAGCCACGCTTTCGAAGGAAGGATTGGACGACATCAGGCGCAGGAAAATGTTCTGGACTATGTCTTCCGCCTTCGCCTTGTCCTTGATAAGGCCCGTCACGAAATTACGCACACCGGGAGCATAGCGTTTATAGAGTTCCGCCAAAGCACCCATGTCCCCTTCAGACATAGCCAGAATCAGTTTCGAATCCTGCTTCATTTCCCGGTAGTGGTCAGTATATCGCAAATATAGTCATTTTTCACGGATTTCCCATAACGGAGATCACCGGAGCTTCACGTCCACATACACCGGAAGGTGGTCCGAAGCGACCCTCACGTCGCCGGACTTGAACGCCACGGGCACCTCTGCCTCCAGCAGTTCAACCCGGGACGAGGCGTTGCGGTACACCATGATGTAGTCGATGCACTTGACCGGCTGGCTTGCCGGATAGGTGAAGTCGAAGGGCGAAAGGATGGTCCATTCCCGCTTCATATAGGAGATGGTCTCGCTGGTCGGCAGGGCATTGAAATCGCCGCACAGGAACACGGGCTTGTCTGTGTTGCCGTAAGTAGCTTTTATCCATTCCGTTATCGCGGCAGCCTGGGCCAGCTGGGCAGTCTTGGACTTGTGGTCCAGGTGGGTGGAGCAGAACACGAAGTCCCGGAATTCGCACACCGCGAGGGCCCGCTGTTCGGAGCCGTCCCCCCTGTCCAGCTTGATCCGGAAGCGTTTTTGGAGCTGCAGCGAAGGGTCCGACGCAATGCCTATTCCGTAGCCGCCGCCCTTGTAGTCCAGGGCCTGCGCGAAGGTGTAGTCCCAGCCGCCCATCGCCTCGGCGAAGAGCTTGATCTGGAACACGTTGTGGCGGGTGTTGCAGCTGTCCAGTTCGTTCATGGACAAAGCGCTCACGCCCAGTTCCCTGACCATTGCGGCCACCATCCCGGTGGTATTGGTCCCGCTCTTGCTGAAGACGCCCACGTTGTAGGTGGCGAGCCTCAGCGAGCCCTTGTCCGGGGCCGGATCATCGCCCTGGACTTCAGGGGCCGGTTTCCCGGGAGGCGGGAGATCGACGGTAGCTTTCTTCTCACATTTTCCAGACAGAAGCAGGACGCACAGGAGTGCAAAGGCCAATTTTTTCATAGAGCAAATATATAGGTTTATGAGCGGAATTGCAAGACGGCAGGTTTTGGGGCTGATTATTAGTATATTGTGAGGCACGGGTGCCGCCGGGTGCTGCCAGATGCTGCCGGGTGCCGCCGGGTGCTGCCGCTGGAACAAATTTGCTTCCAGCAGGAGCATTTAGGGCGTTATTTGCTCCCACTGGAAAGGTTTTTCTTCCAGCAGGAGCACCCTATGGAGTAATAGTCCATCCTGCGGGGACGCCGTACTCTCCTCTTGGCCAGTTGACGCCAGAAGCGCGTGTGAAGGTACCTGTGGCATTGGTTCCGCTCATCCAGTCCATGATGGCAGCAGCATTGGGAGCTTCGTAGTCGGGCTCGGCAGCGTCCCACGCCCAGTCGGGATTTGTGGCAAGGCAGGTGACGGCTCCCAGTGAACTGCAATCACGGAACATGTAGGCATAGCAGAACCGCACCAGCTTGGTTGCTTTCAGTTCCGGAGCCTTGGTAAGTGAGGTGCAGTAGTCGAACATATTCATGTAGCAGCCTTCGGCAAGCGTAGAGGCAGGAAGCGCCGGGGCCTGGGTGAGGCTTACGCATTCGCGGAACATGCTCCCGTAGCAGTACGGCGCAAGGGTGGTCGCCGGAAGGACCGGGGCCTGGGCAATACCACTTGCAGAAAACATGTTGGCATAGCAGTTTTCGGCAAGGTTCCTTGCAGGCAGTGCCGGAGCCGATGTCATTCCCGAGCACCCCTCGAACATACTCATGTATGACGAATTGCCCACCGTGCTCGCCCCAAGGACCAGATCCTTGGCCGAAACCAGTTTGGTGTCGTGCGAGAATAATTGCACAAAAGCATAGTCCGAAAGCGCCTGGACGTTCACATAGTCGCCGCTGGAAACAAGGCTGCGGATGTCGCCGGATACTTTATACTTCCCGCTGCCTGAAATCCGGGTATAAAGATAGACTGCTGACTCGTGACCGTACACAGGGTTGTCTCCCCACAGGCGCAGCTTCTCACCGGCAGACACGTCAATGGTGATTGTACTGTTGCTGGATGTGGTTGCCGAACCCATGTGAATGTCCTTTCCGCAGGTAATGGAGAGCCCCTGCGGGTTGGCGATGGTAATGACGCCGCTCTCGACAGCCTCTATGGTAAGGGGATCCACAAATCCGTTCCATCCGGCCGGGATGCCGTGGTCTCCACTGGGCCAGGATACCGAAGGATCGGAGATAAAGGTTCCGCCGGCGGGGACGCCTTCCACCCAGAAATGCGTGGCTTTGTTTCTTCCAAGGTTACCCTTGGCGTAACAGGTAATCTGCTTCAGGCTCCGACAATTCCTGAACATAAAGCGGTATGCGTCATTCCCGGGGGCTGCGGCGGGCAGAACGGGGGCGGCCGCCAGGGCCCGGCAGTCTGAGAACATCCTGAAGTAACTGGTAGCAGGGACATTCGTTGCCGGAAGGATGGACGGAGCTTTTTCCAATCTGTAGCACTGGTAGAACATGCTGTTGTAAGGTCCCAAGACGCTCATAGGGTCATAAGGTCCGCCTGAAAGCGTTGTTGCAGGGAGCTCCGGTGCTCGTGTCAGGTTTGTACAGTTATAGAACATGAGTGCATAAGAGCCTTTGCGCACCGTCGTTGCCGGAAGCTCGATATCCTTCTCCGGATGGTTAAGCATATTGCCCACATTCTCGAACATGCCGTAAAAGGCATAGTCCTCCGCAGTTTTTAAGCCCGAATCCGGAGACCCGAAATACTCAAAATCCATAAGGCTCATAAGATTACCGTACAGATAAAACGGGGCGTCGCAGTTTATATGGGTGAATGCATCATATGCGTTATAGGTGTTTGTTGACGAATTATACTTCTCCGTCCTCGTTCCATAATACCTGTTCCCCGGAGCAAGCTTTCCGCCCAGAAGCAGTTTATCACCGGCCTTCACTTCAATCTTGATTGGGTCTCCGCTTGCGATATTGGAATTGATTGCGCTATTGTTCACGCCATCAAAACCATAGTAAAAAGTGCGTCCGAGAGGATTCTGGATAGTCACGATGCCGTCTTGCAGAGCCTCGATGGTAAATGGCTGCTTGAGGGACTCGTATTTTTTCAAAGTCTTGGATGCCTTGTAAAACCTGCCGTCGGCAAGGAGCGCCTTCATGGTGCCGCTAAAAACCGTTCCGTCCTGCGTTTCAGCCACAAAATCGTATGGAATCCTGGCCTTCCCGGTGCGGTCGAAATCGGCGCCGTATTGCCCCGGAATGGCAACGAAGAACTCGGTTCCGGGCGCGTCAGGAACCACCGTGACTGGGTTGTCAAGGCTCCAGGAGGTGAGCGTGAGCCTTGTAATCTTGTTGGTTTCGCAACCAATGTAGTTGAAGCTGAAAAGGGTGATGCTCTGCCGGCTGACTAAAGCGGCATCGGAAAGAACGATCTTGGAACTCGCCTTATCGACACTCGTCACATCTACGGTCGCAAGCGCATAATCATAGCGCTTGGCAATATCTTCCAGCGTCCCTTTCTGCCGGGCATACATCTCCCGGGAATCGGCAGGTTTTTCCGGATACAAAAGTGTGAACCTGTCTCCCGTATTGACCGTTCCCGATATCGTCCCCCTGAACCGGCAAATGCTGCCGCCGCCGGGCGTGGTGAGTGTTCCACGGTGGCCGTCCCCGTTGACGTCATACACCTCTATCTTATCCGTTCCGCTCCAGTATGCCGACAAATAACCGTTGTCAAGGTTCAGGGCCTTTGTTTCGGCAACAATTCCGCCACCTTCCCAGCCATCGTGTTCAAATAATGCCTTCGTTGTGGCTTCAGCCCATTTCATGGCATCGACTTCCACCGTCCAGGTCTTCCCTTCCGGTGCGGTCTCTACTTCGTTCTTTGCACATGCGACTGCAGCAAGTGCCGCAATAAGAATCCAATACTTTCTCATGGCTAGTTCCCCCATTCGTCAGTTATCCAATATCCATAATCATCCCGGAGAAAGTCTCCGGAGGCCTGCAGGATGGCTTCTTCCATCCACTGCTGTTCAATTTCCACTGCGGGCGTCATGTAATTTTCTTTCATATAGCGTGTTCGTTTGTTTCCGGCGCAAAGGTAAGTACAGACAGCGGGAGTGATGTCCCACCCCCGCAAAACTATGTCTCAAATTGACAAAAATGATTAATTTTGCCTTTTGTATGCGTCTACTGGTTGTTTTTCTTATTTCACTTATTGCTGCCGCCCAGCCCAATCCACGGCAGGAAGACTCGCTGCGGCGTGCAAAAATGGCGGAACTCTTTTATGCTGACGACAAGGACGGCTTTTTGCAGGCAGCGCGTGACCTCGTGGATTTTCACAAGACGCATGGGAGCGACAAACAGCTCTTCGACGCTTATGCTACACTCTTTGACCGCCAGCAGATGTGGGGCCGATACGACGACGCCGTTGCCACCATCGACGAAATGTCTCAGGTCGCCCAGGGAAGGCGCAGCCGTCTTGGAACCGCAGTTGCCGAGTTCTGTACCGGGCAGCTGTACCTCAATACCAGGCAGCCTGCAGAGGCGGAAATCCACTACCGCCGTGCTTTCAATGAGCTTAAAACCGCAGGTGAAAACGGGCGGGCATTGAGGGCCGGCTTTAACCTGCAGGCCTGTGCAATGAACCTGGGGGAGCCGGAAGCCGGACTTGCCATGAATGACTCTACGGCGATTCTCATCTCCGATATGGAAGCGCGCTCCGGCAGAGCCAATGCAGGAAATCACTTCAAGCAGGCCAGGTATCGTTTCGTACTTCTGCAAAGGACGGGCAGGCTGAAGGAGGCGGCCCCGCTGAAGGACACCCTCCTTCATTATGCCGCAGTGCTCAACGACCCTTCCCAGGACGAAATCATGCTCACCGCCATCGCTCAGTACGAGCAGGCCGTCGGCAACAGAAAAGAGGCTTACGCATGCTTGGATACGCTTATTGCCAGAAACCTCAAGGCGCGCAATTTCAACAACGCCTCCCGGTTCCGTCTCTCCCTGGCCGACTTCCAGCGGGAGAATGGGGACTTGGACCTGGCTGTCGACAATTACCGGCTATACTCGGCCGAGAGCGACTCGGCACGGATACAGGATACTCACCGGCAACTCAACGAACTCACTAAGAAGTTCGAACTCGATGAGCTCAGGATGGAAAACGAAGCGTCCCGTCAGAGGAACACCATGCTCGGTCTCATCGTCGCAGTCATGGCTGTTCTGCTGGTGGCGATATTCGTCTACAACAGGCAGTTACGGCGCAAGAACAGGATTCTCTTTTCCGCCACGCAGGAGCACATCAAGGCTGAAGAGGAGGCCGAAGAGGCAATCGTGCATGCCCCGGAAGCCGGGCAAACGGCCGAGGAGAGACTTTATGCCAGTCTTATCAGATTGATGCAGGAAGAGGAGCTTTTCAAGGATGCCGACCTCAACCGGGATTTATTGTGCGCCAGACTGGGGACAAACCGCACCTACATTTCAAATGCCGTCAAGCAGTGTTTTGGCGGGACCCTCAATGCGTTTATCAACCACTTCCGCCTGCGCTGGTCTGCCGAAGCCCTTGCAGGCCGGGACGACCTTTCTGTGCTTGCCGTGGGAGAAGATGCCGGCTTCAGCTCACGATCCACCTTCCACAGGCTCTTTCAGGAGGCCTACGGCATGTCGCCGTCAGCCTACAGAGCCGCATCTAAAGCATAATTATCGTTGCGCTTTTTGTCGCCGTTGCGGCAAACGCCCAGGAGATAATTTATTGTGAACTCATTGGTGTCCAGGGTTTGTTCACGAAGAAATTCAACATCTCAGTCGACTTTGGTCAACAGTCGAAACTGTTTTCCAACGAGGCGCTCGTCGATGAAAAAGGAAAAGCCAGATGGTCAAGGACTCTGCCAAGGCAGAAAGTACCGAATAATCCTTCTGTCCGGATAGTGACGATACCCTGCCTGGTCTGTGGACCGGGATAAGCAAATTCGGCCGTTTTCGCACATAGGGGTACAGGCGAGTGGACCGGTATCGGCAGCCCGCCGGGGACCTGCGCCAGACCATACAACAACACACCCCGCATCTCTCGACGCGGGGTGCTTGCAATTCTAACCTAAAATTTAACCTATGAAAAAACTATTCGGTTAAATTCTATTGCAAAGGGTGTGCCAAACTTTGCAGATTAGTTCAATTCTTCGTCATATTTTACCTGGAAGATAAAAATCGGGTTGTCCGGGAGGCCGCGGGGGTTGGTCTGGACGGCAGCGATGTTGTCGATGACGTCGAAACCGTCGATGGTCTCGCCGAAGATAGTGTACTCGCCGTCGAGGTGGCGGCAGCCCTCCTCGCTCTGGACGATATAGAACTGCGAGCCGCTGGACTCCTTCATAGGATTGGCGATGTCGCCTTTGCGGGCGGCTGCAAGGGCGCCTTTCTTGTGGTGGTGCTCCGGACGGATCTCAGCCTCGATCTGGTAGCCGGGGCCGCCGGTGCCGTATTCCGCCACCCGGTTGGGATCCTTGGTCAGGGGGTCGCCGCCCTGGATCATGAAGTTCTTGATGATGCGGTGGAACTGGAGGCCGTCAAAGAAGCCCTCGAAAGCCAGCTTGGCGAAGTTCTCACGGTGCTTGGGGGTGTCGGCATAGAGGCGGACCTTGATTGTGCCCAGGCTGGTGACGATATCGAATACCGGCTCCTCGGGCATCGCAGCGATTTTTTCCATTGTCTTCATTGTCTTTTGAGCTTGTACGAGCGAATCGGCCTGGACCTCGGCCTCGGATCCGGCTTCGGTGGTCTTCCCGCCCTTGGGGTTATTGCCGCAGCCGGCGATTATGGCCATGAGCGATGCGGCAAGGATGATGTTGATTACTTTTTTCATTGTGGATTATGTCTGATGTGCAAAGATACCCAAATTCGGACAATTATTGATTCAGAGCAAAAAAATTTTGCAGTTAAGCAAAAGAATTGTATCTTTGCGGTCCCATTGAGATATGGTGTAATGGTAGCACTACAGATTCTGGCTCTGTCAGTGAGGGTTCGAGTCCTTCTATCTCAACAAAAAAGTCGCCTTCCGGCGACTTTTTTCTTCTATACAGGCGGAGTCTATTTTCCGAGCAGCACAACGGCCCAGACCTCACATCCTTCTCCCCTTCCCACGAAGCCCAGGCGCTCGGTCGTGGTGGCCTTCACGCTGACTGAATCCACATCCACACCCATCACCTCCGCAAGGCAGCGGCGCATCTCCGGGACAAGGAAACCAATCTTGGGGGCCTGCAGCGCGATGGTGATGTCGGCATTGACCAGGTCCCAGCCCTTCGAGCGCACGAGCTCCATCACGCGGCGCAGCAGGATCTTGCTGTCGATCCCCGCGAACTCGTCCGACGTGTCGGGAAAGTGGTGCCCGATATCCCCCAGCGCGAGGGCGCCCAGCAGGGCGTCGCACAGCGCGTGGATGGCCACATCGCCGTCCGAGTGGGCCACAAAGCCCACGGAAGAAGGCACACGCACCCCGCAGAGCCACATCGGCAGCCCTTCCCGTATCTGATGTACGTCGTATCCTTGTCCTATTCTGTTCATCTTATATGTTACCGTTTGCCGGCCCTGACCACTCATAATCGTCGCTTCGCGACCCCTCCCTAAAGGGCCCCTCCCTCTTATGGTGCCGAGGGTGGCACAGATTATGAGTGGTCAGGGCCGGCAAACATTATACGATTCCTGAGAAGCCGAGGAAGGCCATTGCCATGATGCCCACGGTGATGAAGGCGATAGGCAGGCCCTTGAAAGCGGCGGGCACCTCGCTGCGGGACAGCTGCTCACGGAGCCCCGCGAACAGGATCATCGCAAGGCCGTAGCCGAGAGACGTCGCCAGTGCATAGACGGCGGCCTGCGCAAGGTTGAGCATATGGGCGGCACCCCCGAAGGTGAACTCCTTGGTGACCACCGTGATAGCCACGCCGAGCACGGCGCAGTTGGTGGTGATGAGCGGCAGGAAGATGCCAAGGGCCTGATACAGCGAAGGGCTGATCTTCTTGAGCACGATCTCGACCATCTGCACGAGTGCGGCGATGACCAGGATGAACGCTATGGTCTGCAGGAACTCGAGCCCGAAAGGCACCAGCAAGTATTTGTTGATAAGGAAAGTGACGACGGTTGCGAGCGTGATGACGAACGCCACCGCACCGGACATGCCCGTAGCCGTGGACAGCTTGCTGGAAACGCCCATGAAGGGGCAGATGCCAAGGAACTGCGCGAGGACGATATTATTGACGAATATCGCCGAGACAATTATCAGAAAATACTCCATATCTACCTCTTAGCCAACTTGTTGAACAAAACCATAAGATACCCCAGCACAAGGAAGGCGCCGGGTGCCATCACGAACGCGAGGATACCGTCGCCGGTGATGAATTTCCAGCCGAAGACGGAACCGCTCCCCAGGATTTCGCGGACGATGCCGATGATGGTGAGCGTAACGGTGAATCCGAGTCCGATGCCGATGCCGTCCAGGGCCGAATCCCCTACGGAATTCTTGCTGGCGAAAGCCTCGGCGCGGCCAAGGACTATACAGTTGACGACGATCAGCGGGATGAACAGGCCGAGCGTCTCATACACGTCGGGCACATATGCCTGCATGAGCAGCTGCAGGAGCGTGACGAAGGTCGCGATGACCACGATATACACCGGGATATGCACCTTGTCGGGAACCACAGGAGCGATCAGCGAAATGACTATGTTGCTCAGGATCAGGACGAACATGGTGGCAAGTCCCATCTCGAGGCCGTTCATCGCGGAGGTTGTGGTCGCGAGCGTGGGGCACAGTCCCAGAACGAGGACGAAAGTAGGGTTCTCCTTGAGAAAGCCCTTGGTAATCAATCCAAACTTACTCATTGCCCTTCAGATTAAGATAAACTTTGTATGCATTGGCGATCGCGGCGCTGTAGGCCCTGGAGGTGATGGTGGAAGCCGTGATGGCATCCACCTCTCCCCCGTCCTTGCGCACGGCGAGAACCTTTGCAGCGGGGTCCCAGCCCTTGAACTGGTCGATGAAGGAAGCCTCCGTGGCGCATTTGGCGCCGAGGCCGGGAGTCTCGGAATGCGAGAGCACGACGGTGTTGACGACGCAGCCGCCCTCGTCGATGCCCACCATAAGGCTCAGGGGGCCGCCGAAGCCGCCGACGGTCGAAATGACCGCAATGCCGGAGCCGGGAACGGAGTAATATGTATAATCGGCGCCCTCGACGGAAACGCTCTTCTGCTCGGGCTCGACGGTGAACTCGGGAAGCACACGGGCGATGGAAGCGGCGGTCTTGGCTGCCTGCGCATCGGCAATGGGCTGGGCGGTCACGGCATACACGCCACCCAGCAGCGCGGAGCACACGAGGCACACGAGCGTAAGGCTCAGGGCCATGTTCTTGAGATTCGATTTAGCTGCCATAACTATGCCCTCCCGTATTTTTTCTGGTGGAACGCCCTGTTGATGAGCGGCACGAAGCAGTTCATGATCAGGATGGCGAAAGACATACCCTCAGGGTAGGATCCGAAATAACGTATCATCATCACAATCAATCCGATACCGACGCCGAAGATGACGCCGCCCCAGTTGCTCATAGGCGAAGTCACGTAGTCCGTGGCCATGAACAGAGCACCGAGGAGCACGCCGCCGGTGAGCAGGTTGAAGCCGATTCCCGTATAATGCGCAGGGTCGATGGCGTGGAAGATGAAAGTGGTCAGCGCGATGGTGCCGAGGATACTGAGGGGTATCCAGGGCTTGACCACCTTGCGGATGAGCAGGTAGCAGAAGCCGGCAAGAAGCGCAATCGCCGAAATCTCGCCGGCCGAGCCGCCGACGTCGCGCAGGATGGTGGAAGCTGTGAGGCCGTGGGCGGAAAGGATCTCGGGGATGGTGGATCCGCTCTTGAGACCTTCCTTGATGAGCCCGAGGGGCGTGGCTCCGGAGACTGCGTCGACGGAGCCGATGAAGCCGTCCGGCATTGCCCAGCTGGTCATATACACGGGGAAGGAGATGAGCAGGAACACACGTGCCGTGATGGCCGGATTGAATATGTTCTGCCCAAGGCCGCCGAAGGACATCTTGGCGATGCCGATGGCAACCACGGCGCCGATGACCACCACCCACCAGGGAGTGCTGCAAGGCAGGTTCATCGCAAGCAGCAGGCCGGTGACGAGCGCCGAAGAGCCGTTGAACAGCTCTGGACGCTTCATAAGGAACTTCGCGATGAGCCACTCGAGGCCCACGCAGGCAACGGCGCTGACGGCCAGGACAAGCAACTCGGACCAGCCGTAGAACAATATGGAAACGATGATCGCCGGCATGAGTGCAATCACTACGTCCAGCATTATCCTGTTGGTCGAGGCAGGAGAATGGACGTGCGGCGAGGGGGAAACTATCACTTTATCCATAGAAGCTATTTTTTGGCGTTTCTGGCCCTGATGACGCCCATCACCTGGCCCTTGGCCATGCGGATGTTGTCGAGCAGGGGGATGTAGGACGGGCAACTGTACTGGCAGCAACCGCATTCGATGCAGTCCTGCGCAGCGTTTTCCTCAAGCGCGGCGAGGTCGCCGGCCTTGTAGAGGCTCTTGAGCAGGAAAGGCTCGAGGCCCATAGGGCAGGCGTCGGCGCAGCGGCCGCAACGGATGCAGGGGCCCTCGGCCTTGCGGGCGGTGCCTTTGCCGAGATACAGAATGGAAGAGGAACCCTTGACGGTGGTGGCGTCGAGGTTGGCGATGGCCTTGCCCATCATAGGGCCGCCGCTCACCATCTTGACGGCGCCTTCGGGCACTCCGCCGGCGTACTGCGCGATGAACGACAGGGGCACGCCGATGCGGAAGAGGTAGTTGTGCTGCTTCTCCACCGGAAGCACGTCGCCGGTTACGGTCAACACATTGGTGACCAGCGGCTTGTTCTTCTGCACGGCTTCATAGACTGCAAGCGAGGTGGCGACGTTCTGCACCACGGCGCCCACGTCGATGGGCAGGCCGCCGGACTTCACCTGGCGGTGCATCACGGCGTCGATGAGCTGCTTCTCACCGCCCTGCGGATAGCGCTTCTTCAGCACCTCCACACGGATGCCTGGATAGGCCAGGCGCGCCACGGAAGCTCGCACGGCGGCGATGGCCTCCGGCTTGTTCTCTTCGATGCCGATCACGCAGGGGCAGCCTCCGAGCACCTTCTGCATGATGGCGGCTCCCACGACGATCTCGTCGGTGCGCTCCAGCAGGATGCGGAAGTCGCTGGTGAGGAAGGGCTCGCACTCGGCGCCGTTGAGTATCAGGCACTCAGCCACCTTTCCGGGCGGCGGATTGAGCTTGACGTGCGTGGGGAAGGTAGCGCCTCCGAGGCCCACCACGCCGTTCATCTTGATGCGGTCGAGGATGAAGTCGCGGTCTTCAGGGATGGAGGTGACGAGTTCGGGGGTGAGGTCGATGCCCTCGGCCCACTCGTCGCCCTGCACCTCGATTTCGATGTGCATCTGCATGAAGCCTGCAAGGTCCTTGCGGGGGCCGATGCTGCGGACGGTACCGCTGACGGGAGAATGGATGTAGGCGGAGATGAATCCGCCGGGTTCTGCTATTATCTGGCCGGCCTTGACGGTGTCGCCTACGGCCACGACCGGTTTGGCCATCGCTCCAAGGTGCTGGAACATGGAGACATACACCCTGTCGGGCAGGGGCAGGACCTCGATCTTGCGCTCACGGGCGATCTTGCTGTCGGCGGGATGGGTGCCACCGATGGAAAAAGTCAGTTTAGCCATTTTTGACCTCCTTTCTTTCAGCTATGCGTTTCTTCACGGCTTCCTTGTCAAGCTCCTTGGGGAAGCCGACGCCGTGGATGGCGCCGGTCGGGCACACGGCCTCGCACTCACGGCAGAGCTTGCACTTCTCGAAATCGATGTAGGCCACGTTGTCCGTGACGGTGATGGCGTCGTGCTGGCAGGTCTTCGCACAAAGGCCGCAGCCGATGCAGGCCGCCGAGCATGCCTTGCGCGCCGCAGGGCCCTTCTCCTTGTTGATGCACGACACATACACGCGCATACCGCGGGGGCCTTTCTTGCGAAGTTCGATGACGCGCTTCGGGCAGGCCGCTACGCACTTGCCGCAGGCTGTGCACTTGCTCTCGTCCACCATGGGAAGGCCTGTGGCGGGATCCATGGACAGGGCGCCGAACTGGCAGGCAGCCACACAGTCGCCGCAGCCCAGGCAGCCGTAGAGGCAGCCCGTGTCGCCGCCGTAGAGCGCCGCCTTGACCTTGCAGGAACGGGCGCCGTCGTACTCGTTGGTCCTGGGCCTGTTGGCGCAGCTGCCGTTGCAGCGCACCACGGCCACCAGCGGAGCGGCTTCCTTGATTTCGCAGCCCAGGATGGCGGCTACTTGCTTCATGACTTCATTGCCGCCTACGGGGCAATAGTTTGCATCGAGATTACCGGCTTTCACGGCCGAATCTGCAAAGGCACGGCATCCGGCAAAGCCGCAGCCGCCGCAGTTCGCCCCCGGCAGGGTCTTCTCGATCTCGTCTATCCTGGGGTCCTCCTCGACCCTGAATTTCCTGGCCACCCAGAAGAGCACCAGGGAAAGCAGGAGTCCGAGCACGGTCAGGATGACGATGGTCCAGATGATCGTATTACTCATTTCAGATAAAATGTATATTCTTTGCTTATCTTGTTGCGGAACAGGAAGATCACCAGGTAGCACACGGCCACGGCGATGATGGCTCCAAGTCCCGACCACAGTTCCCCGACGCCCAGGGCGCCGAGCACCATAAGCGCCGCGAAAAGCACCACCAGGGGCATTCCGTAGGCGATGAAGACGGCCTTGTAGCCCATTGCCTTCTTCAGCACCACCTCCACTTCGTCTCCGACGTTGCGGGGATGCCAGGCATCCGTGCGCACCTGCACCTGCTTCACCTTTTCATCGCCAAGGCTGCACAGGCCCTTGGCGTGGCAGGACGCACAGGCCGACTCGGCGATTATCTCTATCGTGGTAATCTCCGGGTCGATGGCAACGATACGCCCTTTGTGGGTGATTGCTTCCATCAGAATTCAGTATTGGGGCCGAAACCGCCGTAGGAAGGCGCGGGCTCGAAGGGAGCGTCGTCGTTCATACGGGAACCGACAGTGCGGGTGGCGAAAGCGTCCAGCGCCTCGTCCATCTCCATGAAGCGGATCTGCTCGCTCTTGAAGATCATGTCGATGTCCTTGGTCTCACCGTTACGGTGCTTGGCAATGATGATCTGGGTCTTTTCCCTGTCCTCTATGTTGTCGCTGAGGCCCACATAGTCGGGACGGTGGATGAATATGACCATATCCGCATCCTGCTCGATGGAGCCGGACTCGCGGAGGTCGCTCAGGAGGGGCTTTCCGCTGCTGCCGGCACGGGTCACGGCCTGGCGGGACAGCTGGGAAAGGGCTATGATGGGGATGTTCAGTTCCTTGGCGGTGGCCTTCAGCGTGCGGGATATGGCGGCGACTTCCTGCTCGCGCATGGCTTTCAGCTCGGGCGGGCCCTGCATCAGCTGCAGGTAGTCCACCACTATGAGGCGCACGCCCTTGTTCTTGACGAGGTTCTTCGCCTTGGTGCGGAATTCCATGATCTGCATACCGGGCGTATCGTCGATGTAGAACGGGGCCTTGGAGAGGTTGCGGAGCTTGAACTCCAGCTGCTCCCACTCGTGCGGCTCCAGCTTGATGCTGCCCTTGATCTTGTCGGCGCTGAGGCCGGACTCGCTGGTCATCAGACGCTTGACAAGCTGCTTGGAAGACATTTCCAGGGAGAACACCGCAACGGGCATATGGTGGTCCACGGCGGCGTTGCGGGCAAGGTTGAGCGCGAATGCAGTCTTACCCACGGACGGGCGGGCGGCGAGGATGATGAGGTCGGAGCGCTGCCAGCCGTTGGTGATGCGGTCTATGCTCACGAAGCCGGACGGCACGCCGCTCAGGCCTTCGGAATTCTGCTGCTCCTGGATATCGCCCATCGCGTCGTTGATGATGCTGCCTATATCCTGCACCTCCTTGCGCACGTTGCTCTGGATGGCATCATAGACCTTGGTCTGGGCCTTGTCGATGAGGTCGTCCACGTTGACTGACTCGTCGTAGGCGTCGCGCAGGATGTCGTAGGAGGCGCTTATCAGGTCGCGCTGTATCGTCTTCTGCTTGAGTATCTTGACGTAATACTCCATGTGGGCCGCCGAGCCCACCTTTTCGGACAGGCCGGCAAGCGCCACCGGGCCGCCCACGGTCTCGAGGTTGCCCTGTTCCTTGAGGCGGTTGCTGACGGTGATGATATCGATGGATGTGTGGTCCAGCACGAGGGAGGTCATGGCCTCGAAAATCATCCTGTGCTTCTGGTCGTAGAAGCAGGAAGAGGTCAGTTCCTCCATGGCCTGGTCCACGCAGGAAGGCTCGAGGAGCATGGCTCCGAGCACGGCTTCTTCGACGTCAAGAGCCTGAGGGGGTTTATTTCCCATCTCAAGCCCTATCGTGTCAAGATTCGCCTGCGAGGCTCTCTTGCGTGTCTTGGAAGTCGACTCCGCCATTATTCAGCAGAGTCGGGAGTTGCAACGATGATGCGGCCGCAGTGCTCACAGATGACGAGCTTCTTTCCGGAAGCCACGTCGATGAGGCGCTGGGGAGTGACGGTGTTGAAGCAGCCGCCGCAGGAGTCGCCATTGTAGACGGTCACGACTGCGAGGTGGTTGTGGACGCTGGCGCGGATACGGTTGTAGGCGCTCAGGGTGCGCTCGTCGAGCTTGGCTGCGAGATCGTCGCGGGTCTTGACGAGGACTTTCTCCTCTTTGGCAGTGGACTCCACGATGCGGGCAAGCTCTTCCTTCTTTGCTTCCAGGTCGATGTCGAGGACGCCGAGCTTGTCGTTGACGCGCTCGATGGTGGCCTTGTTCTCGGCGATGGCGTCGCGGGACTCGCCTATCTTCTTCTCGTCGATCTTGCGGAGGATGCCGAGGTTCTCGAGCTCCTTGTTGATGGAGTCGAACTCGCGGCTGTTGGAGATCTTCTCCAGCTGCTGGCGGTATTTCTCTATCTCAGCGTCGAGACCGACTATATCATCGTTCATCGCGGCGATATTGTCGTTGTACTGGGAGATGATGCGCTCCAGGTCGGCTATGCGGGTGTTGCAGGCCTCGACGTCGGCCTCGAGGGCGGCGACTTCGGCAGGCAGTTCACCGCGAAGCTGGACGAGCTTCTCGATGGCGTTGTCGGCGTTCTGGAGATCATAAAGGATCTTCAGTTTTTCCTCGGTATTGGACTCGGAGTCTGCGAAAGTCTTCTGCAGGGAGACAAAAGTCTCGCGCTCGTCGATCGGAGTGGCGATCTTCTTGGTTTTCTTTGTAGTGGTTGCCATATATTATATTATCTGTTTTCGGGAACGACAAAGGTAGGAATTATTTTTCTTATATGGAATTCTTGATTTCCATAAGTTGCGCGCGAATCGCTTTTAGAGAGTCGAGCGCCTTGACGGACTTGCTGACGCTGGCTTTTTCGCCGGCGATCTGGCGCACCGCGCCGTCGAAGGTCAGGCCCTTGTCCTTGACCAGGAAATGCAGCTGCTTGAGCGTCTCGATGTCGGAGGCGTCATACTGGCGGTTGCCCTTGGCATTGCGCCTGGGCTTTAGCAGCTGGGGGCAGGAATTGGTCCAGAAGCGCACGAGGGACACCGATTCCCCGATGATTTCAGCGGCTTCGCCGATAGAGTAGAATAGCTTTTCCATATCGTTAATCCATTGTTTGCTTGGTGTTTCTGGCCACATAGACCATGTTGGCGTACTCCTCCGGGCTCACGGACGCGAATATGAATCCGAGAGGATCCACCACGAGGGAGTCGCGACGGACTTCAAAGTGGAGGTGCGGAGCGTAGGAATTGCCCGACATTCCGGCGGTGGCGATGACAGCCCCCTTGCGTACGTTCTGGCCCGGGGCCACCCTGATGTCCTGGAGGTGCGCATAGAAGGTGCGGTAGCCTCCTTTGTGCTTGATAGTGACGGTGTTGCCGTCGCCTTTGCGGGAGTGCTGCACGGAGCCCACCACCCCGTCACCGGAAGCCCGGACGGGAGTGCCCTGGGCCACTATGAAGTCCACTCCGTTGTGCTGGGCGCTGGTGGTGTAGAAAGGATTTATCTTGATGCCCGTGCCGGCTCCGGTCTGGGTGTAGCTGATGGAATCCAGGGGCAGGGACATTGGCGGCATCACGAAGCCTTCAGACTTCAGCGAGCCGACTATGCTCCGGAAGAGGCTGTCCACCTCGGCGGCCTGGGCCATCAGCCGGTCCGCCTTGGCTGCGGTGTAGAACACCAGTTTGGAATCCGGGATGGAGTCGCTGCCGAAGAATATGCCCAGGGTGGACATGGGATCGTCTGCAGGGGGCTCGGAGTGGAAAATGTCTTTGTAGATTATGTCGTCCTTGCGGGAGAGGCGCTCCAGGTCGGAGCCGATCTCGGAGAGCTTGGGAGGCAGGGACGGGTACATCTCTTCGTAGCTGAGGATTTCGGACTTGAGCCTCTTTTCCTCGTCGGTGCTGTACACGAGGGCGAAGACGGCATAGCCCACGATGGTCAGGGAGACCACGGTGAGCACGAACTTCACGCCTCTCCACACGGCCCGGGAGATGTCCCGTCCGGCCGAGCGGATGTCGAAGTTGCGCTGGTCCAGCGTGTACTTATTGTCTGCCATTGGTGCCTTGCCTTTTCTGCCGCTCGCCCATCGCCGCCGTGGACGGACGGGCGCCGGTGCTGTTTTCCAGTTTGCGTTTGCCTATCATGGCCCTGTATTCGTCTACGGGCATCTCCATGTCCATGAAACTCATGGGATTGACGGCGTTGCCACGGTAGATGACCTCGTAGTGGAGGTGCGGTCCGGTGGATTTTCCGGACTTGCCCACCTCGCCTATCTTGTCGCCCCGGTGGAGGCTCTGTCCCACCCCGACGTCGATGGTGTTCAGGTGCGCATAGCGCGTCTTGTAACCGAAGCCGTGGTCGATGACCACTTCGTTGCCGTAGCCGGTGAACTTGAAGTCCACTTTCTCCACCACCCCGTCGCCGGTGGCATAGACCGGATTCCCCAGCTTGGTGGCGAAATCCTGGCCGGTGTGGCGTGCGGCGCCGCCATACACGGGGTCGGTGCGCACCCCGAAGGGGCTCGACAGGTGGTACGAACCCGCCTTGGGCAGCAGCGGCGGCACGGCCGGTATGCAGCTGACCATGTCGCCGGCCTTCTTTGCCACGAGCGCCACCTCGCCGAGGGCCGACATCTGCAGGCCGATACGCCTCCGGACCGCGTCAAGGCGGTAGTCGAGGGCCTGTATGTCGCTTAGCGACGTGTCCCTGCGGGCAGTGTCGGCTATGGCGTCCAGGGCGAAAATCGAACGGTACACCTCGTTGTCCCTGGCCTCGATGCCGGACAGCGTGTTCTCGTACACGTCCAGCTTGTGGCGCACCACACCCATCTGTGCCTGCCAGTGGTCCACGCGCCGTTTCAGGATGGCCGTCTTGGGCAGGTCATTCCCGAGCACCACGAACCACAGCCAGCAGAACGCAGCCACCACGGCCACGGCGCCGACCGCTGCAATCACGGTCTCGAGCACGCTGCGCCACCGGGGAAGACGCTGCTCCTCATAGCTGAGGGTGTCGGGGTTATACACAAAACGACGCATTCGGACAAAGTTACTAATTATTTACGAATTGCCACTTCCTCATCCACTTTCCGCTCCGCACATACACCAGGAAGAGTATTCCCCTGAGGCTGAGCTCCGCACACATGGCAATCCAGTAGCCCACGAGGCCGTAGACGGGCGTCAAAATCAGTGCCAGACCAATACGCACTATCCACATGGTGCCGAAATTCAGCACGGTCGGCACCAGGGTCTCGCCGGCGCCGGCGCACACTCCGAAGCCCACTATGGAGGCGGCGTAGAAGGCCTCGGCGAACGCCTCTATGCGCAGCACCCTGGCTCCCAGCGCCACCACCTCCGGGTCGGTGGACATGATCCCCATCATCTGCGGGGCGAACGCATACATCAGCACGGCCAGCAGCGACATCATCACCATGGCCATGCCTATCGTGGTCCATCCGAAGCGCCGCGCAAGGTCGCGCCTGCCGGCTCCGAGGCTCTGCCCCACCAGCGTGGTGGAGGCCTCCTCAAGGCCGTAACCGGGCATGTAGCAGAAGCTTTCCGCCGTGATGGCGAAGGAGTTGGCGGCTATGCTCACGGCACCGAGCGGCGCCACTATCAGCGTGCTCATCACGTAGGCCCCGCGCATCACGATGTTCTGCAGCCATAGGGGTCCGGTGATGCCGAAGGCCTTTTTCAGTGTGGCGGCTTCCGGGATGAAGCGTCCCTTCTCCCCCACCGTACGGAGCTCAGTGGAGCGGTGCGTCACATACCAGAGCGAAAACAGGCTGGTCAGCGTCTCGGCGACTCCCGTACCCCACGCCGCGCCCTCGACCCCAAGGCCCAGCACATATATGAATATGTAGTTGAAAACGACGTCCAGCGCGCACATGCACACGTACATGATGCTCGGCACCTTCATGTTGCCGCTGGCCTGCAGCATGGCGCTTGCAGCGTAGCCAGCCATACCTATGGGCAGGAAACCGGAGAAGATGCGGAAGTAGGCGGAGGCGTCGGCGTTGATGGCTTCGGTGCCTCCGAGCCAGCGGGGCAGGGGCCCTGAGATGCCTATTCCCGCCAGGCCCAGCAATATGCTGAAAGCCAGCACGCTGAAGATTCCCTGGCGCAGCATTGCGCGCGCCCGCTTGAAGTCCTTGGCGCCGCAGGCATGGGCCACCTGCACGGTGAATCCTGTCATCACGGCCATCGCGAAACCGTTGAAAATCCAGGTGCTTGAAGCCACCAGGCCGATGGAGGCGGCGGGATTGGCTCCCAGGCGCCCCACCATCGCGGAATCGATATACTGCATCAGCACGCTGGAGAGCTGCGCCAGGATGGCCGGCACGGCAAGCATCAGCGTGAGACGGAAACCGTCGCCGCGGGAAAGCGGCTCACCGTCGCGAAGCCGCCCGAGCAGTATGTCCTTCCGGCTGCTCATTCGCAGTGCCAGGACTGCGGTTCACGGAATCCAAGGAGGAAGGCCTTCACATCCATGCGCTTCTTGCCTCCGAGCTGGAGGTCACGGATGGAGAGGGCGCCGTCGGCGGCGGCCACGGCAAGATATGATTTGCCGTCGGAGAGTATGGTGCCGGGAGCCGCGCCGCCCTCGGGAAGCGCAATCACCTCGGCTTCATAGACTTTCAGCTGCAGGCGCTCGCCCTCCGCAGGCACCAGTTCGGTGTAGGCGGCAGGATACGGCGAGAGGCCGCGCACGAGGTTGCGCAGCTCCCCGGCAGGGCGCGTCCAGTCGATGTGGCAGAGCTCGCGCGTCAGCTTGGGAGCGGGATGCAGCTCCTCGGAGCCCTGGATGAACGAGCGCTGGACACGCAGCTCCACGTTGTGCTGGATGATGAGGTCCACGGTGTCGCACACGAGGCGGCTGCCGATTTCCATGAGCTTGTCGTGGAGGGTGCCGGCGTTGTCGCTCTCTTCTATGATGCATTCGTCGCGCAGGATAATGCCGCCGGTGTCGATGTTATGGTCTATCATGAAGGTGGTCACGCCGGTGCGGCGCTCCCCGTTGATAATGGCCCAGTTGATGGGGGCGGCGCCCCTGTACTGCGGCAGGAGCGAGGCGTGGAGGTTGAAGGTGCCCAGGCGGGGCATCCTCCAGACTTCTTCGGGCAGCATGCGGAACGCCACCACCACGAAGATGTCGGCCTTGAGCGCGGAGAGCTGCTCCAGGAAGCCGGGATCCTTGAGTTTCACGGGCTGAAGCACCGGCAGGCCGTGCTCCACGGCGTATTTCTTGACGGCGCTTTCGTTCATCTTGAGGCCGCGGCCGCTGGGCTTGTCGGCCACTGTGACCACGCCCACGATCTTGAATCCCCTGCGCACGAGGGCGTCGAGAGGGCCCACCGCAAATTCGGGCGTGCCCATATAGACGATACGCGGCTTGCGGAAGAAACCGGTCACCTTGCTGAGCAGTTTCCTCCAGTTGGATTTGACGTTGTCCATATTGAAAAGTTCGGCATCCTTGATGGCTTTGAACGTGAGGAAAGCCCCTATGGGGCCAAGCACATAGGCAGGGCTGAACACACCGTGGAAAGCCAGCCAGGTGCCGTCCTTGGCCATTTTCTCGCCCGTGATCTGGACTATCCAGTAGATCACGAAGAAGAGCATCGAGAATATGGCGCTCATGCCTATGCCGCCTTTCTTGATCATGGCTCCGATGGGGGCTCCGATGAAGAAGAGTATGAAGCAGGCAAGGGCCTGGGCGAATTTCTTGAAGAGCTCCACGTCGGTGCGGCGGAGGTAGAAGGTGGACTGGTAGACGTCGTGGTTGTAGCTCAGCACGTCGCCGGACATGCGCTCGCACTCGGAGGACGCCTTGTCGAGGGCGTCGCGAATGTCCTGGTAGTTGTCCCAGGTCCACATCTTGTCCGACTCGAACATCGTCGAGAGGTCGCCGCGGCGGGCGGTGTCGAGCTGTGTCAGCTCCCTGAATGTGCTCTGGGTGCGCATCCTGGTGTAGTGGCCGGCGAAGGCGTCGGCGTTGTGCTGGTCCAGGGAGTCCTTCTGGTGGACGAGCTGCGCAAGGCGCATCGACTTGGCCTGGTCGGAGAAGCGGGCGGAGTCCGACTTCTCGAAGGAATAGTTCTTCAGCGGGATGATGAGCTGCTCGCGGGCGAAGTCCACGCGGCTCAGCGCGAGGGACGTGTCGCGATAGCTCATCTCATTGGTTTCCTGGTAGTTGGAACCGTTGTAGAGACTGAAGGTCAGGTAGTCTTTCGCCTTGGAAATCTTCAGCACCGCCGAGTCGGCTATGATGATCGAGGTGTTGCCCCTGCGGGAGGTGTGGTCATAGACCTGCACCTTGTACATCATGCCGGTCTCGTCGTTCTGGTCTTCCACGCGCAGCACATAGCCCTCGATGCCTTCATAGAAGGTGCCGGAAGGGATCTTGATGCTTTCCTTGGTGCGGGTGATGTCGTCGCGCAGGGTGAAGATCTCGTTGTAGGCCTTGGGCACCAGGTCGTTGCCCACGAAGAAGGCGCCCACGCTGATGAGCGCGGCGGCCACGATCAGCGGGGCGATCAGGCGGCCCAGCGAGATGCCGGCGGCCTTGATGGCCATCAGCTCCTTGTTCTCGCCCATCTGGCCTATGACCATCATCGAGGACAGCAGCACGGCGAGCGGAAGGGCCATGGGAAGTATGGTGCAGGCGCCCCACATCATGAACTCCATGATCACCCCGAAAGCGAGGCCCTTGCCCACGAGCTCGTCGATGTAGAGCCAGAGGAACTGCATCATCAGGATGAAGACCACGACCAGCAGTATCGCGACGAAAGGTCCGATAAAAGCTTTGAGCGTGAACTGGTCGAGTTTCTTCATCCGGCGTGGGGATTATTTTGCCGTGGCCACTTTGACGAGGGCTTCGAGGGCGTCCTTCAGGCCTGCAATTTCCTTGCCGCCTGCCGTGGCGATGCCGGGCTGGCCGCCACCGCCGCCCTGGATGAACTTCGCACCTTCGCGTATGTCCTTGCCGGCGTTGCGGCCTGCGGCCACGAGGTCGTCGGAATACATCAGCAGCAGCTGGGGCTTGCCGGCGGCTTCGTAGGCGGCCACGAGGGCGGCGTTCGAAAGCTGCTTCTGGAGGGCCAGCGCCGCATTGCGGAGCATCGCGGGATCGGCGTTCAGCTGGAAAGCAGGGGTGATCTTTATGAGCTTCATACCACCCGCATCCTCGGCCATGGCGCTCAGGCGGCGGGCAAGCTCGGAGGCCTGCATCTTTGCGAATTCTTCCGCCTGCTTCTTGAAGGTGGCGTTGTCTTCTATCATCTTCTGGATGGCTCCGGCGAGGTCGGGAACGTTGTTGAAGAACGAGCGTGCGGTCTTCAGCAGGTTCTGCATTCCGAACACCATCTGCTCCGCCTCTTCGCCGGTCACCGCCTCGATACGGCGCACGCCGGCTGCGATTGCGGACTCGGACACTATCTTGAAGAGGCCTATGTTGCCGGTGGCGCTGGTGTGGCAGCCGCCGCAGAGCTCCACGCTGGGGCCGAACTTGACCACGCGCACGCGGTCGCCGTACTTCTCCCCGAAGAGGGCCATTGCGCCGAGGCTCTGGGCCTCGGCCATGGTGGCGTCGCGCTTTTCGGAGAGCGGGAAGTTGCTGCGTATGAACTCATTGACCCTCTTTTCGACCGCCGCCACCTGCTCGTCGCTGAGCTTCTCGAAATGGGAGAAGTCGAAGCGGAAGCCCTTGTCGGACACGAACGAACCCTTCTGCTCCACGTGGGTGCCGAGGATCTCGCGCAGGGCCCTGTGCATAAGGTGGGTGCAGCTGTGGTTATTTGCAATCTTCTGCCTGCGGGCGGCGTCCACCGTGAGGGTGAAGGGGCCGGTGCAGTCGGCGGGAAGGTGCTCCGCGATGTGGATCGTGAGCTCGTTTTCCTTGACGGTGTTGAGTATCTTTATGGTCTCGCCGTCGGCGGCCGTGATGGTGCCGGTGTCGCCGATCTCTCCGCCCATTTCGCCATAGAACGGGGTGCGGTCGAAGACAAGCTGGAGCATCTCCTTGTTCTTCTGCACCACGGTGCGGCTCTTCAGGAGGCGGGCTCCGGTGATCTCGACTGCGTCGTAGCCTTCGAACACCACGTCTTCGCCCGCGGCATAGACCGTCCAGTCGCCGAAGGTGTTGGATGTGGCGTTGCGGGCGCGGTCTTTCTGCTGCTGGAGCTCGGCCTTGAAGCCTTCTTCATCCACCTTGAAGCCGCGCTCGGCTGCGATGAGTTCGGTGAGGTCGATGGGGAATCCGTAGGTGTCGAAGAGCTTGAATGCCTCGGAGCCGGGGATGAGCTTGCTCCCGGCGTTGCGCTCCATGCAGTCGTCCAGGAGCTTGATGCCGCGGTCCAGGGTGCGCAGGAAGGCCATTTCCTCCTCGCGGATGACGGACTCGATGAGTTTCTGCTGCCTGGGCAGTTCGGGATAGGCCTCGCCCATATCGTCCACCAGCTGCTGCACGAGGGTGCAGAGGAAAGGCTCACTCAGGCCCAGGAAGGTGTAGCCGTAGCGCACGGCACGGCGGAGGATCCTGCGGATCACGTAGCCCGCCTTGACGTTGCTCGGGAGCTGGCCGTCGGCGATGGAGAAGGAGATGGCGCGGATGTGGTCGGCGATGACGCGCATCGCAACGTCCACATCCTTGCTTTCGCCGTAGCGGTGGCCGCTGAGTTCACCTATGCGGCCCAGCATGCCGGTGAAGACGTCGGAGTCGTAGTTGCTGTTCTTGCCCTGGAGCACGGCGCAGAGGCGCTCGAAGCCCATTCCGGTGTCGATGTTCTTGGCGGGAAGGGGCTCCAGGTGGCCGTCGGCGAAGCGCTGGAACTGCATGAACACGAGGTTCCAGATTTCGATCACGTGGGGGTCGGACTTGTTCACAAGATCGCGGCCGGGGATGCCGCTTGCGGCCTTCTCTTCGGCGCTGCGGATGTCGATGTGGACCTCGGAGCAGGGGCCGCAGGGGCCGGTGTCGCCCATTTCCCAGAAGTTGTCGTGCTTGTTGCCGAGCAGGATGTGGTCTTCGGGGAGGTGCTTGAGCCAGGCTTCCTTGGCTTCCTGGTCCATGGTGGTGCCGTCTTCGGCTGCGCCCTCGAACACGGTGGCGTAGAGGAGGTTCTTGTCTATCTTATAGACCTCGGTGAGAAGCTCCCATGCCCAGTCGATGGCCTCGGTCTTGAAGTAGTCGCCGAAACTCCAGTTGCCGAGCATCTCGAACATCGTGTGGTGGTAGGTGTCGTGGCCGACCTCCTCGAGGTCGTTGTGCTTGCCGCTCACGCGGAGGCACTTCTGAGTATCGGCAGCGCGGTTGAACGCGGTGCTCTTGTTGCCGAGGAAGATGTCCTTGAACTGGTTCATTCCGGCATTGGTGAACATGAGGGTGGGGTCGTTCTTGACGACCATAGGTGCGGAGGGCACGATAGTGTGTCCTTTGGAGGCGAAGAAGTCGAGGAACTTCTGCCGTATTTCTTTCGATGTAAGCATAGCTTGCAAAGTTACTAATAATTTCGTTATCTTTGCGTATTATGAGGGTAAAACAAAAACTCTGGCTGAGTCTCGGCGTCGCCCTGGCGCTGATCGCCCTGGGTGTGCGGCTGCTGTTCGTGGAGGCGGCGTTCAAATACGGCCTGATACTGATCGGCGCCGTCTTTCTCGCCTTCCTCGTGTGGAAAGCCTTCATCAAGAGCGGGCAGGAAGACCTGTCGCGCAGCGAAGAGAGGCGCCTGGAGCTGGAATCCGAGGTCAACGAGCTGAAGCACAAGCTGGAAGAAGTCACGTCCAGCCCCCTCAACGTCACGTCCCTGAGTTCCGTGCTGCACCTTGCCGTGCTCAACATAGACACCTCGTTCACACGCACTTACGTGCGGGAAGACCCGGAGCGCCGGCTCGAATTCAACGGCGCCCTGAAGGCGGATATCTGCGCCGAATACGGCATACGGCTGGAAGAGGTGCGCTTCCGCTACGACGAGCAGCGGGACACGCTGATGCTCTCCGACTTCCACCCCGGCCTGCTCTCGTTCTCGAAGAAGCAGCTGAGCTGGAAGCTGGCGCGCTCCTGGCACGGCCGCAGCATACTCGGAATCCCGGTCGCCCCGGCCTCGGACGCCCTTGCAGAGGCCTACACGCGGGAAATGAAAGAGTCCATAAGGGCCGAGGTGGAGGCAGAAATCGACTCCCGGAGCATAGCCGAATTCGAGTGGCTCGCCCCGGTGGTGTCGCGCCAGGTCACCGACGTGCTCCGCGCCGCCATCGGCCGTCCGACCGCCCGGGTGGAGATCGTCGAGTCCGCCCCGGCCACAGCCGGCTTCCTGCCCCTGGGAGAGTTCTACCAGAAGAAATGACCGTTTTTCGCAACCCGCTGTGAATCAGCCACATCCGTATCTCCTATGCGCCGTTTGGAGCACAGGAGAATAGAAACGGGTTGAGTATCAGAGAGTTACGAAAAACGGCAAGGGCGCGGTTTCAGATCGAGGAGACCTGGGCGGCGTCGGCGGTGAGCTGGAGGCGGAGGTCCTGAAGGGAGGCGAACTTTCGTTCGTCGCGGATGCGGGAGATGAAATCGACGGTGAGGTCGAGGCCGTAGATCATTTCGTCGAAATCGAATATATACGTCTCAATAGTCAGGATCTTCTGGTCGCTGACTGTCGGCCGCACGCCGATGTTGGTCATACCGGTGTATGAGCTACGGTTTGCTCCCGGAGACGTTCCTCCGGAAGACGTCGCTTCGCTCCCCCTCCCACTTCGTGGGCCCCTCCCGTTCGAAGCCACGGGCGGCAATGCCTTCCGGAGGAACGTCTCCTCCCGCAAACCGTTTGCCGTGAACACGGCGGTTTTATACACGCCGTTGCGAGGGACTAGCATCAGGGGTTCGTAGAGCTTGATATTGGCGGTCGGGAAGCCGATGGTGCGGCCGAGGCGGTTGCCGGGCACCACGACGCCGTGGAGGCGGTAGGGGCGGCCGAGGAGGCGGGTGGCGAGCGCCACGTCGCCGGCCTCGAGGGCCGTGCGGATGCGCGTGGACGATACGGGCGCGCCGTCCACGCACACCGGAGGCGTGATCACGGCGTCCAATCCCATTCCGGCGGCGAGCGCCGCTATCTTCTCCGGGCCGGCCTGCTCCACGCCGAAGCGCGTGTCGTAGCCCAGCACCAGCGCCGAGCACTGGTAGTCGCGGCACAGCATCCTAAGGTATTGCTCTGCGGAGAGCGCTGCAAACTCACGGGAAAACGGAATGGTCTCCACTGCGTCCACGCCCAGCGCCTTCAGCATCTCCACGCGCTCAGCGCGGGAAGTCAGGTAGCGCAGCGAGTCCGCGCCGCTCTGGAGGACTGCCCGGGGATGCGGCCAGAAAGTCACCACAAGACTCTGCTCCCCTCTGGCGCGGGCCTCGGAAAGCAGAGTCTCGATGACAAGACGGTGCCCGGGATGGACACCGTCGAAAAAGCCTGTGGCTACTACAGCCATTTGACCAGAGGGAAGTCCTGGCGGTGCGGCAGAGCAGGATTGTTGGCATACATGCGGATGCCGACCTGATACATGCCGGTGCGGTCGGGCTCCACGGAAGTGGCGTAGCGCGCTATACCGTCGGCATACTCCATGACCTCGTACTGCTTGATCTCCTGGATATGGAGGTTGCCCTTCGAGTCGGAGGTGGCGAAAATCATCTCCACGCCTATGTCTTCGGGCTTCAGGCGGCCCAGGTCGAGGATCACCTCGCCGTGGATGGGGTCGTGCTTCGACACCACGTAGGAGGCGTCGGGCTGCTGGCAGGACACCACGCGTATGTTGTCCCACTCTGAAAGCACCCGCTGCTTCCAGGCCGCGATGTAGCGGGCGCCGGCATTGCCGTTTTCGGCAATCTCGTTGTAGCGGGCCGCCTGCGGGATGTAGTACTGGTTGCAGTAGTCGGTGAGCATACGGTTCGTGGTGAAATTGCTGGCCACGCGGGCTATCGTGTTCTTGATGTAGCCCACCCACTCCTTGGAGATGTGGGTGCGGTCGTTGAAGTTGTAGTATGCCGGGGCGATCTCGTTCTCGATGGTGGCGTAGATGGTGGCCGCATCGAGCTCGTTCTGGTAGTGCTGGTCTTCATAGGTGCGCTCCTGGGGCAGGGCCCAGCCGGCGTCTTCCTGGTAGCCTTCCACCCACCAGCCGTCGAGCACGGAGAAGTGCATGACGCCGTTCATGGCGGCCTTCTCGCCGGAAGTGCCGGATGCCTCGAGGGGACGGGTCGGGTTGTTGAGCCACACGTCCACGCCCTGGACGAGCCTCTTGGCGAGGCGGATGTCATATCCGGGCACGAACACTATCTTGCCGAGGAACCTGTCTTCCTTGGAGATGTCGATGATCTGCTTGATGAGGTCCTGGCCGGCGCCGTCGGCGGGGTGCGCCTTGCCGGCGAACACGAACTGCACGGGGTGCTCGGGGTTGTTCACGATGGAGTCGAGCCTGTCAAGGTCGCTGAAAAGAAGGGTCGCGCGCTTGTAGGTGGCGAAGCGGCGGGCGAAGCCGATGGTCAGCACGTCGGGACGGAATACCTCGTTGATCTTGACTATCTGGGTGGGGGTGTAGTGGCTGCAGAGCGTGGGATCGGAGATGCGCTCGGTCACGGTCTTGACCAGTTCGTCCTTGAGGCGCTTGCGGACCTGCCAGATCTCGTCGTCGGGGACCTTGTAGATGCGGTCGAAGCAGCTCTTGTCGTAGTGGCCGGTGCGGAATTCGGGGCCGAACACCTTATAGTGGACGGCTTTCCAGTCGCGGGCGGCCCAGGTGGCGTAGTGGACGCCGTTGGTCACGTAGCTTATGTGGAGCTCCTCGGGGAGGTAGCCCTTGTACATATCCTTGAAGATGTCCTGGCTCACCTTGCCGTGGAGCATCGACACGCCGTTGACGTTCTGGCTCAAATTGGCGGCAAGCACGCTCATGCTGAACTTCTCGGAAGCGTTGTCGGGGTGGATCTTTCCGAGCGAAAGCATTGTGTCCCAATCGATTCCGAAGCGGCCGGGATAGTGGCCGAGATACTTGGAGAGGAGGCCTTCGTCGAAAGAGTCGTGGCCTGCGGGCACAGGGGTATGGGTGGTGAACAGGCCGCTGGCACGGATCAGCTCCAGGGACTCGTTGAAGTCGAGGTGCTGGTCCTGCATGTACTCGCGGAGTCTCTCGAGGCCGGCGAATGCAGCGTGTCCTTCGTTGAGATGGTAGATCGTGGGATTGAGCCCGAGCTCACGAAGGGCGCGCACGCCGCCGATTCCGAGCAGGATTTCCTGCTTGAGGCGGTTTTCCCAATCGCCGCCGTAGAGCTGGTGGGTGACCTGCCGGTCTTCGGGGAGGTTGGCCTCGAAATCGGTGTCGAGGAGGTAGAGGTCGGTGCGGCCCACCTCGACCTTCCAGATGCGGGCGGTCATCTCGCGGCCGGGCATCGCCATCTTCACGGTGCGCCAGTTGCCGTTCTCGTCAAGAACGGGAGCGGCGGGGATCTTCAGGAAGTCCTGGGCGTCGTATTCAGCCACCTGGTTGCCCTGGGGAGTGATGCGCTGGGTGAAATAGCCATAGCGGTAGAGCAGGCCCACGGCCACCATGTTCACATTCATGTCGGACGACTCCTTGAGGTAGTCGCCGGCGAGGATGCCCAGGCCTCCGGAGTAGATCTTGAGGGAGGTCTCCAGGCCGTATTCCATACAGAAATAGGCCACGGAAGGCTCCGTGCGCTTGCTTTTCAACTCCATATAGCGGTTGAAGTCGTCCATCACGGCGCGGAGGCTGGACAGGAAAGACACGTCTTTTGCCAGCTCGTTGTAGCGCTTGAGGCTGACCTTGTCCAATATCGCCATCGGATTGTGGCCGGAGCTGTGCCAAATATCTGAGTCTATGGTTTTGAAAAGAAGCTTGGCGTCTTCGTTCCAACACCACCAAAGGTTCTTGCAAAGGGTCTCAAGCCCTGAAAGTTCTTCCGGCAAATGCCGCGTGACCATCACGCTCTTCCACGCCGGATCACCTACGTCAAATCTGTTATTCTGCATAATGGGTGCAAAGATACTTTTTTTTTTGCTATCTCAATTTAAACCCGCCAATAATTCTTCCTGCCATCTTCGTCGTGAAATCTTGCAGCCAAGTAGAACCACCATACAGCATCCCGGAAACTGTTGAAGTTTCCTGGATATAACATTAATCATTCAATGGCAGCAGACAGTGGCTTAGCCGGCGTCGTTGATGCGGATGATGAAGTCGCTGAGGACGTTCATATAGTTGATAAACGCCTCGTAGGGAGTCTCGTAAGGGCTGAAGCGCTTGTGGATCTCGCCGTCGGAGAAGAACTTGGTGCACATATAATACAGGTGGTCGCTCTCCTGCAGGTGGCCGAAATCGGCCCAGAGCTCCGGATCGCCGATGAGGGCCAGCTTCTCGGTCTGGCGATACAGCTTGTTGAAGGCATCCTGCTGCAGTTCGTTGCCGAGCCACGCGCTGAGGTCCCTCTCTTCGTCGGCCCAGGAAATGGGATCCGGCACACTGAGGGAAGCCACCGGCTTGATGTTCTTAGCAGCCTGGGCGGGGGTCACGAACTCCATCCCGCCGTCCGAGAGCACCTGCGCGGGCAGGGCGCGCATGAAATCGAATATGCCGCTCTCGGCCTTCTGGTGCTCGCCGAAGGTCTCGTAGTCCATGAACAGGTTCACTATATCTCCGTCCGCCTCCTTGAGCCATCCGGTAAACTTCTCGGCCGTCAGGGGCCACTCGGACCAGCCGCGCTCGGAGAAGCGGAAGGCCAGGTCGTCGCTGAGCTGGTAGTTGCGGAGAAGGAGCTTCAGGCGGGGCTGGGACTCGGCAGTGTAGATATAATCCGGACTCTGCCAGCCCATGATGTGGCGGGCGCCTTCCGTGAGCATGGTCTTGAATCCGAGGTCATAGACCTGGCGGGCGATGGCGTCGGAATAGATGAGCTCGGTGTTGCGGAAGGTCACGGGAGTGACGCCGAGGTATTCCTCGACGGCCTTCTTGTGCTTCTCCACCTGGTGGATGAACTCGGCGGGGGCGGCCAGGGAGGCAAGCGAGTGGTAGTAGGTCTCGCAGAGGAACTCCACCTTGCCGGTGGCCGCAAGCTTACGGAAGCTGTCCAGCACCTCGGGGGCGTAGCGGTCGAACTGCTCGAGCGCCGAGCCGGAGATCGAAAAAGCCACCTTGAACTTGCCCTTGCTCTTGGTGATGGCCTCGAGAAGCAGTTCATTCATCGGCAGATAGCACTTCTGCGCCACTCTCTTGAGGATGGTGCGGTTGGCGTAGTCGTCGTAGTAGTGGGAGTCCTTCCCTATGTCGAAGAACCGGTACTGACGGAGCCTTGTGGGCTGATGGACCTGGAAATAAAGGCAGATTGACTTTTTCATAACAGTGATTCGTAAACTTTTTTCAATTTGGCGGTGGCGCCGTTCCACTTGAGTTCATTGACCTCGTCGAAGCCTTGCTTGGAGGCGAAGGAGGTCAGGGCGGGATAGGACACGAGGGCGTAGATGTCGTTGGCAAGTGCGTCCACATCCCAGAAATCCACCTTCAGGGCGTACTTCAGCACTTCTGCGGCACCCGACTGGTGGGAGATGATTGAAGGCACTCCCGTGCGCATGGCCTCAAGCGGCGAGATGCCGAAGGGCTCGGACACGGAAGGCATGATATAGACGTCCGAAAGGGCAAACATCTTCTGCACTTCGGCTCCGCGGAGGAAGCCGGTGAAGTGGAAGCGGTCGGAAATGCCCAGTCGGGCCACCTGGCGTATGGCACGGTTCATCATGTCGCCGCTGCCGGCCATCACGAAACGCACGTTCTTGGTGCGCTTGAGCACCTTTGCGGCGGCTTCTATGAAGTATTCGGGGCCCTTCTGGAAGGTGATGCGGCCCAGGAAAGTCACGACCTTGTCGCGCACGCCGCGCTCCACGCTGATGTCTTCGCGGCCGCTGAAATCGACGGCGTTGTGGACGGTCACGACCTTGGAGGGGTCGATGCCGTATTTGTTGATCACGATGCCGCGCGTGAGGTCGCTCACGGTCACCACGCGGTCGGCGGCCATCATGCCGCGGGTCTCAATGTCGAGCACGCGGGTGTCGATGTGCTTCTCGTCGCCGCGGTCATATGAGGTGGCGTGGACGTGGACCACCAGCGGCTTGCCGGTCAGCTCCTTGGCTGCTATGCCGGCAAGGTAGGTGAGCCAGTCGTGGGCGTGGATGACGTCGAACTCGTCGATGTGCTCCATGGCGATCGTGCCGCCCACCTGGGCGTAGCGGGACACCTCTTCCATCAGGTTGGCCCCGTACTTGCCGGAGAACTTGAACTTCTGTCCGAAGCCCACCGTGGTCTCCTTGACGCCTTCCTTCTTCATCTTCTCGATGGCGTCGAAATATTCTTCCGGATCCACATAAGGGACTATGTTGGAATCCACATAGACGAACTTGACCTTGTTGATGAACTCCTCGACCGTCTCGGAGACGTTGCGCACAGCCACGTCGCTGGCGTTGATGATGGTCGTGGCGCTCTGGTCTTCGTCGCCGGAGGCGTTGGGCATCACGAACAGGGTCTCGACTCCGTTGTGGGCCAAACCCTTGACTATGCCCTCGCAGGCCGTGCCGAGGCCGCCTGCAATATGGGGAGGAAACTCCCAGCCGAACATCAAAACTCTCATGGTCTATACCTCCTTTTGCTTGTCCAACAGATATTCCACGGTCAGGAGCGCGGCCGTGCTGAGCGCGGAAGAAATGGCTCCGTGCGGCTCGTGGGGCGGGTCGCCGTCGTAGAGTTCGGAGAAGGCTCCGACGCCGTGCTTGCTGAGGTCGGCCCAGAAGCCCTCCACGAGCCACTCGGCCTTCTTTATGAATGCGGGGCCTTTCACCCTCAGGGACACGTCCACGTACTGCTCGAGCAGGAACGGGCGTGTGCAGCCCTGGTGGTAGGCGAGGTCGCGCTCGAGCTGCGAGCCCTCATAGACGCCCTTGTACTTGACGTCGCGGGGCGAGAGGGTGCGTATGCCGCGGGATGTCACGAGCTCGCCGTCGATGACCCTAAGGATCGAGGGCACCATCTCTTCCTCCACGGGGGAATTCTTCACCCACACGGCGTAGAGCTGGTTGGGACGGACGTCCAGGTTCTGGCCGAAACCGTCCACGTAGTCGGCGAGGCAGCCCCTTTCTTCGTTCCAGAAAGTGGAGATGAAGTTGTCCTTTATCATATCCTTGAGCTGGCTCCACTTGGCCACGAAGGCGCTGCCCTTGGGGCCGTAGGCGCCCTCCATCTCGAGCGCGAAGCAGATGGCGTTGTACCAGAATGCGTTGGTTTCCACCTGGTAGCCGGCGCGCTCGGTCACGGCCCTGCCGCCTATGTAGGCGTTCATCCACGTGAGGGCCACGCCGTCCACCTGTGCCCAGAGCAGGCCGTTCGGGTGCATGGCCACTTCCTTGCGGCAGCCGGGCATGTAGCTGTCGATGACGTCCTTCATGATGACGCCGTATTTCTTCCACACCTTCTTCGGGTCGGCGCCGTAGTCCAGGTAGGCCTGGAGGGTGCATGCCAGGTAGAGCGGGGCTTCCACCTGGGTGGTGCGGCGCAGCATGCGCTCCTGCTCTTCGGCCACGAGGTTGTCCAGTATCTCCTCGAAGTGGGCCGGGCTGTGGAGGCCGTGGAGGGTGAGGCCGGGCAGGGCCTGGAGAGTCTCGCGCAGCAGGCCGGTGTACATCCAGGAAAGGCCGGCGTTGATCATCTCCACGCCGTTGTGGCGGGTGATGAGGCTGTCGGCGCAGCGGACCAGCTGGTCGCGGTAGCCGGAGATCTCGGGAGTGCGGCGCTCATAGGAAGTGAAGCGGCGCTTCAGGCCTGCGGGCTCCTCCTGCTCGAGGGATGCGGAGAACACGAGGGAGCCGCCCTTGCCGAGCCTTGCGTTGAAGACGCCCGGGGTGAAGAGGTCCTCGGTGCAGTCGAAGCCGCGGCGGAACTCGTCCGAATAGGTGATGCGGTTGTTCCAGCAGGGCATGTACTTCCATTCGGCATCCTTGTCGCTGAGCTGCAGATGCAGGTCCGGGAAATTGGGATACATGCGGAACGACACGCCGCCGGGAATTTCGGTGTAGGAAGTGTTGGCGGCGTCGTTCTGGCTGGTCAGGGCGTGGATGTTGCGGAACGCGAGGAAGGGTTTGAGGATGAGGGTCACGGGCGCCGGGGTCCGGAGCAGGTCGTAGCGGATCAGGATCTGGTCCTTGTCCGGGGAAAGGATGAGGCTCTTGCGCAGCACTACCTCTCCCACCTGGTAGGTCACCTGGGGCACCGGGTCGGCCGAGAAGTCCACGACGTATTTGTGGCCCCTTGGCTCATAGATGTCGCCGTAGCAGTGGATACCGAGGTTGAACTGCTTGCCGTTCACGATGATGCTCTCGTCGAGGGCGGACAGCAGCAGGAAGCGGTCGCCTCCGAAGCGGTCCAGGGTCACTGCAAGGAGGCCGTGGTAGCGGCGGGTGTTGCAGGTCACGATGGACGTGTTGCAATAGGCTCCGGTCTTGTTGGCGGAAATGATCTCGCGCTTGAGCGAGTAGGCCAGGTTGACCAGTTCGTTTTTGTTGAATTTTAAGAATGCCATACCGGTTATAGCTTTTTCAATACGATAGCGCACCTGCTGGGCAGGTACAGATACAGGGTGTGGTCATAGGACTGGTTGCCGTTGGGACTGCGCTGCGGAAGTGCCGTGTGGCGTTCCCCGGGGGCGAGGCGCCCGAAACCGCCGAAGCGGGGCTCGTCCGAATTGAACACGCCCTCGAACTCCCCTTCAGGAGCCGAGAAGCCGTAGTCGGCAAAAGAGCCCTGAGGGTTGAAGTTCAGCGCAAATATACAGTTTTCCCGACGGAAAATCAATATTTTCTTCTCCTCGTCGGCGACCAGCAGTTCCGGGGCGCCCTTGAGAAGCTTTTCCTTCTTGAGGAAATGCACCATCACGGCGTCGAATTCCTCGAGTCCGTGGTAGCGGAGGGCTGGGTCGTCGGCTATGGACCAGAGGCGCCTGGCGTGCTTGAACGACCAGCCGTTCCCCTCCCTGGGGAAGTCTATCCATTCGGGGTGGCCGAATTCGTTGCCCATGAAGTCGAGGTAGCCGCCTCCGCAGGTCGAGGCGGTGACGAGGCGTATCAGCTTGTGCAGGGCCACTCCCCTGTCCACCAGGTCGTTCTGCTGGTCTTTCCGCATGCTGAAATACATCTCCTTGTCGATGAGGCGGAAAATTATGGTCTTGTCGCCCACGAGCGCCTGGTCGTGGCATTCGGCATAGCTGACGGTCTTTTCGTCGGCCCTCTTGTTGGTCAGTTCCCACCAGATTGCCCCGGGGCTCCACTGCTCGTCCGGGAGTTCCTTGATCCATTTGATCCAGTGGTCCGCTATGCCCATGGCCATGCGGAAGTCGAAGCCCACGCCGCCGGCCGCGAAGGGGGCGGCCAGGCCGGCCATTCCGCTCACGTCTTCGGCTATGGTCAGGGCCTTGGGATTGACTTCGTGGATGAGCATGTTGGCAAGGCCAAGGTAGCTGACGGCGTTCTCGTCCACGCCTTCGTTGAAGTAGAGGGCGTAGTCGCCGAAATCGGCGCCGAGGCCGTGGTTCCAGTAGAGCATGCTCGTCACCCCGTCGAAGCGGAAACCGTCCAGGTGGTACTCCTCGAGCCAGTATTTGCAGTTGGAAAGCAGGAAATACTTGACCTCGTCCTTGCCGTAGTCGAAGCATCTGGTGCCCCAGGCGGGGTGATGGCCGGCGTCGCCGGGATAAAAATAGAGGTCTTCCCTGCCGTCCAGGCAGCCCAGGCCTTCCGCCACGTTGCCCACTGCGTGGGAGTGGACTATGTCCATGATGACCGCGATGCCGGCGGCGTGGGCTTCATCCACGAGGCGCTTGAACTCCTCGGGGGTGCCGAAACGGGAACTCAGGGCGAAGAAACTGGACACCTGGTAGCCGAAGGAGCCGTAGTAGGGATGCTCCTGGAGCGCCATTATCTGGAGGGTGTCGTAGCCCAGGCGCTTCACCCGGGGAAGGACGGTCTTTCGGAAGTCGTCGAAACTGGCGACCTTTTCCTCCTCCCCGGACATGCCGATGTGGCATTCATAGATGAGGGGGTGCGGACGCGGGCCCGGACGGCGGTGCTTCCATTCATAGGGGGCGGCATCCCAGACCTGGGCGCAGAACACCTTGGTCTCGGGGTCCTGCACCACGCGAGTGGCATACGCGGGGATGCGTTCACCGCCGCCTCCCGGCCACTCTATCCAGAGTTTGTAGAGGGCGCCGTGGGTGAGGAACATTTTGGGAAGGCGAAGCTCCCAGTTGCCCTGCCCCACCGGGCTGAAAATGTAGTCCGGGGTGCGTTTCCAGTTGTTGAAATCGCCGATGAGGTAGATCCTGGAGGCATTGGGCGCCCATTCGCGGATCACCCAGCCGTCCTTGTCTTTGTGGAGGCCGTAGTAGAGGTGGTTGTTGGCCACATCCGAAATCGGGCGGTCGCCGGCAAGCTTCCGCTTGTCCGCAAGGATGCGGTCGTGTCTGGCGTCAATCGCGCCTTTCCATGGCTCCAGCCAGGGGTCGGTTTGGTATATCTTCTTCATTTTCCGAGGTTTTCCACTTTTTCGCGCGCTGTGCGCAGATACTTGCGGCAGGCGGAGATGAGCTCTTCGCTGCGCTGGATGTATTTGTCTATGTCGTCCAGGCCCGTTGCCGGGTCGGAGACGCGGGCGGCAATGTCTTCAAGTTCGGCCATTGCCTTTTTGTAGTCGAATTCAGCCATTTACGGTGCAGTTTACGGTTCCGTCCGGGAAGCGCAGGTCGATCAGGTCGCCGGACTTGAGGCCCTTCGAGCTCCTGAGGAGCTTCCCCGAAGGGTCGGTCACGAGGGTGTAGCCGCTCTCGAGGAGCTTGCGGGGGTTGAATGTGAGGATGCGGGACTGTAGTTCCGAGAGTTTCTGTTCGCCGCCGGAAATCTTGCCGGACATGGCGAGGGAGATAATGCGCAGGCTCTTGTCCAGAGCCGCTTCGGAAGCGCTCACGCAGGCCAGCAGGCCCATCCTGAGGCGGTGCGAAAGGTCCTGGATGCGCTCGTCCTCCCGGGCCACGGCGTCGATGAAAAGGTCGGCGAGGGCGGTGGGGGTCTTCACGGCTTCGCAGGCCACAAGGTCGGCGATATGGGTGTCGCGGTCGTGGCCAATGGCGGTGAAGACCGGCAGCGGGAATCGCGCGATGGCGGCGCAGAGCTCATAGTCGTCGAAGCACGCAAGGTCCAGCGTCGAGCCCCCGCCCCGCAGGATCAGCACGGCGTCGAAACCTGCTGTTTCTCCGCACTTTGCTTCGCCGCTACGCGGTTCGCTACGATCCCCCTGCACCCCCGGCTCGCTATCGTCCCCTTGCGCCCCCGGCTCGCTATCGTCCCCTTGCACCCCCAGAGGACGGGGGGCGTCCCCCTGCACCCCCAGCTCGCTATCTTCCCCTTGCGCCCCCAGAGGACGGTGGGCGTTCCCCCCGACAACCTCAGCAAGAAGGGCGGCGGAAGTAGCGGAGACGATGGAGGCGATGCTGTCTTCCTGAATGCGGTCGAGCGAAGCGATAATCGAGGCGGGGGCGCCGTCGCCCTGCATGGTGGCGGGATAGAGGCGCACGTCGAAGGCGAAGCCGTACTCGTTTTCGAGCAGGTGGCGGCGGAAATCCCCGTAGCCGGCCGCGTCCGGGGCCGAAATCACCGCCAGACGGTACGGCACATCGGGCAGGGCCAGCTCTTTCTGCAGATCGATAAGCCCCTCTTTCTCAAGGCGTTCAAGGGTCTCGCGACGGCGGAGCTCCGCCTCGCCGAGGGTGTGCTCCACATCCACGTCGCTGACCACGAGCGTGAGTCCGTAGAGTTCACTGTAGTTGACCCGGACCTCGAAGATGACCGAGACCCCCGGCTGGAGCGGGGAGCCAGTCGCTGCGGCAAACTTGCCTAGGACGGCAGGGGCCTGCGAGCGCCAGATGACCGCCCGGACCTTCGCCACGGGGCCAGACGGCCCGCTCTGGCACAGCTCCATGTAGCAGTGGCCGTTACCGCGCTGCTGGATCGACGCTATCTCCGCCCGCACCCACATCTCCTCCGGAACGGCATCCTCTATGCCTTCCCGTATGATCTGCTGCAGTTCATACAGCTCCAGATAGTCGCCTTCACGCATCATACAAATATAAATATCTTTTATCTGATTAACAAGTTAGCGGCTATATGATTAACAAATCAGCGGCGCCGAAAAGGTCCGCCGCCGGGAAAAAGCGGCAGACAAGAGGAATTCCGCCATGATGTTCAAGGTCGGTTTTTAATGCCGGGACCTTGAACGCAAAACACCAAGAGAGGCCCGCAGAACGCGTATTGGTGTTCAAGGTCCCCCACCTTTTTTCAGACCTTGAACATCAGGTCCCAGGGAGGCCGGCGCAGGTCCCACCGGGAAGTGGCGCAGGTCCGGAAAAAGAGCAGGGACCGGCGCAGGTACCACCGGGAAGTGGCGCAGGTACCATGGAAAAGCGGTGCAGGTCAGTTTTTGGGTTGGGGACTTGCGCCGCTGGGTGGCGTACACGGCAGATTCGTGGCGCAGGTCCCACTAAAGAAAACAGACCTGCGCCGGAGGACAAGGGGACCTGCGCCGGAGGGACAATTCCTGGGGACAGAGGGCTGTTCAGGGAGGATGCGAGGCTACTTGGGAGTGCGGACGAGGGACCTGCGCCGGAAAGACGAGGGACCTGCGCCGGAGGACAAGGGGACCTGCGCCGAAGGGCTGCGACGTAGCCAGGGGACGGGTCAGGGAGGCCCGGATGGCAACTTGGGGAGGAGGCGGGACTACTCGGAGAGGAAGCGGCGGTGGAGGTAGTCGATTATGAGCCTGTCGAGGCGGGAGGGGTGACGGGAGAAGAGGTGGTTTTCACGGGGAATGACCGTGAACTCGCAGTCCCGGTAGATGTCGCGGTACTGCTCGCTGTACTTCAGGGGCACGATCTTGTCCTCGTCGCCGTGGATCAGGCACACCGGGCCCTGGTACTGCGCCGACACCTCATAGATGGGGAGGGTCTGGGCCGTCTTGATGTAGTCACGGCTGAACTTGTACCAGTAGACTTGCACGTATTCGGGGGGATTGACCGGATCGCACTCCACGCCGAGGAACCTGCCCTCCAGCGCATAGTCCTTCAGCACGGCTCCGGGGGCAAGAAGCACCAGCGCGTCAGGGGCGGTTCCCTTATTCGAGGGCTCCCCTACCGTCCCTCCGGCCGTCTCCCCGGCCAGCGTCCCTCTGGCTAGCGCTCCGGCTAGCTCCCCGGCCGTCTCCCCGGCCAGCGTCCCTCCGGCTAGCGCTCCGGCGAACTCCCCGGCGAGCATGCCAGCGAGCTCCCCGGCGAGCTCCCCGGCGAGCATGCCGGCGACGACTCCGCCCTGGGAGTGGGCCAGGAGCACGACACTGCTGACGAAAGGCAGGGAGCGGGCGTAGTCATAGACCGCCCGGGCGTCGGCTATCTCGCTGGGAATGGTGCACTTGAGCACGTCGCCATCGCTCTTGCCCTGGGCATTGAAGTCGAAGCGGAGCACCGCGAACCCTTCGCGCACCAGCTTGCGGGCGATGCGGGGCAGCGGCGGCACGTCCTTATGGGCCATGACCCCGTGCATCACGATGACGAGAGGGCACTTGTCCCGTGCCGGATCGAAGTTCCGCGGCAGCTGGAGCACGTAGCAGAGGCGTCCGTTTGGCCCCTGCAGGTACTCAGTCCCGTTGGATGCGGCGGCAATCAGCGAGCCCAGCAGGCCCGTCATAATCACCTTGGTGTATTTCAGGAAACGCCCCACAGACCAACTATTTCTGGCGGCAGTATATCTGCACCGGGCAGCCTGACAGACTGAAGTTCTTGCGCAGCTGGTTCTCCAGGAAACGCTTGTAGGGCTCCTTGATGTACTGCGGCAGGTTGCAGAAGAAAGCGAACGCCGGGAAGCGGGTCGGCAGCTGGGTCACATACTTGACTTTCACGTACTTGCCCTTCCATGCAGGAGGCGGCGTCTCCTCTATCAGCGGCAGCATGACCTCATTGAGCCGCGCCGTCGGAATCTTCTGCGAATAATTGGCGCACACCTGCGCGGCGGCGTCCAGCACATCCTGGATACGCTGCATCTTCACCACGGAAGTGAACACGATGGGCACGTCGTCGAACGGGGCGAGGCGGCTGCGCAGCGCAGCGGTGTACTCCTTCAGGGTGTTGGAGTCCTTGATGAAGAGGTCCCACTTGTTGACCACCAGCACGCAGCCCTTGCGGTTGCGCTGGATCAGCGAGAAGATGTTCATGTCCTGCGCCTCCATGCCGGAAGTGGCGTCTATCATCATGATGCAGACGTCGGAGTGCTCGATGGCCCGGATGGAGCGCATCACGGAATAGAACTCCAGGTCTTCGGACACCTTCGCCTTGCGGCGTATGCCGGCGGTGTCCACAAGCATGAACTCGTGGCCGAACTTGTTGTAGTGGGACTCTATGCTGTCGCGCGTGGTGCCGGCCACGGGGGTCACGATATTGCGCTCCACCCCGAGCAGGGCGTTGGTGAGCGAAGACTTGCCCACATTGGGCTTGCCCACTATCGTGATGCGGGGAAGGTCCTTGTAAGGGTCTTCGGTCTCGGTCTCCTCGGGCAGCACGGCCACCACGGCGTCCAGCAGGTCGCCGGTGCCGGAACCGTTCGCGGCCGAGATGCTGTAGATCTCCCCGAGGCCCAGGGAATAGAAATCGTAGGCGTCGTACATCTTGGCGCCGGAATCCACCTTGTTGACGCAGAGCACCACAGGCTTGCGGGAACGGCGCAGCACGTCGGCGATCTCGGCGTCGTAGTCGGTGATGCCGGTCGCGGCCTCGACCATGAACAGCACCACGTCAGCCTCGTCTATGGCTATCTGCACCTGCGAACGTATGGCGGCTTCGAACACGTCGTCGGAGTTGCTGGTGTAGCCGCCCGTGTCCACCACGGAGAACTCCCTGCCGCACCACTCGCAGCGGCCGTAATGCCGGTCACGGGTGACGCCGGCGGTATCATCTACGATTGCCTGCCTGGCACCTACCAGGCGGTTGAAAAGGGTGGATTTGCCGACGTTAGGACGTCCGACTATCGCTACGAGACTCATACAGTTTACATTCTTTGCACGCTTCGGAATAGTTTCCGTCGCAGGCGGTTTGGTGCAGCGCGGCGTCCTCGTCCTTGTAGCAGCGGATGCCGCGCTTGCGCATTTCTTCGTTGGAACCCACGTCATAATGGGGGAAATCCCTGCCCCGGAAAAGGATGTTGAAACACATCCCGAGCACCCCGAGGCCGAGGACAGCAGCCGCCACTATGATGGTCGCACCCATATCAATACACGAAATCGGTGCTTATGGGTTCGTAGTTATATACCTTGTTTATGATGCTGGCAAACACCGGCGCCATAGACACGATCTTGATCTTGCTGTCGCCTTCGAGCTCCGGGTGGGGGATGGTGTCGGTGATGTACACCTCTTCGAGGGCGGATTCATGGATACGCTCGAGCGCACCGTCGGAAAGGATGCCGTGCGTGGCGCAGCAGCGCACGCTGGCGGCGCCCTTCTCCCGGAGCACGTCGGCTGCCTTGCACAGGGTGCCGGCCGTATCGATCATATCGTCCACTATGAATATGTTCTTGCCTTCCACGTCGCCTATGGCCTTGATCTCGGACACCACGTTCGCCCGCTCGCGGGTCTTGTGGCAGATGATTACTCCGCAGTCCTGCTTCTCCCCGCCGAGGGACTTGGCGTAGGAATTGGCCCTCTTGGCTCCGCCCATATCGGGGGCCGCAATGGCTATGTTGCTGAGGTTAAGGGACTTGATGCATGGAATGAAAACCTTGCTCGCATAGACGTGGTCCACGGGGATGTCGAAGAAGCCCTGGATCTGGTCGGCGTGGAGGTCGCATGTCATGACGCGGTCGGCTCCGGCAGCGGTCAGCAGGTTGGCGGCGAGCTTGGCGCCTATGGCCACGCGGGGCCTGTCCTTGCGGTCCTGGCGGGCCCAGCCGAAATAGGGAATCACGGCGATCACCTTGTCGGCGGAGGCGCGCTTGGCGGCGTCGATCGTGAGCAGCAGTTCCATAAGGTTGTCTGCCGGGGGGAAGGTGGACTGGAGGATGAACACCGTGGCTCCGCGCACGCTCTCAGCGAAGCAGGGCTGGAACTCCCCGTCCTTGAACTGGGTGACCTGCAGATCTCCCAGATGTATAGGCACCTCGTCGGGCCTGTTGTTACCGTTCAAATTGTCGATGACCCTGCAGGCGAAATTCCGGGAAGCCCTGCAGGCGAACAATTCCAATCGATGTGTGTGGATCATATTATTTGATGCTTTTAAGGATTGAGTCTATGTAGTCCAGCAATTCATCGCGTCCCGCTCCGGAGGCGGAGCTGGTGCGGAACATCGGGGGAAGCTCAGACCAGGTGCCGGACAGGATCTCGCAATCTTTCTCTATCTGGCGCTGAAGGGCCACGGGGCCCTGCTTGTCGGTCTTGGTGAATATGATAGCACAAGGGATGCCGTTCTCTCCCAGCTCCGAGAGGAAATCCACGTCTATGGCCGGGATGTCGTGGCGGCTGTCCACAAGGACGAAAAGGACTGCCATCTCCTCGGAATTGTGGATATAATCCCGTATCGTTTCGACCAGCTCGCGGCGCATCCTGTCCGGGAGCTTGGCATAGCCGTAGCCCGGCAGGTCCACCAGGTACCAGCTGTCGTTGATGAGGAAATGGTTGACTACTTTGGTCTTGCCGGGGGTGGAGGAAGTCATCGCGAGCCGGCCGTTGCCGGTCAGCATATTGATGAGGGATGACTTGCCCACGTTGGAGCGGCCTATGAAGGCGAATTCCGGCAGTTTTCTCTTCGGCTTTTGCGAAACCCGCGTGCTGCTTCCTGCGAATATGGCCTCAGAGATTTTCATTATCCGTAAAATATACTACAAAGATAAGTAAAAAATCATTGACTGGAAATTTTTTCTATGCTTTAATTGCCGGGTAATGTATGGTGAAACAGGCGCCTCCGAGGGCGAAGGAGCGGGAATAGTCTATGGTGGCCCCGCAGTTGTCCAGCACGCTGCGGGAGATGGCGAGGCCGAGGCCCGAGCCGCCGCTCTTGGTGGTGAAGTTGGGGGTGAAGAGCTTGGGGATGTTTTCTTCCGACACGCCGGGGCCGTTGTCTTCCACCACTATGTCGTAGTAGCCGTCGTGTATGGACTTGCGCAGGGAGACGAGGATCTCGGCCCCCTCTCGGCCCTCCACGGCCTGCACGGCGTTGCCGAGAAGGTTCACGAACACGCGCGAGAGCTGGGGTTTGGGCCCCAGGACAGATGCCCCTTCCATGCCTATGTAGGTAAAGCGGACGTCGTCCCTGTTGTCGAACATCGATATCTCGTCCTTCAGCATGCTGTCGAGGTCCAGGCGGGTGTGGGGCTCGGTGTAGAGCCTGGCCAGGGTGGAGAATTCATTGGAAGTCTCGGTGAGCACGTCTATGTGGTCCAGAAGCACCTTGCTGGCCGCTTCGAACTTCTCCTCCCAGGAAGGGTCGCCCTTCTGCTTGAGACGTATCAGTCTCTGTATCTGGAGCTTCATGGGCGTCAGGGGGTTCTTTATCTCGTGGGCAACCTGGCGGGCCATGGAGTTCCACGCCTTGTCGCGCTCGGCCTGCGCCAGCTTGCGCGTGCTCTCTCCCAGCTCGTCCACCATGCGGTTGTAGGCATCCACAAGGGCGGAAATCTCATCCGTGCGTCCGTAACTGATATGCTCCAGGGCGCCCTGTCCGGCACGGCTCATGGTGCGTCCCATCAGGCTTAGGGGCCGGAACACCCTGTCTAGCGCCGCCGACTCCATCAGGCGGGCCAGCAGGAACAGCAGGATGAACACCGTGATGATGGTCATGGAATGGGTCACGGCGTCGCGCTCGAAGTCGTAGCTCTCCTCCACGTACGGGGCGCTGAGTATGGCCACGATACTGCCGTCCGGGCCTATCAGCGGCATGTACATGGTGTGGTAGTGGCGCCAGCCGAGGGTCTCCTTCCGTATGCAGTAGCGTTTGTTGAGGCGCATTATCTGGTCCAGGGCCTCTTCGTCGATGCGGTAGCCGAGAAGCATGTAGTCGAGGGCTTCCGGATTGGTGCTCACTATGATACGGCCGTCGGTGGAATAGACGCTGATGTCGGAGCCGGTGTTGTCGGAGACGGACTGTATCAGGGCCACGAGTTCGGAGGAATGCTGCACGTCGCGTATATCCATGCCGCGCAGTCCGTTCTGGGCGAGCAGCTGCATGGCGTTGATGCGGTCCGACATGATGGCCACCTGGTTGGCTTCGTTGCGCCGGTACACGAAGAACACGCTCACGCTGGCCATCACCACCATGGCCGTGATAAGCGACAGCATCAGCGTCCAGGACATCCAGGAGCGGAAGTAATTGCGCTCCCTGGAGCTCGGCCCGCGCCTCTTCGGCTTCAGGCCCAGCAGCAGGAGATACATCACCAGGGCGGCGAAAACGGCCGCCACCACGTAGCTGAAGAAGCCGATCTCGCGCCTGGAGATGATGACCGCCTCGTCGTCCGTGATCACGTTGACGAAATGCACGAAGCCGTCGCGCACGTAGTGGCACACGCGGTCCTTATAGACCGAATCGTACATCCAGTCGTCCATACGCGTGGAATAAGGATACTCGCCCTTGAACAGGCGCAGGTCCCTGCCCTGGTAGCGGGAGTAGGAGTAGGCCGAGGGCACGTTGAGCCGGTTGGTCGAGACCTGGCTCAGCAGGCGCGAGTAGCCCTTGCCGTCCGGCAGGTTTTTCTGCTCCACGTCGAGCACGAGGTGCGCCACCATTCCCGAAGGATGGAAATAGGTGAAAATGCCGTCGTAGCGGGCCGGGCCCTCCTGCGTGCCCGAGCAGAGGAAGAACGAGCCGTCCGAAATCGGCACGCCTTCGGATGTCAGGTGCTCGAAGGCAGAGATCGACTGCGGCGACGAGACCCCGGGACGCACCATGTGCACGCTTATCGAATAGTCCGCCGATTCCGCCAGCAGGTAGTGGTCGATGATGCGGTTGCGTATGATGACCTCTGCCCCGTCGATGAAGGCGAGGGCGGACACCACGGCATCCTCGGCGATAGGGCGCTCCACCTTGAGCAGCTGCAGCTCGAGGGTGATGTCCCTGTCCACCGCAAGCTTTCCGGCCCACACCTCCACGCGCCCCTCTTCCTTCTGGAAGCCGAGCACCGCGAAGGCGACCACCAGATAGATGCCGGTGACCAGCGAATACGCCACGCGCGCCGGACCGGAGAAGAAGTCGATGCGCCTGCCCAGCACGCGGGAGAAGGCCGGCTGGAGCATCTGCAGCATCATCGGCACCACGGCGAGCACCGAAAGGAACGAGGAATACACCACGAAGGAGTACACCGACAGGCTGCCCAGCTTATAGAGCTCCAGCGAAATGTTCGAATTCGAAATGATGCTGCTGAGCGTCAGGTGCACGTAGGCAAGCAGCGTCAGCAGCAGTAGCACGTCCAGCGCCGACAGCAGCACGGCGGCCCTCTTCGTGGACACCGCCTGCCACAGGCTGCGCCGCACAAGATAGACCACGGTCACGCACAGCAGCACCGCCAGATTGAGCAGCAGCACCGCCCCGAGCGAGAACAGCAGCGAGCCGCCCGCATAGACCATAGGCGAAAAGATGGCATACTCCGACTGCGCGCTGCGGCCCCAGAAATACATGGCCGCCGTGGCCAGAAGGATACCGGCCACGGAAATAAGGGCCCTTCGCAGCGTGCGCCTCATGAACACGAAGGCCACCGCGGCGGAAAGGAAGAGCGCAAGGCTGATCCACAGCAGCACGGCATTCGCCACCACCACGCCGGTCAGCGAGTCATACAGCACCTTGAACACGGGCTTGCCGCCCAGGGACACGGGGCTGCCACCGCTGAAGGTCAGCGGCCGCACGGAGAATCGGCGCCCCAGGTGCAGCTGCGGATTCACGCCCCGGAACGAGGCGTTGTCCAGCGTGGAGCTGACCAGAAGGCCGGAAATCACCTTCCTTCCGTCCGTCTCCTGCATCTTCACGATATACCAGTTGGGGCCGATGTTCAGGAAGCCCGGTTCCTCGGTCACGTAGCTCAGGGGCGAACGCAGGTTCACCTTCGGATTGGCAATTCTCTGCACCACCACCCGCGAGCTGATGTCGTCGTTGTAGAGGGGGAACTTGTTGCGCCACGACAGCAGGGAGTCTCCTTCATACACATAGATGACCATGTCTTCCGGCAGCTTCTGCTGGGGATGCTGGACATACCAGTCCAGGCGGGCCATGCGGCGCGACAGCCGGCGCTCCACCTTGCGGGCGGCGGAGTCGGTGTCGCCTACCGCGCGGGGCGTGGCCACGGCAAACACCATCAGCACGAGGCTGAGCACCGCCAGTGCCAGCCAGATATGGTCCCTTATGTTGCGCCGTCTATTCATTATGGTACGGAGCCCCGCGCAAAATCGTGAATGCGCGATATAGCTGCTCTGCAAAAACCGTTCTCACAAGCTGATGGGAGCAGGTCATCTTCGAGAGGGAGAGTTTCGAATCGGCCCTGGAGTACATCCCGGGGCTGAATCCGTATGCCCCGCCCACCACGAAGACGATGTCGCGTCCCTGCTGCATCAGGCGGTTGAGGCTACTGGCGAACTCCACGGAGGTGAATTCCCTGCCGTGCTCGTCGAGAAGCACCACATGGTCCGCAGGCCTGATCGCCTTGAGGAGGCACTCCCCTTCCCGCTGCTTTATCTGCTCCCTGTCCATGGCGCCGACTCCCTTCAGCTCAGGCAGTTCATGCACCGAGAAAGGCGCGTAGTGCACCAGCCTGGAGCGGTACATCTCCAGGCCGTCGGCCACCCAGCGGATGTCGGTCTTGCCCATGGTCAGCAACGTTATATGCATCGGATGCAAAAATAAGAAACTGGCTTAATATTTGCAAAGAAAAGCGGACGGTATGAAGTATTTGCGTATTGCGATTCTCGCTTTGCTGCTGTCGGGGCAGATGGCCCTGGCTCAGAACATGTTGGTGCGAAAGGCGTCCACAGAGGTGCCGACTTCCGGCGACGACGTGTTCGTCCCGATCAGCAAATACATTGCTGCAGGCAATTCGGAAGCCCTTTCCGCGTGGTTTTCCGACAATCTGGAGATTGCGGTCCTTGCGCGCGAAAGCGACGCCAGCCGCGCCCAGGCCCGCCAGATCGTCAAGTCCTTCTTCGACACCTACACCCCCCGCAGCTTCGACATCACCCACACCGCAGGCCGCGCCAATATGAAATACGCCTTAGGCAACCTCAAGGCCGGCGGCGAGACCTTCGTCGTCACGATCTTTATGTCCTGCAAGGACAACACCTATAAAATCCAGCAACTGAAAATCGAACGCTTGTAGGCGTTCGATTTTATTAGCCGGAAGGCCAAGACGGTTGCAGGGGCGGTAAGGGGCGATTCAGGTCCCCAACCTACCCGGCTCAAGTCGCCATCCTTTTTGGCGCAGGCCCCCTTCCCTTTTTGGCGCAGGTCCATTCTTGCTTGGCGCAGGCCCCCTTCCTTTTTGGCGCAGGTCCATTCTTGCTTGGCGCAGGTCCCCTTCCCTTTTGGCGCAGGTCCATTCTTGCTTGGCGCAGGCCCCCTTCCTTTTTGGCGCAGGTCCGAAAAAAGGTTGGGGACTTGCGCCACCAGAGGCCACAGAGGAAAGATTTGCGGCGCAGGTCCCCCACAAAAAAACGGACCTGCGCCAGGAAAGCCGGTGACCTGCTCCATAAATGCCCAGGACCTGCGCCAGGAAAGCCAGTGACCTGCTCCATAACTGCCCAGGACCTGCGCCAGGAAGCCGGAGGAGAGGTTGCAGCCCCAAACCAGTGGCCGCCAGTGGCCACCCCGAAGGGCAAATAATGAAGAAGAAGTCTCGCAGAGACGGGAGGGGCCCACAAGCGTAGCGCAGTGGGAGGGATGAGCGGAGCGAAGGTTTGGGGTTGCAACCTCTCCTCCGGCGAGAAACGCAGCAGATTGACTACGAGAAAAAACTGAATCTCCACAGAGACACTATGGAGATTCAGTTTTGGTAGATATTCAAAGAATTTATTTTATGCTGATGCGGGGTCCCGGGAACTCGGCAATGTTGTCGATGTTGTAGAGCGGGATCATACGCACGGTGGAGCCCGATGAGGTGGCACCCTTGATGGTCTCGCCGTCGGCTGCGCACACGAATATCTGGATTGTGGCGCCGGCTGCATCCTCGGGGACGGTGTAGGTGGCGACGAACCTGGAGTGGGAGGTGTAGTCCTTGGTCTTAGCCATCTGGAGATGGGCTGTGACGCCGCTTGTCGTCGTGTATGCGTTGGAGCATTCGCCCACGGTCCAGTCTGCGGATTCCGCCGTCCTGAACTTGGCCACCCAGTTCTTCGGGAGGGAGTTGGCGCCCGATGCGAGACCGCAGTCGAGGATGATCACCTGGCCCTTCTTCAGGTTCTGGCCGGGGATGGAGAAGAGGAATCCGTCATCTGCAGCGGTGGACTTGACGGCGTAATGGCCTTCCGCAGCGGTGATGAACACCAGGGGGAATTCGATTCCGCTGTTCCTGATCCAGGAGATCTGGGTGCCGGCGGGAGCGCCGTCTTCAGGCAGGGCGATACCCTTTCCGGTGCCCTTGCTGTAGTCGTTGGCGCCGGCAGTGGACCAGTCGGGGCTGTGGCTCTCCACATATTCAGCATCATCGCAGCGCCAGGCGGCGAGAAGGGTCTCGGTGGCCACATTTGCGGCCTGCACGATGCCGATGGTGCAGCTGGCGGAAGCGCCCGACAGGACGATGCCGCCGGTACGTTCCTCACTGACGGAGTTGGGAGCCACGGTGACCTTGATCTCAGCGTTCTGGCCTCCTGCAGGGCTCACTGTGACCCAGTCGGGAGTCGCCGAGACATTCCAGTCGGTGTTGGCGCTCACGGCTATGGTGAACTCGCCGCCCTCGGCAGCTGCGGTGATGGTGTCCGGATTTGCGGTGATGTATGCCGCAGGATTCTGAATCACTATCACAGACATTTCCGGGGCGTCGCCGCCAGCTAAAGTGACGGAGCCCTCGCGGATTGTGCTGCCCTTGTATTCAGCTACCGTGACGGTGATTTTTGACTGACCGGGTTGCACCGATCCAGGAGTCACACTGATCCAGCTTTCGCTCGGGGTAGCAGTGACCTGCACGTTGGCGTCGATGGAGATATCCTGGCTTCCGCCGGCCGCCTCGAAGGTCATTTTGCCGGGAGACCCCATTATTCTATCGTTGTTGGGAGACGCCAGCTGGGTCACTGACACGACCTTGGAGAGCTTGTCGGACTTCACGGTCACGGAACCCATACGGTTCTGGTGGGTGGGATTGGCAGATGCGGTCACGCTGAAAGAGGAGGCAGATGTAGAAATCGTGAGCCATTCGGTGCCGCTGGTGAGCTCGGCCGTCCAGGAATTGTTGGCCTCAACGTTGATGGTCTGGAAGCCGCCAATAGCCTCGATCACGATGCTCTCCGGCTTCACGGAAAGGGTGGGATCGGCAGGTTTCTCCGGCTCCTTGGGCTGGCAGGAAGCAAGGACTGCCAGCGCGCTGATGATGAACAATAATGACTTTTTCATAAGGCTGTTATTTAGTTTTATATGATTCGGGGGTTTCCCATTCCTGCTTCATGTCATAGGGCAGTACCCAGATGTTGCCGCGGGAATCGGCGAAGTAGATGCGGGAAGGGGTGATGCGGTCGGGATTGCCGTCGGCCCAGTAGCAGAAGAAGGGATCCGTGCCGCCGAAGGGACGGCGGACGTAGCCGTGGTTGTAGGGACTGTCCTTCGTGAGCATGGCGGTTTTCTTCCATTTTTTGCCGGCGTTGGTGGTCTTCCAGACAGCGATCTCGCCGCCGGTGCCCCAGAGCTGCGGGCCCGGCTCGGAAGGCACAATGACCGTCCATTTCCTGCCGTCCACCCAGATGCTGCCGCTGTCGTAGTCGTGCCAGGTGGAGCATATGTGATTGAAAATCCACTTCTTACCGTTCCAATTAGCAGTCCAGAAATCCCTCGGGCCGTGGTCCGGGCCCGGCTGGTGGCCGTAGCTGGTGAGGTAGAGTATGACAGGATTTCCGTCCGCATCGAAATTGACATCCTTGATATACACGTTCTGGCCCTTGCTCTGGGCATCCAGGATGCGGCAGGGGCTGTCCAGGTCGGTCACGGGCGTCGGGATGACCTGCCCGTCGGCGGTGGTCCAGGTCTTGCCGTAGTCCAGGGTCTGGAGGTAGTAGATGTTGGTGCGGGTGTCGCAGTCTCCGTTGAGGTGGCGGTTGAAAGTGGTCACGATCTTGCCGTGGGCACGGTCGTGGCCGGTGACCTGGTAGTGGCCGCTCTGCTTGTCGCCGGGGCATTTGATGTCGGCAAGATGGTGGCCCTGGTCCCACTCCGAGCCGTCCGCTGAGGTCATCCAGTAGAGCTGGCGCTTGCCGGTGTACTTGGTGTAGCCCACCAGGAAGCCCTTCTGCGGGTCATACATAGGCTGGGGATAGGTCATCTCCAGCTTGAGCACCTGGGTGAAGGAATTGATGTCGTAGGGCTTGTCGCTGCGGTAGATGAAGCCGGGGCGTTTCTTGGAGCGGCCGCTCACGAACACCCAGAGATAGCCGTCCTTGTCGATCTGCAGGGCCGGATTGTCGTGGGGGTCGTTGACCTTTTCCTTGTCGAACACGCACACGGGCATCTGCACCATGCCGGTCTTGTGGTCGAAGCAGCCTATCATGCAGAGCAGGTGCCGCTCCTTGGCTGCCGTGGTGCCGCCGTACACGAAGAAGGTCCTTTCCACCTCGGGGGCATACACCGCCATGGGATTGTGCTTCACGGTGTAGGTGCCAAGTCCGCCGGAATATTTGTAGCCGTAGGCCGATTCCTGGCCCAGGGTGAACCATATTCCCTTGTACCCCGGCTGTTTGCTGTTGTTCAGGGGCT